>Ga0209396_1000062_pt1 | contig 159392 bp, 133 predicted proteins | sample GOMGulsemesocosm_6_FD_184638 | JGI IMG/M metagenome (GOLD analysis project Ga0209396, IMG submission 184638) | Methane-oxidizing microbial communities from mesocosms in the Gulf of Mexico - GOM8C Gulf of Mexico (SPAdes) (version 2) | ecosystem: Environmental > Aquatic > Marine > Cold seeps...
CATTGGCTAACACCATTCGTAAGCACTGGAGTGTAGAATCTAATAATTGGCAGTTAGATGTTACCTTTAACGAAGATCGTGTTCGAGTTAAACAGGGTAATCAGGCTCAAATAATGGGTAAACTACGTAGTTTTGCTATGAATTTATTACGGGGTTCCACCCCTAAAGTACAAAATTTTCAAGCCAGTATTGAAAAATTTATAGATTCTCCTGAGGCCTTAATTTCGACACTTCGGCAAGTTAATTTTTTATGAGAAAGCCGTGGCTTCCCCCCCCCTGAAATATACAGATATCATTCCCAAACATAAATTTGGGAACAATAAATAAGCATAAAATTTGTGTAGAGGCCTATGCCTTGGGCTAGATGAAAACAGTGTTTTTTCAGAATTTAACTGAGAGATCAATACCAAGACCATCTGCTGAGGTGGCTTCCTCTTTATTTTCTACTTCAGGTCGCACAAAATGGCCGTTTAGTTCGAGGTGAGATCTTTCTGCTGCAGTTTTTTCGTTTGGTGGATTTTGATGGTTGGCAGTCACTTGATCTTTTTTTCTGTTGCATACCGTTTGCGTGTCATGCTTTACAGATAAATTTAAACTGCGCATTAGCATATAGCATTCAGGCGCTGCATAGCTGGTATTGATGCTAAGTAAAGTAAGGATAAGAGCACTGCTAAGAGTCATAAAAGAGTTCATTATTTTTCCTTATAGTGTGAAGGGTATTTAGAACTGTTTTTCTTAAACAGTTCAGGATTACGGATTAGGTTCTCTTGTGAAAAATCCTGTTGTGTAAATTTAGTTCCGAGCGAGTAGCTGCGAAATTTTCTAGGGTGGTTTAGTAAAGAATCGCTATAAATAGCAAGAAGTTCTACTTTGTTGATGGTTTTTACCGCATCGGCTATTTGTTGTTTACTATTGAAATCATAATTTTGACGGTCTATTTCTAACCAGTGACGATAACTGCTTTTTTGTAGATTTTTATCTTTTTCAAGTAAACGTGTGATTAGCCCTGATTTATATTGTTCAAACTCCGCTAAAGGCATGGCGGTTAGTTGTTGTTCAAAGTCGTTGATAAAAGTTTGGATGCGTTGTTCTATTTCAACGGCAGAAATAACAGAGGATTGTAAAATAAACACTAGCGCGGGTACGTCTTTAATGGGCAGTGCTGCTGCACCAATATTGTAGCCAAGTTGTTGGCGCGTGCGTAAATCAGCAAAGAAAGCGGGTGATAGTAATGAGCCTAATAAATGATAGGCGGCACGCGAATGAATGCTGTTATCTTTTGCTTGAAAATAAAGTGCCAGTGCAGCATCTTGGTTATCAATCTCTAAGCGGCGAGCGTGTATAGACTGTTCGGGTAATTGTATAACCTTAGCTTTGGGAACTGTAGTAGTATCTTGAGGCGTTGGGAGCTGTTGTTGAATCAACTGAACGGTTTGTTTTGTTTCGGTTTCATCGGTATTGCCTTGCATCAGTAAAGTGAGCTGCAATTTATCTAACAATGTTTGAGAAAAAACAACTAAATCATTACGAGTCAGCGTGTGTAGTGCATCCAGTTTTTGCTGGTTGGTCCAGTGACGCTCAACAAGACTGCGTTTTAATTCAGCAAGAACCTGTTGAAACGGTTGTTGTTGTTTTGCATTATTCAATTCTTGGTTGAAGCGGTCTTTTAAAATAGCAAAGCGTTCTTCAGTGATTTCTGGTTGTTTGAGTGCGCTTAGAATTTGTTTAAGTAGTGTCGTTTGTTTTTGCGCATAGCCTGAAATATGAATGGTTAAGCCGCGTTCTGTAGGGTAAATAGTATAATCAAGTCCTGCAAGTTTGGCTGGATAAGCATAGCTATTGAGTTGTTTTTCAAGGGTGCCTGATAACAGTGAGGCAAGTAATCCTACTTTAGGAGATTGGTTGGCATCTGGGGTATGTAAGGCAAGGTAAAGACTGTTTTTAGGGGTCTTAAAATGAGTATCCAGTTGATGCCAAACGTCTAGGTTAGTGGTTTTTTGGATAAGTTTTGGATGGCTTAGAGAATGGGTCTGGGTTTTTAAGGCTAATTCACTGGGAATAAAGGGGTTGGGTTTCGCTAGGGATAAAGCAGGGTTAATAGCAGAGTGAGCCCAACGCTCTATTTGTGTATTGCTCAGTGGATAAATCCCATAATCTACATGATAATACTCTTCCACTTTATCGGTTTTAAGCTGTTGAGCATTGAGAGAAATTAACACGCGTTCGGGGGTTAATTGTTGTAAAAAGTCATGAATCAATTTGGGCTTAAATTGCTCCATAATAATGCCGCCTCGCAACACATCCTGTGCTGGATAGTAGTGTAATTGGCGTGACAGTTCGGTTACTGTATGACTGGCATTGCGTTTTGCTTGATAGCGGAAACGTAAGTCAGCCATTTGTTGTTGTTCTTGATACAGCCAAGCTTGTGCGCCTTCTTTTTGCAGTAAGCGGATGTATTGAAATACGATATCCAGAACATCGTCTTGATGCTTTAAGCCCGATTGAGTGAGATTAATGCCAAGGTATAAGCTGGATTCTTGGGCATCATTACTAAAACCAGTGGATACGCTGAGTTCATCCGCCCAGCCTTTTTCTTTTAATAAGGCTAAGATACTGCCTTCCCCTTCGTGTCCCAATAGGGATTGAAAATAGGCGCTGGGTTTTGCTAGATAGTGGGATTGAGTTTCGGGTAAAGTGAATAAGAGTGCGAGTTCACGTTTGTCTTGTAAGGATTCAATATTAATCCATTGACCGCTTTCTTTTGCTGTTAATAAAGGTGAATTAAAAATCGCTTTTTGAGCGTGCGTATTCGGAATCGCAGAGAATTTTTCAGTAACCCATTTTTTTAACAGTGGTAGCGGCTGATTGGCTAGGACCACTAAGCGCATTTTATTGGCTGAATAATGGCTTTGATAAAAGGCTAGTAAATCATCCCGTACATTTTGATTGTCTCTATCGGCTAAGGTATCTAAATTACCAACGCTAAACTTTGCATATAAACTTTTAGGATTAAAGGCTTGTTGCATGGCGGCATGATAGCGACGGCTATCGGTCTTTATTTTGCCTAAATATTCAGAATGTACGGCATTTTTTTCACGCTCGACAAATTCTGGATTAAATAACGGTGCGATAAAAAACTGGCTAAAGCGATCAAGCATAGGTTCTAAAGCCGAGGTTTCTATATCAAAGAAATAGTTGGTATGTTCTTTGGCGGTATAGGCATTTCTGGAGCCCCCATGCTGGGCAATAAAGGTTTGATATTCATCGGGGTCGGGAAATTTATCTGTGCCTAAAAACAGCATGTGTTCTAAAAAATGCGCGAGTCCTGCACGGTCTTGTGGGTCGCTGGCACTTCCTACAAAGACATCCAATGAGGCGGCCGCTTTTTCTTCATCAGGGTCCGAAATAATAAGCACTTCTAATTGATTATCCAGCGTGAAAGCTTGGTATTGACGGTTATCGATTTCACTTTGAATAATGGAGTTTTTAGGCATAGAGGTGGGCGAGGTTGTCGGGATAAAAGAGCAAGCGCTGCTACTCAGTAGGCTGAGTGCAATAAGGCATTTAGTTGGATATTTCATTGTATTTTTACTTGGCTAAAACCGCCATTAGGGGTGCGTAAATTAGTGACTTGTCCTTGATAGAGTCGAGCGGTTAGGGCAAGCAGGGTGTTTTGGTAGCTAAAGATTCGGAAGTCCGTTTTAAATTTTTGGCCTTCGGCACCGAGTGTAATCGAAGGTTTTATGCGTTCTTGTACTAGTGTTTCTTGTGGGATAAAGCTGGAAAATTTATTTTTGGTTAATTTCTCTCCTACATAAACTCCGCGGCTAGCGTAACTGTTAAGGGGTTTAAATACCCATTGCTTACGCTGCTTCCAGAGCGTTTCCGGCGTAAAGTCTCTGAGTAAGTGGGTTTTAGTTAAGGCTTGCTGTAATCGCTGGGCGGATTTTTCTGGTAAACACTGGGTGATCAATTGGTTTTGTTGCCAATCCGCCATACGTTGTTTATCGGCTAATAAGCCATAAGTTCGAGGATTAGGCGTAATGCACACTGTTTTATCTTGCCATGCTTGAGCAATCCGCTGCATTTCAGGGCTATCAAAGTAGAAATCACAATGCCGATTATAAATTAGGTCAATGGCCTGATCTTGGTAATAGAGAACAGAATTTTTATGGGTAATTTGGCTAGGATCAATAATCACGCAGCGAATATTGGCTTGTTGAAACAGTTGCATAAACAATTGCATTTCTGGGTAGAGAAATTGTGTTTCGGGTGACTGGTCAATAATAGCAATCAGCTTAGGACGTGCTTGGCTTTGTTGTGCAAATAAGCGGTATTCTTGTAAAAAACTGTCAAGCAGTTTCCTTGTTAAGCCGTTAGAAAAAGGAGTGCTATTAGGGGAGTGACTTTGATTGGCAAGCCATAAACCACCTGCATTGGTATTGACCTCAATCAATTTGGCTTGTTTATCTTCGGTAATATGGAAATCATAGCCCATTAATACGGAGTCATAAGCAATTTCAAGGCTTGCGGCTGGGTTAAGCGTCGGCAATAAATGAGGGTAGGCTTTATGCTGAGAGAGTAAATGCAAATCGCGCACAACATGAATCATTTGCTTCAGGGTTGCGAGAGGTAAGGTTGCACAATAAGGGCTAATGCCATGTTGTTGAGTCATCATATATAGGGTATTTTTACATGGAAGTGTCAGAAAGAAAATCCCATAATGGAATGGAGTGGGTTTTTCTTTTTAGCATGTCTGGAAATACGATACAATAGATACGATTTTTACAGCGCTTTTAAGACCTTTTTTATGAATGAATCTGAACAAAAAATAGTCAAACCACGCAGTCGTGGTATTTATTTATTACCTAATTTATTTACAACAGCCGCTCTTTTTTCAGGATTTTATGCTATTGCTTCGGCGATTAGTGGTAATTTTGAAACCGCCGCGATGCTTATTTTTGTTTCCTTGGTTTTGGATGGCTTGGATGGGCGTGTTGCTCGTTTAACCAATACTCAAAGTGATTTTGGAGCCGAATACGATAGTATGGCGGATATGATTTCCTTTGGGGCCGCGCCTGCCATTATTATGTATTTATGGTCCTTAGAAGTGTTAGGGCAAGCTGGATTGGTTGCCGCCTTTGTTCATTTAGCAGGAGGGGCACTCCGTTTAGCGCGTTTTAATACACAATTAGGCTCTGAAGATAAACGTTATTTTCAAGGCTTGCCCAGTCCAGCCGCCGCCGCTATTTTGGCGGGTTTAGTTTGGGTCAGTGAAAAATACGGCTATGGAGCCGAAACGTATACGTGGCTTATTTCGGTGATTACCGTACTAACAGGCTTGCTGATGGTAAGTAATTTTCGTTATTACAGTTTTAAGGAAATTGACTTACGTGGAAAAGTGCCTTTTGTGGTGATGATTGGTATTATGTTAGTGATTACAGTAGTCTTATCCAATCCAGCTACGGTGTTATGTTTATTCTTTTTTGCTTACGCATTATCGGGTCCTTTGGTAACGATAGTTCTTTTGCGACGAAAAAGAGAAGCACGTTTGCGCAAATAATGACTCTCTCTATGGTGCTATGAATCGTAGATTGTAGAGGGCTTTTAAACAGGTTATTCAATAACCTTACTACTCAATGAGTGGGATACTAATGAACGATAAATTAATTATATTTGATACGACTTTGCGTGATGGCGAACAAAGTCCCGGCGCATCCATGACGGGTGATGAAAAAGTTCGCATTGCTCGTGCATTAGAACGCATGAAAGTGGACGTGATTGAGGCTGGATTTCCTGCGGCCAGTGAAGGTGATTTTCTAGCGGTGCAAGCGGTTGCAAAATCGATTGAAAATAGTACGATTTGTGGATTATCACGGGCTTTAGATCGTGATATTGATCGTGCGGGTGAGGCACTTAAACACGCAAAACGCTCACGAATTCATACGTTTATTGCGACCTCTCCAATTCATATGGAAATGAAATTACGTATGTCACCTGAACAGGTGGTTGAATACGCTGTGCGCGCGGTTAAAAGGGCTCGTCAATATACGGATGATGTGGAATTTTCTGCAGAAGATGCAGGTCGTTCAGATGAAGATTTTTTATGTCGTATTTTGGAAGCGGTGATTGATGCAGGCGCTACCACGTTAAATATTCCTGATACGGTGGGCTACAGTTTACCTTCACAGTTTGGTCCAACGGTTGGTAATTTAATACAGCGTATTCCTAATGCGGATAAGGCCATTTTCTCAGTGCATTGTCATAATGATTTGGGCTTAGCGGTTGCGAATTCGCTTTCTGCAGTCATGCACGGTGCGAGACAAGTGGAATGTACCATTAATGGGTTAGGGGAACGTGCTGGGAATGCTTCTTTAGAAGAAGTGGTGATGGCGGTTAAAACGCGTCAGGATGCGTTTAGTTGTACCACAGGTTTGGATACGCGAGAAATTTTAGCTTGTTCGAAATTAGTATCCAGTATTACAGGGTTTCCTGTGCAACCGAATAAAGCGATTGTTGGCGCGAATGCCTTTGCGCATGAATCGGGTATTCATCAAGATGGCGTATTAAAGAATCGTGAAACCTATGAAATTATGTTGGCTGAAGATGTCGGTTGGTCTGCTAACCGTATGGTTTTAGGCAAGCATTCAGGGCGTAATGCGTTTAAAAGTCGTATGACAGAATTAGGCTTTGATTTCAGCAGTGAATCGGAATTAAATGATACTTTTTATCGTTTTAAACAGTTGGCTGATAAAAAACATGAAATTTTTGATGAAGATTTACAAGCCTTAATCACAGAAGTGGCCACAGAGACAGAAGAAGAGCATTTTAAATTAATTTCTTTAAAAGTATGCTCAGAAACCGGCGAGAAACCTCAAGCCATTGTGACAGTGAAGGTTGGCTCGGAAGAGTTGACAGGCGTGGCTGAAGGCAGTGGCGTAGTGGATGCCAGCTTAAAAGCGATAGCATCGGTAACCAACGTAAGTGTCGATTTAGAATTATATTCGGTGAATAATATTAATAGTGGCACTGATGCGCAAGGCGATGTAACGGTACGTTTAGCAAAAGAGGGGCGTGTGGTTAATGGCCTTGGAGCGGATACAGATATTGTGATTGCTTCGGCTAAGGCGTACTTAAATGCTTTAAATAAACTAGAGCATAATAGTATTAAAAAACATCCACAGGTTTAATTTATCTTCATGATACGCAGTCGATTAACATGATGGATGAACAAACACGTCGTGAGTATCTAGCTGCGATGGGGATTGACGTCTGGTTGCCTCGATTTGAGCCTGCCAAACCTCAATCTGCTGCTCCTGAAGACAGTTGGGAACAGTTACAGGCAGAGGTAGAACAGTGCTCACGCTGTGATTTATGTCAGTCACGAAATAATGTGGTGCATGGCGTAGGTCATCGGCCAGCCGATGTTTTATGGATTACTGAATCGCCCAATGCAGAAGAGGAGCAACAAGCAGCCCCTTTAATGGATAAAACCGCCGCACTGTTTGATGAAATATTACGTGCCATGCAGTTAACGCGTGAATCGGTCTTTATTACTCATATTACAAAATGTCGTCCAGTGGAGGATAAGGATCCTAAGTCAGGTGAATTACTTGCCTGCCGTGAATTTTTAGCGCGTGAAATTGCTTTAGTGCAGCCAAAAGTGATTATTGCCTTGGGGCGTGTCGCCGCGCAAAGTCTGTTAGAGAGTAAAGTCAAGGTAAGTGAGTTAAGGCAAGCCCATTATGATTACTTAGGCATCCCTTTATTTGTTACCTATCATCCTGCGTATTTATTGCGTAAATTAAGTGAAAAACCTCAAGTTTGGCAGGATTTACAGCCCGTCTGTACTTTGTTGTCTGCTGATTTATCAGTATAATTTTTTAAAGGAAAAAGCACATGTGTGGCATTGTCGGTGGAATCGCGGAACGTAATGTTGTTCCTATCTTGTTAGAAGGCTTAAGACGTTTAGAATATCGTGGTTATGACTCTTCAGGGGTTGCTGTCCTTGATGAAAAAACGCAGCTCAGTAGAGTGCGTGCGTTAGGAAAGATTAAGCAGTTAGAAGCAAAAATAGACCAAGAAAGTGCGCCCTTAAAAGGCCACTGTGCGGTAGCTCATACGCGTTGGGCAACCCATGGGGTTCCTTCGGAAAATAATGCACACCCACATATCAGTTGTGCACAAATTGCAGTAGTACACAATGGCATTATTGAAAACTATCAAGCCTTAAAATCGACGCAAGAAAAGCAAGGCTATTCGTTTGAATCTGAAACCGATACCGAAGTGATTGCTCATGCGGTGCATTACCAGTTACAACACTGCACGGATCTTTATACCGCAGTAAAGCAAGCAGTGCTGCAATTTTCAGGGGCTTATGCAATAGGGGTGATAAGTCAGACAGAACCGGATACCTTGATTGCCGCTAGAAAGGGCAGTCCGCTGGTGATTGGGGTAGGTATTGGTGAGTATTTTATTGCCTCGGATGTTTCTGCCTTATTACCTGTGACTCAAAAATTTATTTTTTTAGAGGAAGGGGATATTGCCAAAATTACCCGTGAACAGCTACAGATATTTGATACCACAGGCCAGTTGGTTGAACGTGTAATCAAGCTCTCAAATCTCTCTGCCACCGCGGTGGAACTGGGTAACCACCGTCACTATATGCACAAAGAGATTTATGAGCAATCACAAGCGGTGGTGGGTACTTTGGAAGGGCGTATTAGCCAAGATAATGTATTAGTGTCTAGTTTTGGCCATAAGGCTGAAACGCTTTTTTCCACTATCACGCAAGTACAAATTATAGCTTGTGGTACCAGTTATCATGCAGGATTGGTCGCAAAATATTGGTTTGAAGATATTATTAATTTGCCGTGTCAGGTGGAAGTGGCGAGTGAATATCGCTATCGTAATCCTGTGGTACAAGATAACACCTTGTTTGTGACTATCAGTCAATCGGGCGAAACGGCCGATACCTTGGCGGCTTTGCAGAAGATTAATAGCTTAAAAGCAGACTTAAATATAACGACTTTAAGTATTTGTAATGTTGCGGAATCCAGCCTAACCCGTGAATCGGATTTAGTGTGTTTAACCCATGCGGGGCCTGAAATTGGCGTAGCTTCAACCAAAGCCTTTACCACACAATTAGTGGTGTTAGCTTTGTTAATGGCTTCGGTGGGTAAAGTCCAAAAACGTATGCCAGTGGAACAAGAGCGGCGAATTGTTAAAGGCTTACAAAAACTACCAAGCTTAATTCAAGCCGCTTTAACGCACGAGAAAACCATTGCGGATATGGCGCAATTATTTGCAGATAAACAGCATGCTTTATTTTTAGGGCGTGGGGTTATGTATCCGATTGCTTTGGAAGGGGCTTTAAAGCTGAAAGAAATTAGTTATATTCATGCAGAAGCCTATCCTGCAGGAGAGCTTAAACACGGGCCTTTAGCTTTAATTGATGAAGAGATGCCAGTGGTGGCGATTGCGCCGTTAGATGATTTGCTGGAAAAATTAAAGTCTAATTTACATGAAGTGAAAGCCCGCGGTGGGCAAATGCTGGTTTTTGAAGACGAACAATCGGATTTAAGTTCAGAGCCTAGCTTTAAAGTGCTTAAAGTCACACAAAATGTGGGACGTATTACTGCTCCGATTACCTTTAATATCGCCTTGCAGTTACTCAGTTATCATGTAGCTTTAATTAAGGGAACCGATGTTGATCAGCCCCGTAACCTAGCGAAATCCGTGACGGTTGAGTAATAAGGTAAGGAGATTTAAACTCTCTCCCTTTATTAATAAAGGGAGAAAGACTACTATTATTCACTCAAATTTAATTGTCATCTGAGTATTTTAGCGGATTAAAACAACCCAGTAATCACGCCTTCGTCGGTAATATCAATGCGTTCTGCGGCAGGAGCTTTTGGCAGTCCTGGCATGGTCATCATATTGCCTGCAATGGCGACAATAAAGCCAGCACCGTTGGCCAATTTAACTTTTGTTATTTCAACGGTATGACCTGAAGGAGCGCCTTTTTCCATTGGGTTGGTTGAAAAAGACATTTGGGTTTTTGCCATACAAATAGGGAATTTTCCATATTTTTCTTGTAGGGCTTTAATTTCCCCTTTGACTTTAGGGCTGGCAGTAATAGTGGCCGCACCATAGAGTTTAGTGGCAATGGTTTCCATTTTATCCCAAAGGGGTAGGTCTTCATCGTAGACAAAAGTAAACTCAGGCTCGCGATTATCCACAATATTGACTACGGCTTGTGCTAAATCTTCTGCGCCAGCTCCGCCTTCTGCCCAATGCTTAGAAACAATACATTGTGAACCTAAAGCTTCTACTTTTTCTTTGATAAGGGCAATTTCTGCTTCGGTATCAAAGGTAAAGTGATTAATGCAAACAACACACGGTAAACCATAGTTTTTAGTAATATTGTGAAGATGACGTTCCAAGTTACTAAAGCCATCTTTAATGGCTTGTAGGTTTTCAGTATTTAAATCGTCTTTCGCTACACCACCATGAGATTTAATCGCTCTTGCAGTAGCAACTAAAACCACAGCAGACGGTTTTAGATCAGCCATACGACATTTAATATCAATAAATTTTTCTGCGCCTAAATCTGCTCCAAAGCCTGCCTCAGTAATTGCATAGTCTGCAAGTTTTAGAGCGGTTTTTGTGGCGGTAACGGTATTACAACCGTGTGCGATATTAGCAAAAGGGCCGCCATGAATAATGGCGAGATTATTTTCTAAGGTTTGTACTAAATTAGGTTTAATGGCATCTTTTAATAAGGCCGCCATAGAGCCTTGTGCTTTTAAATCTCTTGCGTAAATCGGAGTAACTTTGTCAGCTTTGTAAGCAATGACAATGCGTCCTAAACGCTCTTTTAAATCGGCACGGCTGGTGGCAAGACATAAAATGGCCATCACTTCCGATGCAACCACAATATCATAGCCATCTTCACGTAAATACCCGTTAGCAGGGCCGCCTTGGCCAACAGTGACTTTGCGTAAAGCGCGGTCATTCATATCCACAACACGTTTCCATGTGATACGACGTGGGTCTATACCCAGTACATTACCGTGGTTAATATGATTATCAATCATCGCAGATAATAAGTTATGCGCGACACCAATAGCATGAAAATCCCCTGTGAAATGCAGGTTAATATCTTCCATAGGTACAACTTGAGAATAACCGCCCCCCGCGGCTCCGCCTTTCATACCAAAACATGGACCCAGTGACGGCTCACGTAAACACATAATGGTTTTTTTGCCTAAGCGATTCATTGCATCCCCTAAGCCCACTGTAGTTGTGGTTTTTCCTTCACCAGCAGGGGTTGGGCTAATGGCGGTCACTAAAATAAGTTTGCCATCTTTTTGGTCTTGTAGGCTATTAACATATTCGAGTGATATTTTTGCTTTGTAATGCCCATAAGGGTCTAAATGTTCAGCAGGAATATTAAATTTTTCAGCGGCTAAATTAATAATCGGCTGCATCTTTGCTTTTTGGGCGATTTCTATATCAGACATACGCGTATCTCTAAGAGTAAAGTAGGGTAAGGGTAAACGCAAAAAGCCTGTTTTGGGAAAACAGGCTTTTTATTGAGTGTATTATTTTTACAGGCTTTGTAAAAATGAATGTGTTAATGAAGCTTAATTTTTATACACAGGAAAACGAGCGCATAAGGCGCTGACTTTTTCGCGTGTTGCAGTAATGATATTGTCATCATCCATATTTTCCATTACATCACACATCCAATGGGCGATATCGGTCACTTCGGCTTCTTTAAAGCCACGCGTAGTAGGAGCAGGTGTTCCTACACGAATCCCACTGGTGACAAAGGGCGATTCTGGGTCATTTGGCACGGCGTTTTTATTCACGGTAATATGCGCTTTACTTAATGCGGCATCCGCGGCTTTACCTGTAATACCTTTAGGAATAAGAGAGACCAGCATAAGGTGGTTCTCGGTGCCTCCTGAAATTATATCAAAGCCACGCGCGATAAAGACATCAGACATCGCTTGTGCATTTTTAATGACTTGGGCTTGGTAGGTTTTGAATTCAGGCTGTAAGGCTTCTTTAAACGCCACGGCTTTGGCTGCAATGGCGTGCATTAAAGGGCCGCCTTGAATACCAGGAAAGATATTGGAGTTAAATTTCTTTTCTAATTCAGGATTGCTCTTACATAAAATTAAACCGCCGCGTGGACCGCGTAGAGATTTATGTGTTGTACTGGTCACAACGTCAGCAATGGGGACAGGGTTAGGATACAAACCTGCGGCCACAAGCCCTGCAACGTGTGCCATATCAACAAATAAGTAAGCTCCGACTTTATCGGCAATATCACGAAAACGCTGCCAATCCCAAATGCGAGAATACGCAGAAAATCCCGCGACTAAAACTTTAGGTTTGTGTTCTAGGGCTAAACGCTCAACTTGCTCATAATCAATTTCACCCGTTTCTGGATGCAAGCCGTATTGAATGGCGTTATAGATTTTTCCTGAAAAATTAGGCTTGGCTCCGTGGGTTAAATGTCCACCATCTGCAAGGCTTAAACCTAAAATGGTATCACCCGGTTGGATTAGGGCCATAAAAACAGCCATATTAGCCTGTGAACCCGAATGCGGTTGCACGTTAGCGTAATCCGCACCAAATAATTCTTTGGCGCGATTAATGGCCAGTTGCTCTGCTTTATCAACAAATTCACAGCCGCCATAATAGCGTTTAGCGGGGTAGCCTTCTGCGTATTTATTGGTTAGTTGCGAGCCTTGGGCTTCCATAACACGCGGGCTGGTATAGTTCTCAGAGGCAATCAGTTCAATATGATCTTCTTGGCGTTGGTGTTCTTCGGTAATGGCTTGAAAAAGTTCATCGTCAAATCCTTCGATGGACATAGATTTAGTAAACATGAGCTGGCTCCTGAAAGCAGTTTTTTATAAATTAGGGTGGATTAGTAGTATTTGCAAGTCTGCAACATTGGTGCCTGTTGCGCCTGTTACCAGTAAATCCTGAGAATTTTTTAATGCGTAATAACTGTTATTATTCGCTAAATAGTGTTCAGGTTCAATCCCTGACTGATTCATGCGTAACAGGGAGTTACTATCAACGAGGCCTCCTGCTGCATCGGTAGGGCCATCTCGGCCATCGGTTCCGCCGCTGAGAAAGACCCATTGGGCTTTGAGCTGTTGTTTTTCTGCTTCAATCGCAAAGGCTAAAGCCAGCTGTTGATTACGTCCGCCCAAGCCCTTTCCCATTAAGGTGACGGTGGTTTCTCCGCCAGCAAGTAAGGCGAGTGGTTGGCTTAGCTCGTGGTTTAGGGTTTGTTTTATAGAGCTGACCCATTCGGCGGCCACTTGATTAACCTCTCCTGTTAAGGCGGCGTTATAGATTTGGGTCGCATAGTTTTGTGCCTTGGCGGATTTTTCGACGGCATTGAGGCTAATAATATTACTGCCGATTAAGCAATGGCTGGCTTGTTTAAATACGTGGCTGGGTGTTTCTGCAATATGCCCTTGTTGGCCTTGGCTTAAGTGGTGTTGTACCGAGTTTGGCAGTGCGTGCCAGATATTTTTATCTTTTAAAATCTGTACTGCTTGGGCAAAAGAACTGCTATCAGGAACAGTAGGGCCGCTGGCAATGGTGCTGAGGTCATCGCCCAAAACATCGGATAAAATACAGCTATGCAGATCAGCAGGGCTGGCTAATTCAGCTAATTGTCCGCCTTTGAGTTGTGAAAGGTGTTTACGCACACAATTCATCTCATTGATAGTCGCCCCTGATTGGAGTAATAAATCCGTGGTGGTGATTTTTTCGGCTAATTGGATGCCTTTAGCAGGTAAGGGCAGTAAAGCAGAGCCGCCACCTGAGAGTAAAATTAAGACTAATTCATTTTTTTTGGCTTGCTGAACAATCTGTTTTACCTGTTGCGCGGCGTGTAAGCCCGCGTCATTAGGTAATGGGTGTCCCGCCGCAATGACCTGAATGTCTTCTAAGCGGCAATAATTTTCGCTATTGGTAATCGCAAGGCTGTGTTTAGACAATAAGTGGCTTGGAATAATATCATGAGCGGCTTGTATCATGCGCACAGCGGCTTTTCCAATGGCGATTAAATGGATTTTTTCCCAATGAGCACGGCGTATGGAATGCGCTGTTTGTAGGCTTAGGGTTTGACCCTCAAATTGCAGGTGTTGTTGTACCGCCTGATAAGGATCAGCCGCTAAAACACCTGCATCAAATAGAGTCTGTGCATCCTGACGCAAAGCCTTGAGAACCGAGCTCATGGAGTTTGCATTTAAGCCATTTCTTTTGCAAGTTTGAAAATCATTTCAGCATCAAAGACTTGCTTATTGGATTCAAACAATTTTTCAATGCACGCGCGGTGCAAGGCCAGTTTTAATGCACCAAAGCCAATAGCACCCCAAACGATTTTTCCATGACGATTAGCGCCTTTATCCATCATGTCAGTTCCACCAATTCCCAAAGGAGGGGTGGCATTCGCGTCGGCAATCATTTCTAGATTTGGGTTATTTTCCCATTGCTCGGCGGTTAATAATTGCACGCCAGCCGCTCCCGTTGCAATAACAATATGAGCATCTTGGATAGCTTCTGCACGGGATGAGTTATCAATGGCTTCAATCGCATTCAGTTGGATGTTAAAGCGTTTTTTCATGGCGGAGCAGGCGTGCTGTGCTTTATGTAGCTGGCGTGATGTGATGCTAACCTCAGCGCCTTCTTGGGCTAGCATAACGGCGGCGCGCTGACCTACAGGTCCTGTGCCTGCAAGAACCACGGCTTTTTTGCCTTTTAAAGTACCACTGCTCGCAAGTTTAGCCACGGCGGCGGCAGCGGTGGTATTACTGCCATTACTGTCGAGCATGACGGAAACTTGAAAACCTGGAAAGAAATAAGATTGTACCGACTCAAACAAAGCTTGGCCTGCTTCCATATCGCTTCCGCCGACAAAAATAGCGGTATTTTTTTTATCTTTTGGGGGGCGAGTGAAAATAGTTCCTTCCACTAAAGGCCTTACATTATCAGGGGTTAGCTTGCTATGCGTGATTACATGGTCTGCACCACCGTCATAGGCGACTACCGTATCAAAGACGGAGGAATGAGTATCAGTATCGAATTGGAAAAGCAGTTTTTTCATTAGCGGTCTAGGTGATTACAACAATAATGCGTTTAAATGAATATAAAATCGCGTTATTATAACCCATAAAAGAGAGTTAATCCTGATTTGAATCGCGTTAAAATAAGGGCGAAAGTAAAGAATCTGGTGCAAATAATTTAAGAGATACTCAATGGGAAGAAACATGAAGACACCAGTAAATGTTGCTGTTACTGGGGCAGCAGGACAAATTAGTTATTCTTTATTATTTCGTTTAGCCTCTGGCGAAGTGTTTGGCGTAGATCAGCCAATTATTTTAAGATTATTAGAAATCACTCCCGCTTTACATCGTTTAAATGGTGTGGTGATGGAGTTGAACGATTGTGCGTATCATTTATTACAGAAAATTGTGCCGACGGATGATCCCTTAGTAGCTTTTGATGAGGTGGATTATGTGTTTTTAGTGGGCGCGCGTCCGCGTGGCCCTGGAATGAAGCGTAAAGACTTATTGGAAAGTAATGCGGCTATTTTTTCTGAACAAGGAAAAGCCTTAAATGCGGTTGCCAGTCGGGATGTGAAAGTTTTAATTACGGGCAATCCAGCGAATACTAATGCGTTAATTACTCAACGTAATGCCCCTGATTTAAGCCCTGCGTGTTTTTCTGCTATGAGTATGCTGGATCATAATCGAGGCATTGGGCAAGTCGCTGAAAAATGCAATGTACGTGCCGAAGATGTGCGCAATATGATTGTTTGGGGAAATCATTCGGAAACTCAGTATCCTGATTTAACCCATGCAACGGTAAAAGGCGTGAGCGTTTTATCGCTAGTCGATGAGGCTTGGGTCAGTAATGAATTTGTGCCTACCGTGCAACATCGTGGCGGGCATGTCATTGAAGAGCGTGGTGGGCTTTCCAGTGCGGCTTCTGCAGCGAATGCCGCGATTTGTCAGATGCGTTCTTGGACGGTTGGCACAGAGCAAAACGATTGGAGTGACTGGATTAGTATGGCCGTAATCTCAGATGGCAGCTATGGTATTGAAAAGGGCTTGTTTTATTCTTTTCCTGTCCAAGTTTCTCCTGAAGGAAAGGTCGCTATTGTGCAAGATTTAGAGGTCAGTGATTTTAGTCGAGCCTGTATGCGTGAAACTGAAAAGGAGCTACAAGAAGAGCGTGATGCCATCGCGCATTTGTTATAAATTCCTTAGCTCTCTAATGAACCTCTCTGAACGTGTATTGAATTTTAGAGAGGTTTAGCTGTAACGTCTTATTCTTCACTGGCATCTAAACGATGCAAAATCTGTCATTCCTGCGCGTTTTTAGCAGGAAGCCATGCTTAACGTGGATTCTCGATCAACAGACTTCGGGAATGACGGTTTTTTATCTGCCTTTATCCGTGAATAATGAGACGTTACGTTTAGCTATTTTAAACTTATGAAAAAACAAAGCATTCCAATCTTACTGATAGTCTTTATGATGATGGTCACGCCAATTGTTTCGGCGTGCGGACATTGTTCGGGGATGGATTTGTCTAATCGTTTTCTTGAAAATCAAAGTTTTTCCATGCCACTTATGGATATAAACTCTGTCATTGATAGCGATGGCATTGAAGAACAACAAAGTAATCAAGGCGCTATGGATTGTCATTGTATTTTTCATGCTTGTGGCGGCTGCGTGGTTATTATGTTTTCTGTACCAATCATCAATGTAAGTAGTTCTTTGTTTTATTCAGGTTTTGAATCTACATCACCGCCCAGTAATATTCCCCCCTCACTGTTAAGGCCCCCTAGAGTAAAGCTCTAAGAGGGTGGTTATTTTTTGATTTATGACGCATAGAAGGTGTACTGATAGGTAACTTTTGTTTTTTATCTGTTCAGTTTAGTTATCGGTCAGCTTAAATCAGTAGCCAATCCTCTATACACGTTGCACACTTTTTTTAATCTTTTGTGTATGAGGTCTTTATGTATTTTTTAAACAAAGCGCCTGCTTTTCTTATATTGTTGCTTATATCTGGCACACTGAAAGCAGAAGCCCCCCAGTTATTAACCTTGAAATACGCGCTGAATCTCGCGTTACAGAGCAATCCTAGCTTGGCACAAATGCAAGCGCGCTCTGATGCTTTAGCAGCGATACCCTCGCAGGTAGACAGTTTACCTGATCCTGTGATTAGCTTTAATGCTCTCAATCTTCCAGTCGATTCCTTTGATACCGCTCAGGAAAATATGACTCAAATGCAAGGGGGTATTTCTCAGGAAATTCCTTTCTTTGGAAAACTCGCTTTACGAGAACAAGCGGCAAGCTATCAAGCCACCGCGGCACACTTAGAGGTCACTGAAACGCGCTTTGGTCTGTTAAGAGATGTTAAACAGACGTGGTGGGCTTTATTGTATCTGCATCGTGCTTTAGAGATTGTGCTGGTTAATCAGGATTTACTGCGTCAATTTGTTAAAATCGCGCGCAAAAAATATGAAGTCGGCGAAGGCTTACAACAAGATGTGTTGTTGGCTCAATTGGAATTATCAAAATTATTAGATACGGAAATCAGGCTAACCAGTGCGATTGCCAAAGCCAAAGCCCAGATGAATGCTTTGCTTGATTACCCCGAAAATTATATATTTAAAATACCTAAGCACATTCAGGAAGCTCTTCCAGAGTTACCAACAGAATCCGCGTTATTTGCATACGCTGAACACTCCCGTGCTTTGTTGTCTTCCAGCCGAAAATCGATTAAGGCGGCACAATCTCGATTGGATCTCGCTAAAAAGGATTTCTTTCCTGATTTTAAAGTGGCTGCTTTTTATGGGGGACGTGCTGATACCCTTTCGGGTCAGCAGCGCACGGATTTTCTCAGTATGAAGCTTAGTATGAATGTGCCTATTTTTGCGGCGACCAAACAACACAAAGCCGTTGACCAGCGCAGCAGTGAATTAATGCAACAACGCTATACCTTGAAGGAGCAATGGAATAGGGTGCGTACTGAAATATCAACCGCCTACAGTGATTTTCAGCAAACTAAACATCAGGCCGTGTTATTTAAAAGCGGCATTATTCCTCAAGCCAGACAAACGGTTGCCTCCATGTTGGCAGGCTATCAAGTCAACAAGGTTGATTTTTTAAATCTAGTACGCAGTCAAATCACTTTATATAACTATGAAACCCAATACTGGAAGGCGTTAACTCTCGCTAACCAAGCATTAGCTCAATTGATTGCCGTGGTCGGCAAGGATGAAATCTATGAATAAATTAGTGTTAATGATTGTCTTAGTGCTTGGCTTATCCACGGGATTAGCAGGAGGCTATTGGTTAGCCAACTCAAAACAAGATGTTGAGAAAACGACTGTTTCAACGGCTAGAAAAATTCTATTTTATCGTCATCCCATGAACCCTTCAGTGACCTCTGCTGTTCCTGCCAAAGGTTCAATGGGGATGGACTATATTCCTATTTATGCGAATGACCCTAAAACCGATAATGCCCCCGCTGGGACGGTTAAAATTGATGGCATGATTACGCAAAATATTAATGTGCGTACTAGCCAAGCGATTCAAGGGTCGCTATCCCATACAGTGCGCGCTTTAGGAAGGATTGCTTATGATGAACAGCGTATGGTGCGTTTGCACCCTAAAACCGAAGGCTGGATTGAAAAGCTCAATATTGATAAAACTGGCCAGAAAGTGCAAAAGAATACCGATTTATTAAGTATTTATTCACCGCAATTAGTGGCCAGTCAACAAGAATATCTTTTGGCATTGAATAACTTAGAGGCATTAGAAAACAGCCCGATTGAAGATATTCGCCGTGGCGCGGAAGAGCTGGTTAAAAGTTCCCGTGAACGCTTAAAATTACTCGATGTACCACGGCATCAATTACGGGCTTTAGAGCACAGTCGTAAAATTAAAAAAAGCCTGCATATTCATTCGCCTTCTGAAGGCATCGTGATGAACATTGGCGCGCGTAAAGGGCAGTTTGTCACCCCTGCGACAGAAATTTATATGATTGCTGATTTACGCAAAGTGTGGGTTTATGTGGATATATATGAGTATGAGTTACCTTGGATTAAAAAAGGTGATCGAGTAGAAATGCAATTAGCGGGCATCCCTGGTAGAACCTTTAAGGGGCATTTAGCCTATATATATCCTTATGCGGAAGCTAAAACTCGCACCATTAAAGTGAGGCTGATTTTTGATAATCCTGATTTTCTATTGAAACCTGAGATGTTTGCTGAAGTCAGTATTTATGCAGATACACAAATGGATGCGGTCATTATTCCTTCTGAGGCAGTGATTCGTTCTGGGGCGCGTAATCAAGTGTTTATTGTGCGCTCTCATGGTAAATTTGAGCCTCGTTTGGTCACGCTGGGTTTATCCTCTAATGGCAAAGTAACCATATTAAAAGGCGTTAAGGCGGGTGAAGAAGTGGTGACTTCCGCGCAATTTTTGATTGATTCTGAATCAAAACTTCGTGAAGCAACGGCTAAGATGCTGAATGCTATTGATGACGCAGCGGATAAAGCCAGAAGTCAGCCAATGGAGATGCAGCATGATTAGTGCCGTTATTAACCAAAGTATTAAAAATCGTTCATTAGTCTTAATAATGGCGTTATTATTAGGGATGGGTGGTTATTGGTCATACAAAAATATGCCCTTAGATGCTATTCCTGACTTATCGGATGTGCAGGTGATTGTATTCACAGAATTTTCTGGACAATCCCCACAAGTGGTTGAAGATCAGGTCACCTATCCTTTAACCACGGCGATGTTATCCGTGCCTTATTCTAAGGTAGTACGCGGTTATTCCTTTTTTGGACTGTCGTTTGTGTATGTTATTTTTGAAGATGGCACAGACCTTTATTGGGCAAGATCGCGGGTATTGGAATCGTTAAATTATGTCAGTGAAAAATTACCTAAAGGCGTAACGCCTACGCTAGGGCCTGATGCTACAGGCGTGGGTTGGATATATGAATATGCTTTACTGGATAAAACAGGCAAGCATGATCTCGCGCAGTTACGTTCCTTACAAGATTGGTATTTACGTTATCCGTTACAAACCGTTAAAGGGGTCGCCGAAGTGGCCTCTATCGGTGGCTTTGAAAAGCAATATCAAATTGAAGTTGATCCTAATGCTTTAAATGCTTACGGTATTTCTTTGGCCAAGGTTAAACACGCGATTATTCGCTCCAATAACGATGTTGGAGGGCGCTTGGTGGAAATGGCAGAAACCGAATATATGGTGCGCGGTTTAGGTTATATCAGCTCGGTTGAGGATTTAAATACCATTCCTTTGGGCGTAAACAGTAATGGCACCCCGATTCGTTTAAAGGATGTTGCGCATATCCATATTGGCCCTGAATTACGCCGAGGTTTGGTGGAGTTAAACGGGGAGGGCGAAGTGGTCGGCGGCATCATTATTATGCGTTCTGGAGAGAATGCGCAAGCGACCATTGCTGCGGTTAAAGAGAAACTAGAAGCCTTAAAAAAAGGTTTGCCTGAAGGTGTAGAAATTATTTCAGTGTATGACCGCAGTGATTTAATTGGTCGTGCGGTTACCACCTTAAATGCCGCGTTAGTCCAAGAACTCTTGATTGTCAGTCTTTTAGTTGGTCTTTTTTTACTGCATCTACGCTCTTCCTTAGTGATTATTATCAGCTTACCTTTGGGTATTTTAATCGCTTTTATTATCATGCGTTATCAAGGCTTAAATGCCAATATTATGTCGCTAGGCGGTATTGCGATTGCTATTGGTGATATGGTCGATGGCGCTATTGTGATGGTGGAAAACGCACATAAACATTTAGCCGATGCCAGAGAAAAACTGCAAAGAGAATTAAGTAAAGAAGAGCGATGGCAAGCGATTGGCAATGCCTCTAAAGAGGTTGGCCCTGCCTTATTTTTTTCCTTACTGATTATTACCGTTTCTTTTATTCCTATTTTTACCATGCAAGCACAAGAAGGGCGATTATTTAGCCCTTTGGCTTTTACTAAATCTTATGCAATGGCAGCGGCGGCTATTTTAACTGTGACCGTTGTTCCCGTATTAATGGGCTATTTTATTCGTGGAAAAATTATTCCTGAACATAAAAATCCAGCCAATCGAGCATTACATTTTTTACATACGCCTGTTTTAAATTTAGCGATGCGTTTTAGGAAAGTGACTTTAGTGATTGTCGTGTTGTTACTAGGCTCAACGCTGTATCCGCTGTCCAAAATAGGCAGTGAATTTATGCCTGCACTGGATGAGGGTGATATTTTATATATGCCCATCACATTTCCGGGTATTTCCATTACTAAAGCCAAAGAATTACTGCAACAGACGGATAAGGTATTAAAAACTTTTCCAGAAGTGCAGCTTGTCTTTGGAAAAATAGGACGTGCGGAGTCAGCCACCGATGCCGCACCGCTCTCAATGATGGAAACCACGGTACGCTTAAAGCCCAAGGCGCAATGGCCTAATCCTGATAAATCAACACAAGAATTAATGAGTGAAATGGATAAGGCAATGCAATTTCCAGGGGTTGCCAATGCTTGGACTATGCCCATTAAAACGCGAATTGATATGCTGTCAACGGGGATAAAAACCCCTGTGGGTATTAAAGTTTCAGGGCCTGATTTGAATGTTTTACAAAAGATAACCGGTGATATTGAACGGGCGATGAAAACCTTAGCTGAAACAACATCGGCTTTTGGGGATCGCACGGTCGGTGGCTATTATATGGATTTTGATATTAATCGTGAATCTGCGGCACGTTATGGTTTGACGGTGGGTGATGTACAAGACGTGATTCAAAGCGCCATTGGTGGCATGAATATTACTGAAACCGTAGAGGGTTTAGAACGTTACCCCGTTAATCTGCGTTACCCACGAGAGCTACGCGATAACATAGAAAGTTTAAATCGAGTGCTTATTTCCACGCCTACGGGAACTCAAATACCTTTGACTATGGTGGCGGATTTAAACCTGAGACGTGGACCTCCCATGATAAAAAGTGAAAATGCCCGTCCAAATGCTTGGGTGTATGTGGATATTAACAGTTCTGATATTGGTGGGTTTGTGGTAAAAGCCAAACAGGTACTGGCGGATAAAGTCACATTACCTGCTGGATATGCGGTGGTTTGGTCGGGTCAATTTGAATATATGCAACGGGCAACGGAGCGATTAAAACTGGTTATCCCCATCACGCTGCTGGTGATTTTCTTTCTCCTGTATCTAACCTTTGGAAATATCACTGAACCCATCATTGTGATGCTCACGGTGCCTTTTGGATTAATAGGAGGAGTCTGGATTGTGTATATGTTTGACTTCAATTTATCGGTGGCGGTGTATGTGGGTTTTATTGCACTGGCTGGCACAGCAGCAGAAACAGGGGTGATGGTGTTAAATTTTATTGATATTGAAATCACACAATTACGCAAACAAACCCAAAGAGTCTTATCTGATATTGAGATTAGCCATGCGGTCGCCACCGCTACCGCATTGCGCGTGCGTCCCGTGGCTATCACTGCGATTTCAACCATGATTGGTCTTATTCCGATTATGTTAAGCACAGGGACGGGCGCAGATGTGACTCAGCGTATCGCTGCACCCGTATTAGGTGGAATGCTCACGGTATTATTACTGAGTTTATTGGTGTTTCCAGTGATTTACAGCCTTGTTTTACAATTTCAAGAACAGCAAAAATAACTGCGTTTTTGAGTGAATCCGTCCATTATTTTGGGGGAAGCTCATAGGCTTCCCCTTACTGCTATAATGGGCTTTACTCTCTTTACCACAACCTATCCGAGACTCTATGCCATTTTCAAAACTTGGATTGTGCAATCCTATTGTGCAAGCTATTAAAGATTTGGGTTATACAGCCCCGACTCCTATCCAGAAACAAGCTATTCCGATTATTCTTTCTGGTAAAGACCTGATTGCCACTGCTCAAACGGGGACAGGAAAAACTGCCGCGTTTGTGCTACCGATATTAGAGTCCTTTAATAAAGAACGTCAATTGCGGGGTAAACGCATCCGCGCGCTTATTCTTACGCCGACACGCGAATTAGCGGTTCAAGTTGCTGCCAATGTTGCTGAGTACGGTAAGCATCTAAAGCTAAGTTCTATGGCTGTTTATGGCGGTATTGATTTCGAACCACAAGCGGAACGCTTAATCGAAGGCGTTGATATTTTAGTGGCCACACCGGGCAGATTACTTGATTTAGCTCATCAGCGTGCATTGCATTTTGATGAACTTGAAGTGCTGGTTTTAGATGAAGCCGACAGAATGGTGGACATGGGTTTTTCTAATGATATTTATAAGATTATTGATCGCTTACCCGAAGCACGTCAGAACCTATTATTTTCAGCGACTATAAGCTCCGCCGTTCGTGCCATTGCTAATGAATTTTCTGATGACAAAAGAAGCCAGCCAGCGGCTGAAATAACTATTTCACCGAAATCCACCACAGCACCCAATATAAAGCAGTGGTTAATTACCGTCGATAAAGACACCAAATCTGCATTGCTGAGTCATTTAATTAACGAGCAAAAATGGGATCAGGCGCTTATTTTTATCGAGAAAAAACACGGAGCTGCCAAACTGGTTGCCCAGCTTGCAAAACGCGGTATTGAAGCAGATTGCATTCATGGCGATAGAAGCCAAGCCATGCGTGAAAAGGTTTTGGCTGATTTTAAATCGGGCAAACTAAAATACTTAGTGGCGACAGGTGTTGCCGCCCGAGGTATAGATATTGGTGAGTTGAGTCGCGTGGTTAATTACGATCTACCTTTTAAACCCGAAGAATACATTCACCGTATTGGTCGAACAGGGCGGGCTGGATTCACAGGTGAAGCGATATCGTTTGTTGCAATGGGCGATTTTAAAAACCTATGTGCGATTGAAAGCCGCTTAAACCATATCATCGACCGAAAAGAGATTGAAGGATTTCCCGTTAGAAAAGTAGTGCCTGTTTCAATTTTGAATTATGTTCGTAAGAGTTAAAAAGGATAGCGCTCCCTTTATTTCTTAAGAGATAATGTCGTAAATCACAGAATGCTAAAAAGCTGTAGAGCGAATCGGTACAGCTTTTGACGCATCAGTCTGAGTGAATTTACATTGTTATAAGTGTTATCCGATCCATCCCTTGTTTGTATTTCTTTCTGCTATATTTCCTTTATAGAACTTTTTGTTTCCATTCTCATCTATCCAAGATGCTCCATCGTTAATAAAGTCAAGGCATACCCTTTGTCCATTTGAGTCCTGAATCACTAACTGACCATCTTTCATTGATATACCCTGAGGTGAAAATGGAAGAATATTTCCAACTCCAGATTGAAGATTATCAGGCCAATGGGAGATTAAGTCTAACTTTAATGTTTCTGATGCCTTTAAATAAAGCTTTCTGATAGCCTCAACTCCTTGTGACGAGAACCCTTTAACTGCAAGATCATCATTTGTGTGCTCTAAATTATTTCTCCAGTCTTTAATAAGAAATAGCTCAGTACACAGTACTCCTTCTAACAAGTCATTTGCTTCACATTCACGTATCAATTTTTCAAGATTCCATTCAATATGCCTATTTTGTTTCTGATTGTATTCTTCGGGGGTAATGCCAGTATTTTTTAGAAGAAGTGAACAAATTTGTTCTATTACTTTTTTTGAATATTGAAGTGAACTTGAAAAATCAGATTTCCCGTATGCATGAATAGCTTTATTTGTTTGAGTGTGAATTTGTTTTAATTTGTTATGACTCATTGCGATTTCTCTTAAAACTTATATAACGTTTACATTAACTGGTAAGGCTTTTACAATTTTTGTAAAAGGCATGATGCTTTAAACGGTCAGCTGAATTTCTATCCTCAGTATTTTGTTCAAACTAAGGTAATGCCCGCTCTCGTTATCTTCGCTAACTGATTACTTAAAATACAAATATTTCTTGAAGAGAGCTGCATAATTTAACTTGAGTCTCAACATCAAGCATACCTAGTTTCTTTATTAAACGTGTTTTATCGACCGCTCTAATTTGATCTAGAAGTATTAGCCCTTTTTTGCCTTTAAAGTCACATTTAACCCTACAAGGAAAATCAAAACCCTTGCTTGTCATAGGTGCAACAAGTGTTGTTGATAATGCAGCCATCTCATCAGGAGAAATAATAACACAAGGTCGAGTTTTATTAATTTCCTTACCTTGAGTCGGGTTAAGACTTACAAGCCATATTTCAAACCGACTAATGCTAGGAGCTACCATTCTAGTTCATCATCATTGATTAATTCTGCTTCAAGCCACTCGCTATCATTTAACTCTTCTCCATGAGTGGCAAGTATCGTATTAATGGACTCCGCCCAGCCCTTTCTTGGCTGATGAACAGGAGCAATAAAAAGACCGCCATTAAGGACTTCAAATTTAAGCTCTTTTCCTTCTAGGTGAGCTTGATTTATAATTGCTTTAGGTATTCTAATACCTTGAGAATTACCGATTTTAACTAAATGAGCCATGAGAATTCCAGTTACAAACAAAAAAGTAACTATAATGTAATTACTTTTTTATTGCAATCAATGGCTTATTTTTCAATTGTATTTAAGCTAAAAAGGCTAGTTTGAAGCTAACGAGGCTGTAAAAACACCTCCAGCCATTTTTTTAAATCAAGATTTTATCCAAAAATCAAGGGGGTAATATCTTGAATTACCTGCACGCTTTAGCATTGAATATATCACTCGTTAAAATCATAAGTTTGGTGTTGCTTTAATAAAATAACCTATAATCGAGATAAGAAGCTTTCAACTCAAGAGTAATAACCTTATGTTTTTTAACTCATTACCACTGTTTTTTAATCAAATAAAGCTTGGCAGTCCAATGGAGCTTTTGTTAATTATTCTACTTGTCTATTTGCTGCTCTATTTGATTACCCCGTTCGACAATCAATTAGAAGAAACTACTTATAGTCCAGTAACTAAAATGAGCTTACATACCTATTTATTGTATGGCTGGGCAGGGCAGTTAAAGCTGCTGATAGTATTTTGGCCGTTCTTTATATTGCTTAACATCAGTTTATATATCACTGATTACTTAGCAATCACAGGTAACTTTACGGTTTCGAGCTGGGATGAAATTCATTTTATCTTGGTAATGCCGATATTGCTTTGGACTGTCTGTGTTTGGCGGACATCTATCAATACTAAAATAGCGGGTTTAGGAGCGGCAGCAAGATTAATGACCTTAACGGTCTATTTTGAATATGCACTAAAGCTCATTATACGGGATGATTACCCGCGTCTCTTTTTTACGTGCCAAGATATACTACTTGATTATGGTGTTTGCTTTTGATGGAATTATTGTAGATCAGGCTTTGCTTGATATGGGGCATACGACTACGTGAGTTGTAGTGCGTGAATCTGAGAAAATCAAAGGTGGCGGCTTGCTCGTCTCTGAATTTTTCTTTTATGTGGGCAAATTTTTAAATTCAAATCGCTTGATTTTCTCAGGGGATATTTCTTTTTTGCTTACATCAGTGTTAATAATTTATCTAAGATAAGGCCGTTACTGGCGAGTATATTTTTTGGAAAAACGCCTGCGTTACCTTTAAAGTCAGTGACTGTACCGCCTGCTTCTAAAACAATCAGTGCGCCTGCAGCAATGTCGTATAGATTGAGTTCTTGTTCCCAAAACGCATCCAGTTGTCCATCTGCGACTAGGCACATATCCATTGCGGCAGAGCCTAAGCGTCTTTGACCTGTGGTATGTTGAGCAATACGACAAAAGCGTTCTAAATTATTATCGTCTAAATAGGATCGTAGGCAGGCAAATCCTGTGCCTATCATAGAATTTTCTAAGTCTGTTTCTGGAGAAACGCGAATGCTTTTTGCATTTTTAAAAGCGCCTTTGCCTTTTTCTGCGCAATAATAATCATCGAGTGCAGGCGCGTACACAGCCCCTATTAACAGTTCGCCTTGAATTTCTAAGGCGACACTAATCGACCAGTAATATTGTCCTTTAGAAAAGGAATGCGTGCCATCAATAGGATCAACAATCCAACGGTTTTCTTGGTATTCCGTTTGTCCGCTTTCTTCGCCCCAAAAGCCGTATTCAGGATAGGCTTCTGCCAAGGCTTGTTGTAAGAATTTTTCGACAGCAATATCAGCGGCTGTGACAAAGTCCCTTGGACTTTTTTTAGATACTTCAAGGGTTTGTAAGTTATTAAAATGGTTTAGGGCAATATCTCCTGCCTTACGGATAATACTCTCAAGTGTATTAAGGGATGCAGACATAAATAAATGGCTCATATCAGTAAAATAAGTGGATAAAGTATAGCATACAAAGCCTTAGCTGAATTTGTGTGTGCGTCACCTATGCTGGTATACGGCTTATTTGGGCTAATATCTTGAAGGATATTTTCTTTTAAGCTATATTGAACGGCTATCTAATTCCATAAAGTAACCTTAGTTATTCTATGTGAATTCAAGTTTATATTATTAAATAATGGTAATGAATCATTACCTGAGAGAGAGGCTTTTGATGAGTGGATTGAGCGCGGAAAGTTTGGGGCTAAAAAGTGTCGCAAAGGTTTACCACAATTTGAGTTACGACGCATTATTTCAACACGAAAATGCAAATAAGGAAGGTGGTGTTGCAAGTAGTGGATCGATGATGGTCGACACTGGGAAATTTACGGGTCGCTCACCGAAAGACAAATATTTTGTAGAACAAACCCCTTCAAAGGAAAGTATTGCTTGGGGTAAGATTAATAAACCTGTTTCAGCAGAGATTTTTGATGAATTGTATGCGGATGTGACGGACTATTTATCGGATAAAGATATTTATGTAACCGATGGCTATGCGGGTGCAAGTGCTGATACGCAAAAATCGGTTCGATTTATTACTGAATTTGCTTGGCAGTCGCATTTTGTAAAAAATATGTTTATTCGCCCTAATGAAAGTGAATTGGAAGGGTTTGCTCCTGATTTTCGTGTTTATAATGCCAGTAACTTAATCAATGAAAAGTGGGAAAAGCAAGGCTTAAATTCAGAAGTCTTTGTTATTTTCAATATCGAGAAGAATGTCGCGATTATTGGCGGGACTTGGTACGGCGGTGAGATGAAAAAAGGCATCTTCACTATGATGAATTACTGGTTGCCTTTAAATAATATTTTATCTATGCATTGCAGTGCAAATGTGGGTAAAGAAGGCGATGTGGCTTTATTTTTTGGTTTATCTGGTACAGGAAAAACCACCCTATCTACCGATTCAGAACGAGAGTTGATAGGCGATGATGAGCACGGTTGGGATGATAGCGGCGTGTTTAATTTTGAAGGCGGCTGTTATGCTAAAACCATTGATTTAGCGGAAGAAAGTGAACCTGAAATCTATGGCGCGATTAAGCGAGATGCTTTATTAGAGAACGTGGTCGCCAATGACGCTGGGGTTGTGGATTACACGGATAAGTCGAAAACAGAAAATACGCGTGTTTCTTACCCAATTGAGCATATTGAGAATCATCGCGCGAGTTTACAAGCGGGTATGCCAAAAAATATTATCTTTCTAAGTTGCGATGCATTTGGTGTGTTACCACCCGTCTCTAAATTGAGTAAAGAACAAGCCATGTATTACTTTTTATCGGGTTATACCGCGAAAGTAGCGGGTACGGAAAGAGGGATTACTGAACCTGTCACGGCTTTTTCTGCTTGTTTTGGTGAAGCTTTTTTACCTTTGCATCCAACCGTTTATGCTGAATTACTGGGCAAAAAGATGGAAGAGCATGGTGTAAATGCGTATCTTGTGAATACCGGTTGGGTTGGCGGTGGATATGGCGTGGGTAAACGTATGAGCATTAAAGGAACGCGTGCTTGTATCAATGGTATTTTGGATGGCAGTATTCATGATTCAGAATTTCAAGTGGTGCCGTTCTTTCAGTTAAGTACGCCAAAAACTTTAGCAGGGGTGGATAGCGAATTATTAAATCCACGTAATGCCTGGGAAGATAAAGACAGCTACGATGCGACGGCTGCAAAATTAGCAGCAATGTTTGTTGAAAATTTTAAAAAATATACAGACAGCAATGATGGCTTTGACTATACACAGGCAGGTCCAAAACTGTAGTGGTTTCAACTAATTGTTTGGCTTAAAAAAGGGGGGAGTTAATATTACATTAGCTTCCCCTTTTTTGTTTTTAATAAAATGTATGTTTACTATTTAATTTAGGAGAAAACTTGATGGCGATTAAAATTGCAATTAATGGGTATGGCCGTATTGGTCGTAATATAGTTCGTGCGGTGTATGAAACAAATCGTACTAATGAAGTAAAAGTTGTTGCTATTAATGACTTAGGGGATGCAAAAACCAATGCACATTTAACTCAATACGATACCGTGCAGGGTAAGTTTCCTTTTGATGTCAGTGTGGAAGGCGATTACATTATTATTAATGGCGATAAAATTCGTGTGTTTGCGGAAAGAAATCCTGCGAATATTCCTTGGGGTGAGCTAGGGGTTGATGTCGTTCATGAATGTACAGGTATGTTTGCAAGCAAAGAAAAAGCCTCTGCACATTTAACGGCTGGGGCTAAAAAAGTGATTATTTCGGCTCCAGGTGGAAATGATGTCGATGCAACCATTGTTTATGGGGTGAATCATGAAACTCTAAAAGCATCAGATACGGTTATTTCCAATGCTTCGTGTACTACGAACTGTTTAGCGCCTTTAATTAAACCATTAATTGATGGCATTGGTATTGAATCGGGTTTAATGACTACTATTCACTCTTATACCAATGACCAAGTATTAACCGATGTATATCATAAAGATTTACGTCGTGCGCGTTCTGCGACACAGTCAATGATTCCTACTAAAACAGGAGCTGCCGCGGCGGTTGGTTTAGTCTTACCTGAAATGAAAGGAAAATTGGATGGTTTCGCGATGCGTGTGCCTACCATTAATGTATCGGTTGTTGATTTAACCTTTGTGGCTTCAAGAGCAACCACAGTGGAAGAAATTGACCAATTATTAACCGCGGCTTCAGAAGGTTCGTTAAAAGGTGTGTTAAATATTAATCGTGAGCCTTTAGTATCGAGCGATTTTAATCATGATCCGGCTTCTTCAACGTATGAAGCGGAATTAACCAAAGTAACCGGTGGTACTTTAGTCAAAGTATTAGCTTGGTATGATAACGAATGGGGTTTTTCTAACCGTATGTTAGATACGACGGTTGCTTTAATGAATGCAAAGTCATAAAACTGTCGCATTCCTGTAATATACTTGGGTTAGTTTAGTCACATAAACTAACCCTTTTTTCTTTTACCCCAACCACACTTTATATCTATGACTGGATTAAGACGTACGAAAATTGTTGCTACTTTAGGACCTGCTACTGATGACTTGGAGGTATTAGAAAAGTTATTTTATGCTGGGATTGATGTGGTGCGTTTAAACTTTTCGCATGGAAAAGCTCAAGACCATATTGACCGAGCAATACAAATTCGTGCCATGGCGGCGAAAACAGGGCGGCGCGTTGGAATTTTAGCGGATTTACAAGGACCTAAAATTCGTATTGCTCGTTTTGCAAATGATAAAGTGTGGCTGAATGAAGGACAATATTTCGCTTTGGATATTCATTTAGGTGAAAATGAGGGAGATCATGGGCAAGTCGGTATAACCTATGAACCTTTATCCAAAGAAGTAAAAATAGGCAGTCGATTATTATTAGATGATGGACGAATTGTTTTACAGGTTGATAAAGTTGAAAACGGCCGTGTTAGTTGTACGGTAGTGGTGGGTGGCGCATTATCGAATAATAAAGGCATTAATTTATTAGGTGGTGGCTTGTCAGCTTCGGCGTTAACTGAAAAAGATAAACAAGATATTCACACTATTGCGGCGATTCAAGCCGATTTTGTGGCGATTTCTTTTCCACGTTCTGCCGCTGATATGCACGAAGCGCGTCAATTATTAGATGAGCAAGGATGTAGTGCGAGTTTAATTGCCAAAATAGAGCGTGCTGAAGCGATGGAGGCTATGGATGAAATTATTTTGGCTTCGGACGCGATTATGGTTGCACGAGGGGATTTAGGCGTAGAAATTGGCGATGCTAATTTACCGGCGGCGCAAAAAAGGTTAATTAAACGCGCAAGGCAGTTAGATCGTGCCGTGATTACGGCAACCCAAATGATGGAGTCTATGATTGAGAATCCAATCCCAACGCGAGCTGAAGTATTTGATGTGGCTAATGCTGTTGTAGATGGGACCGATGCCATTATGCTTTCCGCGGAAACCGCGATGGGGAAATATCCTATACAAACGGTCGAGGCAATGTCTCGAGTGTGTTTAGAAACCGAAAAGCAGCGCAGTGTTAAAGTTTCAAAACATCGGGTGGATATTCAGTTTAAACGGGCTGATTTGGCGATTGCAATGGGGGCTATGTATATGGCAAACCATATGAATACTCAAGGAATTATTGCTTTAACACAATCAGGATCTGCGCCTTTATGGATGTCGCGCATTAGTTCGGGGTTGCCTATTTTTGCTTTTAGCAATAAAGAATCGACTTTAGGCAAGGTGACATTATATCGTGGGGTGATTCCTGTCTTTTTAGAATTAGAATCTGACAGTCCAGAGAGTGTTCATCAAGCAGTATTGGGTAAATTACAGCAATTAAAGTATGCCAAAGAGGGCGATACCTATATTTTAACTCAAGGCGATTTAGCAGGTAAAAAGGGAGGGACAAATGCCTTGAAAGTCATTACGGTAACGGAAAGTCGAGAGGATGAAGAATAACCCACTAATTTTTTAAGGTTTTGCTTATAAAGACAAATGATTTTTTTATGGTATGATTCACCAATGCACGCAAACTTAGGTGCATAGAATTATAACAATTACTTTATACGGGGTTTAAATCTTCTAATGGGTTTATTAAAAAAATTAGTACTAGCACTTTCTCTTAGCACGGCAATGATGGCTGTTGCACCAACTGCAATGGCAGGTAAAATTGCTCATCAAACAGCTGCTCAAGCAGTTCAAGCGATTGATGATACTTTAGATCAAGCTGAAGTTGCATTAGAAGCCATTAAATCAGGCGCTGATGTTGATGCTGTTTTAAAAGTTTTAAAAGAAACAAAGCAATTAACTAAAACAATCGAAAGCGCTACAACTTATAGCACACGTGAAAAAGCATTAGGTAAATTATCTAAAGCACGCTTTGCTTATAAGAAAGGTAACCAAGAAAAAGCGATTGTAGAAATGGAAAAAGCATTAGTTTTATACAAAAAAATTAAAGTTATGTACCATGACTTCATGTAAAGTTTTTTGGAGGGTAATAGTTTAACTCTCTGATGAATAAGAAACGGGGCGATTAGCAATAATCGCCCCGTTTTTTTTGCGTATTAACAAATGCGCGGTAATTGTTCACCGCTAAAAAGTTCTAAACTTCGCTGAATCCCCAGTGGTGTTTCTACAGTCACCAGTCCTTTATCATGTGTCTCAGTCACTTCACCAATAATACAAGCCTGCTGCCCTAAAGGGTGTTGTTGTAAGCAGGATATAGCTTCTGCACTGGCGGATTTAGGAATAAATAAGGCAAAACAGCCCTCATTAGCACTGTAGAGAGCGTCAAATCCTAGAATCTCACAGGCTGTTTTCACGGTCTCGTGGACGGGCAGAGTTTGCTCTTGCAAGGTATATTTATGTTTAGAGTTTGTTGCCAGCTCAATTAAACCACTGGCCAATCCTCCGCGGGTTAAATCGCGCATACAATGAATCGGTAGGTTTTTATCTAACAGTTGTTGGACTAAGCCTGATACATCAGCACAGTCACTTTGCAGTTGATTTTTAAAATCAATGCCTTCGCGTTCCAGCATAATACTCATACCATGCCGTCCTAAATCGCTGTTGATAATAATTTGATCGCCTATCTCAATATTTTGCGCATGCACTTGTATATTTTCTGCAATACAGCCCACGCCTGCGGTATTAATATACAATCCATCGCCTTTGCCTTTTTCAACGACTTTAGTATCGCCTGTGACAATGCTTACCCCCGCTTGTTCGGCTGTAGCTTGCATAGAAGCTAAAATTGTCTGTAAATCTTTAATAGAAAATCCTTCTTCAATAATAAGCGCGCAAGTAAGGTACAAAGGTTTTGCTCCGCTCATGGCTAAGTCATTAAGCGTCCCGCAAACCGCCATTTTTCCTATGTCACCGCCTGCAAAAAATAAGGGGTTCACAACATAAGAGTCGGTGGTGAACGCCAATTTTCCTGATGGCATAGAGAGTATGGCACTGTCGTGTTTCTGATTGAGTATGGGGTTATTAAAAATAGGCTGAATAACGTCATCTATTAATTTCTGCATCATGCGCCCACCGCCGCCATGTGCCATGGTGATATGCTCGTACTGTAAGGGGATGGGGCAGTTTAATTTTAAATCAGACATGGGCTCGGTAATGATAGTAAGCGGCACAAGCTCCTTCAGAAGAAACCATGGTTGCACCTAAAGGATGGTCAGGCGTGCAATTTTTGCCAAATTCAGGGCAATCATGCGGTTTGGATAAGCCTTTGAGAATAGAACCGCTCCGGCAGTTTTCTGGCTCTTGGGTGTTAATGTCACTGACTGCAAAGCGTTGTTCTGCATTCCAGTCCGCATACTCATTGGATATGGCGAGACCACTTTGAGCGATTTCTCCTAGTCCCCGCCATTTTTGGTCAACGGTAGTAAATACTTGCTGTAATAGCTGTTGTGCGGGTTGGTTGCCTTGTTGGGTGACAAGGCGTGTATATTGATTTTCAACGCTATGTTGTCCCGATTCTAATTGCTGAATACATAAGTACAGCCCTTGTAAAATATCCACAGGTTCAAATCCAGTAATCACAATAGGAATTTTATACTGTTCGGATAAAGGCAGGTATTCGTGATAACCCATAATGGTACACACATGACCAGCGCCTAAAAAACCTTGTACGCTGTTATCTTCGGCACTTAATAGCGCTTGCATCACGGGAGGTACGCGTACATGACACGCCAGTACCGAAAAGTTTTTTAGATTTTGTTGTTTGGCTTGGTAGAGCGTTAAAGCCACCGTCGGTGCAGTAGTTTCAAAGCCTACGCCAAAGAAGACCACTTCTTTATTTGGATTCTCTTGGGCTAATTTTAGAGCATCTAAGGGCGAGTAAACGGTGCGTATATCTGCCCCTTGGGCTTTAATGCTGAGTAGGTCTTGATGTGAGGCAGGCACGCGCAGCATATCGCCAAATGAACAAAAAATAACATTGGGTTGTTGTGCAATCGCAAGGGCTTTATCAATATATTCTAAAGGGGTCACACAAACGGGACAGCCTGGCCCATGAATCAGGTTAATTTTATCGGGAAGCAGTTGGTCAATACCGTGTTTAATAATACTGTGCGTTTGTCCGCCGCAGACCTCCATAATTGTCCACGGTTGGCTGGTGATTGCATCAATATTTTTCAGTAATTGTTTGGCTAGCAGGGGGGCACGATATTCATCGACAAATTTCATAATTTTTCCTCAAACTCTTCCAGTTGCTGAAAGGCTTTCAGTGTTTCTGCGGCTTCTTCTTGGTCAATCAGCGCAATCGCAAAGCCAGCATGAACTACAACATAATCATGGATGACGGCTTCGGGTAAATAGGCAAGGCTGACTTCTTTTTGAATGCCAGAAAAATCAATAGTCGCCACACGTGCGAGGGATTCTTCACCTTTTATCTCAATAATTTTTCCAGGTACAGCTAAACACATAGATTATCCTGTTAGGGTTGCGGCATAAAGTTGCCCTAGGGCGAGACCGCCATCATTAGGGGGGATTTTTTCGTGCGTATAGACAGAAAATCCTGCAGATTCCAGTTTTTTGCTGCAGAGTTCGGTTAAATACGCATTTTGAAAACAGCCACCACTGAGTACGATTGTTGAGGTATTTTGGCGCTGTGCAATATTTAACAGCATTTCAGCCAGTGTATTGTGAAATTTTGCTGCAATCAAGTTTTTACTCAGCAAAGGGATGTCTTTAAGTATAGCACTGAGCATAGGCCGCCAATCAATAATAAGCGGCTTATCAGGGATAATATTAAAAGCGTAGCTTTGTGTGTTATTAGCTTGATGGGCGGCTTGTTCTAATAAAAGGGCGGCTTGTCCTTCATATTGATTAACGGGGCAGAGATTTAATAAACAGGCGATACCATCAAATAAACGTCCTACACTGGAGCTAAGAGGCGCGTTGAGTTTTTTATTTAAGGATTGGCGTAATAAATACAGTTCGGTTTCTGAAAAATTCTGTAAAAGGTTTGAATTATCAGAAGTGAATAGCTGGTCATCTTGTAAAGCATACAGCAGACCAAGGGCGGAGCGCCTGGGTTCTTGGGCAGCTTTATCGCCTCCAACTAACGGAAAAGGGTAGAAATAAGCATGGCGTTGAATTTCATTTTTGTTAATGGCGAGACACTCGCCGCCCCAGAGCTGTTGGTCAGTGCCTAGCCCCGTGCCATCCCATGCAAAACCAAATACAGGGGGAGATAATTGATGTTCTGCCATACAAGAAAAAATATGCGCTTGGTGATGCTGAACGGCTTGAATGGGCAGTGAGGATTGTAACGCTCGTTGTGTACTGTGATAGTCGGGGTGTAAATCACAAATAATTTTTGCGGGCTGAATATCGTAAAACTGTAGTAAATTTGTTTCTACTTGTTGTCGACGCTGCTGGTTGGCGATAGAGTTTAAATCTCCAATATGTTGGCTCAGTATAACTTGGGAGTTTAGGCTGATTGCCAGTGTATTTTTCATTTGCCCACCGGTTGCTAAGATAGGTGTTGTTGATTCTTTGAGTGCAATGGGTAAAGGAGTATAGCCTCGTGCGCGGCGTAACAGTGTGTTTTTTTGATTAATGGGGCGAATGATAGAGTCATCAAGCGGGTGAATAATGGCGCGGTTATGTATAAGAAAGCTGTCTGCAATATCGCTTAGTTTATCCAGTGCTTGAGTTTCATCATAACAGAGCGGTTCTTGAGAGCGATTACCACTGGTTGCGACTAAGGGTTTACCAAAACCATAGCTAATTAACTGATGTAAAGGTGAAGAAGGCAGCATTATACCTAATAACCCATTATTTTTTGTGATAGAGTTGGCAATTATTTTTGAATTTTTAGAGGGTAATAGTACAATAGGACTAGCGTAAGAAGTCAGGATTCTTTCAGTTTGTATTGAAGTATGGGCAATTTTTTGTACTTCTATAAGGTTCTCGACCAATAGGGCAAAGGGTTTTTCAGGGCGTTGTTTTTTGATGCGTAAGCGTTCGACAGCGGCGGAATTACTGGCATCAACCAGTAATTGAAATCCACCCACGGCTTTAATGGCGACAATTTTTCCTTGATGTAATTGTTGGATAGCTTTTTGTAAGGCTTGTTCTTTATAAAGTGTTGCGTGTTCGCTTGTATATAAACTTAATTGGGGGCCGCATTTTTCACAAGCAATGGTTTGTGCATGAAAGCGTCTATTTTCAGGGTTCTGATACTCTTTTAGGCAGTCAGGGCAAGGTGGGAAATTGGCCATACTGGTATGATTTCGGTCATAAGTGCGCTGGCGCATAATACTGTAACGAGGCCCACATAAGCTACAGCTAATAAAAGGGTAGCGATAGAAACGACTGTTAGGATTAAATAACTCTTTAATACAATCAGGGCAAGGACTAATATCAGGTAATATAAAGGCGCTTGCTTGGCCTTCTGTTTGGCTGCGTTGTATATGAAACCCTTTAAAATCACTGCAAGCTTGGATTTCAATGGAGAGTTTCTGTATATCCGCTAAAGAGGGATGTTTTGTTTGTAAATCCTCCAGAAAGTGTTTTTGTTGTTCAGGAAGCCCTTGAATCACAATATTCACCCCGGAAGGGGTATTAGCTACATAGCCTTGTTGTTGGTATTTCTTTGCAAGACGGTAGACAAAAGGTCGAAAGCCAATGCCTTGAACAAGCCCTTGTAAGCAAATAAGCTGTTGTTCTTTGATGGGTGTTTTTTTAGATTTTGACATACTAAGATTGAAATAAGAAAAGACATTCAGTGGTATGAAGTATAACTTTTTTTAATGGACAGAAGATATATGAAAAGACAGGAGGATGCGTGTGTCAGATTAATAGATTTCAAGTTATCTTTTTAGCTTTTGTATTGAATTTGTTTTTTATGTTGTCTCTGTTTGCTCCCGTACAAGCGGAAGAGTCTATGAGTAAAAGGTTAGTTGCTATCAAGGCGGCTTATTTATATCGATTTTCATTATTTATTGATTGGCCAGAGCCAGTATTAGACTCGTTTTTAATGTGTGTGGTTGCCGATACTGAAACAAGTAATTTCATTCAGCTTAGTTTGTACAATCAAGTGATTCAATCTAAGCCCATTCGGGTTATTTCTGTCTTAAAAGAAGAGGATTTAACGGCTTGTCAGTTACTTTATATACCTAGCACGGTAAAAGAGAGCACCCCTTTTTTAGTGAAGGCAAAACAAAATATTCTCACCATAGGTGAAACGACCGATTTCTATCATGCGCAAGGTATGATTTATTTATATGAGCAGGATAATAAATTAAGGTTTTTTATTAATTATCTAAAGCTAAAAAAATCAGGATTAACCGCGCGAGCGCAGTTAATGACATTATCTCAACTGCCTATGGAGAAAAATTCAGATGAAAAAAAATCACAAACCGATAAGTAAAATATTTTTTATTCATTTATTGCTTGTTTTAGCGAGCAATACGCAGGCGGCTCAGGAGTCGTTGGTGTGTACCCCAGAATTGAAAAAAGCGGGAGGGGTGGAAACATTTGCTTTAGAAGATTTAATGCAAATTCCCATGTTTTTAAGTGCCTCACAGCAAGGCGAATGTACTCGCGAAGCCGCCAGTATTGTGAGTACCATTACCGGAGAAGAGTTGCTTAATAGAGGCGCGAGAGATTTAGTTGATGCGCTGGAGCTTATTCCTGGAATAAGTTTTGGCAGTAACATGACCAATATGGTGGGCATGGGTATGCGTGGTATGCAAACGGATGAAGGGAAATTATCTATTTTGCTGGACGGCATTATATTAACCGAACAACGGTTTGGGATAACAGGCTTTGGCGGGCATTTTCCCGTGGATCAAATTGACCGTATTGAGATTGTGCGCGGGCCAGGATCTATTTTATACGGTAATTTTGCGGAACTCGGTGTGGTGAATATTATTACCAAAAAAGGTCATCAGCTTGATGGCGGGGTGATAGGCGGGAGTTACGGCCGCTTTGAACGAGGTGAGGCGGGTAAAAATACCTTTTTAACCGCGGGAAAACAGTGGGATGATTTTGAGGTGAGTTTGTATACCAAATACAATGAAAGCCACCGCAGTGACCGCTTCTATCATGATGCTCAAGGTGGAAGCTTTGATATGGTGGGTTATAATCAATCAGAATCTATTCTTGGAAATTTCCAATTCCGTTATAAGGATTTGAATTTACACTTTTTGGTCGATGAATATTCGGTAGACAGTGCCGATGGTTTTGCGGATAAAATGAGCCTGCCATCCAAAGAAATTCGTAATCAGTTCAGTACCTATGCTTTTAATTTAGATTATCAACATCATTTGAATAAAACTGTTCAATTGGGCGCGCGTTTTGACTACTCGCAGCAAACACCTTGGAAGCGTACCAATTTATATCATGATGGTCGTGCTAATAAAGTAAAAGAAAGTGTATCGATTGATTATTATACCTTTGATTTGAAAAGTACTTTTTCATTAGAGGGAGGTCATTACTTGGTGATGGGTAATAGTTTTCAGTTTCAAAATTATCAGCCGACGGTTTCAAATTATACAGGTGAAGTGCCCTTGCTTGGTGACTACACTTTATACGGTGAAGGGGTTTATAAAACGAAATGGGCTAATGTACTATTGGCCTTACGTTTTGATTGGTATACCGAATACGGAACCAATTTAGCCCCTCGTTTTGCTCTCACTAAGCAATTTGAAAAATTTCATTATAAAGCCATGTACAGTCAAGCCTTTCATGCTCCTACAGGAGGAAATTATCAGCTCAATGAAGAATATAATCAGACCAATGAGTTTAATAGGGAAGTCAGTCCGCTGCGTCCTGAAACAACGCATACTTATGAAATTGAATTAGGCTATCAATTTCAGCCTAATTTAAATGTGACCGCGAATATTTTTTATATTGAGATTCAGGATTACTTTCTTTATAGTTTTGATGCCAATAATGATGATTTTTATGCTAATTCGAGCAAATTATCTACGTGGGGATTAGAGGCGATTTTAAGTTATCAGCATCCTCGTTGGGGAAAAATTGATATGAATTACAGTTTATATCAAGCCATTGAAGATACGAGCCAAGATTTTAAAGCCGTGGATACTGCGGGTAATATTCTTGAACAGACGGCTAATTTAGGCTTACCTACCCATAAAGTGACCGCAAATCATACATTTCCTATTACCGATAGCATTTCGTTTAATCATACGCTCATTTTTTCAGGCCATCGTTTTGGCTACAGCGGCAGTGAATTAAAGCATTATAAGTCGGTGTGGATTTATAATATGTATTTGCGTTATCAAGATGTTATGGTTGAAGGCTTGGAAATGGGGCTGGGTTTATATGATGTATTTAATAGCCAATATCAGTATGTACAGTTATTTAATGGGACGCATCCGGCTTTACCGGGTAATACACGAGAAGTGCGCTTTAAATTTTCGTATCGTTTTTAGGAAAAACTCCTAGGATTAATCTGAAAAAAACTGCGATTATATTGGGTAGTCGATGGTATATTTAATGGTTTAGTTAGGGTATATCATCCTACTTTCCATAGAATTTTATAGTTTTTTTAGTAAGGTAAATTGAGTCATGAAGGATTTTATTCAAAAACAGTTTGAACAAAATGGCTTATATTCCAATAATATCGAACAAAACGTTAATTATTTAAAGCTAAAAAGTGGACTTAACCGTAGCTCAAATAGCTATAAAAACAAAATCACCCAGCGATGAATAAATTATTTTTTATTAATTTATTACTTGTTTTAGCGACCAATACGCAGGCGGCTCAGGATCCGATGGTGTGTACTCCAGAGCTGAAACAAGGGAGGGGGGCATTTGCTTTAGAAGGTTTAATGCAAATTCCAATAGAAGATTTAATGCAAATTCCAATGTTTTTAAGTGCCTCACAGCAAGGTGTATGTACTCGCGAAGCAGCCAGTATTGTCAGTACCATTACTGGAGAGGAATTGCTTAATAGAGGCGCGAGAGACTTAGTCGATGCACTGGAGCTTATTCCTGGAGTGAGCTTTGGCAGTAATATGACTAATTCAGTCAGTATGGGTATACGTGGTATGCGAGCTGACGGAGGTAAGTTGTCTATTTTTCTGGATGGGGTGATATTAACCGAGCAGCGGTTTGGCACAAGCCTTTTTGGAGGACATTTTCCCGTGGATCAAATTGACCGTATTGAGATTGTGCGCGGGCCAGGATCTATTTTATACGGTAATTTTGCGGAACTCGGTGTGGTGAATATTATTACCAAAAAAGGCGATCAGCTTGATGGCGGAGTGATAGGTGGGAGTTACGGTCGCTTTGAACGAGGTGAGGCCGGTAAAAATACCTTTTTAACTGCGGGCAAGCAGTGGAATGATTTTGAGGTGAGTTTGTATGCAAAATACAATGACAGCCATCGCAGTGACCGTTTCTATCATGATGCGCCAAATGTCAGTTTAGGTGAGACAGGTGGAAGCTTTGATATGGCGAACTATAATCAATCAGAATCTATTTTAGGGAGTTTTCAATTCCGCTATAAGGATTTGAGCTTACATTTTCTAGTAGATGAATATACAGTGGACAGTGGCGATGGTTTTGCAAATTTAATAACTCTACCCACATACGAAATTCGTAATCAATTTAGTACTTACGCATTGAATTTAGACTATCAACATCGTTTGAATAAAACCGTTCAATTAGGTGGAAGTTTTAACTATTCAAGCCAAACTCCTTGGAAACGCAGCAATTTAAATCATGATGGTCGTGCTAATACATTAGAGGAAAGTGTCTCGGTTGAACATTATACCTTCGATTTAAAAAGCACTTTTTCATTAGACGACGGTCATTACGTGGTGGTGGGTAATAGTTTTCAGTTTCAAGATTATCAGCATGACGTTTCAAACTACACAGGGGAATTACCTTTGTTTGGTGACTACACTTTATACGGTGAAGGGGTTTATAAAACACAATGGGCCAATGTCTTATTTGCCTTACGCTTTGATTGGTACACGGAATACGGAACCAATGTTGCCCCCCGTTTTGCTCTCACCAAGCAATTTGAACAATTTCATTATAAAGTGATGTACAGCCAAGCTTTTCATACCCCTACAGGGGGGAATTATCAGCTCACTGAAGAATATAATCAAACGTATGATAAAACGGATTTGAGAAACCATCCCCGTAGTCAAATTAACCCTGAAACAACGCATACCTATGAAATCGAATTAGGCTATCAATTTCAGCCTAATTTAGATGTGACCGCGAATATTTTTTATATTGAGATTCAGGACTATTTTCTTTATAGTTTTGATGCTCAGTTGAATGATTTTTATGTTAATTCGGGTAAATTATCTACGTGGGGTTTAGAGGCCATTTTAAGTTATCAACACCCTCTCTGGGGAAAACTGGATATGAATTACAGTTTATATCAAGCGGTTGAAGATACCAGTCGAAATTTTAAAGCAGTGGACAGTACAGGCAATATTATTCATCAAGCGTCTAATTTAGGCTTGCCATCGCATAAAGTAACCGCTAATCATACCTTTCCTATTACCGATAGTATTTCGTTTAATCATACGCTTATTTTTTCAGGTGAGCGGTACGGCTACAGTGGTAGTGAATTAAAGCATTATAAGCCGACGTGGATTTATAATATGTATTTGCGTTATCAAGATGTTATGGTTAAAGGTCTGGAAGTGGGACTGGGTTTATATGATGTGTTTAATAGTCAGTATCAGTATATACAACTCTCTAATGGTCAGCACCCTGCTTTACCAGGTAATACGCGAGAAGTGCGCTTTAAATTTTCGTATCGTTTTTAGGAAAAACACCCAGGGTTAATTTGGAAAAAATTGCGTTTATATTGGGTAATAGATGGTATATTTAACGTTTTAGTTAGGGTGTTTCGTCCTATTTCTATAGGCTTTTATGGTTTTTTTAGTGAGGTAAATTGAGTCATGAAGGACTTTATTCAAAAACAGCTTGAAGGTAATGAGTACCAATCCGAGCGTTTATTAACCATTCTTCGGGCGATTCAAGCTGAGTTTCAATACATCTCAGAAGAAGCTATCACCTTGGTTGCTGAAGGCTTAAAGATTGAGCGAACTCAGATTGTGAGTGTGATTGAATTTTATAGTTTTTTACATTTAACCGCTCGTGGGTACTATGATATTTTAATCAGTGATTCTATTACCGATTATATGCTGGGCAAACAGCCACTAATGGCGTACTTATCAGAGCAGTTAGGCGTTGAAATCGGTGCGGTACGCGCTGATGGTTTAGTGAGTTTAGATAATACTTCTTGTACAGGGATGTGTGATCAAGGGCCTGCGGGCTTAGTCAATGGTTATGCGATTACGCAATTAACGCGAGCAAGAGTGGATGCGATTGTTGGCTTGGTCAATGATAAAACGCCATTGTCGCAATGGCCTACTGAGTTTTTTACTGTGCTGGATAATGTACAGAAAACCAATTTTTTAGTCACAGCGGATATTGAGCAAGGCTCTGCCTTAAAGCGTGCCTTTCAGAGAGGTTTAACTGAAACTTTAGTGGAATTAGATTTATCAGGTCTCCGTGGGCGGGGTGGAGCAGGATTTACCACGGCTATGAAATGGAAATTTTGTGCAGAAGAGCAGTCTGAAACGCGTTATGTGGTCTGTAACGCGGATGAAGGTGAACCGGGTACCTTTAAAGATAGAGTGTTATTAAAGAGTCATGCGCATCAGGTATTTGAAGGGATGACTTTATGTGCGGCTATTATTGGCGCGCAAAAAGGCTTTATTTATTTACGAGGTGAATATTTATATTTACAAGAAGCCTTAGAATCTGCGTTAGAGGAACGGCGGGCTAATGGTCTATTAGGACAGAATATATTACAGCAGGGTTTGAATTTTGATATTGAAATTCGCTTAGGGGCTGGCGCGTATATTTGTGGAGAAGAATCCGCTTTAATTGAATCCTTAGAAGGTAAACGCGGTATTCCACGAAATCGTCCGCCATACCCTGTAGTGTCGGGGTATTTGAATCAACCGACTGTGGTAAACAATGTCGAAACCTTTTTAGCTGCGGCTAAAATTGCACTGACCGGCGGCGCTGAATTTGCCGCTTTAGGCACAGAAGAGTCTTCGGGAACAAAAATTCTTAGTATTTGTGGGGATTGTACTCATCCAGGTATTTATGAACTGCCTTTCGGGGTTACAGTTCGTGAGGTATTGGAACTCTGTGGTGCAGATGAAATTTTAGGCGTACAAGTCGGTGGGCCTTCAGGCACGTTTATTTCCAATCAAGAATTGGATAGAAAAATTGCCTTTGAAGATTTAAGTACCGGCGGTTCTTTTATTATTTTTAATCAAACGCGTAATATTTTTGAGATAGCAAAAAATTTCACCCATTTCTTTGCTCATGAAAGCTGTGGATTTTGTACGCCGTGTCGTGTGGGTACGGCACTTTTGAAAAAGCAGTTTGATAAAATTGTAGACGGTCACGGCTCATCGGGCGATGTAAAAGCTTTGGAGGAATTGTGTGATTTAGTTACCCAGTACAGTCATTGTGGCTTAGGGCAAACCGCCGCTAATCCTATTATTCATACTTTAAAGCGTTTTCCAGAACTGTATCAAGCGCAATTAAAAAATATTAGCTATGAGCCTGGTTTTGATTTAGATGCTTCTTTAGAGGTGGCTAGGAAACTATCGGGCAGAGACGATGTACACGCACATTTAGCACAAGTGGAGGGAGAGGCATGACTCAAACAATAATGATTGATGGGCGTACGGTTGCTTTTGAAGAAGGGCAAACGATTATGGAGGCCGCGATTGCCGCCGATGTTTATATTCTTCATCTGTGTCATAACCCTAATTATGAACCGCATGGCAGTTGTAAATTATGTACCGTTAAGGTCAATGGCCGTAATTGTACGGCGTGTACTTTTCCCGCCCAAGCAGGGCAAGTCATTGAAAATCAGACTGAGACTTTAAATCAGGACCGTAAAAGAATCACGCAAATGTTATTTGTGGAAGGCAATCATTTTTGTCCCTCCTGTGAGAAAACAGGGAATTGTCAGTTGCAGGGTGTGGGCTATTATTTAAAAATGCAGGATAATCATTTCCCACATTTTTTTGCCAATAGAGAAGTCGATGCCTCGCATCCTGATGTATTAATTGACCACAATCGCTGTATTTTTTGCAGTTTGTGTGTGCGTTCAAGCCAAGTAGACGATGGTAAAGATGTATTTGCTATCGGGGGGCGGGGATTGAATAAGCGTTTAATTATCAACTCTAAAACAGGCAAGCTGAAAGACAGTGATTTAGAGGTTAATGATTGTGCCGCGCATATTTGCCCGACAGGGGCTATTTTAATTAAACGCACGGCTTATAGTATTCCCATTGGGGAGCGTATTTACGATAAGCAGCAAGTCGATGAAGTGGCTTTAACAAGGGAGAATAAACAGCATGGCAAATAAAATACGCGTGGCTACGACCTCTTTAGGGGGCTGTTTTGGTTGCCATATGTCATTTACCGACTTGGATGAACGCTTATTAGCCTTATCTGAATTGGTTGAATTTGATCGTTCACCGTTAACGGATATTGAGCATTGCAGTAATGTGGATATAGGTTTAATAGAAGGTGGTGTCTGTAATTCGGAAAATGTACACGTGCTTAGAGAATTTCGTAAAAATTGCAAGATTTTAGTGGCAGTTGGAGCTTGTTCTATTAATGGCGGTTTGCCTGCGATGCGTAATCATATTCCATTAGCGGAATGTCTGAATGAATCTTATATTGATGGTATTGGCGTGGAGCAGGGGCAGATTCCCAATGACCCAGAATTGCCTTTGTTATTAGACAAAGTACATCCATTGCATGAAGTGGTCAAAGTGGATTATTTTATGCCTGGTTGCCCACCCTCTGCAGATGTATTTTGGGAATTTTTAACGGCTTTGGTTGAAGGACGAGAGCCAACATTAGACTATGAATTAGTGCATTACGATTAGCTGTCACTGCGTTCTTATCAGGAAAAATTATGTACGAAAATTTAGAAACTGCGAATAATCCAGATAATTTGAAGCGGGTCGTTGTTGATCCTGTTTCACGGGTCGAAGGGCATGGCAAGGTTACTTTATTATTGGATGAAAATAATAAAGTACAACAGGCGCGTTTACATATTGTTGAATTTAGAGGCTTTGAAAAGTTTATTCAAGGTCGACCTTATTGGGAATTACCTGTTTTAGTACAGCGTCTGTGTGGTATTTGTCCCGTGAGCCATCATTTAGCCGCTGCAAAAGCCATTGACCAATTGGTGGGAGTGGATCCCGAAAATTTACCGCCTGCTGCGGATAAACTGCGGCGTTTATTGCATTTTGGTCAGATATTACAATCACATTCGTTGCATTTCTTTCACCTTGCCAGTCCTGATTTATTGTTTGGCTTTGAAAGTGATATTAGTAAACGGAATATTTTTGCGGTCTTAAATGAATACAGTGATATTGGACTGCAAGGCGTTAAATTGCGTAAGTACGGCCAAGAAGTTATTCGTATGGTTTCTGGAAAACGTATTCATGGAACCGGTGCGATTGCGGGTGGAATGAATAAGCCGTTAACTAAGGCTGAGCGTGATTATTTATTAGAAGATGTGGACCAAATGATTGCTTGGTCCGCGGGTGCGGTCGAGTTGGTGCAGAAAGTCTTGCAGTCTAATCGTCCTTATTATGATGAGTTTGCCACCGTGCCGACCAGTTATTTAGGGCTAACCAAAGAAAATGGTGGGCTTGAGTTTTATCATGGAGGGATTCGTGCCAAGGATGCTTTAGGTAATTTACTGATGAATAACGTAGATTATTGTAAGTATAACGACTATATCCACGAAGAAGTGCGTTCTTGGACGTATATGAAATTTCCCTATCTTACCGCGCTGGGAGTGGATAAAGGTTCTTATCGAGTCGGGCCGTTAGCGCGTATGAATATTTGTGATTCCATTGATACCCCTTTGGCGGAGCAAGCAAGGCTAATCTTTAAATTACACAGTGATAACCCGATGGTACATAGTACCTTAGCGTTTCATTGGGCGCGTTTGATAGAAGTATTGCATTGTGCGGAAAGTATTAAAAATTTACTGCATGACCCTGATATTTTAAGCTCGGATTTAGAAGTGCAAGGGGAAAAGCGTTTTGAAGGCATTGGGGTAATTGAAGCGCCACGCGGTACTTTATTTCATCATTATCAAGTCGATGAAAATGATATTGTCACCAAAGCTAATTTGATTGTTTCAACCACCAGTAATAATCAGGCAATGAATGAATCGGTGCGCCAAGTGGCTGCGGAATATTTGTCAGGGCAAGAATTAACCGAGCCTTTATTAAATAATGTCGAAGTGGCGATTCGGGCGTATGACCCGTGTTTATCCTGTGCGACACACGCGGTGGGAAAAATGCCTTTACAGTTAGAGCTGGTGGATGCGCAGGGAGAGGTCGTGGATAAACTGATTAAGCATAATGATGGTCACGTTGAGCGCGCGGGATGAAAGCTAAATTATTAGTTTTTGCCTATGGAAATTTAAGTCGAGGGGATGATGCTTTAGCCCCGCTGCTAGCAGAAACGATTGAGCAAGACTTTAGTGGTGATTTGCAGCTGGAAGTATTAACCGATTTTCAATTACAAATTGAACACGCGCTAGATATTGAGGGCAGAGAACTGGTGCTATTTATGGATGCGTCTGTGAACAGCACAGAAATTTTTACATTATCTGAATTGCAGGCGGAAAAGGATAAAAGCTATACCACCCATGCAATGAGTCCTGCATCGGTTTTACAAGTGTATCAAGATATAATTAAAACTCCGCTCCCGCCTTGTTTTTTATTAACCATACAGGGCATGGCGTTTGAGTTAGGCGAGCCATTAAGTGCAGAGGCTCAGTCCAATCTAAAGCAGGCACAAGCGTTTATTATGCCTTTATTGCACCGCCCAGAGCTGAATTTTTGGCGCGAGCAGTGTACAGGAGCGGCTTGTTTTGCATGAAGTATCGTTGTTAGAAAATGTGCGTGAGATTTTACAAGACCATGCACGTGAGCAGCACTTTACGCAGGTAAAAAAGATTACTTTGGAAATCGGTTGCTTATCGGGTGTCGAACCTGAAGCCTTGCGTTTTGGTTTTTCAGCAGTGATGAAAGGCTCTTTAGCGGAAGAGGCGGAATTGATTTTAACGCAATTAGAGGGGCAGGGGCGCTGTGCGGCGTGTCAGAGTCTTGTCAAAATGCAATATCATTATGATAGCTGTACGCTATGCGAGCATCCCTTTGTCACGGTATTGCAAGGAAATGAAATGCGAATTAAAGATTTAGTGGTTATTTAGAGGAATTAAAATGTGCGGAATATGTGGTTGCGGTCAAACAGAACATAAGCATGATGACGGGGAACATGAGCATCACCATGCCCATAGCCATACGGATAATACCCGCTTGATTCAAGTGGAGCAGGATTTATTAAGTAAAAATAATGCCTATGCAGATCAGAATCGTGAGTATTTTAAACAGCAGGCGATTTTTGCTTTAAATTTGGTTTCCAGTCCTGGTTCGGGTAAAACCACTTTGTTGGTTGAAACCATTAAAGCCTTGCAGAACGAATGGCCTATTTTTGTTATAGAAGGGGATCAGCAAACCGAACACGATGCTGAACGTATTCGAGCAACAGGAGCGGCCGCTTTACAAATTAATACTGGGCGCGCGTGCCATTTAGATGCTCATGGCGTTGGACATGCAATACAGTCGTTAGCGGTGCAAGCAGGCAGTTTGTTAGCCATTGAAAATGTGGGTAATTTAGTCTGTCCTTCTTCGTTTGATTTGGGAGAAGCACATAAGGTGGTCTTGTTGTCTGTCACCGAAGGCGATGATAAACCTTTAAAATATGCCGATATGTTTTACGCGGCGGATTTAATGATTATTAATAAAATAGATTTATTGCCGTATGTGGATTTTGATATAGCACGCTGTATTAATTACGCCAAACAAGTGAATCCTGAGATTCAGGTGATACAGTTATCGGCGACCAAAGGTGAAAATTTTACGCAATGGACGCAATGGTTGAAAAAAAATAGATTGTTTGTTTAAAACACATAAAGAGAGAGTGAAAATGAAAACAAAAGCAGAAGTGTACCCAGCAACAGAGCAAGAAGGCGGTGGTTATTGGGTTTGTGTGTGTATTGATGTGGGTAGTTATTATAAGCACATGACCCATAATAAAATTCATTGTTTAACTCAGCAATCGGTGTCAGAAACTGTCTGGAAAGTATTAACCCATAATGTGTGTCCTGAGTGTGGTGAAATTTTTACACAAGACGATTGGCTTGGATTGGAAAATCATTGGCAAGGCCATCATACGGAGGTTATTTCTTATGCCGATGCATGGACATTAATTGAACAAGGTAAGTATGTCGAGGTAATGCTGTCTTCAGCTGAATAATAAGGGGGGGAAATGGGCTGTTGTGATAATCCAAAAGAGCCAGTTAAAATTAGTCGAGTAGATGTGGCGCGTGCTCAAGAGCAGTATGGGAATTTAATACGTGATTTATTGACCAGCGATCCTGAACAGTTGATGTTAAGTCAGCTAAAGGGGGCTAATGTGTATTTAAGGGAGTTAGCGGCATTAAATGCGCATTATGATTCCGTTCGCAAGCAAGCGATTCAGTTATTGGGCAAAGAAAGTCTTGCTGTACTGCAATCCATTATAGAAAAAGAGAAGGGCTCAGATATTGGAGAAGCCGCAGAGAAAAAGCGCGAGAGTTTAGAGCAAGAAGGCGGCTTTTTCTCTAACTTTTTACATAATTCAGATTAGTTTTATGAAGCAGTTGTATTTTTAATTGAAGTCAGATACCAATTAAAAATACAGTGGCCAAAGAAGAGTAAGAGGCTAAATTTATAGTAGAGTGATAAATTCTATACGCCCTTTGCTGGTAAATTGCAGCTTATTTTCACAGCTTAACCAGCCAATACTCCGTTGTACGTCATTTTTACTTAAGCCTGTTTCATTGGCTATCTTTGTCGCGCTCGAAGGGCCGTTACTATTTAAAAACGTCCATATAATGCCTGCTTGTGTGCCTATGTTATGGTTCATAATGGTAGCCTTGGTAAAAGTAAAAAATGAGCCTTTTTAAAGGCTCTTGAGATTATTTATAGGTTATCAGGAAGAATAATATTCAGTTCCAATGTTTCTTGCTTTTCATCACTTTCATAGTTGATGGATATATCCTTTTGATCTACTTGAACATATTTTTTGATAACATTTAACAGTTCTTTCTGTAATGCAGGAAGATAATCTGGTTTATTTCGAGCGCTTCTTTCGTGAGACACTAGAATTTGCAGTCGTTCTTTGGCAATTTTTGCTGAATTGGGTTTCGTGCTTTTAAAATACTCAAGTAAACTCATGTCTATCCCCTAAATAACCGACCAAATAAACCTTTTTTCTTTTCATAGATAAAGCGTTGTGGTACTTCTTCACCTAAATAACGGCTAACAATATCAGCATAGGCTTTTCCTGCATCACTGGCTTCATCGAGAATAACGGGAGTACCTGAATTAGAGGCATTTAAGACCGCTTTTGATTCAGGGACAACTCCGAGTAAGTCCAGTGATAGAATTTCTTGTACATCCTCAACACTGAGCATTTCACCTAATTTAACACGAGCTGGGTTATAGCGAGACAGTAATAAATATTCTTTAATAGGTGTTTCGTTATTTTCAGCGCGTTTTGATTTGCTGGATAAGATACCCAGCATACGGTCGGAATCACGTACAGAGGAGACTTCGGGGTTGGTGACAATAAAGGCATCATCGGCAAAATACATGGCTAAGTGCGCCCCGCGCTCAATACCTGCGGGTGAATCACAGATAATGTAATCAAAGGATTCTTTTAGCTCTTCTAATACTTTTTCAACACCGTCTAAGGTGAGGGCATCTTTATCGCGTGTTTGTGAGGCGGGTAAAATATACAGTTTATCGCAGCGTTTATCTTTAATGAGGGCTTGGTTAAGCGTGGCTTCGCCATTAATAATATTAACAAAATCATACACAACGCGGCGCTCACAGCCAAGAATAAGGTCAAGGTTACGTAAGCCAACATCAAAATCAATCACAGCCGTTTTATGGCCTTTTTTAGCCAGTCCCATACCCATAGCTGCACTAGTGGTAGTTTTACCTACGCCGCCTTTACCGGATGTTACAACGATTATTCTAGACAAGAGTGGTCTCCTAAATATTTTTTATAATTAATGCGTGTTGATCTAAATGGATTTGTACAGGAGAATTTCTTAACGTGTCGTCAATATCTTCGCTAATACGGTAATTTCCAGCAATAGAAATAAGTTCTGCTTGTAAATTTGAGCAAAAAATCAGGGCACTCTCATCTCCAAGTACTCCGGCTAAGGCTCGCCCTCTGAGGACATTGTAAATATGAATATTACCTTCGGCTAGCAGTTCAGCACCAGGGCTGACGGGAGCGGTAATGATAATATCTCCTTTTGCATAGATGCGCTGTCCAGACCTAACGGGTTGAGTAATGAGTAGGTTTTCGCATGCCGCTGGGTTTCGTAGTGGAGTGACTTCAGGAGTAAGGATTTCCTCTGGTTTTTTTTCATTACTCGGAGCTAGCCCTTCGGAGTGTTTATCAAAGATAGGCAGGCTTAAATCCTTCGCCATTTGTTGCTGTTCTTTTGAGCCGCTGCGGATACCAATAACCAGCAGACTGGCCGTTTGGATGATTTTAACCAGCGCATCAAGGTCAATTATTTGCTCTTCTACATCTTGCAAGTCAATTAAAACGGATGAATTTTTAAAAAAGCTAGGGGCTTGGTTTACTTTATCATGCAGTTGTTGGCTAAAGAGTGTGCTATCTCCATTAAATAAATGAATAACAGGTACAGTAATAATACTACTTTTAAACTCAAATGCAGCGGAGTTTTCCTGATTTGATATAGAATTTTTAGGCATAAGTGTATAAAAGTAACAAACAGATTAAAAGGATTCTATCATTGCTCTATTTGAAAAAATAGGAACTTCTTCATGTTATCAACAAGCGTACGAATTTCTGTTTTCTATTGTTTAGCTTAGATCCCGTGAATGTTTGTCGACAATTCATATTTCTTTTAAAAATAGAGCAGGCTATTTGATAAGAAAATTGGGTTTTAGCTGCAGTAGGCTGAAGGCGCACAGTGCAATAAAGGCGACAAATGTCCAAGCTGGAATACTGAGGCCTAAGAAGCTCCATAGCACTTCGGCACATTCCCCCGTTCCATTGAGCATTAGTTTTAAGGTCTCGGTCAGAGGAAAGTTTTCAAAAATATAATTAAGACCAGGACTGCATTCTGGGACTTCATCTGCAGGAAGGTTTTGTAACCAAACATGTCGAGCTGAAATAAAACTGCCTAGTAAGGCGGCAATCGCTGCGGTGATTGCATAGTAGTAGCGTGCTTTGGTAGTTGAGTTATGTACACTAGCGGCTAGAAAAATAAGCCCTAGGATAAGAATAGCAATGCGTTGTGAAATACACAGTGGGCAAGGTTCTAATGCTTCAACCATTTGGAAGTAGGCAGCGGTTAAGAGCATGCTGACGCAGGCTAAGAATCCAAGGAAAAATCCCATTCTGCTGGATAGAGGTATCATTCTATTTCTCCGATTTTTTGTTTGAAATGTTTAATGTCTTTTTGTGAGCCGAGTATGATAAGAATATCGCCTACCGCCAATTGATGGTCTTGTTCACCCAGTGAAAAATAGAGTTTTTCTTCCTGATCTTTATCGGCTACACCAATTAAAAATAGATTGTAATGCTTATTTAAGTGTAAGTCTTGAATGAATGTTTGATCCAGAAAAGAATGCTCAGGGACGACAATTTCAGCCATATTTAAATCTGCTCGACCAAAAACAACTTGTTCTAAAATCGTATTGAGATTCGGTTTACTTAACAGTTGGTACACTTTATGGCTGCATATCTCGTAAGGGTCGATGATTTTATTGGCTCCTGCGGCCAGTAATTTTTCTGCGGACTCTGGTTGGTTAATAATGGAAATAATCTGTAAATTTTTATCTAATGAGCGAGCTGACAGCGTTAAAAATACATTTTCTGAATCATTTTCTAAGAAGCAAAATAAGCTATGCAAATGAGAACCAATACCTAATGATATTAAGTCTTCATCTTGTCGGTAGTCTAGGCATTGGGCCACTAGATTATTTTTTTCGGCTTGGGTGATTTTATTGGGGTCGGAATCCAAGATAATGATGCGTTGGTGTTTCTTTTTCAGTTGGTTGATAAGCTCAAAAGACATGCTATTGTAGCCAAAAACGGCAATATAAGTATCATTCATAGTGGAGGTGGCTTTTTTCAATGAGGGCATGTAAGGAGTCTAAGCTAAGTTTCCGCCCAAGAAGCAGTAATATATCGCCTTCTGTGAGTAAGAATTTTTCTTCAGGGTTGAAGTAAAAGTGTTGGCTATGCAGTTTATAACGATTTCTGTGCTTTTCATGATTTGGGTTGTCGCTAATAACACCAATAAGTCGGGTTTTATATTGGTCTATATCGGCTTGTCCTATTGTTTTTTGGTCTAAAAAACATTGTTTTAAAATGGTTAGCGTTTCTAGTTGCACGTCTTTTTGTTGGTGTAAGATGCCGTGTATCGCATCAAAGGCCACAGGCTGCCCTATATGTTCTGCCGCGAGTAAGCCAGCAATAGAAAAGGGTTGAACAATATGATTGGCTCCTGCTTGGTATAGTTTTTTTGAGTTATTAATCCGGTTGACTCGTGAAATAATATTGATGTCAGGATTTAAATATCGGCTGGTGAGGGTAATATAAACATTAGTGACATCATTGCCTGTTGCGCATAATATATCGGTTGCCGCACTATTAATGCCGGCTTGCAAGAGTGTTTTGTTATTGCAGGCATCTTCGTAGAGAGCAATGTAGCCTTTTTCTGTTGCCAGTTCAAAATGTTGAGGGTTATTATCAATGATGACAAAGTTTTTATTATTATTGTGCAGTTGTTGTGCGATTTCTTGCCCGACTCGACCAAAACCACAGAGAATAATGGAATTCTGAAATTTTTCTATACTGCCTTTAATTCGGTGTTGCTGAAATTCATTCATTTTTTCATTGAATGAGGCGACAATAATGGAAGTAAAGAAAGCGATGACACTTAACCCAGAAATAATGAGCGCGGAGGTGATTAAGCGGCCGCCTGTGGTTAAAGGGGTAATATCACCATAACCTAGGGTGGTGATGGTGACGATAGACCAATAAAAGGCATCGTATAGGGTATCAATTTGTCCGCCTGCTTTTTCATTCTCAAATAAATAAATGGCTGTACTTGCAGTAAAAATTAAGAAGCCCATAAAGATAGCCAGTGTTGTGAGCTCAAAGCGTTTGCTTTTTAGGATGCCCATAAACATTTGTATACTTTGTGAGTAGCGTAGTAATTTAAATAAACGAAAAATGAGAAAGATGCGTAATATCCGCAGAGGCCGGTAACTGGGTAATATAGCCAGTAAGTCGATAATCGCACTAGGGGATAAAAGGTAGTCCAGCTTGTTTTTTAGAACAGGCTGTAAGGCTTTGTGAATCTGAAATTTTTGGTTAAGATACTTTGTATTTTCATGCTGTTGAATGATGATTTTATGTATATCGGAATAAATCCAGCCACGGAGAAGGTATTCACATAGAAAGATAAAGATAGTAGTATCTTCAAAATAATTCATCCAAGCTTGGGTTGGATTTTTGACTTCGTAAATGAGTAAAAAAATACTGCTCATGACTAAAAAAATCATGAAAACATCAAAGTAAGATTTTAAGCGGCAGCGTGAGTTTTCTAGTACATCATAAACACCCAGCTTAACACGGTGATAGCGTGTGGATGTTTTAAGGCTATAGGCAATATAAAGGACTAGTCGGGTAAACATAGGCGTTGTTGTGTCTTAAAAGGATTCTATTTGCTGTAATAACTGTTGCAAAGCCTTAGCTCGGTGGCTGAGTGTGTTTTTGATATGTGCAGGCAGTTTCGCTGAGCTGCATTGCTTTTCTGGCACCCAAAAAATGGGGTCGTAACCAAAGCCATGATCTCCTTGAGGCGCTTCTAATATAACACCTTCCCAACTGGCTTGTGCAATAACAGGAAAAGGGTCATTAGCATGACGCAGTAAGACAATAACGCAGATAAAGCGAGCGGTTCTCTGAGAGCTTGGGATACCTTGCATTTTTTCAAGAACCCGCTGGTTATTATCTGTATCTGTGGCATTGTCTCCCGCATAACGTGCAGAAATCACCCCTGGTGCGCCTTGTAATGCATCAATCACCAGCCCTGAATCATCGGCTATGGCAGGTAAATGACTGTATTGAGCTGCATTCCTTGCTTTTATAATCGCATTCTCTATAAAGGTAGAGCCTGTTTCTTCGGCTTCTGGGATATTAAAGGCGTTTTGTGCGGTGACGGTGTAGTTTTTTAGAATTGCTTGGATTTCTTTTATTTTTCCAGCATTGCCGCTGGCTAAAACGAGGGTATTTGAGTTTGAAGGTAACATATAAGGAAATGAAAGAGAGTAAAGGACTTCCTTCTCTTAAGCATTCAGAAGAGAAGGAGAGTATATAACAGGGTTTACTGTTCAGAGAGGCTTGCTAGGGCTTCATTTTGTTTAACTAATAACTGGTTAATACCCGATTTGGCTAGAGTCAGCATTGCATCCAATTCTTCTTGTCGAAAAGCGTGACCTTCTGCTGTGCCTTGTACTTCAATAAACGCTTCAGCATCATTCATAACCACATTCATGTCGGTTTCAGCACTGCTGTCTTCTGGGTAGTCTAAATCCAATACCGGAATACCGTTGTAAATACCCACGGAAATAGAGGCAACTTGGCCATGAAGTGGGTTTTTCTTAATTCTTTTTTTCTTTAGTAGATGACTAATAGCTATAGATAAAGCAACAAATCCACCGGTAATCGAAGCAGTTCGAGTGCCTCCATCGGCTTGGATAACATCACAATCGATAGTAATGGTATGTTCGCCTAACGCGGATAAGTCGACAGCTGCGCGTAATGAGCGCCCTATAAGACGTTGAATTTCTTGAGTACGACCACTTTGTTTCCCATGACTTGCTTCGCGATTCATACGAGAGTGAGTAGAGCGAGGCAGCATACCGTATTCAGCCGTCACCCAGCCTTGTCCTTTACCTTTAAGGAAGCGAGGCACTCGATTATCAACACTAGCCGTACATAAAACACGAGTATCTCCAAATTCAACCATAACAGACCCTTCTGCATGGCGTGTATAGCCACAGGTAAATTTAACTTCTCTTAGTTCTTCGGGTGCGCGTCCGCTAGGTCTCATAATGATCTCTTGTATACAAATTAAAAAGTGGCTCAGTATACCTTAATTAAGAGGCTGATAGCGGTAGAGCTGTTTTTTGCTTAGGCTTTTTCATCGATTAGCGTTCCAATAAGTTGGCTGTCCGTTTTAATTAATTTCATCCCCACCGCGGCTTCAATTTCTGCTTGATATAAATCGAGTAGCGGGCTGGCTAAATCGCCCGAAGCAGCTTGCAATGGCGCGTTATTTTGTTCTACCATGGAATTTTGAGTGGATGCATCAATCATATCTAAGGCGGCTTTTTCCGATGTTTGAGTGGCAGATTGCATCAGCTGCATATCGCTTGCATGGATTGAAAGGCTCATCTCTATCTCCCTGTAATTTAAAAATAAAAGTATAAAGTATTATATAGTTAATCGGCAATGATAAGAGGAAGATGATTTATATTTTGTCTTTAAGTGCATTTAATATTTGTAATTTTCAAATAGCTGGTTATAATGAGCATTCAAATTAAGTAGCGAGCGTGGCGGAATTGGTAGACGCGCTGGTTTTAGGTACCAGTATCTTATGATGTGGGAGTTCAAGTCTCCCCGCTCGCACCACTTAATCATCAAAGTAATATATTAACGATAGTCATCGTTAGTCTCTTAAAGCCCGTCTCGGGTATACACTATATCTTTACAAATTATTTTTTGAGGAAAACCAATGCAAGTCTCTGTTGAAAATACATCAGAATTAAGCAGAAAAATGACCATTACTGTGCCTGAAGACGTTGTTCAAGGCAAAGTTGAGAAGCGTCTAAAATCATTAGCGCGTGAAGTAAAAGTTGATGGTTTTCGTGCCGGAAAAGTACCTCAGAAAGTTGTTAAAAAAATGTACGGCGCTCGCGTAAGAGAAGAAATTACCAGTGACCTGATTCAAGAAAATTACTTTAAAGCCTTACAAGAAAGTGATTTAAAACCTGCTGGTTATCCAAAAATCGATCCTGTACAAAGTGAGCAGGGATTTGAATTTACGGCTGTATTTGAAGTTTACCCAGAATTTACTTTAGACGGTGTGGATAACATTGAAGTAAGTAAATCCGTTTCTCATGTTGAAGACGCAGATATCGATGCGATGATTCTGAAGCTAAGAGAGCAAAGAAAAACATGGGCAGACTCTGAAGAAGCATCAAAAGACAGCGATCAAGTAACGATTAGCTTTTCTGGAGAATGTGACGGAAAAAACTTTACTGATGGCATCGTTGAGAACTTTTCAGTTGAAATTGGATCAAACCGTATGATTCCTGGTTTTGAAGAGCAATTAGCAGGGCTTAAGGTTGGAGATAAGAAAACTTTAGAAGTGAGTTTTCCTGAAGAATACAATAATGCCGATTTATCAGGTAAAGCAGCGAGCTTTGCTGTTGAAGTCTTTAAGGTAGAAGCGGTTAAATTACCTGAAGTAGATGCTGAATTTATTAAAGCATACGGTATGGAAAGCGGTGAACAAGATGATTTCCGTACTGATATTAAAAAGAATATGGAGCGTGAGTTGGCTCAAGCGGTTAAAGGTAAGCTTAAAAATTCTGTGATGGATGCTTTATACAGCAATGTTGAGTTTACTTTGCCTGTTACTATGGTCGATCAAGAAGTTGAAAGCTTGATGAAACCGTATGTAGAAAATGCAAAGAAGAATAATGCAGATGTTAATGATATTAAGCCTGCGAATGCGAATTTTGAAGAACAAGCGAAACGTCGCGTTGCTTTAGGTTTAATTTTAGCTGAAATTATTCATAAAAATGAGATTAAAGCCGACGCTGAAGCGGTACGTGCCGTTATTGATGGCATGGCGGAAAGTTACGAGAAACCAGAAGACGTAATTGAATGGTACTATGGCGATGAAAAACGCCTGTCTGAAATTGAACAGTTAGTGCTTGAAGATGCAACCGTAGAATGGGTGTTAACGAAAGCGAAAGTGACTGAAGAAACTGTTGGATTCAGTGATATTATGGAATCTTCTGCTCAGCAATAAGGAATATAGATGATGAGTCATAACGGAATGAGAAGTGAGATAGCACCTGAAGCGGCTGGTGGCTTAGTGCCAATGGTGGTTGAGCAAACATCACGAGGCGATAGGTCTTATGATATTTATTCTCGATTATTAAAAGAGCGTGTCATTTTTTTAGTCGGTCAAGTTGAAGACCATATGGCTAATCTTGTTGTGGCTCAGTTATTATTCTTAGAATCTGAAGACCCTGATAAAGATATACATTTATATATTAATTCACCGGGTGGCTCGGTGACGGCTGGTATGTCAATTTACGATACTATGCAATTTATTAAACCTGATGTTAGTACTATGTGTATTGGTCAGGCAGCAAGTATGGGATCTTTACTGTTGACCGGTGGGGCTGAGGGCAAGCGTTTTTGTTTGCCAAATTCACGGGTTATGATTCATCAACCTTTGGGTGGTTTTCAGGGGCAGGCATCGGATTTTGATATTCATGCTCGAGAAATCCTGACAATTCGCGAGAAGCTAAATAAAATTTTAGCGTACCATACAGGTAAATCGATTGAAGAGATACAAGCGGATACGGATAGAGATAATTTCTTGAGTGCCAGTGAGTCGGTTGAGTATGGTTTGGTTGATAAAGTATTGTCAAACAGAACTGCGGCTTAAAGTAAGCGTTAATAATCGTAAATCAGTTATATTAAAGGGTAGTCGATGAGCAAAGAGAATGATAATGATACAATTTTATATTGTTCATTTTGTGGAAAAAGCCAAAGTGAAGTAAGGAAATTGATTGCTGGTCCATCCGTTTATATGTGTAACGAATGTGTTGACCTTTGTAATGATATTATCAAAGAGGAGAATGCTCAGGATGAGCAAAATTCTGGTGATAACAGTACTGAGCGTAAGCTACCTAAGCCGAAAGAAATAAAAGCTGCATTAGATGAATATGTGATTGGGCAGGATAAGGCTAAACGCATCTTGTCGGTTGCTGTTTATAATCATTATAAACGCTTGAATAATCATGGGCTAGATGGGGTTGAATTAGGTAAAAGTAATATTTTATTAATCGGTCCTACAGGCTCAGGAAAAACATTATTAGCTGAAACTTTGGCTAAAGTCTTAGATGTACCTTTTGCGATTGCAGATGCAACGACATTGACCGAAGCGGGCTATGTGGGTGAAGATGTTGAGAATATTATTCAACGGATTTTGCAGGTTTGTGATTTTGATGTAAGTAAAGCGGAATCTGCGATTGTTTACATTGATGAAATCGATAAAATCACGCGTAAATCTGAAAATGCATCGATTACTCGTGATGTGTCAGGTGAAGGCGTGCAGCAGGCTTTATTAAAGCTGATTGAAGGCACGGTAGCTTCTGTTTCTCCACAAGGGGGACGTAAAAACCCTCAGCAAGAGACTATTCAAGTGAATACAGCTAATATCTTGTTTATTGTCGGCGGGGCATTTTCAGGCTTAGATAAAGTAGTTCAGCAACGCTCAGAAAAAGGCGGCATTGGTTTTTCTGCACAAGTAAAAACTAAAGACGAAGAAAAAAATATTGGCGAATTATTTGCAGAAGTAGAGGCGGATGATTTGGTTAAATACGGTTTAATTCCAGAGTTTGTAGGTCGACTTCCTGTAGTGGCAACGCTTGAAGAGTTGAGTGAAGATGCTTTAATTAAGGTTTTAACAGAGCCTAAGAACGCATTAACAAAACAGTATCAAAAATTGTTTGAAATGGAAGGCACAGAGTTAGAGTTTAGTGATGATTCTCTTGCTGCCATTGCTCAGAAATCCATGCAACGTAAAACGGGTGCACGTGGATTAAGAACAATTGTTGAAAATGTTTTACTGGATACCATGTATGAAATTCCCTCAACGAACGATGTTAGGAAAGTGATTATTGATAAGTTGGTGATTGAAGGTGAAAATGACCCTTATTTTATTTACGATGAAGAGGAAAAGGAAGTGTCGTAATATTTCCAACTCATTAAGATAAAAAAGCGTGAGAATTTTATTAATTCTCGCGCTTTTTTTTGTGAACTACCTTGTTTATAGACATATTAGCCTCTATATTATAAACCATGAATTTTGAATTAAACAACAGGTTTCATTTATGGAAACGCATGAAATGATAGATACCATTGACGACGAAAATATTATCCCCGTTTTACCTTTAAGGGATGTGGTGGTATATCCGCACATGGTTATTCCTTTATTTGTTGGAAGAGAAAAATCCATCGAAGCATTGAATGAAGCAATGTCAAATGATAAACAAATTCTTCTAGTGACTCAGCTGGAGTCAGATCTCGATGACCCGACCCCAGAAGAATTACATGAATTTGGTACGGTAGCGAGTATTTTGCAACTATTAAAATTACCCGATGGAACGGTTAAGGTTTTAGTGGAGGGTGAATCCAGAGCTAAAGTTGAAAGTTATTATGAGCGAGACCAGTGTTTGTTAGCAAATGTTGTGGTCATTGATGATGAGCTAGCATTAGAGAAGGGTAAAATAGATGTGTTAATGCGCGCTGTTTTAAAATCCTTTACTCATTATGTGCAATTAAATACCAAAATACCTGCTGAAGTATTGAAGGCTTTATCTGGGATAGAAGATGCCAGTCGCCTTGCAGATACAATAGCCGCCCATATGGGCTTAAAAGTGCTTGAAAAGCAGGAAGTGCTTGAAATTGTCGATGTGGCTCAGCGTTTAGAAAAACTGATGTTATTAATGGAAAATGAGTCGGATTTATTTTCTCTTGAGAAAGATATTCGGACGCGCGTTAAGAAGCAGATGGATAAGAATCAGAGAGAATATTATCTTAATGAACAAATTAAGGCCATTCATAAAGAGCTGGGGGATATGGATGAAGCCTTGAGCGAAACCGAAGAGTTAGAGCAAAAGATAGCTAAATCTGGCATGAGTAAGGAAGCAAGAGATAAAGCGCATGCTGAAGTAAATAAATTAAAAATGATGTCTGCGATGTCATCTGAAGCGGCTGTGGTGCGTAATTATATCGACTGGATGTTGAATGTACCTTGGAAGAAGAAAACGAAAGTGCGCCATGATTTAAAGCTCGCAGAAGAGATTTTAGATGCAGACCACTATGGTTTAGAAAAAGTTAAAGAGCGTATTTTAGAATACCTAGCCGTACAGCAGCGAGTGAAGTCATTAAATGGCCCTATCTTATGTTTAGTCGGGCCTCCTGGAGTGGGTAAAACGTCTTTAGGGCAATCCATTGCTCGTGCAACCAACCGTAAATACATTCGTATGGCGTTAGGAGGGGTACGTGATGAGGCAGAAATACGGGGTCATCGCCGTACTTATATCGGTGCTATGCCAGGTAAAGTAGTGCAAAATTTATCTAAAATAAAAGTCCGTAATCCTATGTTTTTATTGGATGAAATAGATAAAATGGCCGGTGATTTTAGAGGCGACCCAGCGTCTGCCTTGTTAGAGGTATTAGATCCTGAGCAAAATAAAGCCTTTTCAGATCATTATTTAGAAGTAGATTTTGACTTATCCGATGTTATGTTTGTTGCGACAGCCAATACCATGAATATCCCAGAACCTTTACTGGATAGAATGGAAGTAATTCGTTTAGCAGGTTATACGGAAGATGAGAAAATTAATATTGCTTTACGTTATTTATTGCCAAAACAATTAAAAAACAATGGCTTACTAGAAAAAGAAATCAAAGTTGAAGCCGAAATTCTGCAAGATATTGTGCGTTACTATACGCGTGAAGCAGGTGTGCGTAATTTAGAAAGAGAAATATCTAAGATTTGTCGTAAAGTAGTTAAAGAATTACTCTTAAAAGAAAAAGAAGGCTTTGTATCCGTCGACTCCTCTAATTTAGATGATTATTTAGGTGTACGTCGCTTTAGTTATGGATTAGCAGAAGAAAATGACCAAATAGGACAGGTAACTGGGTTAGCTTGGACGCAAGTCGGGGGCGAATTATTAACTATTGAAGCGGTTGCAGTTGCGGGTAAAGGCAAGCAAACATCAACAGGAAAGCTGGGTGATGTGATGAAAGAATCCATTGAAGCTGCTATGACCGTTGTACGAGCGCGTGCTAATAGTTTAGGTATTAAGGATGAGTGCTTTCAAAAGCAAGATATACATATCCATGTGCCAGAAGGAGCTACACCTAAAGATGGACCGAGTGCAGGGGCTGGAATGTGCACCGCCATTATCTCTGTTTTAACAGGGATTCCTGTAAGAGCAGATGTTGCCATGACGGGTGAGATTACTTTGCGCGGTGAAGTATTACCTATTGGGGGGCTGAAGGAAAAATTATTGGCGGCTCATAGGGGGGGGATTAAAACAGTGCTTATTCCTGAAGAAAATGAGAAAGATTTGGCGGATATTCCTGATAATGTTAAACAAAACTTAACGATTACTCCGGTGCGCTGGATAGATCAAGTGTTGGAAGTGGCTTTAAAGTACCAACCTAAGCCGTTAGCCTTAGATGAAGCGGGGCTTGAAAGGCCTGCTGGTTTGGATGCAGAGAAAGCGATTATCGCACATTAAATTTTATAATATCCATTGTATCGCTTGACACTGCTTGCGTGTAGTTATATAAAGATACTTGGTTTGATGATGTTGAGCCAAGCAAGAATAAACAGATTGTTTTAAAATTCCCTTTGGAGAAGAGTTAATGAATAAATCAGAACTTATCGATGCAATGGCTGATGCATCAGAATTAACAAAAGCAGATGCAGGTCGCGCATTAGATGCATTTATGTCATCAGTAACAGAAGCATTAAAGAGTGATGATTCTGTCGCACTTGTTGGCTTTGGTACTTTTAGCGTAAAAGATAGAGCAGAACGTAAAGGTCGTAATCCTCAAACTGGGGAAGAAATTACGATTAAAGCGGCAAAAGTGCCTTCTTTTAAAGCAGGTAAAGGTTTAAAAGATAGCGTAAATAGCAAATAGCTAAAATACATTATTAAAGACTTGCAAAAATCTTTAAATGTATTATAATGGTTTTTCTTAAGTGGGGTGATTAGCTCAGCTGGGAGAGCATCGCCCTTACAAGGCGAGGGTCGGGGGTTCGAACCCCTCATCACCCACCACGTAAAGATAAAAGGAGCGGTAGTTCAGCTGGTTAGAATGCTGGCCTGTCACGCCGGAGGTCGCGGGTTCGAATCCCGTCCGCTCCGCCAAATTTAAAAAACCCGAACTTTATGTTCGGGTTTTTTTTGCTTAAAATATAAAGTAAGGGTTTCATTCGTTAAAAAATAGCCTACGATAGGTAAAAAAATAAATTATCCTTTGACGAATAGGAAAAACTTAATTATAATATAATCTCTTAAGTGGGGTGATTAGCTCAGCTGGGAGAGCATCGCCCTTACAAGGCGAGGGTCGGGGGTTCGAACCCCTCATCACCCACCACGTAAAGATAAAAGGAGCGGTAGTTCAGCTGGTTAGAATGCTGGCCTGTCACGCCGGAGGTCGCGGGTTCGAATCCCGTCCGCTCCGCCAAATTTAAAAAACCCGAACTTTATGTTCGGGTTTTTTTTTGCTTAAAATTTATTATTTTAAGCAGTACAAGGCTTTAAGCTGATGAATGTAGCCGCCTAAGAGTTAAATTTGTATAATACTTTAACTTACGGAAAACAGTGAGCTAAAGAATCGTTGGGAAAGATAAAGATAATCAGCTGTTAGGGCTTTATCAACCAGCCTAAGAAGTTCTTTTCTTAGGTAACTTCCTTTATTTAAAATGGGTTCTTTAAATCATTGGCTCGTGAAGTCTATGATATTCGGCTTGTTAAAGTTTATTTTCTTTAACATAAGTAAATAGTAAATTAATTAAATTCAAAGGCTTAAGGCTAATAAAATGCTGACAAAAATAAGAGAAAAAACGCAAGGTACTTTTGCATGGGGTATTTTGGTATTGATTTGTGTACCTTTTGCATTAATGGGCTTAAATAATTACACCGATAATATGCAAGAAGATAGCGTCGTCAGTGTAGGTGAAAAAGAATTTTCACAAAATGATGTTAATCAAGCGTACACACAATTTAAGCAACAATATGCAAAAATGCAGGTTCCTGAGGCTATTTTAAAGCGTCAAGCCATCGAAAAATTAATCAGTGATGAACTTTTACTGCAACATGTTACGGCTGAAAAATTGACGATTACCGATGAGGCGGCTCGGAAATTTATTGCTTCATTGCAATATTTCCAAAAAGAAGGGGCATTTGATAAAAAACAATACGAATCTCTTTTAGGGGCGCAAGGCATGAATTCTGCACAGTTTGTGAGTCGTGTGCGTAAAGCCTTGTTGATGGAACAATTTCAAAAAGCTATTGTAGAGAGTAGTTTTGTATCTGAAAAAGAAATACAACAATTCTTTAAAATTCAAAATCAAACTCGTTCATTGGCTTATACAACCGTTAAAGTAAAAGCGGTCACTGAAAAACCTGCTGCTGAAAAAATTGCAGCTTATTATTCAGAGCATGAGCAAGACTATCAAACGCCAGAGAAAGTCTCTATTGAATACCTTGAACTTTCATTGAGTCAATTAATGCAGGATATACAGCCTTCGGATGAAAAAGTGCAGGCTTATTATGACGAGAATACGCCTTTATACTCTAAAAAAGAACGTAGAAAAATAAGTCATATTTTATTTGCAAAAACAAAAGAGGTGAGTTTAGAGCAAGCCTTAGCAAAAGCTACGGCGGCTCGATTACGTTTAGATAAAGAAGCGTTTTCTGGTATTGCAGAAGAGCTGTCTGATGACAGTTTGACCGCTAAAACAGGAGGCGATTTAGGGCTATTTGAAGTGGGTGTGATGGAAGCTGATTTTGAAGCCGCTGCTTCCAAGTTAAAATTAGGAGAAATATCTCAACCTGTTAAATCTGCTTTTGGGTATCATTTAATTACTGTGACAGAATTAGTACCAGGCGTAACTAAATCGTTTGCCAGTGTGAAAGAAGAAGCGAAAAAAGCGGTACAGCGTGTTGAAGCGGAAACGGTTTTTTATGAGTTAAGCGAGTCTTTAGCTGAATTAAGTTTTGAAAACTCAGATACTTTACAAATCGTTGCAGAAACCTTAGATATGTCGATACAACAGACCGAATTATTTGAGCGTCATACGGGTAAAGGCATTGCACAAGAAGAAAAAATCCGCACACTGGCATTTAGTGAAAGTGTTTTACAAGGTAATAACAGCGAACCTGCTGAGTTAGGCGATGATAGATTTGTTGTCTTAAGAGTTTTAGAGCATCAGCCTGCAGAAACTGAACCTTTAGAGAAAGTACAAGCTAGAATTATTGTTGCGATACAGGCTGATCAAGCAAAAGCACAGACGCTTCTAGTGGCGGAAGACATAAAAAAAGGGTTATTGGCAGGAAAAACTTTGGATACACTGGCTAAAGCACAGGGCTTAAGTGTGCAGAAAGTTGAAAACCTTAAGCGAGACAGTAAAGATTTGAGCTGGGAATTAAATCAAGCAGTCTTTAAAGCAGCGAAACCAACATCAGAAACCCCTTCCTTATTTATTTCTGCTTCCGCTAACGGTGAGCAAACCGTTGTTAACTTATATTCTGTGCAGGAAGGCAGTATTCAAGGCGATCCTGAAAAAGAAAAGCTGGCAAAAATGAATATTACCAATGCGCTAGGTAAAGCGGATTATTCGGCTGTCGTTGATGGCTTACGCACGCAGATTCCTGTGTCTATTAAGCAGTAATTCTATAATATCTAAATGACTAGGGGTTGTTGCCGTTTGGACAATCCATTGAATTTATAGGACTGTACCCCCATCAGGGCAATCGCATTAAACTCGCTTTGATTTTTTGGTAGAATATACTCCATTTGCTTATGCGCTACCATCTGTGGGGCAAATGATTGGGTTGCGGTAGAAATGTTTGGAAAAGCCCGAGAAAAGTGGCTTACAGAGCTATTAAGTCTTGAGAATGAGATTCCTTCTCACGACACTTTTGGAAAGGTTTTTTCCGTTATTGATACGCAATTATTTAGTGAGTGCTTTAGTCGTTGGGTTTCCAGCTTGGTTGAGCTCAGTGATGAAAATATTATAGCGATTGAAGGGAAGTGTCACTGGCGTAGTATAGATAAGGGTTCCAATAAATCCGCTCTCTATATGTTCAGTGCCTGAGCTACTGAACATCAGTTAGTTTTAGCGCAACAAAAAGTCGATGAAAAATAGAATGAAATTACGGCCATTCCTAATTTACTGTTGCAGTTAGATATTAGTGGTGCAGTGATTACAATGGATGCTATGGGGTGCCAGAAAAAAGTAGCCCAACAAATTATCACCCAAAAAGGAGATTATATGTTGAGTTTAAAAGGAAATCAGGGAGCATTACATGAAGATGTTAGCCTCTTTTTTGAATCGGAGTACACTGCCCAGAAATAGGGGATGAATCTTATGATGTTGGTCACGGCCACGCTGAAATACGTACGGTTCGTGCTTCGTCTGAGATAGACTGGCTAAAGAAGAGGCATCCTATGGATTGGCTTAAAAAGCATAGTTGCGGTAACGGCTAAGCGAGAGTGTAAAAATAAGACGAGTGAAGAAACGCGCTATTTTATCAGTAGGTTGGATGCAACCAATCCTCAATATCTAGGGCATGTTGTACGTTCTCACTGGTGAATAGAGAATAACCTGCACTAGGTTTTAGATTATGTTTTTCAAGAAGATGATCAGTGAATTCGAATGGGAAATAGTGCCGCTAATATGAGTATTATTCGACATGTTGCATTAAATTTACTCAAGTCGCTATAAAATAGCGAAAGTGGGTGTAAAAAATAAGCGATTAAAAGCAGGCTGGGATGATGATTATCTAACAGCGATTCTTTGATCACTCAACAAAAAAGCCCTGTAAATGTAAGACCTTGATAAGATTGATTTTTTAATGCGATGGCCCTGAAGTGTTGGTAGAATAGCGCATAGGTAAATGGCGTATATTCTACCAAGAAATCAAAGCAATTTTAATGTGATTGCCCTGTTATGGTAACCACCATGAATTCTTTTTAGCTAATTCTGTGGTTCATCAATATTTCACTCCCAATGATCTTACCCTTTCGGATAAGATTAGAATATTTTTGGGGAAAACAACAGAATTTACAAAAATAAGTAGCAATTCTAATAATTTAACCTAATAGATAGAGTAACCACATTAGTTTTTTAATTGCTTGTAAATGTATAGCTAGATGAGAAAGTATCCCCAGTTTCTTGAATTTCAAAATTGAAATTCAGAGTCGCTGTTGCTCCTTGAGTTAATGGCGAAATCAATTCAAATGTAACTTCAGTACCATCCACCAATTGATACCCTTCTGATATTACAGTAAAGAAGGGTACAACCGTTGAAGTTCCACCTGTTACAACAAGGTTAATTATTGTGAAGTTTTGACCTTCAGCAAGTAATTTGAAAGTACCAAGGCTGTATGTAGTTGGGGTAGGAATCCCTGACACATTTGTATTTACAACTTCATTTGAGGAGTATGGTAATGAAACTTGATACTTAAAATTTCCACCAAAAATATCACCTTCTTTATATAATGTTACAGTAGGGTTGATTGCATTAATTATAATATTATCAGGAGCACTATCTTTTAGGCCATCATTAACAACTAAACGAATAACGTAGCTACCATTTATATCAGGGGTGAAACTAGGATTTTCTACCATATTATTATCTAATAAAGCCAAGCTGCCAATGGGCTTAGATACAAAAGACCAAGCATAGGATAATCCATCAGCATCAGCGTCAGTACTTCGACTTGCATTAAGAAGCACAGTCGTTTCAGCTAATACATTTTGATCGGCACCTGCATTCGCCACTGGTAGTGAATTATTACTAGCGGCAACGACTGTCACGGTATCAGCAATACTATCCACTGTACCGTCATTAACAATAAGCTGGGCTACATAAGAGCCATCAATATCAGCCGTAAATGTTGGTGATACGCTGGTTAAGTTAGTTAATGTGGCACTACTGCCTGTCGGTACTGTGAGTAATGCCCATGAATAAGATAATGAATTACCATCAGAATCTGAGCTTGTACTGCCATTTAATGTAACGACTGTGGTCGTAACAATATTTTGATCGGCACCTGCATTCGCCACTGGTAGTGAATTATTACTAGCGGCAACGATTGTCACGGTATCAGCAAGACTATCCACTGTACCGTCATTAACAATAAGCTGGGCTACATAAGAGCCATCAATATCAGCCGTAAATGTTGGTGATACGCTGGTTAAGTTAGTTAATGTGGCACTACTGCCTGTTGGTACCGTGAGTAGTGACCATGAATAAGATAATAAATTACTATTAGAATCTGAGCTTGTACTGCCATTTAATGTAACGGCTGTGGTCGTAACAATATTTTGATCGGCACCTGCATTCGCCACTGGTAGTGAATTATTACTAGCGGCAACGATTGTCACGGTATCAGCAAGACTATCCACTGTACCGTCATTAACAATAAGCTGGGCTACATAAGAGCCATCAATATCAGCCGTAAATGTTGGTAATACGCTGGTTGAGTTAGTTAATCGGGCACTGCTAGCTGTTGGTACCGTGAGTAATGACCATGAATAAGATAATGAATTACCATCAGAATCTGAGCTTGTACTGCCATTTAATGTAACGATTGTGGCCGTTATAATATTTTGATCGGTACCTGCATTTGCCATGGGTACTGCATTATCTGCACTATCCAATTCATTTTCAGAATCTAAATTCTCTGTACAACCAAAAAGGCTTGTGAGTAATAAAATAACTATTGCTGTTTTTTTCATTTGTATTTTCTCCGCGTCCTATTTAATATGTGGACGTTAAGCTTAGACGCATAAAAGCTTAATGATAAGCCCATTAGATGATGGGCGATATAAGATGATCTTAAAATAATTTGAATAGTTAAAAAATAAGTCTATTTATCATCATACATGTGTATTTTTTATATAGTAGTTAAGCATGGAAAATCAGGATATATTCCCGGAACTATAGGATGTATTGTTTATAACAGTCCAGGTACATGAAATAAAATTCATCTTATACTTCATATCTTCACCAATTTTTTTAGTCAAAATTGGTAATTAAATTAGGTATCCCCCCCCCAGTTTTTAAAGATCTAAAGGCATTGCTTGAGCCTTTAAAAATTACTCGTTATTACACAGATGATTGGGGCGCTTATGAAGGCCATATAAACACTGAAAAACATGAAGTAGGCAAATGTAATACGCAAAAAATTGAACGCAAGAATTTGAATTCAAGAACCTGGGTTAAGCGTTTAACCCGTAAAACGATTTGTTTTTCAAAATCTGAAGAAATGCATGATATTACGATTGTTTTATTGATTAATAAGGTTGAATTTGGTCGGGATATTCATGTGTAACTACAGATTCGACCCACTACCAGTTAGTTATTTAATAAACTCCAATTTTTATTCCTCCTGACAATAAAATGAGTTTTTCCCTTTGTCTTTAGTTTATAAATCTGTAGAACAGTAAGTGACTTTTACAGGTTTATAAACACCCACGCCGCAAGCGAATAAAGTGAATATAAATAAGTAAAATCAATTATATATGTAAATAAGGCTATCAATTTAGAGGTGTAACTATTTTATTTCGTTAGATGGTGAAAATATTAGTAAGTTACAGGTAGCTGCTTTACTAAGCACAAAAACTAGCAAAATTCCATGGGTATATGAATATTTGCAAGATGGGAAATGTAATGTGGAGTTTAAATTCTAACTTTTTGAGGAATTATTCATGATTAAACAACAAGTAAGCTATTACAAAAATTTATCAGCAGACTATTCGCGACCCAATTTAGTTACGCCCTCTTTACAGGCTGAACTTATTGATTTTGCAGAGAAGATTGTCGCTATGAAAGAAAGTTCTTTACCTTTAATTGATTCAAATTACAGCTTAGAGACAATTGAAAAAGAAAATATTGAATGGTGGCCTAGTCATTGTGAAGCTTTAAGACGAGGAAGAGGGGATATTTTGACAGCTGAGTATCGAGATGATCTTGTGTATTTTTGTCAAGATGGACCCTACCATGGTGTGGAACAACAAAAAGAACGAGAAAAACACTGGTGGGCTTTGATTGCCCAGCCTGGGGTTACTATGTGCTGGCCGATCGTCATGTTCTTTGGGGAACACACCTACTTTGAGTGGAAATGTATCGATGACGAAACGAATGAAACCATTGCAAAGGGAAATGTCACATGGGTTCGTCGTGGCCACCGTGGTGGTTGTTATCTGAAAACAGAGCAACTGACATTCTATCGAGATGTTTTTGCTGAAGAAAAGTTATTGCAGCTAATTAGAACATAATGGGATTCGGTTTTTATGTTGATGCTCATCTTTATTTAGCTAGTAATTTTAGCCCTGCTGTTTTAGGGGGTGTCGTTCAATAAAAAATATAATTTAAAGAATTTAGGAGAAATAAAAATGCCAGTCATGAGTCTAGATATTGTTGGAAAAAGAGATGGTAATATTTTTTATCCAACGGCGCAAGAAGTTACTAATTTACAAAACATTATTACTAATAATATGTTAGAGGTTTTATCGTCTAACTTCCCTAATCAATTAGGTTTTGTTGATTACGTTGATCCAGAAACGGGACTTAATCAGTATGACATAGCAAAGCAAGAAGTACATGATGGCTTTCCTGGTTATATAGTCGTGGCCGCTAATCAAGCTGCATATCCGACCACAGTTTACACTACAAACATAGATACAAATAATAGTATCACTGTTCTAGCAGATATTCGTATTGTTGAATTAGCCTTAGATGAGACTATTCAGGATGCGATGACTGCTAGCCTAACTCATTCGATTCAATTTTCTTTAGATAGTTATTATCCTGATCTTAATATTAATGTTTCTACATCTATGCTGACGGGTAATGTTGATATTTCATTACCAGCTGAAAAAAATGTTGGTGATTTCACCATTGATGGAGTTATCAGTGCTATGACTAGAACTTCAGCAGATGGTTCAGATAATGTTAGTTTTCATGATTTTTTATGGGGACAAATTTTAACTGAAACTAATGCACAAGGGTTAAATTTACATTTACAGAATAAATTAAATAATATTGATGGTCTACGAGCAGGAGACGGTAATGATATTCTTGAGGGATCTAATGGTCATGACCCTTTGTTATCTGGAGGAGCCGGTGATGACCTTATCATTGGTGGGGGTAGTACAGATGTCGGTGATAATATTTTTAATGGTGGTACTGGTAATGATATTTTAATTGCAAGTGGGAATAAAACGAGCCAATTTACAAATCATCAACATGAATTTGATATCACTATAGACACTTTAGAAACTATTATAAATAGTGTTTCTGATGATGCGCCAGGGCGTTCATATAATATTTTTGAATTTGAAAATAATAGCGGTAAAGATGAAATTTATAACTTTCATGCCTCAACAGATAAAATTCAACTTAACACAGGTATTAATGGTTCAAATATCACTGATATAGCGAGCCTTGTTCAGCATATCATTGTTTCAGGAGATGATTTAAGTATTGACTTAGGTGATGATAATACATTAACTCTAGTAGGTGTGGATGTTGCTGGGTTGAATGCAAATAGTATTATATTTGCTTAATGTTTTTATAATTAATGGCTATGTCACTGTTAAGTGTGGAATTTTAAAATATCTTTATTTTTTATGAGCTTAAGAACTCACTGAAATACCATTCAAAGTTAGCTAAATCAGGCTTTCAAAGGTTATGAGTTATATTTTCAATACTTAACGGTGACAGAGCCTAATTAATTGACTTATGAGTGAGTGAGAATTATTCATTTAATTTTCACATACAAAACAAATGTAAGTATTTAGATACCCCCTAGAAATTTAGCGGATTATTCATAAGCAAAACAAACTACCACTGGATGAAGGTAATTTCTGGGTAAACTTCTAATTTATTGATGGGGCTTTGAATATTTAGATAACAAAACCTTTATTAAAAGGATAAATTTTATGCTAGCTAAAAAAAATAAAATTGCAGTAGTAATTGAAGAACATTTTGATGAAACTGAATACCATCGATTTAACGAGTTTTTCCCAAAAAATGGTTACGAAGTAGAATATATTTCCAACCTTTGGAATCAACCCAGTCTTACTTTTAACGGTAACGATCACACTACCGAAGTGAAAGTAGTCGTTGATTGTGCAAGTGTAAAACCTACTGACTATGCGGGAGTTATCCTGATTGGTGGCTATGCTATGGATAGGTTACGGTATCAAGAAACAGTTCAACCTGGTCAAATTAACCAAGCCCCTGCGGTTGAATTTTTACGGCAAGCTGTTAAATCTATGGATCAAGACCTGATTAATATCGGTACCATTTGTCATAGTTTGTGGCTTTTTTGTGCAGATGTTGCATTGCTCAAGGGTCGCAAAGTGACATGTGCGCACAATATTGTCTGTGATGTTGAAAATGCGGGTGGCATTGTCATGTATGAAGATGGACAAACGGTTGATAGTTACCTTGATGGTAGTCTTATTACTGGAAAACATCCTGGAGTTGTGGATAGTTTTATGCAGATTTTTTTGGAAGAGTTGAATAAGAAAGCCGCATTGCACAAATAATCGATTAGCTTGTAAATCCTAAAGGTTCGGCCACCGAAATTTTTTAAAAAAAGTTTTTTTCGATGATTGTCAAACCTACATTAATTGCAACTAATCATCTGATGCAAAATCTCTCCTAACTGAGTCGGCAGCATTTTTCACCAAAAATAACTAAGGCAAACAAGATGAATAAAGTAAATTTTGAATTCTCTGATCTCATTTCAGGATATGTTTCTAGTTTTGATAAAGCTAACAATAAGTTTTCGATAAAAACGACAGATGAACGTGAATATACCGTTCACCTTGGAGCTAATTTGTATGCTCGTTTAGAAAGAAACCTAGATGAACCTTGGCTTGATTGTACGGGACAAATCTCCGACCTTCTTAAAGAAGGTCAAATGATTATGGCCTATTGCGTTTTCTATCCTCAAGGAAATGACTTTATTATTGAGGCTAAAGTACTTGATTTCCCAGGTAGAAAGTTAGACAAATATCGTTTTGAAGAATCTGATTGGTGGATTAAGCAAGCAAAATCAATTTCCGATTTCTTTATCAAGTCTCAATTTGGTGGACCAGAAAATATTGATTACAAAAACTATCGTACCGAACTGGAATTAACCGGCAAGCATAAAGGCGATTACACTCAGGAAACTGATACCATTTCACGGTTAATTTATGGTTTTGCATCTACCTATTTACTGACGGGTGAAGACGTTTATCTGGAAGCGGCTGAAAAAGGGACAGATTATCTTCGTGAGCACATGCGTTTTTACGATGTCGATGAAAATATTGTCTATTGGTATCACGGACTGAATGTGACCGATAGCAAAGAGCATAAGGTATTTACCTCAAGCTTTGGGGACGATTACGATGCAATCCCCGCTTATGAACAAATTTATGCGTTATCAGGTCCAACCCAAACTTACCGTATTACGGGTGATCCACGTATTCATAACGATATTAAAATGACTGTAGATTTATTTCAGAGATTTTTCCTAGATAAGGAAAAAGAAGGCTACTTCTCGCATATTGATCCGATTACACTCAGTCCTCATTCTGAAAGTCTTGGAAAAAATAAAGCGAAGAAAAGTTGGAATTCTGTGGGTGACCATGTACCTGCTTATTTGATTAACTTATGTCTCGCTACCGATAATCAAGAATATAAGGATATGCTAAAATATTGTTCGGACGTAGTGACTGACAAATTCCAAGATTATAAGAACAGCCCCTTCATTCAAGAACGCTTTTTTGAAGATTGGAGTGCTGATAAAGACTGGAGTTGGCAGCAAGATCGTGGTCTCGCCGCCCACAATTACAAAATAACTTGGAATCTTATGCGGGTTAACGGTATGTTCCCAAACCCAAAATATGTGGATTTTGCTAAGAAAATTGCCAAGGAAATGTTCAAAATTGGTGTTGATAAACAGCGTTTTGGTATTTATGACGTGCAAGAACGCACTAAGTTTCCTGATGAAGTTTTTCACCGCTTTGCATGGCATGATCGCAAAGCATGGTGGCAACAAGAGCAAGGGATTCTTGCTTACCAGATTCTTTATGGTGTTCTCGGTGATAAAAAAGATCTCAAAGCAGGTCGAGAAATGTCGGCATTCTACAACGCTTACTTCCTTGACCATGACGATGGTGGTGTCTATTTTAATACATTGGCCAATGGCCTACCTTATCTATTGGGTACCGAACGCCAAAAAGGCAGTCATTCCATGAGTGGCTATCATTCAATCGAACTTTGCTATCTGGCTCAGGTTTATACCAATCTATTACACACCAAACAACCCCTTTCATTATTTTTTAAACCAGTGGTTGGGGCATTTCCTGATAATAAACTTCGGGTAAGTCCTGATATCTTTACTCCTGGAACAATTAAAATTGAGTCCGTGTTAGTTGATGGTAAACCCTGGAATAATTTTGATGCTGATAATTTGATTGTTAGCCTACCAAATGTTGATTATCGCCCAAAAATTGAAGTCAAAATTGTACCCGTAAAGTAGGAGAGTTTCATGAATGTTAAAATAAAACAACAAGATGGAATTAGTATCGTATCGCTTATCGGAAAACTGGATAGCGCAAGTTCTAATGATGTTCAGGATGCTATCTTAGAGAAAGTTACCCTAGGCGTAACTTTCGTTTTTGATATGCAAGCCTGTGACTTTATATCTAGCGCTGGACTTAGAGTTCTACTTATCATTGCCAAACGAATCAAAGTGAATAATGCTTCTGCGGCTATGTCTGGACTTTCAAATGAAATCATGGAAGTTATGCAAATGACTGGTTTCGATGAAATGTTTGATAGTTACTCCACGGTTGATGAAGCCATAAAGTCTTTGACGTAAGGATATTTAATTATGTTACGAATCGATATGAATCCAACGCATACTTTTGGTGAGTATAAATTGCGTCACGGAACTCCATTGCCTTTTGGGGCGACAATAGTACCAGGTGGCATAAACTTTTCAGTTTTTTCAAGGCATGCAACGTCTTGTGAGTTAGCACTTTTTAGAAAGCATGAACCAGAACCTTTTATCATTATTCCCTTTACATCGAAAGAGAACGACTATCATTTTGTGATTGGGAACGTATTTACGATGATTGTATTTGATCTCTACTATGAAGAAATTGAATATGCTTATCGCATGGATGGGCCTTATTGTCTTGAGGATGGATTTTGCTTCAATAAAACTAAAAACCTACTGGATCCTTACGCTAAATTGATTGGTGGACGGGATATTTGGAAACAGCAACCCGACTGGAATAATCAATATCAACACAGATCTCGTGTCGTGTTTGATGATTTTGACTGGAAAAATGATAAACCTCTTGAAATTCCCTTTGAAGATTTGGTGATTTATGAAATGCATGTGCGTAGTTTTACTGCGCATGAATCATCGAAAGTTGCAGCAAATAAACGAGGTACTTATGCTGCGATTCGTGAAAAAATCCCGTATCTTAAAGAGCTAGGTATCAATTGTGTGGAATTATTGCCAATTCATGAATTTGATGAGTTCGAAAACTCCAAGCCCAATCCCATCAACCCCGATGAGATGCTTGTTAACTACTGGGGTTATAGTACTGTCGGTTTTTTTGCGCCTAAAGCAGGTTACGCAGCAACAGGTAAGTTTGGCATGCAAGCGGATGAGTTCAAAAAACTTATTTCTGATTTGCATGCGAATGGTATCGAGATTATCTTGGATGTGGTGTTCAACCATACCGCGGAAGGTAACGAAAAAGGCTCCTATATTTCTTTTCGGGGTATTGATAACAGTACTTATTATCTTCTAACACCAGATGGTTACTACTATAACTTTAGTGGTACTGGCAATACGATGAACTGCAATAATCCTATCGTTCGGAACATGATCCTTGACTGTTTACGTTATTGGGTTTCAGAATATCATATTGATGGCTTTCGTTTTGATCTTGCCGCGATTCTCAGTCGTGATGATAAAGGGGCACCGATGGCAAGTCCACCACTTCTGGAATCACTCGCATACGATCCAATTTTGGGTAAGTGTAAGCTGATTGCTGAAGCTTGGGATGCTGGCGGTTTATATCAAGTAGGCTCATTTCCTTCATGGGGACGCTGGGCTGAGTGGAATGGTAAATTTCGCGATGATATTCGCAAATTTCTTACTGGTGAATCAGGAATGGTAGGAGCTATTTCCCAGCGTATTCAAGGATCTCCAGATCTCTATCACTGGCGAAGCCCGACTGCTTCAATCAACTTTATTACCTGTCATGATGGATTTACCATCATGGATCTGTTTTCCTATAATTGTAAACATAATGAGGCGAATGGTGAAAACAATAATGACGGTGACAGTAATAATCATAGCTGGAATTGCGGCTGGGAAGGTGAAAGCACCGACGAGGGCATAAACTTTCTTAGAAAAAAACAAGTTAAGAATACGTTTGCCCTCTTGTTGCTTTGCCGAGGTGTACCAATGATTCTCTCTGGGGATGAGATGGGTAATACTCAGTTTGGAAATAATAATGCTTATTGTCAGGATAATGAAATTTCGTGGCTTAACTGGAATGATTTAGAAAAGAATCGTGAGCTTTTCCACTTTGCCAAAAAGATGATTCGTTTCCGTCATGATCATTCCGTTCTAAGGCATAATGAATTTTTCCATAATCAAGATTATATGAATACAGGTTATGCTGATATTTCATGGCATGGCACGAAATCATGGAATACCGATTGGAGTGGTGAGAGTCGCACGCTAGCTTTTCTCTTGGATGGTAAGCATGCCAAAGGGGGGGCTTTTGAAGATAACTATATATTTGTAGCCATTAATATGCACTGGGAAGCTCACACTTTTGATATTCTGCATCCTCCTGAAGGTATTAAATGGCACGTTGCAGTTAATACAGATATGCCTGAAGGCAATGACATCTTTGTCAGTGGTGAAGAACCTATACTTGATCAGCAATATCATTTTTTGGTTGGCGCTCGTTCAATTGTCATCTTAATTGGCAAGTAAAACACCAAATACTTTGTAAGCTAATATAAAAAGGAAAAAAAATGGAAAGTACATTTATTGTTAATATCAATGAGGGTACGCTTGAGATTACTCTTGAGGGTAGACTTGATGCAGGAAATGCCCCCTCACTTTCTGACCAGCTACAAGAATATAAAGGCAAAAATGTTAATAGCATGGTGATCTATGCCAAAGATCTTGAATATATGGCTAGTGCGGGTATTCGTGTTATTGTTTTTGCAGTGCAAAAAATCTTGAAACCTGGTTCCGATGCTTATTTTATCGGTGGTCAACCTGATATTATTTCGGTACTTGAGATGACGGGGCTTGATGATGCCCTTATTATTCAAGAAACCTATTTAGGATAAGGTCAGCATATGCTCAATCGCTGAAAATCAGGGATGATTTTTAGTCCGCAGTAGGCGACAGGGGAATTTGCGACTCGACGTGTTCTAGCGAAGCTAGAGCGCGAGCGTGTTGCAAAAATTCTCTCCCGACAGCCGTCAAGTCATTTGAGGTAGACTTAACGGAGCAGCTTTTGTGCGTAGTTGAGTCGGACGCAGGACGAACTGGGGCATTATTAATTCGCCGCGTGGCGAATTGATTTTGGTGATAGGGAATCCCCAAATCTTTATTGAGACGCGTGGTGGCGCGCTAGGACTATTTTTAATAACTTTTAGCTAAATTTAGATAACCAAAAAATAGAAGTTAAAAAGTACGTATTTCAAAGTACTCAGGGTTTATCATGAAAATAGCATAGTGAAAGATGGGGGCGTTTATTACTATATTCCTAATTAACAGAAGTGTCTTTCACTAAAAATAAGGGAAACATAGCGATAGCAAAGTGATGGTTTTTCATCATCAATCCTCGTGTACTGTGTTAACAGCGTACGAGGGAGGAAAAATATTATCCCTGGTAATCTGTACAGCGATTTTTATGCTAAGTTGAAACAAAGGTCTGGGACTTACCCAGTTAGTTTAGTAGGCGAAATGCATAGTGGTGATAGGAGTCCCCATATATTCGTAAATTTAAAGTATTCCTTTATGCATCTTCAAGTCTAATGGGCATCGTCGGCTGATTTATTCGCTGGCTGACTTTTGGATTATTTATCTGAAAAACTACCATAGGAAAAATCGAGCAATGGTCAATAAACTAAACTCTATACGGTATAAAATCTTTTTTATCTTACTGACACTATCACTACTCTCCAGTCTTTCTGTTGGTGGTCTAGCACTCTATTCAATGAAAGAAATTGAAGGGTCTGCCATTAGTATTATGATCGATAAAAATCAAAATATGTTGCAGCTTATGGTGCATAAACAGAGCGCGATTACTCATGAAATTCTCACCAAAACAGAGCAATCCCTTACTACTCTTACTGAAAGCCTTGTCTGGGAAAAAGAAAAAAATAACGATACGGTCTTTCGTTTTCTTGAGTCACTCAAGAACTATGATCCTTATATTTATAATACCTATATAGCGACTATCGATGGAAAATTTACTAGCTTTTCTAAAGATAAAAACGATAAGCTAGATGAAAATTTCAACCCGCTTGAGAGGCTCTGGTACCAGAATGCTATCAACTCAAAATCGCTGGTGTGGAGTGAGGTTTATCGTGATGCCGCCATTTCAGGTAAGCTAATGATTACCTGTTCAAAAGTAATTTACGATACTCAAGGAAACATTGCTGGGGTGATTGGCTTTGATCTAACTACTGAAGAAATGAGCGATAATATTATTAATACTGAAATTGGCGAGTTAGGTTATGCTTTTCTTATCGATAGTGATGGTCAGATCATCGCCAGACCAGAGATCAGTAGCAGTAATGCGCAATGGGATGAAATTTCCACTATTCCTCTTGGCGGCGACCTTCATCAAATTCAAAACAGTGAATTACAAACTATTATTACCCAAATGATTAAGAATAAATCGGGATTTCTCGAGTGGGAACGAGAAATGAAAGGCAATAAATTTATTGCTTTTGATACGGTTTCATCTACTAACTGGACTTTAGGGCTGGTTAGTTCAAAAGCGGCTATTAGACATGCCGCGGAATCAGTATTTGTAGAGAAGATCAAGGAAGTGAGTATTTATTTTATCGTTATCCTGATAAGTATTATCTTTTTAGCTATTCTTATTGGCATCAATTCGTCTAAAATAATTTCACGGCCGATTGAAATACTAAATGATGGAGTAAGAAAAATAGGGGCAGGAAACCTTGATTTTATCATTGATATAAAAACAGGAAATGAACTCGAGCAGCTGGCAAATGAATTTAATAAGATGTCAACCAACCTTCAGCAGCATATTAAAAATTTGGAGCTGACCACAAAACAAAAGCAACAAATTGAAAGTGAGCTGAATATTGCCTCTAGAATTCAACGCGATATGCTTCCCATGATATTTCCAGCGTTTCCAGACAATAAAGAGCTCGATATTTATGCCTCTATGTTACCTGCCAAACAAGTTGGCGGAGATTTTTATGACTTTTTCTTAATCAATCCCGATAAACTTTGTTTTGTTATCGGTGATGTTTCAGGCAAAGGAATTCCTGCTTCATTATTTATGGTGATATCTAAAACGCTGCTTAAAAGTGAGGCTATGAGTGATATTTCACCCGCTGAAATTCTCTACAATGTCAATAACACGCTTAACAACGGAAACGATGAAACGATGTTTGTTACGGTGCTGTTGTGCATAATGGAATTAAGCACAGGTACTGTTGAGTTTGCGAATGCGGGTCATAACCCTCCGCTGCTGATGAAAAAAAATCAGGGAGTTGAATATTTGCATCTCAATAAGGCAAAAATTTTAGGTGTATTTCCAGATGCTCCTTATAGCAACCAAGAAATTACCCTAAACCCTGAAGATGCTCTGGTTCTTTATACCGATGGCGTGACTGAAGCGATGGACCCTGATAATAATCAGTTTACAGAAAGCCGGTTATATAAAACACTTCTGCAGTTACAAGGATTTTCTGTAAAAAATATTGAACAAGGCATCCAGAAGGACGTACAGAATTTTGTAAAAGATGCAGAACAATCCGATGACATTACTCTGTTAGTTATTCAATACAATGGAAAATAGAATGTCAGACAAAATTGGCTTAATTTATGTTGAATTAATATTCAGACTTTTTTAATGAAGCACATAATACAATATTTATAAGTTTAGATGTTGTTATTTAAGAGGATTAACAATGCCAGAGATCACACTTCATGCACAAAAAGATAATTTTAGTGCACTAATGGACTTTGTCGATGATTTTGCAAAAAAAATAGGGTTTTCTAAATCGGAGCTTTACAGAATTAATCTTGCCGCTGAAGAAGTAATTATTAATGTAATAAACTATGCATACCCTCAAGGTAAAGGTCAGATTACCTTGATTGGAACAGAGGTGACAATACCCAAAAAAGGCATTAAATTACAAATCAGAGATGACGGTATTTCTTTCAACCCTCTTATTAAGAGCGACCCCGATATTAATCAAGATATAAAAGATCGACCCATTGGTGGCTTGGGTATTCACTTAGTTAAAAAAACAGCTAATGAGATTTCCTATCAACGAGAGAACCATACTAATGCCTTAACAATCGTCTTCTATCTTCCTGATAAATCAGCATAGGATATTGAATAGATACATATAGTGCATTGAATTTTCATTATTTTTCATTTTAAAGCAGGCTATTAATATTTAATTATGATACCTAAACGATATTTTTTTATTTTTGCTGCGCTACTTTTGGAATATAACTTAGCGTTTGCCGATGGGCATTATCCCGATGGAGCTGAAGGCATCAAGGCTGCTACGTTGCCACCCCCTGGAATCTATACCAAGTGGTACAACATGTATTACACATCAGATACAGTTAATGATCGAAATGGTGATAATAGTAAGCTAAATCAAAAATTAGACACTTTTGCTACAGTGCCTCGCTTCATATGGATCACCGATAAAAAATTCCTAGGTGCAGATTACGGTATCAATATTGCCGTTCCGTTTGTTAATGTCAAGTTAAAAACCTCATCGATCGATCAATCTAAATTTAATCTTAGCGATATTCTTTTTGAGCAGGTATTGGGTTGGCATTTGCAACAGTGGGACTTTTCAGCGGCTATCGGCGTATGGTTTCCTGTAGGAGATTTTAATCCAGCTGAGGCAGTGAATATCGGGAAAGGTTTTTGGACAGGTATGTTTACAGCCGGAGCGACTTACTATTTTGATCAGGAAAAAACGTGGCACATTTCTGCCCTGAGTCGTTACCAGACCAATAGTAAAAAAAGGGGGATTGATATTCATCCAGGGGGGGATTTTCTCATTGAATGGGGTTTAGGTAAAACCATTGCCAAAAAATGGAATGTTGGTATTGCTGCGTATACTCATTGGCAAGTCACAAGTGACCGAGGTACAGCCATCAATTATGATAGTAGTGCCCATGCACGCTATTATGCAATCGGCCCAGAAATTAGCTATTTTTATGAGCCAGCACAGACATCTTTTGAGCTTCGTTACCAAAAAGAGTTTGGCGTTGTGAATTACACAGAAGGAGAAAAATTAACCTTTTCGTTTGTCGTTGTTTTTTGAAAATATTTAAATCGGTACAGTCAGTCCGTTTTAAGGGGGAGGGCATGCAAGCTTAAATAGAGCTACTTTAGGTCTCCCGCCCCTGCTTTAATCTAGTGGTTGTTGAGTTTTGTAACGGCTTAAATACGAAGCTAAACATCGAATTATAGCTATTTATAAATTAGTGATTATGCGCTTAATATTTTTATTGTTCACATTTTTAAATCTTTCACCTGTCTTTGCAAAAGACACACATAAATTTGCACCTGATATTCAACGAATTATCGACAGAGGCACATTAGTTGTGGCTTTACATAAAGACAATGTACCGCCATTTTCAATGCTAAAACAAGGTCTATTGACAGGAATTGATGTTGAAATTGCACAGGATATTGCAACAAAATTAGGTGTATCCCTTAAATTTAATCGTCAGCCAAAAACATATGATGAAGTTGTAAACTTTGTCGCACAAGGTAAAGCAGATATAGCCGTTAGCTTAATCAGCAGTTCATTAGATCGTGCTAAATATGTTTTTTTCTCTAAGCCCTATCTAATTCTTAAGCAAGCCTTATTAATTAACCGATTAGGCTTGGCCTCTTTACAGCATGAATCTAATAACAAAGATATTCGAAGCTTATTAAATAATCCAATGGTCAAAATAGGGACTATGGTCAGTACTTCTTATATAGGTTTTGCACATCAAGACTACCCTAAAGCCACTATAGTAAATTACGACTCCTGGGATAATATTATTACTGATGTCAAAGCAGGCATATTATTAGCTGCTTTTTATGATGAAATAGCAATAAATAACTGGAATAAACAACACCCTGAAGACAGTTTATATTTAAAAACACAAATACTAACCCACCGCCATGACCCTTTAGCGATTGCTATTAATTCAAAAGATACTTTTTTATTGGAATGGATTAACTTGTATATCAGCCAAGAGAATCTAGATGGAAATTTTCAAGCATTAAAACTAAAATATTTTTAAGATATGAAAAATATAACCTCTTTATTATTGAGTCCTTGGATTATTTTTATCAGTGTTATTATTGGTTCTTTCATTGGTATTTTTAATCCAGATGTTGCCTATACGCTAAAACCCTTTGGCTCTATTTATTTGCAATTATTACAGATGTTAGTGCTACCCGTCCTAATGACAGCTATTATCTCTGGCTTAGGGCGTTTATTTATTTCAGGGTCAGCCAAAGACTATTTATTTAAAGTTTTACTTTTTCTTATCATGAACCTACTCATTGCTGCTGCAATTGGTATTAGTCTAGGCCATCTTGGAAAGGTAGGTAGTAGCTTAGGAAGCCAAGCACAAATCACCTTAGGAAAAACTATTTCCTCCGCTGAATCAAATACCTCCAATGACTCACAAAATATTAATAATACCCCTGGTATTTATATTTTTTTACAAGCGCTAGTGCCTAGTAATATCTTTCAAGCATTGGTTAATGGTGATAATTTAGCTATCCTCTTCTTTTCAATTATGCTTGGTATTAGTATGGGACTACTTGGTTCCAGCTCAAGTCATACCGCATTGGATGTTGTTGATGCTTTTTATAGTGCTTTTCTCGCCGCCATTAATTGGGTAATGTATCTGTTACCCTTTGGTTTATGTTGCTTATTTGCCAGTCAAATTGCTCAGGTTGGACTGGATGTTTTTTGGGCAATGTCAACACTAGTACTCTATATTTACTGCAGTGCTTTGATATTAATATTTATTTATACCTTATTAATTTACTACAAAAGCAATGCAACTTACTTGCAAACGTTATCGGCACTTAGACAACCCTTTTTTGTCGCTCTAGGCACAGCCAGCAGTTTTGCCTCAATTCCAGCCGCATTAAATGCTTTACAAGAGAAGTTAGAGGTTAACCGAGATATTTCAGATTTAATTATTCCCCTTGGAATGACCATTAATCCACCTGGATCCGTCCTATACTTTGCTATTGCAGGGACATTTATCGCTCAAATTTATAATGTCTCTCTAGATTTTAGCCAACTTACCATTATGGTCATTGGAGCGCTTTTTGCAGGCATATCTTCAGCCAGCGCACCAGGTATTGTAGGTTTAAGCATGATTTCTATGGTACTTATTCCTTTGGGCTTGCCTGTTGAAGTAGCCGTTATTTTACTTATTGCGATTGATCCTATCGTTGATCCGATTTTAACGGTTGTTAATGTACTTTCAAATTGTGCAATGACCTTGTTTGCTGCGGACACAAAAACATCAGACTCTGAAGCTGTTCTGGATAATATATAAAAAGCCAACCTTACTTTTGATTAACATACAAAAATATGAATAAGCAATCAATAATATCGCTATGCCTTATAAGTCTATCACTTCCATCCCAAGCAGAAATAGAGCTCTATACGCATGCCAAAGGAGCTTTAACCGCTAGCCTACAACTACAAACAGCCACATTTACAGGCTCTGACACATGGTTTGGTAAAGCACAAGAAAATATTAACAGCCCAGCCAATAGTTGGTGGGAAGGCTCTCTTGAGCCTAGTATTAAAGGCCATATAACATTCGCAGACACCCAGTTTTATAGCGAATTTAGTTATCTTTACGGCATTAGCGTTGGTCACGATTCTTCAGGTCTTACCGCAGGATTAGACACGCCAAATAAAGGCTTAATTGAACAAGGATATCTAGGTTGGCGTTCTGGAAAGTTTATGCCAGCACACGAAGATTTTCTGGATATATCCATTGGGCGACAAGATTACAAACTGGGTTCAGGATTTTTAATTTATGACGGTGCTAATGATGGTGGATCACGAGGAGCATGGTGGATAGGGGCTAGACAATCCTTTGATGATACTGTGTTAGTTAAAATTAACTGGCAGCCTATTAAATTTGAATTTTTCCACCTCAATACACGCGCTAGAGATAAAAAAAATAAATTAGGTCTCACGGGGGTAAATATTGAATACAGTCCCAGCAATAGAGGCACCATAGCATTTTCTTATATTAATGCAGGAGTGCACCAAAATAGCAATGTTAAGGGTTTAAATACTTACGACATTCGCACTAATTTCTTGCCTATCCCTCAATTAGCTGACTTACAACTGGCTGGTGAATATGCTTTTCAAGAAAATAAACAAACACAGGCCCAAGGAGGATATGCTCAATTATCATACCAACATAAGCCATGGCCCTGGATACCAAAATTTACTTATCGCTATACTGGACTTGAAGGAGATAACCCTAATACTACTAAAAATGAAGGCTTTAATGAATTAGCCTATGGTTTTAGTGACTGGGGCACATGGTACCAAGGGGAAATTACGGGCGAACATGTTTTTGGTTTAAGTAATTTAAATAGTCATTTATTACGTGTCGAAATGGCGCCTATAGAAAGTATTCTAGTTAATATTATGTATTATTACTTTGAATTCAATCGTGCAACCGCACTTGGTAGCCAAGTGAATAGTCAGCATTTTGCTGATGAAATTAATATTATTATTGATTGGTTTGTAACTGACAGTTCCCTACTATCCGCTTCTTTTGCTGTCACTATTCCTGGAAAGGGAGGACAACAATTTACGGGAGGTAATCAAGCATGGACGCAATTTATGTTATATGGATCTTATACCTTTTAAGGTTTTGTCAGAAAGTATACTTTAAGAGATAACGGATGTGTCAATACTTTATGACAACAAAGAATTAGTTTATATTCAATAGGTTATGAAGAGTCTGCTTGCTAAATTTGAAAACGATAATTACTCTGTAGGCCTTTAGCATCAAGGCTTAGAAGGTAGTCAGGAAACTTTTCGGTCTTTTAATTAATTAACCCCTAATACAAGTCAATTGGGTCAATATCTAAAGACCACTTTACTTTCCGTGCTGACTTTAGTGCGTAAATTCTAGGAACTAACTGCTGTAATAAAAGGTGCAAGGGTTTGCGCTGTGCATTTTGTAATAACAGTTGATAGCGGAAGTGGCCAGCCCGTTTCGGCATAGGCGCGGGTACAGGACCAAGTGCCATAGTCTCAAAGGGTTGCTGCATAATTAACTCGACCACATTGTTTAAGAAGCCAAAAGCCAGCTCAGTATCCAGCGAACTTGCACGTAATAATGCTTGATAGCTATACGGAGGTAATAAAGCCTCTTTTCGTTCAGCCAAAGCAGTCTCTGCAAAGGTGGCATAGCCTTGATGAATTAATTGATTTAATAAAGGATGCTCAGGCTGCCGTGTTTGTAAAATTACATGACCTTTTTTTTGTTCTCGCCCAGCGCGTCCTGCGACTTGGGTAATGAGTTGCGCTAATTTTTCCGCTGCATGAAAATCAATGCTAAATAAGCCGCTGTCCACATCTAATAAAGCGACCAGGGTTACATTAGGGAAATGATGCCCTTTGGCGAGCATTTGTGTGCCTAAAATAATATCCACCTGACCAGAGTTAATCGCCTGCAAATGGCTTTCTAAGCTACCTTTGCGTTGCGTACTGTCTCTATCCAAACGGACAACGGTTTGTTGGGGGAAAAGTTGAGTTAATGCTTGTTCAACGCGTTCTGTTCCTAAACCTAGGGGTTTCAGTTGATAATTATGGCATTTGGGGCATTGTTTTAATAAAGGCTTTTCCTTGGCACAATGATGGCAGCGTAATTTTTGTTGTTGATGGTGAATCACCATATTGCTATCACAACTCTGACATTGAGCTGTCCAGCCACAACTATGACAAATCAGTGTGGGCGAGTAACCTCGCCGATTTAAAAACAATAAAATCTGTTCTTTTTTGACCAAAATATCACGCATTACCTTAATAAGGTGCGGTGAAAGTCCTTCTTGTAAATATTGATTACGAATATCAAATAAAGACAGCTGTGGAGGGGTCGCATTTCCAGCTCTCTCCCTTAGATGGATTTTATGATAACGACCTTGCTCGGCATTATAAAGGCTTTCTAAAGAGGGTGTGGCTGAGCCTAAAATAATAGGGATATTCAGTATTTTTGCCCGCATAATGGCGATATCCCGTGCAGAAAAGCGAAATCCTTCTTGTTGTTTAAAAGAACTGTCATGCTCTTCATCTAAGATAATAAGCCCTAAATGGGGGCAGGGCGTAAACAGAGCCGAGCGAGTGCCTAATAAAATCGCACTATTTTCTTTTTGCATCGCCATCCAAGCAGATTGCCGCTGTGTTTCTGTTTGTTTTGAATGGTAGGTTTCAATCGGGGTATTATTAAAACGCCGCTTAAAGCGCGCTTCTAGTTGCGGAGTTAAAGTGATTTCAGGCAGTAAGACCAGCACTTGTAATTTGTTAGCCAATACCTGTTGAATTAGCTGTAAATATACTTCTGTTTTACCACTGCCTGTTATACCTTCCAATAAATACACAGAAAAATGCACTAAATTTTCTTGAATTTCCTGTATGGCCGCGGCTTGCTCTTGATTGGGCGTGAGTACTTCTGTTACCTGTATATTGTCATAAGGCGAGAGCTTAGGAGGCGTAGCTTCGATAATAAGCTGTTTTTTTAGTAAGGCTTTAAGACTGGGTTGCCATTGGGGTAAGTGTTCTGCAATCTCATTCTGGCTGACTAGAGCATTGCTTGCCATCATAAACTCAAATAAAGCTCGTTGTTTGGGCGCATTTTTCAAGTGCAGACCATCCAATGAATGCGCCATTTCTGTTAGAGCAAAGTAAGGGATACTCTTTTGCTGGCTTGGCTTTCCTTTACGCAAAGGCGTGGGGAAAGCAGACATGAAAATATCCCCTATTGGGTAATGATAATAGCGGTGACACCAATGTAAGAGTTCTAAATCCTTGTCGCCTAATAATGGCTGAGTATCTAAAATAGCCTCTATCTGTTTTAATTTATCGATAGGGCTATCACTTTGCGCTTTAATAGCGATTAAAATGCCTACCTTACTTTTTGTTCCAAAAGGCACTTGAATGCGCATTCCTGCCTTTAATTGATGGGGTTCATTGGACTTCAGTGGAAGATAATCAAATAAACGGTCAACAGGAATCGGAATGGCAATGCTTAAAATAAATTTTTCAGATAGGGGCATTTAAAAGAATAGAATTTGTAAGTGATTGTTAGAGTAGTAGAAAATAGTTATGCACAAAACCTGTGGATAACTCTGTGGATAACTCAATAAAAGCTGTGTACATCCCTTGAATTATAAGTGAATTTATTAGATTGTATAAAAAAAATACAATGATTTTTTTATATTTATAAACAAAGGCTTATAGAAGTCAATAGGGGTTTTGTCGTGAAGGATTATCTAAATCCCTCCCCATCAAGGAAGGGGTTAGATAGCTTATATTTAAGATCAAGTGCTTATAAGCTAAAGGGAAGGTTTTCTTGGCGCTTTATTAGTTCGATGGTGTTTGTAATAAGGATTGAATAGTGGGCGGCATTTGAATATAAAAACCATTTTCTTGGATACCTGCCAATATATCGCTGGCTTTTTCTCTTGCCAGTTTCATTTCTGGTGTAATCTCCAGTTCCATTACATATTCAGGAGCGCCAATGCTTTTTAATAAACTGTCTGGAATCGACGAAAAATCATCTTGTTTCTCAAGATACATATATAATTCAGATTTTTTGTTACTTTTATAAATAAAACACCGCATGAAAGAGCCTCTTTTAAATCATTAATCAGCGATAATTATCGCACTAAAGCCTTTATGAATGAACCCTTAATTCCCCCAGAAAATTTTTTTAAAACGGCATTTTACTTTGAAAGTGCTTTAATTATAGTCGCCATTATTTTAGGCTGGATTGCCGATATTAATCCATTTGAGTTCATGGTATTGAATGAAACTGTGATACTGAATGGAATTATGGGAACCCTACCTCTTTGCCTTATCTTTTTTGCATTAGATCGCCTTGAATTAGAATCCTTTTTGCGTATTCGTAAAGTGCTGCATGATACGTTAGGGGCTAGTTTAGATAAAGCTCATTGGACTGATTTATTGGTGCTTGCGAGCATTGCAGGGCTTTCTGAAGAAATTTTATTTCGCGGAGTGATTCAACCTTGGTGTGAAAATTCATGGGGATTGGTAGCGGGATTACTGGTTAGTAGCCTTATTTTTGGATTAGTCCACGCAGTAACCTTTGTATATTTTTTAATGGCTTTTAGTATTAGCTGTTATCTTGGACTGTATTTAGATTATGAGAGTACACGTAACTTAGTCACCCCGATTATTATTCACAGTCTGTATGACTTTTTCGCCTTTGGGGTGATTTTGCATAGCTATCGATTAACACAACAAAAGGAGCCATCGTAATGGAATTATCAGAACAACAAGAACAAGCCGAGCTTTTATTGGCAGGCTTTATCCGTGGATTAGGCTTATTTATGCTAGGCGCGATGATTATTATGTGTCATTTATACGGTGAACAATTTCAACTGAATTGGCCAGAACAAGAACGGGTTGTGCTTCGAACTGTCTTATATGTTGTGGCGATTCTTACTTTTCTAGCCCTTAAATTTATACGACATATCTTATTGCAACTTAATCAACGTCCCAGTGATAAATCGGCTAAATCTCGTTATCTAATGACCATTATAGTCACTATGCTGATTGCTGAAGGCATAGGACTGTTTGGTTTGGTTATGTATTTCTTAGGGGATGCTACAAATACGCTGTATATTTTCTCGATCTTATCCGCCTTAGCAATGTATTTGCATAGACCGAATATTGAAGAATATCGTTTAATTTTACAGAGCCAGAGCTAGATATTTTCTTTTATTCCCAAGCGCCTGCTTGGGATTTTCTGCTTTCTTAGTCGAGGCTTATTCAAATAACTGAGCGTGACTCCCTAGCCGCATTAAGGTCACTTGGTTATTTATTAGCAAATAAATAACCAAAATATCTCCACCCAAGTGAAATTCTCGACAGCCCAAATACTGACCAACTAATGCGTGGTCTTTGGATTCTGCTGGCAATTTTAAATTTTCTCTTAAACAATTAATAAACTGGATAAATTTCTCAAATTGACCATCTGTGATTAAGGTCTTTTTAAAATCTTTAAGAAATTGCTTGTGCCGCTTTATCTTCATTTATGTAAGTCATCCAGTGAAAAATCCTCGGTGTTAATGTCTTGGCGTGACTCTTCGATTACTTTTTTAGTCAATTTATTAGGAATTTTAACGTCAAATGGCAGACCTTGATGTAAATTTACTTGGCTTAAAAACATATTCATGGCATCGCCCATGGTAATACCAAGTTCTTTAAAAATCAGCTTGGCATTCTCTTTAGATTGCTTATCGAGTTTAATGCTAGTGGTTTCTTTTAATGCAATGCTCATCTTTTTTCTCCGTTAAAATAATACTACTTTAGTATTATTTTAACGGTTTTGAAATGATTTTGTAAGCATAGATTAGCCATTCAGCCGCAATTCCATTGCTTGTTTATAGCGTAGAAAATGGATGGATTGTAATTGCGCGTAATGCGTTACGCCAAGCGCCTGAATGGGTACATCAATTTCTGTGATATGTATGGGATAACGCTCTTTATTGTTGCGTAAATTATAAATGTGGTCGGCTACAGTTTTAAAGATATCGGCATTTGATTCAGGTGCGGTAAATTCTAAGTCATTGCAATACAAGGTATAAGTTACATCGGTATGGGTATCATAAATATCCCCAGTAATACGGATATTAAAATAATCCCAAGTAAAAATATTGGGGGTAATAATGGGAACAATATGAAAATTGTATTGGTTAGAGGCATACAGTTCGTAATACTCAATTTTTAGAGAAATATCTAAAATTCCCTTGTTATACAAAATTTCTAAAAAGGTCGAATATGAAGTTAACAGTTGTTGAAAGCTGGCATTTTCATGGCGTTGATAAAATAAACTGCCTTTTTCATCAATAATATATAAATCAATATTATCTTCTGTGGATTGCAAAAAGACCTGCAAACTGTTCTTTTTAGAATGGGAAAATAAAAAGGGAATGGGTGAGTTATATAAAACAGAAATATTAAAATAACTGGGGCTAAAGTTAATTTGAGCTTTAGATAACTCAATAATCAAACTATTTAAATCGTCTAGGCGCTGATAATTTAAGCCTTTTTTGGTATATTGAAATAAATAAAAGGCTGCTTCTCCAGAGACAATCAGGCGCGGTGCAATCTCTGTATTTTGCTGGCTAAATAATTCATTAATTTTAGAGGATAATTGCTCAACGGCTTGCTTGATGCCAGTATGTTGTATAGAAGGGTCACATTCAAAACTAAGATTAACTGTGTGCGCTTGTAAATTAAAGCGTGAGATAAGACAGTCAAACAAGCCCTCTAATCCTATAAAGCGATTACTGGTGATTTCTCCCCAACTGCTAATAGAGACTTGGTCGATAGTACGTACAAAACTTTCTTTTGCACCGCCATAACTGAATAAATTAAGCGTATCGGAAGGAGCAAATGTCTGGTTTTTATATTTAACTAAAGAAGAATCGCCTAAATTAATAATTAACAACGAATTTAAAGTGCGATTTGGCTGCTTGAAGGACAGCAAAGAAGGGGAGGTATTCATATTGCGCGTTAATAAAAATTCACGCAAGACAGACAAGGTGTAATCCACACTGGATTCAGATAAAAATAACTGATGAGAATGAATGTGTAATTGCAGAGTCTTTTTATACAAACCATTCATAAGCAGCCAAGTCAGCAGCTCAACAAGGCTACGAGCGCCTTGTTTAAAAGGCGAAATATCAGATGGATTATCTTGTGGCACGTAATGGGGGTATAAATTCCATTGGGGCTGCAATAAAGAGGTTGGGGAGTCTATCAGTGTTAATTCATTATGTTTGCAATGAATCGCCGCGCGGGTAGTAATCATATCGATTTTCCCCGGCCGTTTTTGTAAAAACGATTTTAATTTTCGCCCGATAAGCTGAATGTCTTGATGCTTATTGGAAAGGCTATTGGTTTCCGCAAAGCGGCTGACCATTAAATAATATTGCTTTAATTGCTGAATAATTAAATCATTTTCTTGGCTGGCTTTTTTAATGGTCCAAGTTGAATTCTTAGTCAGCTGAGCAAACACTTCTTCATCCCACTGGTATCGCTCGGCCAACTCCTTTAAAAGAGCGTATCGGTAAATCTGGCTTTTAGGGTTACTATGCTCTTCCATATCCCCCATAATTTTTAAATAAAAACACTGGCGAATAAAGTTAAGCTGTTCAGTCTGTTTAAACGGCTGAAAATAGGCTTCCAGCTTATGATAAATTAGAACATAAGGGTCTAAAGCATCAATATTATCTTGCCCTTGATAAATGGCTTTTTTCAGTTCTAAAGATACCCAAGCAGGTTGCGGGTATTCACTTTCATAGCACTGCATTAACAGTAGCTTTAATAAGGATTTATAAGGTGCGTCTAAGGACTTGTACAGATGCCACAAAGTCGAACTAATAAATTCATCCGCTGGAATATTTTCTAAGCTACCAAAGTCTATGACCGCTTGTTCATCCACTAATTGATTGGCTTTAAGTTGTTCAACATACAGACTGTAACTTTTTTCTTCTTCAGGGGGAACCAGCCACCAAATAGGCGTACGTCCTGCAATATGAATGGCCGATCGATAAAATTCTTCTAATAATAAATAATGCTGAGTTTGCCCACTGCTATCCGCTGATAAAGGCGGTTTTTGGTCTTTTAAAAAGGCATCACTATCAATTAAAAAGAAATGCGCTTCAATATCTAACTGACTGGCCCAATGCTCAATAGCTGTGGTTTTTTCCTGTAACTTATGTTTCTGAACGGCTGACAAACTGGGCTCATGACATAACCAAATATCAATATCACTGCTTTGTGAGAAGGCCAGACTGCTGACGCTGCCCATTAAATAAATCCCTTGAATAAGACAGTTTGGCGCAGGCGATGAACTGTAAACTTCGGTTTTAGACAAGGATTTTGCAATGGATAGGGTTTCTTTATTCGGTGCGTATCGTGCGATACCTGCAGGCGTATCGGCAGAAATAAACCCTGCTAAGGCAGGATTATTCTCATGAAACAACAAAGGCAATAACTTTAAAAAAGGCTGTTGTTGGCTGGGCAAAAAAGACTGAATACGCTGTAAACGTAATTGATTAAAATGAATAAAACGCTGCTGAATGCTAGATATATCATGAGGTGAGGAATTCACCGAAAAGGAAGAAGACAGGCTTTTCATATCCATTATTCTATTTAACCGTGTTGAATTAATTGTAAAAAATCATCCGTTTCGGTGCCATAGAAGCACTCTATACGGGATAAGCAGGCATAATCTATTTTTAATTTAAATATAGAAGCAATATTCATACCCAATACCTGAGTTAAAATAACTCGCATGACACCAGCATGGGTAATAAGTAAGATTCTTTTACCTTGATTCTGCTGTAAAAGCGTTTTCCATGCCACTAAAACACGGGCTTGGAAATGGCTAAAAGTTTCTCCCTTGGGAGGGGTATACTCAAAAGGATTTGCATAAAATAAATCCAATAACGCCGCATCAATTTGACTGGCTTTTTTTCCTTCCCACTCGCCAAAATGTATTTCCTGTAGAGCATCTAAAGAGTGGAGAGGGCAATTGCGTTGCTGAGCTAATTGCTGTGCAAAAGCGGCACATCGAAGTAAAGGAGAACTAATAATCAAATCCCATGTTTGGGATTCGGGCAGCTTGTGTTGCATTTGCTGCCAGCCTATATCTGTTAAAAGGTCATCGCTACTGCCTCGATAACAACGGCCCCCTGCCACTTCGCCATGGCGTAACAAGTCAACCGTTGTGCTTAGCATTGAAAATTATAGAAGTTCTTTACGAGCGTTTTTAATGGCTTTTAGCACCGTATCAGGTGCTGTGCCACCGATATGCTGACGGGATGCAACAGAACCTTCCAGAGATAAAACCTGAAAAACATCTTCAGTAATCATATTTGAGAACTCTTGCAGTTCAGTTAAAGATAATTCAGATAAATCCCGCTCCGATTCCAACCCCAGTTTAACTGCAGCGCCTACCACTTCATGTGCATCACGGAAAGCCATGCCTTTTTTGACTAAATAATCCGCTAAATCGGTTGCGGTGGCAAAGCCTTTTTTAGCGGCATTAAACATATTATCGCGTTTCGCTTCAATATGCGGAACCATATCAGCAAAGGCGCGTAAGCAATTTACTAAAGTATCAACCGTATCAAATAACGGCTCTTTATCTTCTTGATTATCTTTATTGTAAGCCAGTGGCTGACTTTTCATTAGCATCAATAAAGACATTAAATGTCCTGTCACTCGTCCCGATTTTCCACGCACTAATTCAGGTACATCTGGGTTTTTCTTTTGCGGCATAATCGAAGACCCCGTACAAAAAGCATCGGGTAATTCAATAAAGGCAAACTGCGCACTGGCCCATAACACCAGCTCTTCAGAAAAACGCGATAAGTGCATCATAATAATACTGGCATCTGCGGCAAACTCGATAGCAAAATCGCGATCACTGACAGAATCTAAAGAATTATTCGATGGACGGGTGAAACCTAATAACTCTGCGGTTAAATGGCGGTCAATTGGATAACTGGTTCCCGCTAAAGCCGCTGCGCCTAAAGGCATAATATTAATACGCTTTACACAATCTTCTAAGCGTTCTTTATCGCGGCAGAGCATTTCAAACCACGCCATTAAATGATGACCAAAAGTAATCGGCTGTGCCACCTGTAAATGGGTGAAACCGGGCATAATTGTGTGCGCTTCTTGTTCTGCTAAATCCAGTAACGCCGATTGTAAACGCTGAATGACAGCGATAATGACTTCAATTTCAGAGCGAAGATATAAACGAATATCCGTGGCGACTTGGTCATTACGTGAGCGACCTGTATGCAGCTTTTTACCCGCAATACCAATTAAATCCGTCAAACGTGCTTCGATATTCATGTGCACATCTTCTTGTTGCACAGACCATTGAAACTCACCGCGTATGATTTCTTCACTAATTTGTTTTAAACCACCAAAAATACTGTCCCGCTCATCTTCGGTTAAAATGCCGATTTTGCATAACATCGTGGCATGAGCAATCGAGCCTTCAATATCTTGTTGCGCCATTCGTTGGTCAAAATCCACCGACGCGGTAAAAATTTCTACAAAGGCATCGGTGGCTTGAGAAAAACGCGCACTGGATAGTTTATCTTTATTAGCAGTAGTCATAAGAGCAATTAATAGAAGCGAAGTAAAACAGAAATTATAACATTTTAGTCAATGGCGTAATGCACAATACCTATCCCAATATTTTTTTGTTTAGCTCCCTCTCCCCGCGGGCATAGGTATCTACACAAGATTTAATTTTTATAAAATAACAAGCCATTAGCCCTCTCCCGGGGGAGAGGGTTGGGTGAGGGGTGTTTTGCAATGCCCCATTTCCACTCCAATAGAAAAATCACCGCCTTATTTACTTCCCCCGCGCCCTTTTGATGCTTTTTTCCTTACCAACAAAATACCCCTCACCCCAACCCTCTCCCCTCGGAGAGGGAGCTAAACACCTCTCACTTCAGCCTTCTCCTCAAGCATAGCTGTGCCGCTGGAGCGATGGGAACGATAATATTTCTCTCTTAAAAGATGTGTAGATACCTACACTATGCCCAGTGGGAGAGGGCTGGGGTGAGGGTGAAATTTTTAGGCATTCTCAATAATCATTCATTGAAAATGGTATAAACTTTATCCACTTTCTCACAATCCCTAAAGCTGCTATGCGTATTCAATCCCAATTTAAGCCCGTTTGGTGGCTTAAAAACAGACACCTACAAACCATTATTCCTTCACTATTTCGTAAAATTACGCCCCTACCCGTGAGGCGTGAACGCCTCCAGACCGACGATGGCGATTTTATTGATGTGGATTTTTGCGGAGAACAAGGAACGCCGCTGGTGATTTTATTACACGGATTAACAGGCAGTTCACACTCTAGCTACATCCAAGGATTACAGCACAGCCTATTGAAACAGGGATTTCAAAGTGTCGCGCTTAATTTTAGAGGCTGCAGCGGGGTATTTAATCACAGCTCACGTTGCTATCACTCTGGCGAAACAGGTGATATTGATTTTTTATACCGCCGCTTGCGTGAGCGAGAACCACAAACGCCGATGGCGGCCGTGGGTTTTTCGATTGGTGGTAATGTATTACTTAAATGGCTAGGAGAACAAGGCGATCAACTGGATTTATTTGCCGCGACCGCCGTTTCCGTGCCTTTATTATTAGATGTTTGTGCCAGCCAATTAGATACCGGCTTTGCAAAAGTCTATCGGCAGCGTTTAATTCAAGAGTTAAAACAGCATATTACTCAGAAACAAGCGCATTTAGAGCATATTGGCGCAAAAGAAGAAGCCTTAAAACTGCAACAAATAGGGGATTTAAAAGCTGTACGTTCTTTTTGGCAATACGATCAAAAAGTGATTGTGTCTTTATATTCCTTTGCCAATGTCAAAGACTATTATCAGAAATCCAGTGCGCGGCAATTTTTAAAACACATTACGGTGCCGACTTTAATTATTCAATCACTCGATGACCCTTTTATGCACCCCTCTGTTTTACCCAATGAGGCAGAATTATCCGATACAGTGCTTTTAGAATTAACGCAGGCAGGAGGGCATGTGGGATTTGTTCAAAGTAAAAAAGGCGGCAAACTGGATTATTGGCTTGAGCAACGAATACCTGAATTTTTAACTCAGAAGCTATTGGAAATGCGCGTATAATTTTAGCTTTTAGTTCACTCCCTTTTGCCTCACTCATGAATGAAATAAGCCCTCCCGTACATTCTGTTAAAACTTTGATTATTAGTAGCTTATTTTCTATCGTGGCTGCTTTTTTAATCTTACTCTTTTTTATTGCTCCTGCTGAATACGGAATAGACCCCACAGGCGTGGGTCAGCGTTTAGGGTTAATGGCTTTAGCAAAAAAACAGCCCACCAAGCTACCCCCCCAAGCCCAGAGCTGCCCAACAGGCGAAACGACAAAGAAATGGCAAGATATTGTGCTTATTACCATTCCAGCCAAGTCGAGCGTGGAATATAAATTTATCATGCAACCACAGGTTGAATTGGAATATGAATGGCAAAGCAATGCAGGAGAAATTTACTTTGATTTCCATGGAGAACCTGCAGGCGATAGCACAGGCTATTTTAAAAGCTACCAAATAAATAAACTCGCTTCAGTTGCTGAGAAGTTCATCATACCCTTTGCCGGAATTCACGGCTGGTACTGGAATAATAAAAGCGATCACAGCATACAAATCACCTTAAAAACCAAAGGTGAGTACAAAATTAAAGGCTTGATTGAATATAACTGATGTTACGCAGTGCTTTTAAAGCCCTCTCCTGGGGGAGAGGGTTGGGTGAGGGGTGTTGTATTGTTCCAAATAAAGAACAATAAGCGCTTAGAAGGGTAATTGATTAAGAATGGGCTTGAGCGGTAGCCCTCTCCCCAAGGGAGAAGGAGCTAAATCCCCTACCAAAGATCCAAACTATCTGTTGTTTTCGCAGATGAAGTTTGGCTAGCAGCAGGCTTGATACGCTTTCCTGTATCCCAAATTGTATTGGAAAAAGACAGTAAATCAAACTTTGTATTCAATACATCGCTGAGTTTTTTCAGGTCTTCTGGCTGTAATTGAACTTCAGAAGTACTGCCCGTAATTGCTACATTCATACTGGCAATATCACCAATAGAGCTATGTGCTTGGGTAATAATTGAAGTTTGCTGTTGACTGGATTCAATAATCGCATGTGAGGCGTTATCAATCAGATGCACAATGGAATGCACCTCTTCCAGCTTTGCCTGAGTTTCTTGTGATTTCTCAATGGTATTATTCATCGCTTCTTGTCCTAAATCCATAGAACTCACCACTTGCTTGGTACTGCTATGAATTTCTTCAATCATACTGCGAACTTCTAAAGTAGACGTTCGCGTTCTCTCAGCTAAAGCACGAACCTCATCGGCAACGACCGCAAAGCCTCGACCATGCTCTCCAGCACGAGCAGCTTCAATAGCGGCATTTAAAGCTAATAAATTGGTTTGTTCTGCAATCGCATCAATGACTTCAATGACGCTCACAATTTTTTCACTGCTTTGACTCAAGGTATTAATCTCTGTCGAAGCGCTCTCTAAGCGGTTGGCTAGTTCTTGAATACTATTAACTGTTTCTTGCACAACCGACTGGCTATTCTCGACAGACTGCACCCCATCATTTACTGAAAGCTTAATATCATCGGTATTCTGGGTGATTAACTGATTGGTTTCTTCAATTTGTTGCAGAATCGTCGACATACTGCTGTTATATTGCGCTTGCAACACACTTTGTTGATTAATTCCGCCAAAAAGGTCAACAAATTCTTGAGTAATAGGCACAAGGCGGGAAATAGAATTTCGAATATCTGAAACATATTCTTCGGTAAGAGAAAATGCACGGTTTAAGGCAATAAAAGAATCATTAAATATTCCGCTGCCTTTGACTGGAATACGCCAAGCAAGATCGACTTTATCATTACGGGTCGATTGATGTAGAATTTTGGTGCAAGATTGCAATTGCGTTTTTAGTACCTGATACCCACTGATAACAGTGACTGCGCTGATAAACAATCCATAAACAAACAAACTAATAACATGGTTGATACTAAAGTCCGCCAAAGCATAGCTTATCCCTAGACTGCTTATAATAAGCAGACATAAAATAACGCCCGTCATTGTATATTTATTCATAATTTTCCTAGAGGGTAGACAGATATTGAGCAAACAGGGCTCAATAGAGAATTGTCAGTATAGCACTCCGACTAGACTAACAAAATAAATACCGTCTGTTCCTTTAAACTTACCTATTCTTAACTAAAATTAAAAATAGAATTAAATCTGTGCTTCATTCTAGCGAGTTTCGTTTCGATGATTTGAAACCAGAGCTTGCTAGTCCACAACCTTAAGCGGGCGAACCGACCGCTTTTAAACCATAGTTTTTTAAATTTAAAGCCGCGTTTATATCACGGTCTAAATTCAAACCACATTCGCACTGCATGACACGCTTACTTAATGGCATATCCTGTATTTTTCCACAGCTAGAACACGTTTTTGTACTGGGAAAAAACCTATCCGCTTTAATCAAAATGACATTTTTTAACTTACATTTATATTCCAGCAGGGTTTTGAACAATCCAAATCCCCCATCAAGAATTGAACGGGCTAAACAATGATTTTTTGACATGCCTTTAACATTTAAATCTTCAATGCAAATGATTGAAAAATTCTTAACTAAATGAGACGTCAACTTGTGAAGATAGTCTTTGCGAATATTACTAATTTTAGCGTGTAACTTAGCCAGCCGAATCTTGCCCTTATGCCAGTTACCACTGCCTTTAACTTTCCGAGACAAATCTTTATTCAGCTTTCTAAGTCTTTTTAACGCCGCTTTATGCGGTTTTAAACCTTCAAATACAATCCCATCTGACAAAACAGCTAATGATTTTATACCTAAATCAACCCCGACACAGCTTGATTTTTGCTGTTGGTATTGTTCAGGTTCCCAGTCTAATTCTAAATTGACCGAAGCAAACCATCTATCTGCTTGTCTTGAAATAGTGCAAGATAAAATCTTGCCATTGAATCTAAGCGATTCACAGATACGGATAGGCGTTTTTAACTTTGCTATCTGTATGTGTGAATCGCCTACAAATTTAAAGTTTTCATTGTTTAATCGAAAACTATCCTTTTTTCCCTTCTTTTTAAACGTTGGGTAACGTGTATGACTTACTTTAAAAAAATTATTAAACGCTCTCCCTAAATCAATAATTGATTCCTCAATGCAACACTTGGAAACATCATAAGACCACGGAGCAAGCTCTTTTTTAATGGCATTAACGCGCTTTTTCACTGAAAACATAGAGGGTTTATTGCCCGCTTTATAGTCTTTATTCCAAATATCTAACGCCAAGTTATAGCCAAATCGAGATACGCCACACGATTGCTTTAAAAAATTTTCTTGTACGTTATTGGGTTTTAATTCTATTTTATGACTCAGTATTGTTTTCATTTTCCAAAGCCTTTTTTAACATTTCATAACATCTTAACCCATAAAGCCGACAACCTGTATATAGCCATCCATATAGATAACTATATACAATAATAGTCAATAATTAAACATCAGTTAACAACTCTAGCCTATAGTGCTTTAGTTCTCTCTCTCATAAAAATATGGATAGAGCCGTTTATTGAGTTAATGGAGCGAAGGCTTTAGCCTTCGCCCCAATTTTTGACTCAATAACTGATGTTACGCAGTGTTTTTAAAGCCCTCTCCTGGGGGAGATGGTTGGGTGAGGGCAGGGCTTTATTCACTCGGCTGCAACATCTGCCTAAACTGCTCAGTATTCATCGGCTTATCAAATAAAAAACCTTGCCCATAATCACAGGAAAGACCATTCAGTAGCGTTAATTGCTCATAATCTTCAATGCCCTCCGCTAAAGTATCAATCTCTAAGGCACTCGCCATACTTATGATGGCTTTAATAATAGCCAAATCACTGCTATTACTGCAAATATCGATGATAAACGAGCGGTCAATTTTTAATAAATCAATCGGAAATTGCTTTAAACGACTTAATGACGAATAACCCGTGCCAAAATCATCAATCGCAATGGTAATCCCTAACGCTTTAATCGCTAACAGCTTATCCACAACCGAGTGATTGGATTCTTGTAAGGAACTTTCGGTCAACTCAATTTCCAGATGCTCAACAGGGACATTATAGGTACTCAGGCCCCCCTGTATTTTCTTAATAAATTCAGGATGATTAAATTGAGACGGCGAGATATTAACCGCCAAGCGTTTAAAACTACTTGGAAGTTGTTTCTGCTCATGCCACGAAGCCAGTTGCCGACAACTTTCCTCAAACACCCAATCCCCAATTTCAATAATCAAGCCCGACTCTTCCGCAATAGGAATATAAACGGCAGGCGATAAACCCTGTAAATAGCCTTGCTTCACACGTAATAACGCTTCTGCTCCAATCAGTTCTTGAGAGGTTAAATCCAATTGAGGTTGCAGAAAAATTTCAAAATCACCTTGTGCCAAAGCCAGACGTAAGGCAGTCTCGATTTTTAATTGATTAAGCGTATGCTGGCTAAATTCCTGAGTATAAAACTGATAGCCATTGCGCCCCGATTGCTTAGTTTGGGATAAAGCCATCCCCGCATACTTAAATAAATCATCCGCATTATCCGCATCCTTAGGATACAAACTGATGCCAATACTCCCCGTGACTGTAATCGTTTGCCCCTTTAACTGAGTCGGTTGCTGTAAAGCCTCTAGGATTTTTTTAATCACATAAATGACTTGATACTGCTCTTCCTCATTAATTAAAATAGCAAACTCATCACCATCCAAACGGGCAATACTATCCACCTTGCGTAAACTATGAGAAAGCCGTTGAGCAATCTGCTGTAATAAATAATCCCCGGCTGAATATCCCAGAGCGTCATTAATCTTTTTAAAATGGTCAATATCCAAACACAACAAAGCACAACTGGTTTGTTGGCGTTCTGCCAAACCAATAGCTTGCTGTAAGCGGTCATTAAATAAGTGCCGATTGGCTAATTGAGTTAAAGAATCAAAATAGGATAACTGCTCAATGGTTTGCTCTGTTTGTTTGGCAGAACTTAAATCCGTAAAAATAGCCACATATTGAATCAATGCGCCATTCACATCCCTTATGGCAGAAAGTGTCATCCATTCGGGATAGACACAGCCATCTTTACGTGTATTCCAAATTTCTCCCTGCCAAAAGTTTTGCGTATTAATCTGCTGCCACAGCGTTTTATAAAACGTATCATCATGGTAATTGGACTTAAAAAGGCTAGGCGATTTTCCTAATAATTCCACCTGCGTATAACCCTTGATTTGTTCACAGGCTTGATTACAGCGGATAATTTTATTGTCTTTATCGGTAATAAAAATAGCTTGATGGCTTAACTCCATCACACTGTTACCTTGTCTTAATTCATCAGAAAACTGTTTAGTCTCGATAAGTTTAGCCAAGGTTTGTGTGATACCTTCAATAAAAGGCATTTCATAAGAAGGTTGGGCTTGATTAGAAGCCTCTAAAAGTAACACCGCAATCACTTTTTTATCACGCATTAAAGGCAAAACATAATACCCCTGAGAATCGGGCGTGGCGGCAAAATGATTTTTAGGATGCTTTAAGAATTGCTCACTTTCAGTACTGCTGGCCAACTGCTCTAAATACGCATACAAATCACTGCATTGAGTTAATAGAGGATTAAGCCCCCGTTGAGAGACCAAATTTAACTGCCCATGCTCTTTAATAAAAAACACACCGCGTGGCAATACATTCATTTGCGGGGCGGAAAACAGCATCACCAAACAGCGTTCCAGCATATGGGATAAGGTGTATTCATGGACGGGGTAGGATTGAAGTAATTGCAGAAATCGTACATTGTGTTGCGTACTGAGTTCTTTTATTTTCTGCTGCCTGCGTTGTAATAATAGGAAAGCAATAATAAAAGATAAACAGAGAATAAGCCCTATTTCTATAGACATAAAAAAAGCTCAGAGGATATTAGATAAAAAGAATGCGACTAAAAAGCCGCATTATAAAGGTATGCGTGTAAGTATCACGCATTAAAGGCAAGAGAGGTACACTTAATAAAACTGAGTCCAGTCTACAAGCTTATCTTGCAAAGTAAAATGTGGCGTATTGTCGCGCGACAATACGCCACACACGATGGCATGAATATTGTATGAATAAACCAGTTTAGCCAATGAAAAACTCCTTATGTGATTCACCTCACCCCAGCCCTCTCCTTCAGGAGAGGGAGCTAACACAGCGTATCACTGACTGTATTATTTATTAAACAACAGAGTTCATTTCTCAAGCTCCCTCTCCCGGCGGGAGAGGGTTGGGGTGAGGGCGTTAAAATAAGGCCTTTGGAGAAATATTAAATTGACGAAAGCTAACAAACAAAACAGGCTAAATACCCTCTGCAAAAAGCCTTTATGTGATTCACCTCACCCCAGCCCTCTCCTTTAGGAGAGGGAGCTAAGACCACGTATCACTGACTGTATTATTTATTAAACAACAGAGTTCATTCCTCAAGCTCCCTCTCCCGGCGGGAGAGGGCTGGGGTGAGGGCGTTAAAACAAGGCCTTTGGAGAAATATTAAATTGACGAAAGCTAACAAAAAAAGGCTAAATACCCTCTGCAAAAAGCCTTTATGTGATTCACCTCACCCCAACTCTCTCCTTCAGGAGAGGGAGCTAACACAGCGTGTATTATTTATTAAACAACAGAGTTCATTTCTCAAGCTCCCTCTCCGGGCGGGAGAGGGCTGGGGTGAGGGCGTTAAAATAAGGCCTTTGGAGAAATATTAAATTGACGAAAGCTAACAAACAAAACAGGCTAAATACCCTCTGCAAAAAGCCTTTATGTGATTCACCTCACCCCAACCCGCTCCTTCAGGAGAGGGAGCTAACACCGCGTATAACCGACTGTATTATTTATTAAACAACAAGAGTTCATTTCTCAAGCTCCCTCTCCCGGCGGGAGAGGGCTGGGGTGAGGGCGTTAAAATAAGGCCTTTGGAGAAATATTAAATTGACGAAAGCTAACAAACAAAACAGGCTAAATAACTCTGCAAAAAGCCTTTATGTGATTCACCTCACCCCAACCCTCTCCTTCAGGAGAGGGAGCTAACACCGCGTATAACCGACTGTATTATTTATAAAAATAGGTGTTAATCTTTAAGTTCTCTCCTTTTGGAAGGAGAGCTTTAAACCACGTATAACCGCTTATAATCTTGCGTAAAAGTCCAGTTGTATAGGGGTTGCAGTACAACTTTTTTGTTAATCTTTAGCTCCCCCTGTTTTGGCTGAGGGTAAACAATGAAAGCAGGTAAAAAAATCTCAACTTAAACAGCTCACCCTCAGAAACAAAAAATAGGGCATATCCCATAATTGTGTGAGGCATATCACATATTTTTAACAATCCAGTCTTTTGTGTGTGGCGTAATAAATAGTAACTGCAATTTAAAGGACAAAATATTTATCCTTATAAAACAAGTGATTGTAATTATTTTTTGTGCAATGCTGGTCTAACATAAAAACTTGGCACACTCCTCGCTATAGTGTTTGTATCTGACAAGTTAGTTCGATTCATGGAAGAAGTAGGCGGGATGCTGAAAATAGGAATCATCGAACATAGAGGAAAAGAGTTCCTCCCCATTGCCTTTTAGCTCTGACCAGCCGAAAGACGATGACGCTGTTAGTGTGAACTTAAACATTAACTAACTTAATTATATGGGGAGCAACCCTTGAATAAATATCACAAAATTAAAAACTACGCAACTAAATACCACAAACAAGCGGGTATGACATTAATCGAACTAACGGTAGTATTGTTAGTGCTGATTGGTCTGGCTGGCTTAATGATTCCCTATGTATCTGGATTTATTGGCAAAACACATGATTCTACAGGGTCAAGTAACTTAGCTTCATTGAATGGCGCAATTCAACGTTACCAAGGGCAATACATGAGTTTGCCTGATGATTTACAATCATTGGTAGAAACAGGGGGTACTGATATTTATAGCGAGTTAATGAATACCAGCTTCCTAACAGGTACTACCTATACAAATACAGCCGCTACTATGGCTGTAGATGGAAACTATCAATTAGCATCATTAATTGCTGCTGGTATTTCTTCTGTTTATGACATGAAAGTTGCAACAGGAAATGGCAGTAAAACATTTGATGCAGGAAATGTTTCTGTTGCTATTCCTAACCCAATGATGAATAACACAAATGCTGCAACTTTTGCTGTATTAGGTGCGGGGGATGCAGGGAGTGTAGAAGCTCATTTAGCTGATTCTTTTGGTAATAAGGTCACTGCTTATGATTCAACTTGTTATGACTACATTGTTATGGGTGTAGGTCAAGAATCACAAATGACAGGTCGTACGATTCAAGATGCACCAGTGCATTTTGCACAAAATGGTGATATGGGTCCAGAATTCAAATATAACCGTTTTGTAGCGGTTTTTGAAGTGGATAAAGCGGATGCCACTATAGCTGCTGCTCCAGGTGGTTCGGTAGATGGTAATAATTGTAGCGCATCTGTAGAGCCTGCTAAGTTAATTGGCACAGCAATGCTTATGATGCCGTCACATTTATTTGGTTTAGCACATGAGTTAGATCATACTTACAGCAATGTTGCTGCTAATTAAGTAGGAAACTTGGGTAATACGGGGAAATCAAAACCATGAAATCCTCGTATTCCACTGCATTATCTAAAAATATTTCATCTTAAAAGGACAACATTAGCATGGATGCTTTTACTTTCATCAACCCCTTCTTATCCCTTTTGAATCGGGGTTGATATTCGTGACCATGGAGAGATAACACTTTTGGATTTAACCGCTTACGGACAAGCTCTAAAGACTATCAGAATGATTTTCTTTAACCCTAGCAGACTGTTTTCTAACGAGAACCGTGTGCTAGGGTTTTTTTACATTCACCTCTATTAGATAATTAATAGATAGTTCTATTCCTCTTAGGCTTTTAATGAAATTACCCTTTATAAAATCCCGTCCTGCCTACACGCTGCTGTATATCACTGAGGCGAAAACCTTTCGTATTGATACCGATAAACACGGGGTCATCGTGGGGCATTTAACGGTGATTGACCAGCGTTGTGACAGTGATAAAAACCTGCCACACAGTTTAGAAAAAATTCTGGAAAAATCCGAGCCGTTGGGTAAAAAACTGTGGATTTCCTATGTACGTTTATCCACGCAATTACTCAGCTTACCCAGCGCGCAATTAGCAGGGGCAGAGGCAGAAATGCTGGAACAAGCCTTGTTATTTGAATACGAAAGTATGACCGGAGAATCCGTAGCGCAAAGCCATTTAGCCCATCATTTTATCAGTGACGAAGATGAAATGAGCAGCTATTGGGTCACGGTATTGGGTAAAGAAATTTTTACCAAAATAACCGAAGCCTTAAAACCTTCAGGCAGTAAATTACAAGGGGTTATACATCCAGCGGGCTTGCCTGAATTAATCGTCGGTGAGGTCGAAGAGGATTGGTTGCGTTTAGAAATCTGGTCAAATACCGCCATTACCTTATATCAAAAGCCATCCGAAGCATTGGCGATGCAAATTTTCCACACGGAAGAAAATTCCAATTGGCAAGAAGAGCTGAATGTTTGGTTATTGGAAATCGGCGAGGTTGAGCGTTCCGAAACCATTCTCAATAATCGCATGGAATATTTACCGCATACCGATGATACCTTTCATCTCAGCGATGAAGTCATGTTGGAACTGTGTTTAGGGCGTTGGGTCAGCTATTTATTATCCGTAGATAAGCCTGCGATTCCGGTTATTAATAAAGAACGCCATATCAATATGGATTTGGTGCTGATGCTCGGCGGCGGCGGTTTAGCCTTGGTTTTATGTGTCGGGCATTTTACGTGGAATCTCTATCAGCGTAATGAGTTTGAATACCAAGTAGAACAATTAACCAAAGCGGAAAAAGACATAAAATCCGCCCGTGATGGGGGCAAGAAAACTCGCGAATCCTCCGCTAAAATCGAAAAAACCTTAGCGACTTTACGCACTAACGTACAAGTTATTCCCAAAGCCATGGCCGCTTTACAAAGTCGCCCGATGTTATTACTCAAAGGCTTAGCAGAATCCTCTCCTAAAGATTTAATTATTGAGTCGATTAGCGTGAATGAAGAGGCGCACATCATGGTTAAAGGCGTCGCCTTACAACCGCATTTAATCAATCAATTAGCCAGCCAAGCCAAAAGTGATTTCACAGACTTAGGCTGGAGTATTACCACTCCCACTAAAACCGATTTAATGGCCTTTCCCGCAGGCGGCCCGTGGGAGTTTAGTTTTTTATTAAAAGATAATGGGTTAGGGGGATTTTCTAAATAAACCCCTCACCCAACCCTCTCCCCAAGGAGAGGGCTAAAGAAGCTAAGGAAATGATAACTTGAATTTGTTTTTCCTCTAGAAAGATAGAGCTAAAGAGGCTAAAGAAGTGAACGTTTGGATTTAGCTTCTTTTACAGAAAGAGAGGGCTAAAGAAGTTAAAGAAGTGATCGTTTGGATTTAGCTTCTTCTGTAGAAAGAGAGGGCTAAAAAGGTGAAATTAAACAGGCGGTAATTTGGGTTTGGCTTTTTTTCAGAAGGAGGGGGATAAAGCGGTGGTCGTTGGGGTTTGCTTTTAAGCTCCCTCTCCTAGAGGAGAGGGTTGGGGTGAGGTGTGTTTTTGTTGATAGGAAAAATAAGATGACAGAAGAAGAAAAAAGAGAACAAATATTAAAAAGAGCCTTACCAGCTTTATTTATCACCATTATTTATTTTATTTTTATCAGCGATATTATGGCGGAGAAAGCCCAGAAGGCGGAAGAAAGTTATACCAAATTAGTACAAAAAGGCATTTCACCTTCTGCTTTACCCAATGTATATAGACAACAATCCCAAGCGCGTGAAAAGTTAAATAAATTACAGGCGGAACAAACAAAATACGCGAATGAGATAAAACAGATGGCAGGGTTTTTGTCGGGTGAGTCGGACAGTACGGATACCGCAACCGATTTAGCGAATATATTGGTTAAGCACCAACTGAGTGTAACCAAAGAACTCAGTGAATCGTTTCAGGTTGAGCATTTACCGATGGCGTTAAAAGAAGTGCGTGAATTATTGCAAAGCAAGGAAAAGACCGATGAAATTTCCGTGCAACACGTGTGGTTGCACGGCGGGTTTAATGATATGTATGCGGCTTTAGCTGAAATGAATCAAAGTAAATTGTCCGCGATTCCGGTGCAGTTTACGATGAATGTCCCGAGTAATAACCAAAGTGGTGTGCTGGAATGGGAGTTAGTGTTATGGATGTAATCTGTTGGGGTAGATATTATGAATAACCCGTTAGCTTTAGCTCAAGAAAATGGCTCAGATAATCAACAATTGCGTGATGAGCGTAAGCATGTATCGGGTTGGGATGCGACGGTTTTTACCGATGATGTGATTTCCCTAAGCAGTGAGGTAGAAGACAGTTCCGAAGGTGGCGCGGGTTTAATGTTACCGAAAGGCAGCAAGCAAACCATTGATACCAATGTAGAACTCACCTTGACTATTAATACGGGGGCCAAGCAATTTACCCGTAAAGCCGTGGTGCGTTGGGTGGATAACAGCGCGGGGGAAGTGCGTTTTGGGGTGCAGTATATTGACCATGTTGAGCTAGAGCCTTCAAGCCATCAGTTAGCGGTTGAGAAAATTCGTGTAGACCCCAGTTTGGCGTTAAAAATTCCTGCTGCGATTGCTTTGCGCCGTCGAGTCTTGCCTTTTGTGAATATTAATGGCGTGGTGCATATTGCCTGTGCTGATGCGAATAATTCCACGGTGCTAAAAAGTATTGAGCGCCTTTTGAAAGCGTCTGTGTGTACTTGGGAGGTGGATGCCAAAAAGCTGGATGTGCTTTTAAAAGAAGTCTACGGAGAGCCTGAACCGTTAGCCTTAACGGGGAGTACGCCTGATAAGAAAAAAGAAGAGCAGGGCAATGATGCGGTTGATTTGGCTGAAAATTTATTGTATGCCGCCTTTATTCGTCAGGCTTCGGATATTCATGTTGACCCAAATGCACAAGGGGCGAGAATTCGTTTTCGAGTCGATGGGCAGTTGGAATTGTATCAAGAAATTAAAGCAGAGATGTATACCGAGTTAAGCAGCCGCTTAAAGGTGATTGCAGGCTTGGATATTGCGGAAAAACGCGCTCCTCAAGATGGGCGATTTACTCAGAAAATTGGTAAAAATCAACAGGTAGATATTCGAGCCGCGACCTTGCCGACTAAATACGGTGAACGGATTACCATGCGTTTATTAGGTGCGCAAAATGCGGATTTAACCTTAGCCAAGCTGGGCTTTATTGAACATCATCAATTATTAATTGAACATTTTCTCCAGCGTATTCAAGGCATGATGGTGCTAACAGGGCCAACAGGGAGTGGTAAGACGACTACCTTATTTGCCGCGATGACTCAATTATTACGCACCCGCCCTGTGAATATTATGACGGTAGAAGACCCGATTGAATATGAAATTGCAGGCGCGGCGCAATGTGAGATTGATTCCAATTCGGATAAGGTCAGTTTTAATTCTGCCTTACGTAGTATTTTACGCCATGACCCCGATGTGGTGATGGTTGGGGAAATACGCGATAAAGAAACCGCCGATATTGCTATTAAAGCTGCGCTAACAGGTCACATGGTACTCAGTACCTTGCATACTAATTCCGCTGTGGCGACAATTACTCGTTTGGTGGATATGGGCGTTGCCCCGTATTTGGTCGCGGCAGCGTTACGAGTAGTGATTGCCCAGCGCCTATTACGCCGACTCTGTGAGCATTGTCGAATTTCTCGCCCTTTAAGTGAATTAGAAGCCATCACTATTCAACGCCCTGATTTATCAGGCACCATGATTTATGAACCTTCTGGCTGTGTATATTGTGGTAATAAAGGCTACAAAGGCCGTATTGGTTTATACGAATTATTAGAACTGCGCACCGAATGGGCAAAAGCTGTTTCTGAAGGCGCAGGAGAATCCGAATTATTAGCCATGATGGAAGCGGATGGCATTCAAAGTTTATTAGATGATGGGGTAGAAAAATTATTAGCAGGCGATACTTCGTATTCCGAAATATTACAAATTGCTTCGTCATGGTAAAGAACCCCCTCACCCCAACCCTCTCCCCCGGGAGAGGGTTGGGGTGAGGGGGCTTTTTTGTTGTTGGGAATGAATATTATTCAAGCACTGCGTATCTTGTTTTTTAGATTAAAATTTAGGCAGAGTTTAGGGGGTAAAAAATAGAGGCAAAGAAACCCCTCACCCAACCCTCTCCCCCGGGAGAGGGCTAACCATCGGCTGTTTAATTGCAATTGTGTTTGAGAGGGTTTTTTGAGAAGAAAATTATAAAAGGGATTTTGGTTTTTAGCTCCCTCTCCTAGGGGAGAGGGTTGGGGTGAGGGGGCTTTTTTGTTGTTGGGAATGAATATTATTCAAGCACTGCCTATCTTGTTTTTTAGATTAAACTTTAGGCAGAGTTTAGGGGGTAAAAAATAGAGGAAAAGAACCCCCTCACCCAACCCTCTCCCCCGGGAGAGGGCTAAACATCGACTGTTTAATTGCAATTGTGTTTGATAGGGTTTTTGAGAAGAAATAGCGTTTAGATAGATAGAATTTTTTGGTTTTAAGCCCTCTCCTAGGGGAGAGGGTTGGGTGAGGGGTTTTTTGTCACGAAAATAAGGAGAATTAAAATCACTTTTACACAACTGGCGCGTAATTTAAGACAAAATCAAACGGATGCCGAAAAGCTCTTATGGTCAAGGCTGCGTAATCGGCGTTTATTGAATTATAAATTCCGTAGGCAGTATGTGATTGAACCTTATATTGTTGATTTTATATGCTTGGAGTTAAAGTTGGTTATTGAGCTGGATGGCTCACAACATAACGAATTAATTGATTATCAACGGACTTTATTTTTAAAGCAGCAGGGGCTTAAAGTGATTCGATTTTGGAATAACGATTGTTTTACCCATTTAGAGGGTGTATTACAGCAAATAGTGCTGATTATTGAACAAGGAATCTCTTCAGCCAAGCCCTCTCAAACAAGAGAGGGCTTAATTGCACTGAGTAACAGTCAATAATGGCTCTTTTTAATTATACAGCGCGTAACCGCACGGGTGAGCAAGTCAGTGCGAGTGTCGAAAATAGTTCTCGTGATGCCGCAATTATGCAGCTGCGTTCTGAGGGCTTGCTGGTCATAAAAATTGCGGAGATTAAGAAAAAATCCGATCAAGAAGGCTTTTCATTTAATCCTTTGGAATACCGTTCGATTACCTCAAAAGATGTGGAAGATGCGTTTCATCAAATTGCGGTAATGTTACGCAGCGGGGTGAGTTTATTGGATGCGGTGGAATTAACCCGTAAACATTCACGCCGTGGCGTGCGTAAAGTTTGGCTGAGTATTGCAGAACGTATTCAACAAGGCGGGCGTTTAAGCGATGCCTTAAAAGAATTGGGGCTGTTTTCCAACTTAACCATACAACTGGTGGCGGTTGGAGAAGAAACGGGGGGCTTAAGTACGGTAATGAATCAAGCCGCAGTGGAAATGGCCAGTACGCGTAAATTAAAAAAGCAAATTACCAAAGCAGTAAAAGGCCCGTTTTTTACCTTATTATTTGCCATTGGTTTGGTGGCCTTTATGCTGACCAGCGTTGTGCCTGAGATTAAAAAATTGCTGAAAATTATGGGTAAACCGATGCCTCCCATTACACAGTCTTTAATTGATACTTCGGATTGGTTTATTGCCAACAGTGTTTATATTGGCGTGTTTGCCGCTGTGTTTGTCACCGTGTTTATTGTGCTGTACAACTGGCCGCCGGCGCGTTGGTGGATTGACCGCTTTGCTTTACGGCTGCCCTTAATGGGCTATGTGTTTCAGCTTTCAGGCACGGTGCTTTTTTGTCGAGCAATGGGTTTGTTATTAAGCAGTGGGGTATTAATTGTTGAGGCATTGAGAATTATGGAAGCCCTGCATGGGAATAAATTTATGGCGAGTCATATTGCTTTTGCGCGTAATCGGGTACTACAAGGCTCTTCTTTAGCAGAACCTTTAACCGCTAAATCCCGCTATATGCCTTTGGTGTTGCAAATGATTCGTGTGGGTGAAAACTCAGGAACTTTGGATGATATTTTAATAGAAATGACCGATTACCATGATGAATTGCTCACAGAAGCGATAGATAAATTAACCGCGATGATTGCGCCTTTTATGACCATGTTTGTCGGGGGAATGATTGGTTTTGTGTATGCGGCTTTCTTAACCGCCATGTTTTCCGCCGCAGGAGGCAGTCCTTCATGAGAGTATTACTTTTTTTATGCGCCTGCTTTCCTGTGCTTCTTTGGGCAGAGCCTATGGCTTCTCCAATGAATAGTGTGCAAATTAATCACAGTGGAGCTAGTGGGAATATTCAGCAGTTACAGCAACTGCTGCGTGACCCTACGATGATGGGTGGAGGATTTCGTCAGGCATTAAGTGGCTTGTCAAATACGGGGAATAAAATAAAGGCTATTGTTGAGCCTATTATTAAATCGGATGTGGATAAAGAAGGGGAATTATTATTACCTGATATTGAAATGCAGGCAAAAGTGTTAAGTAAAACCTCCTCCAAGCACCATCAAGTTGTTTTTAAAGTGCTTTTTAAAACGACTGAGCAATATTTCCATTTTAAACAAGGTGAGCGAGCCACTATGGTGGTGGATAATAAAGTGGTTACCTTAGAAGTGCAGGAAATCAGTCAGCACAGGGTGCGTTTAAAGCTTATGCCATTCAATCAAGTGTTGTTTTTTTAATTAATTATGTTGGTATTTATGTCAGTGATTCGTCGAATCGTTTTAGTGCTGTTATGTGTGGTGAGTTGTATAGCCAATGCTGAGAGTAATCGTATTGCAGAGTTGGATTTTAATAATATTATGGTGGGCGATGCGCTGAGGATTTTATCCAAACAATCGGGGCTAAATATTATCACGTCAAAAAAGGCAGCCAATATTGAAATGACTTTGTATTTAAATGATGTGAAGCCAATGGATGTATTGGAGGCAATGGCGAAAACCTATAATCTTTGGTATCAGCAAGATGCAAAAACTAAGATTATTCGTTTATATACTCTTAGAGAATTACGCTTAGGGCAAGTGGATGATCGTAATGAAATGACTGAAATTTTTACCTTTAAGCATCAAAATACCTCATTAGATTTTGCTTATGCCATTCAGGATTTATTTGGCTATCATCGTGTGTATTTTAGCCAAGGGGCAGATGATGACGAAGTGATGAAAGATTTAGAGAGTCGTATGGAGCGGTTTGAGGTGTTGGCGCAAAAGTCGACTATTCAAGCTAATTTAGGGGGAAGTAGCGGCGGTAATAGTAGTAATAGTAGTAATAATACCAATAATGGTAATGGCAATAATAACGGTAATGACAACAGCAGTGCTTCTGTAGGCAATAGCAGTAATGGTAATAGGGTGTCCAGTAGCGTTAATAATATCAGCACGCAAAATACTGCAAATACTACCAATAATTTGAATATAAATACGAGGAGCCAAGGAGGAGGTGTAAGGGAAAAGCGTCAAAAGGGGGCAGATGATGGTAATACCCCGCAGGTACAGGCTAGTATTTATGTCACCTTGGTTAAACGACAAAATCGTGTCATTGTTAGAACCCGAGATACACAGGCTCTGAATGAAATAAAGGCGTTATTTAAACAACTGAATATTGAAATGACGACTCTTTTACTGGAAGTGAAAGTATTGCAGTTAGATTTAAGTGATGGTTATGAATCCAGTGTTGATTTTTCCGTTAACTCAGGCAATACCCAGTTTAATCATGTCGATACGGTTAAAAATGGCAGCTTTTTAAATGAATTAGGCGAGGTCAGTCAGCTAGTGGGGGCGGCTTCAGGCAATCCTTCTATGGTGGCAGGTTTGGTGACTAAGAATTTTGATATGCGTTTACGCTTAATGGAGCAAGAAGGACGGGTAACAGAGTTAGCCACGCCAATGCTTACGACCACTAATCAGGAAGTCAGTCGAATTTTTATAGGAGAAGAGCGTCCTATTACTACAGGTATTTCTGTGGAATGTTCAGATACCTTAAATGAACAAGGCACAGTTATTGGTCAAGGACGCTGTGTTCAAGACCCGCAAACTGAAATACGCACGATAGGAAAAACTTTATTATTAACTCCCAATATTAATGCTGACGGTACAGTGGATATTCGCATTTTAGTGGAAGATTCCAACGTGTGTATTTTATGCGGTAATATTCTAGCGGCTAATGAAGGTGGGTTAGCTAATTACGAGGTTGATACGGTTGAGAATAAAACCTTTACAGGCAATATTATTGCTAATAATGCTCAGATGATTGCGGTGGGCGGGCTGATTAATGACAAAACCCGTGATATGGAAAGTAAGATTCCTTTATTAGGCGATATTCCCTATTTAGGTTCTTTATTTACCAATACCGAAAAAGTCCGCGAACACACGGAAATGGTGATTTTAATTCGCCCGTATGTGATGACTAATCACAAAGAAACCACCGATGTTAATAAACAATGGCTGGAACAAAACAGCACACACCCTGCGGCGGATAAATTAAATCGCTTGGGGATGTATGAAAATTCAGAACATGTTGCTGAAGGTTTTACTTTAAAAGACAATTATAAAACCTATCACGGTCAAGATAGTTTTGATAATCATCATGACAAAGGCGACTTTGCAGCCGTAGCGCATCAGGAAAATAAAGAAGTTGAGCATCAAGATGTGCAAAACAGGCAGGCAACGTATGTTGAACTCACTCAATATGCAGCCAAAGCGGTGCGCGGCAATGCGCCTACTGTAAGTAAAATTCAACCAGTCTCACTGAAAACAGCACAAGCCGTTGAGGTGCAATACGATACACGCTTACAAACCGTCCCTGTGGGCAGTTGGCGTAAAGGCGGCGTGCATATTACCGCTTTAAAAGTCAGCAACCCAACAAAAGGGCGCATCATCGTAAATTATCAACGCTTAAAAGGCACATGGCTTGCGGCCACAATTGAAAAAGAAGAACTGTCAGCCCAAACAAGCAGCTATTTATATTTAATTTCCTCTGATACCTTTGAAAACACGCTTGTAGGAGCGAACCAATGAAATTAAAAATAGCACTGGCTTGCAGCCTGTACTGTGTGACAAACTCCCTCTGGGCGGAAGAACCTGTGTTGAAAATGCACATTTTTAAAGCCCCCAAAGCCAAGGTAAAAAGTAATCAAGATTTAAAAATGATTATTTTTGACCAAAATTCTAAAAAGCGAGTGGTGATTGCTCCAGCCGCTAGAGTGGCAACTCAAGTCAATCGAGTTCAGTCCAAGCCTGAAAAATTTCACTATTGGTCGGGAGGACTTAGTACGGGCTATCAATATGAACAGACTGTATGGCAGGTTTCAAATCCAATGGTTAAAGAAAGTTGGCAGAATATTAATATATGGAAAATGCGTGCAGACTTAGGCTTTCATTTGCCTGTCGGGCTTTTACTTAAAGGTTATGCTGAATACGGCTTTAGTGTCGATGGAAAAATTAATCGAGTCGGTGAATTTAGTAATGCCAGCCAAAATAGACTTTCTTCTGGGTATACCACCGCTTTTTCAGGGGCTTTAGGTTATGAATTTGAATTAGGTCAAAAAAACAGTGCTATATGGGGAATATTAACCCCCTTAGTAGGCTATGCCTATGATGAGCAAATGTATCAAAGTCGTAACAACGAATATAACGCCGCATGGCAAGGCCCTTGGGTCGGTTTAGAATTTGGATTAGGATTTGCACAACGCCATGAATTCTTTGGTTCAGCGGATTTTCATTGGGCAGATTTTAAAGCCCTTGGCGACCAACAAGATTTCAGTTTAGAGCATAATGCCAACGCTTTAGGCTATAAAGTCAGTGCGGGGTATCGCTTTAAACCAACCTCCCGCTGGGCATTAAGCCTTATTGTAGATTATCAATATTGGAAAACCAATGCAGGCACAGAAACCCTCAATTTACCCACACAAGGCTTTATTGAATCTCCTTTAACCTCTGTTAAACGGGATGCCTTCGGTATTCGTGCTGCTGTGGATGTGGCATTTTAATAGCAATTTATTGGCATAACTTTATGATAAAAATAAAACATACATTAGCTTTTGCACTTTCTATTGCTTTAACAGGTTGTTTATCTTCCTCCTCGGATGATAAGGACGCGGTTTTAGAGCAAGCTATACCACCTAATCCTGTCGAAAATAGCCTTTTTGGCTCTAATGTCTTTCAATTACAACAAGCCTACGAAAATGAAGGGGTTATTTCTTCTGCGTATGATAAAAGCATTATGCGTTTAGGCTCTCAAGTCATGTTAACCGTAACGGCAACCACCGAGAGTGTTGGCGCGGTGAAACAAAATCTTGAAGCATTGGGTATGACTCAAGCGACAAGCTATAAGCATCTTATTTCAGGTTTATTTCCCATAGAAAAACTCAATAGTATTGAAAATATTTCAGGGGTACAGTGGGTAAACAGCCATCGAGCTACTGCTAATTCTGTGGGTATTGCGCTGAATAACGGTGAACCTGCGATGTTTGCCGATGTGGTTAAAAGACAAGAAAACTTGGATGGTTCAGGCGTAACGATTGGGGTAATGTCAGACAGCTATAACTGTTTAGGTGGTGCAGAGGCTGATATTTTTTCTGGTGATTTGCCGACTAATGTTGAGATAATCAAGGAATACGCATTTTGTAACGGCGAAGATAATCATCTAAGAGGGAGTGATGAAGGACGTGCAATGATGCAGATCATTCATGATATTACTCCGAAAGCTAAATTACTTTTTTATACCGCTTTTGAAAGTCCAGTCGCATTTGCGGAAGGTATTGGAAAATTGGCTGATGCAGGTGCAGATATTATTGTCGATGATATTGGTTGGTTTGCCATGCCTATGTTTCAAGAAGGCCCGATTGCACAAGCCGTTAATGAAGTGAAAGCGCGTGGGGTGACTTATTTTTCAGCCGCAGGAAATAGTGCTAGACAGTCCTATGAACACAGCTCTCAATTTGAAACGATTATCAATTCTAGTGATATGGCGCATAATTTTGGTTTGGCATCAGGACAAAATTCTGATTTTTATCAAAAAATCATTATTCCAGCTGATGAAACTATTACCATCTCATTTCAATGGGCAAGTCCTTATCAAATAGCTAATGCAGAACAAGGAGCCAGCTCTGATTTAGACATTTTTTTATTTAATGCAACTAAAAATGAAGTGGTTGCACAAAGTACGGATAATAATATAGGGCATAATCCTGTTGAATTACTCGGATATAACAATAATACAGAGCAAGAAACCTTTTATTTATATGTTAGGCATATAGTGGGTGATAAGCCTAATAAATTAAAATACATCATATTTAATAATGGCTCCTCAAGTATTAGTTTGGCAAAGCCTCTTTCTTTAGTTCATCGGAATGGAAACTATGTCTTTTTAGATGAAGATATTAATGAGATGGCAAATGGAGAAGCGGTTATTATTTATGAAACAGAGGATGGTGAATTTAGCCTTGAAGAAATTGATATAGAAGCTATTAATCCCCCTGATGATTTAGGTGATGAGGATAGAGAAAATGATTTATATATAATTCAGTTTCCAGATAGTTCTATTGATTTACGTCCACAAGGCACATTGTGGTTTGTTCCAGAGGGATTTGATGCCATTCTTTCAGCGGATAATGAACAAGTGTTAATACTTGATAACTCTGAAAGTACTAAGGATTTTATTGCAGAATATAAAACCAATAGCAGTACAACCTTCGGACATTCCAACGCATCAGGTGCGATTTCTGTTGGAGCAATGTCTTATAAACAAACCCCTTGGTTTAATGGTGATAGTACGATAGAAAATTTTTCATCAGCAGGGGGTACGCCTATTTTATATGGTGCAGAAGGTGCATTATTATCAGAACCTGAATACCATTTATCTCCTGCGATTGTCGCGGTAGATGATATTGATACCACGTTCTTTGGTAGTGATAGTAATGAAAACGGCTTGCCTAATTTTACAGGCACATCCGCCGCCGCTCCTAATGCCGCCGCAGTAGCCGCCTTATTATTACAAAAAAATCCGTTTTTAAGTCCTGATAATGTTAAACAAGCGATGATGCAAGGCACGATTGATTTAACCGACCCTTCTAATGTGAACAGTGAAAACACCCCAGAGGTTAACCCCTGTGCAAGCAATGTGGTATTTGATTGGGGAACAGGCTGTGGTTTATTGCAAGCTAATTTAATGTTTGAGGCGGTTGTAAGTTTACCGATTGATACCAGTTTCGGGGATTTTAATGGCAATGCTTGTATTGATACTGAAGATCAAGCGCAATTAACCTCCGCATTACGATTTAATTCAACAGATAGACAGTTTGATTTGAATAATGATGAACAGCTCAATGAAACAGATTTAGCGATAATGGATAACTTATTGTTATCTACTGCCGCCTGTCAATAACAATTTAGCTTAGGTATCGGGGGTTAAAATGAACAAGCAAACTGTGTTTTTCAGGAAACCAAACGGTTTCACTTTAGTTGAAGTATTAGTGGTCATGCTGATTTTAATAGCCTTATCCTCTATTACCTTAGACTTTACCAAAGACTTCGCCTTTCAAGGGCGTTATGAAGTCACTAAAGATCGTTATGATAAACTCAAACGCGCGATTATTGGCCGCCCCGATGTATTAATAAATGGCCAGCCTGATATTTCTGGATTTGTCGCCGATATGGGGCGATTACCGAGGAATATACAGGAATTATTGGTGCAGAATTATTGTATGCCTGATTATACTTTTTCAGAAAATAATCCAGCCCTTCCAACGGGTACTTATGCAACTCATAAATTATGGTGCGAGGGTATTTACCCTGCTGCAACTGTAAAATGGGTTGAGCAAACGACTTGGGTTGACCCGACAAGTACATCTTTAGGCTATGGCTGGCGAGGACCTTATATAAGCTCTCAAAAACCTGATTATAAAGCGAATGCCTTTAATGATGGCTGGGGAACTACTGCAACAGATCATAACTATGGTTGGAATATTGTTCATAGGAATAGTGCAGGTAATAATATTACAACGATTAATACTGTTTCAGACGATATTGCTGAGGCCACACAGTTAGTGATTCAAAGTTACGGTAAGGATGGAGTGGCTAATGGGAGTGATTATGATGAGGATTACCCCATGTTACAACCTACTATAAATATAAATGATTGGTTAGTTGATATTGGAACAGGGTTAAATGTTTCATTAAAATTACCTAAAAAATCTGGCTTATGTCATTTTTTAAGTAATCAATCTCCAGTAGGGGCAACAACAGCAAAAGACTGTTCAAATGATATATCACCAGCTGCTTGGGGGATTTGTAAGATAACAACACATACGACAAAAGCGGCTTGTGAAACAAATAATTTATTTTGGGAAAATGAATTAGAGTGGTGTGTAGACGTTTCTCAGCAAGATAGCACATCCTGTGCAACAGCAAATGAAAAGTGGGGTGTTTGTGTTAATACAGCTACAACAGATTTAGCAAGTTGTAATGGAGTAAATGATGTTTGGTGGAGTGATGAAAGTTGGTGTATTGATAAAAGTAAAACTTCATCTGATACCAGCTGTACAGTTGCTGGTACAACAGGTACACCACCATTAACCCTTAAAACAGGTTTTTGTCATAGCAATGACTTAACATGTCAAGCAACAGGTGGTGACTGGGAAAATTGTATCTTGGATGCGGATTCATGCCCGTCTGGTAGTAGCTGGATAGAACAATGTAAATTAACCATTAAAAGTTGTGAAAATGTAGCAAATGGGACGTGGGATTATAGTAATGGACACTGTACATTGGATAATGAAATTACTTGCATTAGTGCAGGTGGAACTTGGACTGCAGGAACAAGTTCTTGCTCAATTCATTCAGAGCAGATTAATAATGATAATCAATGTAAAGCATTGGGCGGAGCAATGTTAAGTGTTTGTGATAATTCAGCAAATTGTTCAGGGTCTAATACATGGATAGGAAGTGCTAATTACTGTGAATTTACACCTGCTAATTGTTCAGCGCTAATAGGTCAATTTTCTACAAGTGGTCTTTGTCGTCGAAGTCATACCGATAAAACAGGGGCAATTTTAAGTGAAAAAACTTGTTTGGATAATGGGGGGCAATTTTGGACTGAAAACAGAAAGCAAATATGTATGAATGTATTTTTTCGTAGTCCTGTTAATAGTCAGCAGTCTTATATTTCGAGTGACCCAATTAATATTACAGAAGATGGCAGTTATCAAAGTATTCATTTTAATTTTTCAGAAGCAAATCAAATAGATTGTGAAAATAATAATGGTGTTTGGGATACGGGAACGTCAACGTGTTCTTTTCCTGTTGGTGTAGGGATAGATGCTATTGGTATTTATGAATATGATGGTGATTGTAATTCAGCAAATCCATTTTATCCCGCTAATAAAACACAAAATATGGATGTACTTTTTGTACCTAAACAAAATATAAATCCGTTGAGTTGGTAAAACATCACTCACCCAATCCTCTCCCCAAAGAGAGGGCTTTTTTATTAAATTTTATTACGGTAAATACAATGTCTAAAACACGAACGATTATCGGTTTATTATTCTTATTTATTCTTGCTGGTGCGAATGCGTGGCAGTACTGGTTAAAACCTGATCCATTAGCGCCTGCTATCACCATGAATACGATTAATGGTGAAGCCATTAGCTTAAATGCCTTACAAGGTAAGCCTGTTTTGGTTACGTTTTGGGTAACGACTTGTGGCTTATGTTTGGTGGAGATTGAGGATTTAATTACTTTACATGAGCGTTATCAGTCTAAAGGTTATACGTCTTTAGCGGTAGCTTTATCCCATGATTCATTGCCTAAAATTAAACAAATGGTGCAGAGTCGGAAATTGCCTTATAAAGTTATTTATGATGCAAAAGGCGAGTATGCCAAAGCCTTTGGTGGCGTGCGCATGACTCCGACACATTTTTTAATTAATCCTGATGGTCAGATTATTTGGAAAAATGTCGGGCCTGTTGATTTAGAAACGTTAGATAAACTTATTAAGCCGCTATTAGGATAAACACTCCTCACCCAGCCCTCTCTCCCCAAGGAGAGGGCTTTTTTGAAATCTTTTTAGAATAAATATCATGCCTAAAAAAGGACATTGTATAAGTATGAAAAAAATAACTGAAAAAGGCATGACCCTGATTGAATTAACGGTGGTGTTGTTAATTCTCGTTGCTTTAGCAGGTTTAGTGATTCCGTATATTGGAGGAACCAGTCGTAAAGCCTTATGCGATGCCACAGATGTATCAATGGCGAATATTAAAAAAGTGATTATGGGGCGGTATTATCTGGATACGTTGGGGGCTTATCCTTCAGATAGCAATAATACCAATTACAGTTTGAATTATTTATTTAATGCTGGCGGCAGGGCTGATTTTGATCTTGATAGCCAAGTAGGTTGGAATGGGCCTTATTTACAGAGTGGTTTAATATTAAAGGATGGAGAAGAATATTCACCCGCTAATTTAGGAAGTTTTGCTTCTAATGGTACGCATATGCACATTGCTTTTGCTGATGGTCAAAGCGTGGTATTAGATTCCTGGGGACGACCTTTTATATTACAGGTCACAGGTTGTAGTAATTGGGGTATTTCAACTATAACAGGAAATTGTGCAAGACTGGTTTCGGCTGGTTTTGGTTATGGTATAGGATTGGAAAATGGAAGCATTGATACTCAAATTTTAGATGATACGGGAACAACTGCATTAGAACAGCACCGACAAAATGATGACCGTATATTATATTTAAACGCCCCTCGTCCTGCTGTGGATGAAAATCCAAGGTGTGATTAAAAGACTAATCCGTCTGAAGTTTGCGTAATAATGGGAAATTTGAGCGCCGAACCCCTCACCCAACGCTCCCTCCAAGGAGAGGGCTAAAACAAAACACTTTCTGACATAAATTTTTTGTGAACAATGAAGAGCTAAAACAAAATATTTGTTGACAGAAAGTTTTTGGTAAAGAGAGGATAAACAAAACCCCTCACCCAACCCTCTCCCCAAGGAGAGGGCTAAAACAAAACATTTTCTGACATAAATTTTTTGTGAACAATGAAGAGCTAAAACAAAAGATTTGTTGACATAAAACTTTTGTGAAAGATAAAGAGCTAAAGCAAAACGCTTGTTGAAATAATGCTCTTGCCAAAGAGAGGATTTAATATCTTTGTGCGCCTATTTTTTAGCTCCCTCTCCTAGGGGAGAGGGCTGGGGTGAGGGGTGTTTTTTATGATTTGGCCAGTTTTTCCTGCCACTCTGCAATGCGTTTGCGTAATGCTTGGGTATCAAGGGTGGTGAGTTGGCGGTTTTTTAAGCATTGTTTTCCTGCTACCCAGACATCGCTTATTTGGTGGCGCGAGGCGGAGTAAACGATCTGTGAAATGGGATTGTAAAGCGGCAGGGTTTCTATGTCGGATAAATCAATAGCGCATATATCCGCCGCTTTTCCGATTTTCAGTGAGCCTGTTATCTCATCAATACCTAAAGCTTTTGCGCCATTAATCGTGGCCATGCGTAAGACCGTGGCCGCAGAAACTGCACTGGCATCTTTAGCAACGCCTTTACCGAGTAACGCGGCGGTACGCATTTCACTGAGCATATCTAAATCGTTGTTACTTGCCGCCCCATCTGTACCTAAAGCGACATTAATGCCAGCGTCTAAGCATTGTTGAACAGGGCAGAAACCACTGGCCAATTTTAAGTTGGATTCAGGGCAATGCACAATATGTGCGCCTGTGGCTGCAAAGTCGATTATTTCTTGTGGCTCTAAGTGCGTCATGTGTACGGCGATAAAGGACGGGCTAATCAGCCCAAGTTTATGCAGGCGTTGTAGTGGACGTTCATCGCCTTGGCTCACTTCAAAGTCCGTTTCATGTACATGGATATGAATGGGCAGGTTAAGTTTTTCAGCGAGGCTATTAATTTGTAATAGCGGCTCGTCTGAAACAGTATAAGGCGCATGAGGGGCAAAAGGCGTACGAATGAGCGGTTCGTGGCGCAAGGATTGATGTAAAGCTAAGCCTTTGCTTAAATATTCATCGGGGTTGTCCGCCCATGAGGTGGGGAAGTCTATCATCACTAAGCCAATATTTGCTCGGATGCCATGTTGAATAGCCAGTTTGGCGGTCGTTTCAGGAAAGAAGTACATATCATTAAAACAGGTAGTGCCGCCGCGTAGCATTTCGGCGATTCCTAATTCCGTGCCGTCGCGTACAAAAGCTTCACTCATCCATTTTCGTTCTATTGGCCAGATATGATTTTCCAGCCAATCCATTAGCGGCAAATCGTCTGCAATACCACGTAATAAGGTCATGGCTAAATGGGTATGAGCATTAATAAAGCCTGGAAGGATGGCATGATTTTCTAAAATGTCATGCTGTTGGGCTTGGTATTTTTGCAGAGCTTCTGGCGTGGGCAGAATATCAAGAATTTGCCCGTGGTGTATTGCGAGGCTGTGATTTTCTAAGATTACTTCATGGGGTTCTACGGGTATAATCCATCGGGCTTGAATAAGCGTATCAATGTGTATCATTTATAAGGGGAAGGTAAAAGTGAAAGTTAAAAGGGAGTATAGGGGCTAATGAAAGGTTCTTCAAATAAACTCAAAGTTCATGCGTTGTTATGGCAGGATGAGCAGTTGCATGTGCTAGACCAAAGGCAATTACCCGAAACCGTGCGTTATGATATTTATCACGAGGCAGAAGGGGTGGCTGAAGCAATACGCAGTATGCGTGTTCGGGGTGCGCCTGCGATTGGGATTGCCGCCGCGTACGGGGTTGCTTTATCGGTAAAGCAGCATTATCAGGCAGAAAGTGATACATGGCAGGAAAAAGTCGCTGTGGATATTCAGTTGCTTGCAGCTTCCCGACCAACAGCGGTGAACTTATTTTGGGCACTAGATAAGATGCAGGCGCAGTTATCCGAATTTCCAGATAATCTGATTCAGGCCTTAGTGGATTTGGCGGAAACGATTCATGCGCAAGATATTGCGGCGAATCAGTTAATGGGTGAAATCGGGGCGGATATTGTAGGCGATGCCCAAGGCTTATTAACCCATTGTAATGCGGGGGCGTTAGCCACAGGCGGATATGGTACGGCTTTAGGTGTGATTCGTAGCGCAGTAAAACGGGCAGAACGTAATGTCTTTGCGGGTGAAACACGTCCGTGGTTACAAGGGGCGCGTTTAACGGTTTGGGAATTAGCGGAAGACGAGATTGCCGCAACCTTAATTGCAGATTCTGCGGCAGCGATGTTAATGAAAACGGGGCAGTTGGATTGGATTATTGTTGGGGCAGACCGTATAGCGGCCAATGGCGATGTGGCGAATAAAATCGGCACGTATTCTTTGGCGGTTTTGGCAAAGCATCACGGGGTAAAGCTGATGGTGGTTGCGCCGACCTCAACGATTGATTTTGATATGGCTTCGGGAGAAGGTATTGAAATTGAACATCGTGGGGCTGATGAGTTTTTACCCGATTGCTATGCAGGAGAGGGCAGTTTAGTGGGGGCATGGAATCCTGTGTTTGATGTCACGCCTGCGGAATTGGTGACAGTGATTGTTACGGAACGGGGCGCGGTGTTTAATCCAGTAGTAACAGGCGTTGGGGAGTTAAAAAAATGATTCAATTAAATAAACAAGCAGGTCGAAATCCTTGGTTAGCGTGGCAGAGTCTATGTCAGGCAGTGGGTTTATTGGGACATAAGCAGTTACGGGCTTATATTATCATTCCAATCGGGGTGAATTTGATTTTGTATTCTGCTTTGCTGTATTTGTTGTACGGTTATGTGGGTGGCTTGATTGAGCAGTTTATTCCTGAGTGGCTGCTGTGGTTGAGTTGGTTGATTTATCCTATTTCTTTTGTCAGTTTTTTTGTTGCGGGTTTTTTTAGTTTTACTTTGGTGGCTAATTTACTGGCTGCGCCTTTTTATGGGGATTTGGCGGCAAAAACTCGAAGTTTAATTAGCGGGGAATTGGAGGTGGTTTCATCGCTGCCTGTTTTATCGGTGATGGCCTCTGAGTTAAAACGAATTGGCTATTTACTGAGTAGGATGTTGCCTTTGCTGATTATCAGTTTTATTCCTGTGGTCAATATCATTGCCCCACTTTTATGGCTGATTTTTGGCGCGTGGGCGATTAGTTTGGAATATTTTGCTTTTTCATTAGAAAACGAAGGGCTGTTATTTAAAGAACAGCGAGAAGCTTTGCGTGATGTACGGGTTGGAGCGTTAAGTTTTGGGGGCTTGATTCTAATTGGCTTGAGTTTGCCCGTGTTGAATATTGTCGTGCCACCGTTAGCTGTGATTGCCGCCGCCATTTATCGCGAGAAGTTAGCTGAGGTATAAAAAAGTTACTGCGAGGTTTTTAGCTCCCTCTCCTAGGGGGAGAGGGCTGGGGTGAGGGGTATTTTCTGAATATTCTTTATGTATTAGTCTGTTAAAAATATCAATAAATAGGCCAACGTTTTATGAGAAAGCCGTGCAAAGACCCCTCACCCAAACCTCTCCCCAAGGAGAGGGCTAAAGAAAAGATAGCCGTCTATCCAAGGAGAGGGTTGGAGTGAGGGCGGTTATAAAAAAACATCAAGCGTTTATTAAAACCCCTTATCCAATCTTCTCCCTCTGGAGAAGGCTTTTTAGAGCTGTGTATCTAATTCCATTACGCCATCCATTTCTACAGCGACACCTTTAGGTAAGGAAGCCACGCCAACTGCAGCGCGGGCAGGGTAGGGTTGGTTAAAGTATTCGCCCATAATTTCATTAACGATGGCAAAGTTACCAAGGTCGGTGAGAAAGATATTGAGTTTTACAATGTCGTTTAAATCACCGCCTGCCGCTTGTGTGACCGCTTTTAGATTGTCAAAAACACGGCGAATATTGACGCTGATATCGCCTTCTACTAATTCCATTGTTTCAGGAATCAGTGGTATTTGACCTGATAAATACACGGTTGTACCAACTTTAACCGCTTGTGAATAGGTGCCAATAGCTTGGGGGGCTGCATCTGTGTGGATGATTTCTTTTTTCATAATAACTTAACCTTTTATACGGGTAATTTTGATAACAATAGAGAGCTTTTTCAGTTGGCGCATAATACTTGCTAAATGTACGCGGTCTCTGACGGTAAAGGTAATGAAATCGATGGATATATGCGCATCTTGTTCGGTGATGCGTACATTTTCAATATTCGATTGCATATTGGAAATAGTGGAGGCGATAATCGCTAGGGTTCCAGATTGGTTGAGTAATTCAATGCGAATTTCGGTTGGGTATTCGCCTTGTGAATCATCCGCCCATTCCACTTCCAATTCATCGGTGGATTTACGTCTTTCATCTAAGCTATGACGACATTCTGGATGATGAATGGTTATACCTTTACCTGCATGAAAAAAGCCGATAATAGGATCGCCTGGAATCGGGTGGCAGCATTTGGCGAGTATAATTACCACGCCTTCAGAACCTTTAATAATAAGCGGCTGTGAGGTGTTGCGTTTATGATTATCGTCTAATTTAACGGGGGCGCTAATGTCGTCTTGTGCTAATTGTTTGGCGACCAGAAAGGGCATTTTATCGCCCATGCCGATTTCTTCAAATAAAACATCCATGGAAGTGACGTGTAGAGCGGTGAGCAGTTGCTCTAATTCATTGTTATTAAAGCGACTAAGTTGTGATCCGATATTCAGTAGTTCTTTATTTAGTAAACGTCGTCCAAGGATAATGGCTTCTTGTTGTTTAAAGTGTTTAAAGTGCGAGCGAATTTTGGCTCGTGCTTTAGTGGTGACTGCATAATTAAGCCAAACCATATTAGGGCTGGCCCATTCGGCGGTATTGACCTTAACGGTCATGCCATTTTCGAGTTTGGTTTGTAAGGGGGCGAGTGCATTATCAATGTGTCCTGAAATACAACTGTCGCCAATATCACTGTGGACTGCGTAAGCAAAATCAATAATACAAGCATTACGAGGCAATTTAATAATGCTGCCTTCAGGGGTAAAGACAAAGACTTCTTGCGGGTATAAATCAACTTTTAGATTTTCTAAAAATTCCAGTGAATTTCCCGCGGTTTTTTGTACTTCAAGTAAATTGCGTACCCATTCGGTGGCTAAGGCTTTAGGCGCGTTATGATCTTCGTCATGAGTTTTATACAGCCAGTGTGCGGCAATGCCAGATTCTGACATGCGGTGCATTTGATGGGTACGAATTTGTATTTCTATAGGAACGCCAAACGGTCCAATCAGAATGGTATGTAAGGATTGGTAGCCATTGTCTTTGGGTAGGGCGATGTAGTCTTTGAATTTTCCTGGTACAGGGTTGTACAGGTTATGTACGACCCCCAAAATACGATAACAGGTATTAACATCTTCGCAGTAAATACGAAAAGCATAGACATCAAAAATATCAGAAAAAGGCAGTTTTTTCTGCTTCATTTTTTTGTAGATACTATACAGAAATTTTTCACGGCCTTGGATATTACAGGCGATCTCCATTTGTTCTAAGCGTGCTTCAAGGGCGCTATTAATGGTTTCAACCAGTTCTTTTCTATGGCCACGGACTTTTTTAATAGAATTGGTAAGGACTCTATGCCGCTCTGGATACATGGCTTGGAAACTGAGCGATTCTAACTGGTGACGAATGCTATTCATACCTAAGCGGTTAGCAATAGGCGTGTATATTTCGAGAGTTTCTTTGGCAATTCGGCGTTTTTTTTCTGGGCGCATCACGCCAAGGGTTTTCATATTATGTAAGCGGTCTGCCAGCTTAACCATAATAACGCGTAAATCTTTGGCCATGGCTAAGCACATTTTGCGAATATTTTCCGCTTGTGCTTCGGCTTTAGACGTATTGTCTAGTTTGGTTAATTTAGTAACACCATCGACTAACAGGGCAACATCTTCACCAAACAGCGATTGAATTTCATCGCGAGTGACATCGGTATCTTCAATCACATCATGCAGAATCGCCGCCATAATACCGTGCACATCCATGTGCATTTCGGCCAGAATAATGGCCACGGAGAGTGGGTGACAAATATAGGCTTCCCCCGACTTTCTGAATTGACCGAAATGGTGTTTGTAGCCAAATTCATAGGTCTGCAATACTTCGCTAATATCATTAGGGGTTAAGTATTCTTGAAGTAATAATTGCAATTGCGCGAGCAGTTGCTGCTCAGGTGGTATTGCAGATAAAGGGGAGGCCTGAGCGTGCATTTGGATGTCTCTGTTTTAGTTAAAGGTAGAGCTAATAGTTGGTTCAGCACTTGCTTCAACAACTTGGTGCAGTCCGTCTATATTGTCTGGTGTGACAAATCCTTCAGAAATTTCACGCAAGGCAACAACGGTATTTTTATCCTTGTTGATAACAACAAAGGAGTCTGCGCCTTTTTCTAATTGACGCGCTCTTTGAGCGGCAAGTAAAACTAATTCAAAACGATTAGAAACAGAATTTAAACAATCTTCAACGGTGACTCGTGCCATTTGTATGCCTTTTAAGTGGGTGAATTTTGAGGTTAATTATTATATAGGAGAACGCTGATAACTTAGTGACTTTATTGGTTTTAAAACCTATTTATTTTGATTATTGCCTCATCTCACCTTCTCCTTCTGGAGAAGGCTATTACTTGCGCTAAACTTTTTTAGCTGTTTTTAGCTTCCAAAGCGGCAATCGCTGGAAGTTCTTTGCCTTCTAAGAACTCTAGGAAGGCACCGCCGCCTGTTGAAGTATAAGAAATTTTATCTTTGATATGATATTTATCAATCGCTGCTAAGGTATCCCCGCCGCCTGCAATCGAAAAAGCGGAGCTGTCTGCAATAGCAGTCGCTAAGGATTTGGTGCCTTGTGAAAATTGTTCAATTTCAAATACGCCCACCGGGCCATTCCAGACAATGGTTTTTGCCGAGGCTAAAACAGCGGCATAGGCGGCTGAGGTTTCAGGGCCAATATCTAAGACCATATCATCGTCTGCAATATCACTGACTTTTTTAACCGTGGCTTCGGCTGTATCTGAAAATTCTTTGGCGCAGACTACATCCGTGGGAATAGGAATGGCTGAATTATTGGCTTTAGCCTCTGCGATAAGGGCTTTTGCATTTTCAACTAAATCGGCTTCATATAAGGATTTTCCTACTGAGAATCCTGCCGCTACGATAAAGGTATTAGCAATGCCTCCGCCCACAATTAACTGATCTACTTTTTTAGAAAGCGTTTCTAATACCGTGAGTTTTGAGGAGACTTTTGAACCCCCAACAATTGCGACTAACGGGCTTTCAGGATTGTTGAGTGATTGTCCGAGTGCATCAAGTTCTGCTGATAATAACGGTCCCGCACAGGCAATTTTAGCGTGGGTGATAACACTGTGGGTTGAGGCTTGGGCGCGATGGGCGGTACCAAAGGCATCCATAACAAAAATATCACACAGGGCCGCCATTTTTTGACCTAATTCAGGGCTGTTTTTCTTTTCGCCGATATTAAAGCGGACGTTTTCACATAAAACCACTTCGCCCGCTGTAATATCTATGCCATCAATCCAGTCTTTTTCTAAGCGTACAGGATGATTGAGTAATTCGGATAAGCGGTTTGCAACAGGTTGCAAGGAAGCCTCTGCAGAAAATTCACCTTCTGTTGGGCGACCTAAATGTGACATTAACATCACGGCTGCGCCTGAATCCAGTGCGAGTTGAATGGCAGGAAGGCTGGCGCGAATACGAATATCACTGCTAATCACACCTTCTTTGACAGGGACATTCAGGTCTTGACGGATTAAAACACGTTTTCCTTGTAGGTTTAAATCAGACATTTTTTGTATGGGCATAACATTCTCCACGGTTTAGTTTGTAGTGTCTCTGGGTATTTTTGAAATTATTATACCTTAACTCAGTCAGTGTGATTAAATGGCAAATATGAGGAAAGCTCTTTGAGCAATGTTTTTATTATTTAAGAAAGGGGAAAGATTATGGCTATTGATAATCAAGAATTTAAAAGTGCATTAAAGATGTGGGCCAGTGGTATTGCGGTGGTAACAGCAAACTCTGAACAGGGTGAGCAAGGTATGACGGTGACTTCTTTTACCAGTGTTTCTATGGACCCGCCGCAAATTTTAGTGTGTATTAATGAAAACGCAGAAACCGGTGCAGCGATGAGTCAAGGTGAGCAATTCGCTGTGAATATTTTGTCTTCTGAGCAAGAACAGGTCTCCAATGAATTCGCTGGCGGTAGCAGTATGCAAGAGCGTTTTGCAAATGTAGGCTGGAAAAAAGGCGAATTGGGTTTGCCTTTATTAGACGGAGCTTTAGTGGGCTTGGAATGTACTTTAGTCGAAAAAGTAAAAGCAGGCTCGCATTGGGTTATGATTGGGGAAGTGCAAAGTACTCAAGTTAATCCAGCGAATCCCGTGTTATATTTTAATGGCGGTTATGCACGGACAGCAGAGGATTAGGCTGTCTTTTTTCATATCAAACGGTAGGTAGGATGGGCAAAGGAGGAACGACATGCCCATCTTTTAGAGTATGCTAAGTGCTTAATGTTCTTGATTGGCAACACTACAACACCCCTCACCAAACCCTCTCCCCTAGGAGAGGGCTTTAAAAGTACTGCGTAAGATCAGTTACGTAACATTAGACTATAAGCCAAGATTTAGCGTAATAACTGGCTTAATGCAGAAAAATGTGGATTTTTTGCATCACGAAGCCATTCAAATAGTACTGATTCAAAGTTACTAATGGTTGCGCCTTGTTGCTGTAGGCGTTGTAAGGCATAAAATTTATGTTCGGCTTTGCGTGAACAACAGGCATCTTCTAATATATGTACTTGGTATCCTTGCTGCATAAGTTCTAAAGCCGTTTGTAAAATACACACATGAGTTTCTTGCCCCGCAATAATGACTTGCTTGCGCTCAGATTGCTTTAATGCCGCCATAAAACCTTCTGCCGCAACACAGGAAAAATTGGTTTTTTCAAAGCGTTGCACGGTTGAACTTTGTTTGTCATTCAGTGTGCTAACCGTTGAGCCTAAGCCTTGTGGGTATTGTTCAGTTAGGAAAACAGGAATATCTAATAAATTAGCCGCTTCGGTTAAGCGGATGCTGGATTCCAGCATATTTTCCGAGGATTCTTCTGGCATAGCTTGAATAAGACGGTCTTGAATATCAACCAGTAGCAAAACACTGTTTTGAGTTGTCAGTAAATTTGGGTGTTGTGTCATGGGTGAATCCTTAGTTAAGTTTTAAATTACGTGCTTTTTCGCGCTGCCAGTCACGATCTTTTTCAGTGGCGCGTTTATCATGAATTTTTTTCCCTTTGGCTAAACCAATTTCCAGTTTTACACGGTTATTTTTCCAGTATAAAAAGGTTGGCACCAAGGTATAGCCTTTTCGGTCGACGCTGCCAATAAGCTTACTGATTTCACTGCCATGCAGTAATAATTTGCGTACGCGCGTTGAAAAGGGTGTGATATGAGTGGAGGCGGTGTTCAGTGCTGATATGTGCATACCTGAAATCCAGACTTCACCTTTCTTGATGAAAACGTAGCTTTCTTTGAGCTGCACTTTACCCGCACGCAAACTTTTGACTTCCCAGCCCTCTAAAACCAGTCCTGCCTCGAAGCGTTCTTCAATAGCAAATTCATGGGTAATATAGCGATTTTTAGCAATGGTATTATCCGTTTGCTTTTTTTTCTTAGATGATTTTCCTGCCATAGGTATCCAAATCGGTTTTAAAAAGGGTGTAAAAAGTATATTCTATACACAGTTATCGGCTTTACTTGACGTTGATTTCAACGTGATAATTGGGCGTAAAAGCCGTTAAAGTGGTTTTAGAATGAAGTGTGTCAGTATTCTACTTTATTTTTAAACGGGCTGGTAAAAAATGAATTTTTCAAAAAAGAGAGTGTTATATATGGCCAGTACAGATAAATCAATCCATGGAGAGTGGTCGTCCCGCTTTGCTTTTATACTTGCGGCAACGGGTTCGGCTGTTGGGCTGGGAAATATTTGGAAGTTTCCTTATATCGTAGGGGAAAATGGTGGTGGGGCATTTGTTATTGTTTATTTGCTGTGTGTTTTAGCCATTGGGATTCCCATTATGATGGCGGAAACGATGTTGGGTCGTCGTGGGCGGAAAAGCCCTATTAATACCGTGAAAACCTTAGCTAAAGAGGCGGGCGCTCATGCTAACTGGCAATATTTAGGCTGGTTAGGTATGTTATCGGGTTTTCTGATTTTATCGTATTACAGTGTGATTGCTGGTTGGTCAATGGCCTATGTTTTAAAGGCATTAATGGGCAGTTTTTCCGGAGAAAGTGCGCTAGAAATTAATGCATTATTTACAGAATTAAAAGCCAGTCCTGTCGAGCAAATTTTTTGGCATACTCTGTTTACAGTGGCCACGATGTTGGTTGTGGCGCGCGGTGTCCAAGGTGGAATAGAAAAAGCGGTACGTTTTTTAATGCCTGCCTTATTTATTTTATTAACCTTGTTAGTGGCGTATGCCATGACCACTGGCGCGTACTTACAAGGTTTGGAGTTTTTATTTAAACCTGACTTCAGTGAATTAAGCGCAGACAGTGTATTGACGGCTATGGGGCATGCCTTTTTTACGCTCAGTTTAGGCATGGGCGCGATTATGGTTTATGGCGCGTATTTACCTAAAGATATTTCTATTGCAAAAACAACTTTCTGGATTGCAGGGGCGGATACTGCGGTAGCTTTGTTTGCAGGGATTGCTATTTTTCCTATTGTTTTTTCTAATGGTTTGGAAACGGATGCAGGGCCAGGATTGATTTTTCAGACCTTACCGATTGCTTTCGGTAATATGACCGGCGGCTGGTTGTTTGGTGTTTTGTTTTTTGTATTATTAGTCTGTGCGGCTTTATCGTCTGCAATTTCTTTAATTGAGCCAGCGGTGGCATGGTGTGTAGAGCGTTATAAGGTTACACGTAATGAAGCCTGTTTAACCATGGGCGGCGCGGTTTGGTTTCTAGGTTTAGGCACAGTATTCTCTTTTAATATCTGGTCTGATGATTTGTTTTTTGGCCTGACCTTTTTTGACTTCCTAGACTATATTACTGCTAATCTAATGTTGCCGATTGGTGGTTTTTTAATTGCGATATTTGCAGGTCGAGTGATGCGGACGCATCATGCAGAAGAAGAGTTAGATTTAAATGACCAAAAACATTTTTCTATTTGGGTATTTTTGGTTAGCTATATTGCCCCAGCGGCAGTTTTTTTAGTTTTTTTAAATGTATTAGGGGTTTTTGGTTAATGGCTAACGTACAAAAAAGTGCGTTGATTAAATATTCAGCGCAACAGATGTTTGACTTAGTAGATAATATTGCAGCCTATCCAGAATTTTTACCGTGGTGTACAGGCAGTGAAGTGATGGTGCGCGAAGCTAATATGGTTGAAGCTAGGGTACAAATTGCTAAAGGGGGGTTTAAAAATGCCTTCGCTACCCGAAATACCAATCAGGTGGGCGAACGTATTTCGATGGCCTTGCTGGAAGGTCCTTTTTCTTCTTTAGAGGGGGTTTGGAGTTTTTTACCTTTACGCGAAGATGCGAGTAAAATTTCTTTGGATTTAGATTTTGAAATGAATGGCATGATGGCTAACTTAGCCTTTGGCGCGGTGTTTAATCAGATTTGTAATACTATGGTAAGCTCGTTTACTGAAAGGGCTAAACAGGTGTATGGGCTTGAATAAGCGGATAACTTATGCGCATTGAAGTCGCCTACGCTTTGCCTGAACAGCAAACCTTGTTGACGATTTCTGTGCTTTCTGGGTGTACAGTGGAACAAGCGATTCAACAATCGGGGATATTAGTACAGTATCCTGAAATTGATTTAGCCGCTAATAAAGTGGGTATTTTTAGTGAAATAGCCGCTTTAAGTCGTATTGTGCAAGAGAATGAGCGTATTGAGATTTATCGAAATTTATGCCTAGACCCAATGGAGGCTCGACGGCAACGAGCCATAAAACAACAGCAATAAGTTATGTGTTTTATGTGTTGCGCTCTCAGGGTAAAATAAAAGAGTTAACACAAACACTTGTTAGAGTACTAGGGATTGTCTTTGCCCAATCCCTATCTCATTATTAATAATAAAGGCACCGGAGAATTAAGATGAAAAAAATAACCTTAACAATAGCACTTTTATTAACAAGTTCTGTTTTATACGCGAAGCCTTATAATTGCACGGCTTATTTTCAAGACAAAGTAGTCGAAAAAATGAAAGTAAACGCTTCTAAAGACGTAGTGGCAGAAGAAAAAGCGGCTGACCGTTTAAAAAAGAAAGGGCTTGAAGTGGATTATGTGCAGTGTGACGATTAATCGTCTCTTAATGGCTATGAATCGCATGGTGAATTTTAATCCTCTGCGATTTATGGCTTACTAGAGTATAGGCTGGTTAATGTTGTTAAATTAACGAGTTATAAGTCATCATTTAATAAAGAAAATGGATAATTAAGCTATGAATCAAAAAACTCAAAATAATACAGCGACCCCAAAAATTGCTGCTCAGTCTAACACACTGCTTAACGAGGGAGTGACTCAGGCTGATGATGGCAATGGACAAAACATTGATAAGGTCAGGGAGCTTATTTTTGGTGGTCAAATGCGCGATTATGAAGAGCGTTTTATTGCAATAGAGGCCCGTTTCAGTAAAGAAAGTTTACGTTTACGCCAAGATATAGAAGAGCGTATGGATTCTGTCGAAGCTTTAGTTAAGTCTGAATTTGAAGCCTTAAATGATAAGTTAAATATAGAATCTAAAGAACGTACTGAGCGTTTAATGTCTATGGAAACCTTATTAACTAAAGCGGATACTAATTTAAGCCAGCGTTTAAATACTGCTGAAGCGAAAACATTAGAAGAAACACGCAATTTGCGTAACCAAGAACATGATGACATTAAAAAAGTACGTCAAACGATTCAAGAGCTGCGTGAGGAACTAAGCAATCAACTAGAAACTGAAGTAGAAACATTGCGTAAAACGAAAGTTGATAGAGCCAGTGTTGCCGCTCTTTTTGCGGGTGGCGGCTTATAAACGAGCTTATATATCATGCTAAAGCCATATAAGTGTGATTAAAAAGTCGATATTGAAAGTATGTAGTTTATAACGGGTTGTTTATGAATGTTATTGAGTTTATGTATTTAATGACAGGCTTAATATAACCGTTATAAATTAACAGCTTTTTTTAAGTATTATGAACTAATATCCTTTTAATAAAGTATCAGTAGAGTCTTAAACATTAAAGGCGGTATTAGGTATTGATAAATTTTATGAGACCGTTGTGCGAGCAAACACTACAGAAACCTTAGAGCAACTTGCTAAAAAGCAAGATCATCAAGCTTTAACGGCATTACTGTTACAAGACGAGCGGCAACGCCTTGAGCTTATTGAACAGTATTTATATGCGCCTAACGCAGATATAAATCGACTGATTGAGCAGTTACCCAATGCGATTGTTCAATCGGATTTACAGTCACTGTACAGTGCTTTAAATTTTGATCAGGCGGTACAGAAAACGCTTAAAGACTCGATTAACAACGATGCAGAAGCGTATGCGGATGCTTTGTATCCTGTGATTTTCCCCTCAATTAAAAAATCCATTACTGAGGCGATTAAGGAATTCATTGAAACCATTAATGTTACTTTAGAGCAAAGCTTGTCATTGGAACGTGTGAGCTGGCATATTGAAGCATGGCGTGGGGGTTTGGAGTATCGGGATGTAGTCTTAAAACACACGGTTAATTTTCAAGTGGAACAAGCCTTTTTAATTCATCGTGAAACCGGTTTATTATTGCGCCATAGCTCGATTGATGGCATTGATTTGCAACGCGATAGTGATGCGGTGTCATCGATGTTAACTGCGATTCAAGATTTTATTCAAGACTCCTTTTCAGGCGAGGATGGAGGCTCTTTAGATACGGTTGAGGTTGGTGATTATACTGTTTATTTAACCCGTAGTAGCTATTCGGTATTAGCCTGTGTGATTCAAGGAACTCCACCTATTTCACTGCGTTCTCATTTTCAAGGTATCTTACAAAGTATTCATGCTCAATATGGCGCTTTATTAAGAGATTTTGAAGGAGATAGCGAGCCTTTAGCGGTCATAGAGCCTTTGTTAGTCGAATGTTTACTTTCTGAGCGTAAAAGCAAAGAGAAAAACGTTAAAAATCAAACTAAATTATTCTATATTGGCACGCCTATTCTCTTATTATTGCTGTCTTTAAGTGCTTATTGGATGTATCAAGAGTGGGATTTTAAGCAGCGAACTCAAGCGTATATTAGTCATTTAAATACCTTGTCTGGTGTTGTGGTGACGTCTTTAGATTTTACCAATCAGCATTTAGTTTTAAAAGGTTTATACGATCCATTAGTTGATAAATCGATGATGCGAGCCGATAGGTTTCAGCTTAAACCTGAAGAGTTAAGCAGTCATTGGCAACCGTATCAATCCTTAGATCCTTATTTTCTACTGTCCAGAGTGGATAGATTTTTAGCTCCGCCTAAAAGTGTTAAGTTACAGCTTAAACACAATAGCTTATTTATTTCTGGTACGGCTAAAGAAAGTTGGATAGCGGGGTTAAATTTAAAGTTATTACATATTATGGGTATCAATAGCATCAATACCCAGCATTTAACCTCCTATTTGACACATATTAAAGCGGTATTATCCCCGCCTGAATCGGTGATATTAGAGTTGGATGAGGTATTTGGATTGACCTTGCAAGGTGAGGCATCACTAAGATGGCTAGAGGGTTTAGTAGGAAAACTGGCTAGATTAGATAGGTTGACAGCCGTTAATAGCTCACAATTATATTCTTTCGAATCGATGCAATTACAACAATTAACTGCGGAATTAGAGCAATTTGAAATTTATTTTGATATAAATCAAGCCGATTTAAACGCTAAGCAACAAGCCCGCGTGTTATTAGTGTCTGATAAATTAAAAACTGTATTAGCCTTATCAAAAGCACTTGATAAAGGTGTGACTCTAATCGTTACGGGCTATACGGATAATAAAGGCTCAATAGGCTATAATCGTCGCTTAGCAAAAAATCGTAGTGTTAATTTCATTGATTTTTTAAAGGCTAATGGTGTAAGTGAGGCGGTGAATTTAGTGGTTAACTCAGAAAGTGACTCTCAAAAGTTGCCAGCTAAGAACGATATGTTAAGTCGTAAAATTAGTTTAAAGTTTGATTTTTATTCTGTCGAGTAATGATGAAAATATTACAAAAAAAAATATGTTTAATAGGTGATTTCGGGGTGGGTAAAACCAGTTTAGTCGGTCGCTTTGTAAATAATGAGTTTTCAGATAAATACCTGACCACTGTTGGCGTTAAGATGGATACTAAATTAGTTGAAGTGGAGGCGGAACTTAAGGTTAAGTTAGTCTTATGGGATATTGCGGGTGATAGCAGTCTAACTGCAAAGGTAAAAAGTTATTTACGAGGTACTTCAGGTTTTGTATTTGTCGCGGATGGCACGCGTTTTATAACGGTAGAAAGCCTTTTTATGTTAAAAGCAGAGATTGATGTCTTATTAGGCGCAAAACCTTTCGTTATTTTAATTAATAAATACGATTTAATTGAACAATGGGATGTGCCGCAAGCACTGATTGATGAGAAAATAACTCAAAACTGGCCAATTTTTTATTCCAGTGCTAAAACAGGTGAAAATATAGAAACGGCGTTTTTAACCTTATGTAACAAAATGGTGGAGTAAGTCATGGATTTAAAGCTACCTTATGATATTTCTCGGTATTTATATTTACACTGGACAGAGCGTGATTATTTTTCCTATATTTGTATTGATAGACAAGGGCATTTACTTAAATGGGATGAAGAGATTCAACTCTTTTATGGTTTAGACTTAAATAAACAGCAACTTGCAGATGAGCAGTTAATATATTTATCAGGTTTTTTTCCTTATGAAGAGCCTGAAATTTGTATTTTAGAATATGTAAATTTTGCGAATGGTCGGACGGCTCACCTTCATATTGTACCCACGGATGATAATATTTATGTTTTGTTTTTTGATGCCACGAACGCCGCTAAATTAAAGCAAGAACTCCAACAAACGCATAATGAACTAAAGCTGCTTTACCAGCAAGAAGTCCGTTCTAGGGAGTTATTACAAAAAACCTATATCCAGCTAGAACAACATAAGAAAATTGCGGAAAAGGCCAATCAGTTTAAGTCTAAATTTTTAAAAAATATAAGTCATGACTTAAAAAATCCATTGAATAGTATTTTAGGTTTTGCCGAATTGCTTGAATTTGATCCTTTACTCAATGAAGATCAAAAAGATTCAGTACAAATGATTTCTAATTCGAGCCACTATATTTTACAGCTTATTACTGAATTATTGGATGCGGCCAAAGTTGAAACCAATAATATGACGGTAAAGCTTGAGCAAACAAATATTATTGAAATTATTGAAAAGGTTATAAAGCTAGTGCAGCCAATGGCTGATAAAGAACAGCTTAGTTTTTTTCAGCGTTTACACTCAGAACAGATTAATATTTGGATTGATAGGCTGCATTTTCAAAAAATTATCATGAATATCCTGTCTAACGCCATAAAATATAATAATCCTATCGGTTGTATTATTATTAGCAGCTACATTACCCAGAGCAATATTTTACGGATTAATATCCGAGATACGGGTGTGGGGATTGCTACGGATCAATTAGATAAAGTGTTTGAAGACTTTGAACGTGGTACAGCTTCTAGTAGTGATATTGAAGGCACAGGCTTGGGTTTAGGGATTTGTAAACAGCTGGTTGAATTGATGCAGGGTCGTACCGATGTTTACAGTGATACTGGCTTAGGCAGTTTATTTTGGTTAGAACTGCCATTGAGTGAGGCTTATACGGATTCCAAAACTAATTTATCGGTATTATTTATTGAGCAACAAAATATTAATATTGAACTAATGAATAGTTTATTGGATGAGTGCAGTCATTATCAATTACAGTGCGTTGAGAATACACAAGAGGCATTCAAGGTACTAGATAGAAATACGACCTCGGCTATTATATTAAGCGCCAATCTAACGAATTACCTTGAAATACTGCATCTTCTAAAAGCACACCATAGTAGTGCTGAGTTGCCTGTTGTGGTTTTATTTGATTGTAATGTAATGCCTGAGCAAATCACTAAAGTATTACAAGCAGGGGCTTATGATTATTTAATGACTCCTTTTAATGTGACTTTTACCAATGAATTATTTGAACGCTTGGCTTCGGTAACGGATTAAATAATAAATCCTTTTTCCATTTGAGCCGCTAGTTAAACAACCCCATAAACATTTCCGAAATCGTGCGCTTTAATTCTCGTTTAGGCACATCAACGGTTATATTTTTAGAGACAATAGGCGCTGGGTTAACTTCTGGTGCTAAATCGCCTTCTAAACGCACTAAACGTTCGTTCTTAAAAAATAAAGCCACGCGCTTTTGAACTCGTTCGTCCTGTCCTTTCTGTTCTGAATAGACATAATCCCAGCGTTCTTGATTAAAGGCATCAATTAATAAAGGCGAGCCCATAAGATAGATTACCTGACGTTTGGTCATTTTTGGATGGAGTTGGTTAATCATTTCTTGATTAATGATATTACCTTGATTAACATCTATTTTATAGACGAAAGGTACATCAACCGCAAGGGTTGAACAGGCAGGTAAAGCGGGAATTAATGCAATAAAAAGAAAAGCTTTTAGAGTATGACGCATGAAAGACGGGGCTAAAAATAAAGAAATAATAAAGAAATATCATACCGTAACTTTGTCTAAACTGCTTGTTTTGCTTTTAGACTTTGCTACTAAATAAAGGTGTTTGTTTTTCAGTAGGCTGTAAAGAGGCAGTTGCTGTGATTGCTTGGTTTGCGATTAAATGCCCCGTTGTTAAGCCTGCCTCGGTTAAATGTTCGGCTAAATAGCCTAAATTCTGTTGAATTATTTGCGTGGTATCAGCAGAATCGCTGGAAAAACGGGTATGTACTTTGCCATCAAAGAAAGAGATTTTACAGTGCAGAGTCTTTAGATTGGGAGGTGTAATACTTAAAGTGGCAGACCAAACTTTTTGTTCTTCTTGTTGGGCATTTTTATGCGTTTCTTCTTTGATTTGTATTTGTACCGACTGGGTTTGTTTTTTATCTAAAAAAGGCAGGTCTACGATCCATATTTGTTTATTGGATTCTTCAGGTGGTAAGGATTTAAGTTGATTTAAAATGAGCTTGGCTAAAGCGCCTTCAGATTTGGATTGTAAGTCTTTTAAGGCTTGATATTCGGCTGTTTTTTCAGGGGTCTTTTCTTGTTTTCTGTGCAGCTCTTGCTTGAGAGCCTGTACAAAGTATTTAAGTTTAAGTTTTAGGTCGTGGTCTAAATTGAAAGGCGGTTGGCTGGTGGACTGGCTTAATTTTTTTTCTAAAAATAAACCGCTTTGTTCAAAGGATTGTTTAAGTTGAGTGGCTTTGCCCATTTGTTGTTTACTGGGTAAGCTGTCTAAGAGTTTTTGTGCCAGTCGCTTTAGGGTGTCAGAGACTTGCTCACTTTCAGCCAACATAGGCAGTTGCTGTATTAACTGATTAAAAAACATAGGGCTATGCATTTGCTGTGGCAACAGCATTTTTAGTGCTTGTTGCTGGAGTGTTTCAGGGCTTAAAGCAGGCAGTATTTTAAACTGCGGTTGTTCTCCGGTCTTAATGACCTGTAAGCTAATTTGAGTGATATGTTTAGGCAAACTTAGAGGTTTAAAACTTAGATGAATGGCTTGAGGCGTTAATAGTTTCAGTTGTAATGTGCTGGTATTGTTTTGTACAACGCTGGCACTGATACGCTGATGCAAAGGCAGTTGAGCTAATAGTGTTTTGTGTTCCGTTTGTGCAATAGGTTTGATTATATTCGCTGATAGAACGGGAGGCAGTGTAATTTTACTGGGGTTTAGAATAAAGCTGGGGGAATTTTTAAGCGGCTGTTTTGAATCACTAAGTTTAAACTCAAGCTGGGGAGCTGTTTTATTAACTATCAGATTTAAGCTTTGTCCTGAACGGAGTGAGGCGGCTTTCTGTTGACTTGCTGCGGTTTCGTTATGAATAGAAACCGAGATTTTTTTATTATTGAGTGCTAAAGTCAGGGTATTTTTTTCTAGGTCAATATTTGTCACGGTGGCTTGAAGCCGCTGCCCCAATTTAAAATCTAAAGTGGCTTGTGTGCTTTGATTAATCGACGGTGAACTGAGTGTGTGCTGAATCATAAGTAGATTGAATATAAGGGATACACGCTTAAAATATACCAGTTCATTAGCGAAAAGAAAGGCTTTTTTAGACTAAATTATTCTCCTGCTTACAGCGTATTAGTTTAAAATTAGCGGTATTTTTAGATTTATACTGCGAAAAAAAATGCATACATTGGAAACCATTCGAGATTATATACGTTGGGGGGCAAGTCGCTTTACAGAAGCGAAGTTGTTTCATGGCCATGGAACCGCAACAGCGATTGATGAAGCGGCGGCGTTAATTTTTCATACTTTACATTTGCCTTACGATTTAGCCGAATGTTATTTTTCTGCCAAGCTGACAACGGAAGAACGCGGGGAGGTACTGGCCTTAATTAATCGGCGGGTTGATGAGCGTATTCCTTTAGCCTATTTAACCCATGAAGCGGTGTTTGCAGGCTTGACGTTTTATGTAGATGAACGTGTGTTAGTACCACGCTCGCCGTTTGCAGAATTAATTCGTGAACAATTTTCACCGTGGGTTGACCCTGACCGAGTGAATCATATTTTAGATTTATGTACTGGCAGTGCTTGTATTGCTATTGCTTGTGCTTATGCTTTTCCTGATGCGTTGGTGGATGCGGTGGATTTATCACCCGATGCGTTGGAAGTGGCTAAAATCAATGTGGCGCAGCATAAGCTAGAAGATCAACTGACCTTACATCATTCGGATTTATTGTCTGCAGTACCAGCTCAAAAATACGATTTGATTGTGTCTAATCCTCCGTATGTGGCTATCAGCGAGTGGGAACAACTGCCCGTTGAATTTCATGCAGAACCTGAAATGGGCTTTACGGGGGGGGAAAGCGGTTTGGATTTAGTGATTAAAATTCTTGTGCAAGCGGCAGAGTATTTAACTGAGCAGGGGATATTGATTATTGAAGTGGGTAGCAGTGCAGAAACCTTACAAAAGCAATTTCCTAGTATTCCATTTTATTGGTTGGAGTTTGAACAAGGGGGGGATGGTGTATTTTTGCTTACCGCAGAGCAGGTTTTTACTTTTAATGAACAATTTAAACAGGCGTTGAGTTAATTATGTCAGGCAATAGCATTGGAAAATTATTTACAGTCACTACCTTTGGTGAAAGTCACGGCATTGCATTAGGAGCCACCGTGGATGGTTGTCCTCCAGGCTTAGAAATTTGTGCTGAGGATTTACAAATTGATTTGGATCGTCGCCGACCGGGAAAATCACGCCATACCACGCAACGTCGTGAACCCGATCAAGTGGAAATTTTATCAGGTGTGTTTGAAGGTAAGACCACGGGAACGCCGATTGGTTTATTAATTAAAAATACCGATCAACGCTCAAAAGATTACGCGAATATTGCGGAAACCTATCGTCCAGGCCATGCGGATTATGTGTACGACCATAAATACGGTTTTCGAGATTATCGGGGCGGTGGCCGTTCTTCTGCGCGTGAAACCGCTATGCGCGTTGCGGCAGGCGCGATTGCTAAGAAATATCTAAAGCAGGCGTTTGGTATTGAAATCCGTGGTTATTTGGCGCAATTAGGGCCTATTAAAATTGAAACCATTGATTGGGCTGCGATGGAAAACAGTGAGTTTTTCTGTCCTGATAGCAGTAAAGAAGCCGAATTAGTGGCTTATATGGATGCTTTGCGTAAAGAGGGCAATTCGATTGGCGCGCGCGTTAATGTGATTGCAAGCAATGTTCCTCCGGGGTTAGGCGAACCGATTTTTGACCGTTTAGATGCAGAATTAGCGCATTCTTTAATGAGCATTAATGCGGTAAAAGGCGTAGAAATTGGCGATGGTTTTGAGTGTGTCACTGCAAAAGGCACGGATTTCCGTGATGAAATGACACCGGATGAAGGCTTTTTAAGTAACCATGCAGGCGGTGTATTAGGGGGTATTTCGAGTGGTCAGGATATTACAGCGAGTATTGCTTTAAAGCCAACTTCTAGCTTACATTTGCCTGGACGGAGCATTAACCGTCAAGGGGAAGCCATTGAAGTAGTGACCAAAGGAAGGCATGACCCGTGTGTGGGTATTCGTGCAACGCCTATTGCTGAGGCAATGATGGCCATTACTTTAATGGATCATTTATTACGTCATCGCGCTCAGAACTTTGATGTTAACTCAACACTGCCTATTTTGCGTTAGTTGGTGAAAACTAAAGTACCCCACTGGCGTTTATCGGCCTTTTATTTCTTTTATTTTGCAACTCTAGGGGGCTTTCTACCTTTTTGGAGCCTGTTTTTAAAAGACCAAGGCTTTAGTGCGGCAGACATTGGTGAACTCACCGCTTTTATGGTGGGAACAAAGGTGATTGCACCGAATTTATGGGGCTGGATTGCAGATTATACAGGGCGTAGTTTACGCATTATTCGGATAGCTTCCTTTTTTGCCGCGCTGTTATTTGCTGGTTTTTTATATAAGTCGAGTTATCAGTGGTTTGCTTTAGTGACCATTGGCTTTAGTTTTTTTTGGAATGCCACCTTGCCGCAATTTGAAGCGGCGACCTTGCATCACCTTAAAGAAGAGCCGCATCGTTACAGTGATATCCGCTTATGGGGGTCGATTGGCTTCATTGTCACCGTCTTAGGGGTGGGGTATTTATTAGACAGTTATCCTATCAATTTATTGCCTGTTTTAATGATTGCTATTTTGGTGAGTATTTGGTTGATTGCTCTGATTACTCCAGAAGTGTTTACTGCTAAAGCCAATCAGGCTTTAGTGGGTGTTGGGCAAATACTGAAACAGCCTGAAGTGCTGGCCTTTCTCTGTGTATATTTACTGTTGCAGGCGGCGCATGGACCGTATTATGTATTTTTCTCAATTTATCTGAAAGCGCATAACTATTCATCAACGATGGTTGGTTTGCTTTGGTCTTTGGGGGCGGCGGCCGAAATTGTGGTGTTTGTGTTTATGCGTCGTTTATTAAAGCACTTCTCCTTACGTTTTATTTTGTTAATGAGTTGTTTTCTAGCCATCGTTCGTTGGTTGTTAATTGCTTGGGTGGTCGATGATATGGCGGTGTTATTGTTTGCACAATTACTACACGCTGCAACCTTTGGCACAGCTCATGTGGCGGCGATGCATTTAGTTCAGGGCTATTTTGGAGAACATCATCAAGGCAAAGGACAAGCGTTATACAGCAGCCTGAGTTTTGGTTTAGGCGGGATGCTGGGCGGTTTATACAGTGGTTATGGTTGGGATACCTATGGCGCTAATTGGGTGTTTACCTTTGCGGCTGGATTAAGTGTATTGGCGTTTATCATTGCTTTTATTTGGGTTGGCAAAGGTAAAGCGGTTTTTGTGAATTAACAAGGAGTAGTAGCGAGTGTTTGAATTAATACAAAGTGGGGGATTATTAATGATTCCCATTCTTTTTTGTTCTATTTTAGCCATGGCTATTATTGGGGAACGATTTTGGGTATTACAGAAAAAACAGGTTGTACCCCCTAAAATGGTGCAGCAAGTCGAGGTATTAGCCAAGAGTAAAAAATTAGATGCTAAAACCATTGAGCAATTAGGCAATAGCTCGCCTTTAGGGGCGATTCTTGCGGCAGGTATTAAAAATCATTCTTTAGGGCGCGAGATGATGAAAGATTCCATTGCAGAAGCAGGCAGGCAAGTGGCGCACGATTTGGAACGCTTTTTAAATACTTTGGGTACGATTGCTACGATTACCCCCTTATTGGGCTTATTAGGTACGGTTGTAGGGATGATTAAAGTCTTTTCGGCGATTGTGAGTCACGGCGTGGGTGATCCGTCTGTTTTGGCGGGAGGAATTTCAGAAGCCTTAATTACAACGGCTGCGGGTTTAGCTGTAGCGATCCCTTGTGTGATTTTTCATCGGTATTTTGATGGTTTAGTGGAAGAGTATGTGCTCAAGATGGAAGAGGAGTCTTTAAAGTTAATTGAGGCAATGCATGGCCCAGTTCTGCATAAAGAAGCCGAATGAATTTCCGAAATAAGCAGCGTAAACCTCTGGAAATCTCATTAACCCCAATGATTGATGTGGTGTTTTTATTATTGATTTTCTTTATGGTCACCACCACTTTTAGCAAAGAAAATTCGATTAAAATTGAATTGCCTCACGCGGAAGGAAAAGTGCTTGAGCAGGAAAATACGATTATCATTACCATTAATCAAGCAGGGCAATACTTCTTGGAGGGTAAAGCTATTCCACTTGGAAAGGGGGAAGTAAGTCTTGCGCTAAAGCAAGCTTTTGAGCTTATTGATAATAAAGACAGAGCCTTGATTATCAATGCGGATGCGCGTGCGCCTGTGCAGGCGGCAATATCGGTTTTGGAAGCCTCGACCGATAGTGGCTTTAAGAATGTAACGTTTGCAACACAAGCAGAGTAAGAATATGAAAAAAATAATGGCAAAGTGGTTGAATGAAATTTGGTATAAGGACTTTTTTATTGGCACGTGGTTAGTGCCTTTTTCTTTAGTTTATATTGATGTGATGCGTTTTCGCCGCTGGTTGTATAAAACAGGGCGTAAGCAGGTAACTAAGCTGAGTGTTCCAGTGATTATTGTCGGTAATATCACCGTGGGTGGTACAGGAAAAACACCTTTAGTGATTTTTCTGGCTGAGCAATTAAAAGCCGCAGGTTTTAAAGTGGGCGTAATCAGTCGGGGTTACGGAGGCACTTCGGAACAGTGGCCGCAATTAGTTGATAAAAACAGCGAGGCGCAACTTATTGGCGATGAGCCTTTACTAATGGCGCGTCATTTAGAATGCCCTATTGCCGTGAGTCCGATTCGAGCAGAAGCGGGGCAGTATTTAATCGATGAGCTGGGTTGTGATGTGATTATTTCAGATGATGGCTTACAGCATTATGCCTTGGCGCGTGATATAGAAATTGCGGTGATTGATGGTGAACGTCGATTTGGCAATAACTTTTATTTACCCGCTGGGCCTTTAAGAGAGCCACAAGAGCGTTTAGCCGAAGTGGATTTTATTGTCTGCAATGGTGGCGAAGCGGAAATCGACGAAATTGCTATGCAACTGGAAGGGGATTATGCGCTGAATATGCAAACTCAAGAGCGCCGCGCTTTATCGACATTCAAAGGTTTAAACTGTTATGCGCTCGCAGGTATTGGTCATCCAGAGCGATTTTTTACTCACTTAGCACAGTATGAATTAGAAATTAGTTCGCAGGCTTTTCCTGACCATTATAATTTTACAGCTAAAGATATTATGTATAAGGCAGCAGAAGCCATTTTCATGACTGAAAAAGACGCAGTGAAATGTCAGGCATTTGCCAGCGATAAACACTGGACTGTTCCCGTGAAAGCTAGTTTACCTTCTGATTTTAGTGCGCGTATTATTCAGAAATTAAGCAAGACATAAAAGGGTTGGTTAATTGCAAGATAAAAAGGCCATATTCTGCAGTTGGGCTTCATGTTGTTCATCAAAATCATCTAGTATAGAAACGCCGTGGACTAATTCTTTTGCACTGATATTACGTGATAAAAGGTCGGATTTTTTAACATAGAGATTAAGGTGCTCAAGGCTTTTCTGAATGCGAGAAGGTCGAATTGTTTCTTTTTTAATCGCTAAAATCGCTTCATCTTTTAATATAAGGCTGTCGCCAAAATTTGCGTTGTCTAAAAAAGAATCGTGTAGAGGGAAGTGTTTAATAATATGTAACATGCGCATTCACCTTTAATAAGGTCTTACATGAGATAGTTAGTGTAAGAGTATAAAATATAAAAGAACTTAGGTTTGATATTAGACCTTTTTTCTGTGTTTGACAACGATTTTTTAGGAAGATATCTGTATCTGTGACTTACTCCTAAAAAAAAATTAAATTAAGAGTTATCAACTGATACTTGATTGTTATCTATTATTATATATAATTAACTATATGGATAATTTATACACAATAAGCCAATTCGCTAAAAAGGTTAATGTCTCCGCATCAACATTAAGACGTTGGGATAAATCAGGCGAACTAAAGGCAAAAAAACATAAATCAGGGCATCGTTATTACGATGAGTCAGACGTAAGAAACCTTTTAAATATGACTCCTATTGAAGATAGAAAAACGATTGTTTATTGCCGTGTTTCTTCGCACAATCAAAAGGATGACCTAGAGTCTCAAGTTAAATCAATGGAAAATTATTGCTCATCAAAGGGTATAAAAATTGATGAGCTTATTAAAGAAATTGGTGGAGGAATGAATTTTAAACGCAAAAAATTCTTAGAGCTTATGGATAACATTGCAAAAGGTGAGGTTTCAAAAGTTTTAGTTGCTCATAAAGATAGGCTTTCAAGGTTTGGTTTTGATTATTTTAATCATGTTTGTACGGTTAATGGGTGTGAATTAGAGGTTATTAATCAAGAATCTTTATCACCTGAAAAGGAAATGGTGGAAGATTTATTGGCGATTGTTCACACTTTTAGTTGTAGGCTTTATGGGTTAAGAAGTTATAAAAAAACGCTAAAAAAGGCTTTGGAAAATGAAAATAATACTGAGTCATAAAATAGAATTAAAACCAAATAATGTACAAGAAACGTTTTTAAAACAATCTTGTGGGGTCTCTCGGTTTGGCTATAATTTTGGCTTGGATATTTGGAATCGTGAATATAAAAGAGGCAACAAGCCTTCTATGTATTCAGTTAAAAAAATAGTTAATTCTTTAAAAAAAGACATTGCACCTTGGTCTTATGACGTTTCAAAATGTTGTATTGAAGAATCTGTTATTGATTTAGGCAAGGCATTTAATAATTTCTTTAAAGTCCCTAACGCTAGGCATCCAACCTTTAAAAAGAAAGGTATAAAAGACAGTTTCCGGCTTAATAATGAAAATTTTAAACTCATAGGTGACTCACATATACAGATAGCGAAATTAAAAAAACCTATCCGTATATGTGAATCTCTTAGATTCAATGGCAAAATTTTGTCATGCACTATTTCAAGACAAGCAGATAGATGGTTTGCGTCAGTTAATTTAGAATTAGACTGGAACTCTGAACAATATCAACAGCAAGAATCAAGCTGTGTCGGTGTTGATTTAGGGATAAAATCATTAGCTGTTTTGTCAGATGGTGTTGTATTTGAAGGCTTAAAGCCACATAAAGCGGCATTAAAACGCCTTAGAAAGCTGAATAAAGATTTGTCTCGGAAAGTTAAAGGCAGTGGTAACTGGCATAAGGGCAAGCTTAGACTGGCTAAGTTACACGCCAAAATTAGTAATATTCGTAAAGATTATTTGCATAAGTTAACCCATTATTTAGTGCATAATTTTTCAATCATTTGTATTGAAGATTTGAATGTTAAAGGCATGTCAAAAAATCATTGTTTAGCGCGTTCAATTCTTGATGGGGGTTTTGGGTTATTCAAAACCATGCTGGAATATAAATGTAAGTTAAAAAAGGTCATTTTGATTAAAGCGGATAGGTTTTTTCCAAGTACAAAAACGTGTTCTAACTGTGGAAAAATACAGGATATGCCATTAAGTCATCGTGTAATGAATTGCGAATGTGGTTTGAATTTAGACCGTGATATAAACGCGGCTTTAAATTTAAAAAACTATGGTTTAAAAGCGGTTGGTTTGCCCGCTTAATGTTGTGGACTAGCAAGCTCTGGTTTCAAATCATCGAAACGAAACTAGCTAGGGTGAAGCACAGATTTAATTCTATTTTTAATTTTAATTAAGAATAGGTAAGTTTAAAGGAACAGACAATGCAAGTAAATAAAGCCGTTATTCTGGATAGAATGCAACAATATTGGTTGCTGGCGCGATTTGATAAGCCGATTGGTATTTTAATTCTTTTGTGGCCTGCACTTTGGGCTTTGTGGTTAGCCAGTGACGGTCAGCCTGATTTATTAGTCTTAACGGTTATTTCTTTGGGTGTGGTGCTAATGCGCGCGGCAGGCTGTGTGATTAATGATTATGCAGATAGGGAACTTGACCCTCATGTGGAGCGTACTAAATTACGCCCTATGGCCGCAGGAAAAGTCAGCCCTAAAGAAGCTCTGATTGTTTTTGCCGTGCTAACGCTATCTTCTTTTGCACTGGTTTTATTACTTAATATTTATACGATAATGCTGTCCTTTGTCGGGGCTTTTCTAGCCGCCAGTTACCCCTTTATGAAACGCTATACCCAATTACCTCAAGCGTACTTAGGTATTGCATTTGGCTGGGCAGTTCCAATGTCCTTTGCAGCACAAAGTAATGAAATTCCTACCGTCGCTTGGGTGTTGTATTTAGCTGTCGTGTTATGGGCTTTGGTTTACGACACTATGTATGCCATGGTGGATAAAGAGGACGATTTAAAGATTGGCATCAAATCCACAGCGATTCTATTTGGCGATTATGACCGTCATATTATGGCAGTATTGCAGCTGATTATTATTGGATTACTGTATTGGGTCGGGCGATTACAAGATGTATCATGGATTTACTTTACCGCCTTAGCACTTAGCAGCCTCTTTTTTGTGTACCAGCAGAAATTAATTTTTCACCGAGAAAAAGCCGATTGCTTTACCGCTTTTTTAAACAGCCACTGGTTTGGCTTAACCCTTTTTATCGGTTTAGTCTTAGAGTTTGCTGTCTAAAACGTAAGGTTTTATTTTTCACTGGCCTTTAATAGGTATCTTTCCTAAATGAAAGTACATTTTTGAGCTTAAGATAAGCATATTAACCCACGATAGCGTTATGAAAGCCCGTGGTGATTAGGTTAGGGGCGCAGGCTTTTAGCCTTCATACAATAAAATATGAAAATCAGGTTAAAACCTGCGCCCCAACGCTGTAAATCCTTGCTTAAAATTTATAGGATATAGATCTTATTTAGGAAAGATGTCTAATTTAAACGCTGCAAAAAATCGTCATTCCTGTATGTTTTTAGCAAGAATCTATGCTCAATGTGGATTCCTGATTAACAGACTTCGGGAATGACGGCTTTCATTATAAATTGGTGGCCGTTAAGCTCGTGCCTAATACCCACGGCTCATTCGGTGTTTCTGTTGTTTCTGCTATTTCCAATGTTTCGGTATCCTCATTTTTTTGTTTGGTCTGTAACGCCTCGGCTTTATCCGTTTCTCCTAACATCTCATAGGCTTGTATTAAATCTTTACGCCATGCGGCTTGCCAAGGGCAAGAGGTTAATGCTTTTTCCATTAATTCCACCGCCTCTTTTAAGTGATTTTTACAGGCATATACCAAGCCCAACATAAAATTCGCTGCGGCGTGTTCAGGAATATGATGCAACAATTTCTTAAACTCATACTCCGCCTTATCTAAGTCTTGTTCTTTATAAAACGCGACTCCTGCACTCAGTAACCCCGCTTCAGGTAAATTTAGCATTTCAATCGTCTCCCAGTTTATTTTACGATTGGTTCCTGCAATTAAAGGCGCTAAATGGTTTTGATAGCGCATCCACTTTGCTTTAGAAGTTTTATAAATCGGCTGGCGAACCTGCCAAACACTCGCCGTTTTTATAGGGCGCTCCAATTCATTAAAGGCCAATACTTCTGGCTCCCAACCCACACCGATATATTCCAACATCTTACGAGCCATGCCTTCAGTATCTTCGACCACATCCTCATAATTGATTTCTAATATCTCATTAGGAAAAACCGTATGCCAATGATGCATTAATAAATTATGGTCGGCAAGTTGCTCACCAATCCAGTCTAAATCATAAGCAAAGCCCATTCCGCCATGTTTTGCTTGGTAATCAGTAAAATAATTAGACAATGCAATATCACGAGGGTCGCGGCGCACTGAAATAATGCGTGCATTAGGGAAAAAGAACTTAATCAAACCGATATTCTCAAAGTTATGCGGAAGTTTATCGATAATATGTTTTGCATTCGGCTCAAACGCCTGCAATTCTTCCAAGATACCATTAGCAATTCCCTGCACCACATAAGGATTCAAATCATCCACACAATCAGGATATAAACGCCCCGAACCTGTATGCCGTTCCCAGCGGTTTAAACCTTGAATACGTGATGGAATTACTCCTAATTCACCTGCTCCGAAAATCTCACTGTGCCCCGCGAGTATTTGCTCTACTAAAGTCGTGCCAGAACGCGGCATACCTAAGACATATACGGGCAAAATAGAATCCACACCACAGTCTTTACGATGCTCATACAGTGCCGCACAAAATGCATGGCGGATTCGTGCACAGGCTTGTCGATGTACTTTAGGATCATAATGCAACAGTTTTTTAGTCGCTTGATTGGCATCCACCGCTAAAGCAAAGGCTTGGTTATAGTCCTTCTTTTTCTCCCGTGCACTGGCAACTTGTAACAGCAAACTCGACCGAACCGAACCTTCCATACTCGGTTGATAGGCTACTTTTTCCATACGAGTTAAAATTGCTTCATCTTCGGGAAAACGACGGGCATTAATCAAAGATGAATAGCCTTTCGCAGGGTCAATAGCTTTAATACGCTCAAACAGTGCAATCGCGTCATCAATGTTTCCGCGTTGCATTTGTTGCTGTCCCAAGCCTTGTAAAGCGGGTAAAAAATAAGGATTATCCGAGAGTATTTCAGTAAACAGTTGTTCAGAAATAGCGTAATTTTGCTTCTGACTTTCGACTTGAGCTAAGGAATTTTTCGCTTGCAAGCGATATTTCTTTAACATTCTTTCTGGTATTGCCTCGCTTTCTTGCATCTCATCGGCCAAGGCAATAGCTTTTTCAGCTGCGCTTCGGGCTTGTTCTTCCATCTGATGCAAATACGCACTGGATAAACGTATCCAATACATTACTTCAGGTTTTTCTTGCTGCTTTGCTAACGTAATCAAGCGGTGTAAAAGGTGCACCGCTTGCTGAGTACGCCCCTGCATTTGTGCTAATTCAGCCAACTGCGAGAGTAGATCTAAATCCTCACCTTGTTTTTTTAAAGCAGTGCGTAACACCTCTTCAGCTGCCGTATGCTGGTCACGACTGCCCAAGGACTGGGCATAAGCCAAGACTAATCGCACCCAATCATCAGCATCTAACGGACTATACCAAGTCTCTAGCCATTGCTCCGCTTCCGCTAGGGCGTTATCAGCCACCCAAAGCTCTAACTGTAAGTGGCGAAACTGTAGGGTAAAATCTTGTATTGCAACGTCAGGAAAATCTGCAGACATATCAGCTAAACGTACAATTCCAGAATCTAAGGCTTGTTGGGCGGCTGAAGTATCTTCAGCTTGTAGTGCTAAATGGACTAAAGCACTCCAAACAGGCAAACAATTTGGCAGCAGTGTTACAGAGCGTTGATACATTTCACGAGCAACAGCCAATTCACCTATTTGCATCTGGCACCATCCCATACGAGCCAAGCCCAAAGGATGCTCAGGTTGTTCTTCTAAAGCCTGTTCCAGTAAATTCAATGCGTCATCAATACGCAATAACAGACAATACAAACCCGCTAAATCAATACGTGCATCTAACTGTAACTGGCTAAATTGCGCATTAATTTCTGTTAAAACCGCTTCCACTTCAGCCCGCTCGCCCAATTGCGCCAACGCTAAAGCTTTTAAGGGCAAGGCTTGAATATCCCCCGTTTCATTTAAATACTGCTGTGCCTTAGTTTTTAAACTAGCAAATTGCTGCTGATCAACCAATTGATGCAAAATAGTGAGGTACGACAAAAGACTTCCTTAGCAATAAATAAATATGAAAACAACGTGTCAACCGACCGAACACCTGAAAAACCATCTGATTACCCATGTGCTTCCGCCGCATTAAAAACTAACAACCCACAGCTAAACCGCCATTCCCGCATGCTCCTAACAGTAATCTAATCAAAAGTATAGATTCCGGATAAAAGATATCGGAAATGACACATTATAAAACAAGTAGCCCGTATGAAGTTTCGCGGAATACGGGCTACTTGCTATCTCTGTCAGTCATATTTCAACGGATCGGTTAAGCGCTTTATCTACGGTTTGTATTTTAAAGCCTTCAGTATATTTTTGACTCATTTTTCTGTCCTCTAAAGTTATTTTTAGAGGAGACAACTATTCTGATACAGGGGGAGACCCCCATCCACAATTACGTGCCCATTGGATTCTACAACAAATCCGTCATTAACTTATACTCGGCCGAGCATAAGGTTTCGTAGTACTGTTATATATGATGTTTTTACTCTCTCTTGGTATATGTATGTAAAAAGTTACGCATTCTATTGTCTGTCGGGGATATATCCCCATCTCTTAGCAACTTTTTCTCCTTTTTCACGTACCTCACGAGCTTCATCGGGGCTTTGCATATGCTCCAAGATAATGGCAAGATTACCGTACCAGGTGTGGTTTCCTGGATGGAGCTGTATGGAGCGTTTCATGCATTTATGGGCAGGTAGAATCTTTCCCTGATTGGAATAGGCAGCTCCCAGCATGTGCATGGCGGCAGCATGGCGGGGGTAAGTATCAAGTATGGATTTGAAAAGCACTTCTGCTTCCGCATTCTGCGCATTTTCCAGTAAGGCCATTCCTTTAAGGAACAAACCTGGTTCATGGACAGGCAGTGCCATCGGCTCAGGAGGTGTTTCAGTTTTCCTTTTATCCAGTGCTTTAAACATGGGTTGCAACTGCTCTTCGTATTTGAGCCACTTTTCCTTAGAGCTTGTGTACATGGGCTGTCGAACCTGGGTAACCGAGGCAGTTTTAACTGCCCGTTTCAAATTACTAAAGTCCATGACCTGTTCTTCCCAGCTAAGATCAAGATAATCGAACATTTTTTTGACAGTCGGTTCCGGGTTATCAACCAGTTCTTCATAATCGACAATATGAATTGCATCACCAAATAATTTCACCCAATGATCCATAAGTCTCTGGCAATTTGCGATTTCAGAACCGATCCCATCCAGATCATAGGCAAATCCCATTCCTCCATGTCGTGCCTTATAATCGGTAAAATAGTTGGATAGGGCAATACCACCAGCGCTTCGTCGGCAGTAAATAATTTTTGCCTTTGGATAGAGCAGCCGGATCAGTCCCACATTTTTAAAATTATGAGGTAGTTTGTCTGTGATATGTGTCTTTTCAGAGCCGACATTTCCAAAATCGGCCGACATCAGTTCCCGGTATTCGCCCTCAACCTTTTCGGCAAATTCAATACTTTGCTCGGAGGTCAGTTCGACCACACAATCGGGCATCCGGTGATACTCTGATCCCATCCGGCTCTCCCACACCACTAATCGCTGCCACATCCGGGGAATATGCCCCAATTCACCACCGGGAAACACAGCGGAATGTCCACCGACAATTTGTTCCACAAGCGTAGTACCGGAACGGGGCATTCCCAGAATAAAAATGGGTAGATCACTATCAGATCCAAATTCTTTTCGGTCGGTAAAAAAGTTCTTCGACATCTGAGCAATAATCTGGTCAACATGTTTGGCTTCGTTCTGGTAGTTATAATGGACGTAGCTACGAATAATTTTATTCGCTTTATGGGCAAAGCTCATGGCTTTTTCATGGTGACCCCGTTTCTGGCTTACCTTCGCCAGGGATAAATTCAGTGAGGCACGCATCTGCAAAGCTATTCTCGGGTTGGCTGCCATCTCCTCCATACGGGAAATCTCTTTATCCCCTTCGGGAACATGGTCAGCATTAATCATCATTTGCATAGCCCGCACCGGCGCTATTTGGTACACTCGCTCTTGCGCTGCACGGGCTTCGTCCAGACGACCCAAGGTAGTTAATATCTGAGATAGGCCGGCTAGGGCAGGAATACAATTTTCGTCCACAATCAAGGCATCGTTAAAGGCCTGTTCCGCTTTTTCCACCTCATCCTGGTCAAAATAGATATCCCCATAGGTTGCCATATAAATCGCTCGATTAGGAGGTGGCAGTTTTTTGGTTAGCTCAATCAGCTTATCCAGTGCCTTTACGCTTTCCTTGTAAGAAAATCCCTGCCCGACTAAACCGGATTTTTTGTGCAGAAGATCAATATTGTCTTCATCTTGCTTTAAGGCACGGGTAATGGCTGCGGCAGCCACATGAAAACGGCCATTGAGAGCGGCGGTTTCAGCCCGATAGGTAAGTAAAATAAGATTATCCGGGGTGATCTCCAGCGCCTGATCAAGATAGTTATTGGCCTCATCCAGGGCACCGCAACTGATTAATGCACTTAGCCCTATTGTGGATATTTCATCCTGACTGACACCTTCAAGCCCTTTTTCCAGCAAGGTAACTGCCAGCTGGATAGCTTGTGCCTGTTGATTTTGTGCCAAGAGCAAATCCAGTTCAAAATGGGCTAGGTTAAGCTGGGAACAATTGCCTTTTTCGCGAGCAATCTCTATCTGTGTTGCAGCCTCGGCAAACAGTTGTTCTTTATCTGCCTTTTCCTGTGCGGCCTGTTGGATCAGTAGTCGGGCTTTCAGCGTATGAAATTCCCCGATCTCTTGATTAAGAGATAAACCTTCGCGAATAGTTTCATCAACCATCTCCACTTGATTTTGTACTAAATATAATGCAGCCAGGTAAACCAGTGCAGGAGAACGGCTTGCCTCTGTCTCTGCAGCTGTTTCAAACAGGGAAAATGCATTATCCATTCGGCCAGCTGACAAATTCGCAATACCAAAGAATAAAGCTTGCCAACCTTGGGCCGACCTTTCTTGCTCTGCCAAGGTAGTTAAAATATCAGCAACGGATGCGGGTGTTTTTAACGCAATAACGAGCGTAGCGATAGTCACAGGGATGGGGTTATCGCTCTTCAACTGCGACTCACATAAAGCGATTGCAGCGTCAAAATGATGCCCCAGCAAAGCTTGCCATAACACCATAAAAGTAAAGGGTTGATTGATGTCAGATTCTGTCATTGATATTGCCTGTTAAAATAGTGTTGACGTTAATTATTTCTCATAACCCTTTATTGCTATTTCCGCATTAAGTCTTTGCTCTGCTTTGAACTATACAAATAATACATTGCCAGTACTGATAGCAACATTAAGGTGAGTAGCAAGTGGCGGACTTACTTGAATAATTCCTGGTACATCGGGCCCATCATAATAGATCTTTAAATGGGTTCCTGTTTGTGTAAGGTTAATGAAAGAATATGAACTATTGCCTCCCGCCGTTGGTATAAATACGTTAGTCTTTCCGGCTGCCACACTTGAAACAATTGGACCATTGGTGCCAGCACCAGGCTCAAAGAGACTAATATCTATTCCAATTTTATCACCGGCAGCAAAGCCTGTTAAATCAATCACCGTAGTGGGAGCATCATTAAATTGTATGGTGCGATCTCCGCCGCCCAGCCACGTTGATAGTGCAGCACCCGTCAGCGTCGTGTTTGAATCATCTTTTACGCCATTACCATTAGTATCAGCAAAAAGACCCGCAGCAGTTACTACCGCATTAGCGCCTGTGTAGCCAGCTGGAGCCGGAAAATTAACCATATCAATATAAGATCTAGGATCACCATTAGCCGGATCAAGGACATTGCTAGCCGTTGTCCATGTTGCCATCACGCCACTAGTGCTTTTTTTTACACCATCAGCTGATTGATAACCTGTATATCTAATTTGATCCCTAAAAAGAGGAGCAGCTGAAGAATGATTTTCGATAGACAATCCTGCTAAAGCCGTATGAGACGTTGTCGTTACCCAGTAAAAGGAAGCGTATTCATCGTTTGTCGCTCCGGTTGCGTTTGAATAGAATTCATAATTAGTAAATTCTGCTGCTGAAAAATTAAGAACCCCCGTGTTTGATACAAAGGTCGCCACATCAATATTCAACTTATCATCGATACCAAAGCCATTAAGATTTAATGGCGTGGTGGGCATATCATTAAACTCAATGGTTACCGTATCTTCAGTCAGTGTATATTCACCACTATTGGTAAATGCAGTTATTTCTCCCGCATCCTTCACCCCATCAGCATTTTCATCTATCCAAGCGCCGGCACTCTCGACCACTACCGAATAAGTGGTGGCGGATGTTGCTGGTGCAACCGTGCTAAAATTCCATATCGCATTATCTGCAATACCGACATAACTATTTCCTGCAGAATCCTTTATTGCGGTGGCATCGATCAATACATAGTAGTCTATACTGTTAGTCAGGTCAGCCGGATTAATGGTAAGAGTATCGTTGGTGTTTGTTGTCGTGCTGAGGGTGCTACTGGTTACATCAATCGTTTGAATGACAGCATTTGTTGAATCATAGATGACAACGTTGCCTGTTCCTAAAGTAACTGTTTCACCAAAAGTTAGTACCAAATCGGAAGTAATGGCAATATTCGTACCGCCATCAGCAGGGGTTGTGGGGGTAGCGGTGGGTAAAACTCCATCTACCACCACGGCATGAGAAGCGGCAATGGAAGGGGGGGGCAGAGTTAAGCTTGCATTATTTCCAGCGGCATCTTGAATAGTACCAGTGGTATTGAGTCCCAAGGAAGTTGTCGCGATATAGTCCAAATCAGCCGCTTCATCACCCGACACAACCGTATAATTAAACGTCAATGTATTGGTGGTAGTACCGCTGACATAGGTGGCATATCGATCGGTAGTACCTGTTTCCAGTTGAATCCTGGGGGTATTGGTGACAATGACTGCTTCATCAAAAGTAACTGTGATGGGAATCACATCACCAACCTTGTAACTCGCATCCGCTGCAGTGGTAGAAACACTGGAAACGGTTGGGCTATTGGCATCAAGTAAATCACTTGCTTGGCTAATGGCGGTGGAATAGGTATTACTAGTATTACCCGCTACATCCGTCATGCTAATGCTAACTGGAATATCCAAACCTGTGGCGACATCGGCTCCTCCTTCAGTTACCGTAAAGGTGGCTGTGTATGTGGTGTTATTGGTCTTATTCAAAGAACCCAGCGCAAAGCCACCGATAGTAGAGCCATTCAAAGTTAGGATATCGCTATCAGAGGTGACGGTAATGGTAGCAGTAACCACATCATCCACCTTCATAGCAGCATCAGCGATGGAGACCGCTGAGATAACCGGTGCAGTTAAATCAAGAGTCACCACATACGCAACTGATGCATTTTCTATATTTGGTGTATCACCTACGCCAGTCACTGTGGCGTAAAAGGTCGCATCAGCTTCCGAAGTTAAGGCACTACTAAGCGTGATATCGACATAGCCGTTGTCAATATCTGTTTGTATCAGCGTTGTGCTTTGTTCCACTGAGCCGGTACCGTTGAGATAAAGCTCGACCGTGCCACTTACCTCGGCATAGGTGCTGGTTAACCAGACTCGGATAGTGGGGGTTGTATCGTCGGTCGAACCACCATTGGCAACGACTCCGGTAATAGTACCTATATTATCTGTGACTTTTAAGGAAGGCGCTTCGTTACGTAACTGCTGCTGTGCAAACAACGATTGATTCGGCTCGCCTGCTGTATAGGCTGGTTCATAGCTAGCTGCCAAGGCACTTGAGGTGGCTGTTTCACTCCAAAGGTTGATTGTATTACCTGATCCTGTTGGTTTAAAGGCCCGAGTAAGAACACCATTAAAACCAAGTCGCGCGGCCGAATTGCTTGCGCTATTAATCCAAAGCAATGTTAACATTGATGTTGTTGCGGTTGGTGTGGATACTGAAGTGGCTGTTACGCCACTAACAGCGGCACCACTACGAAGAGGTGCTCCATTATCACCAACTAATACAATGGTATCATTACCATCTAAGTTAGAACCACCTAGCCATTCATGCCCTCCAGTCAAGTTGAGAGTGTCGGAATCACTATCCACGACAATATATATGGTGTAATCAACGCCAGCCTGAAAGGTACGATTCGAGTGGTTGGATGAGTTGCCATTAACTAGATCAAAAATCACATCAGTGGTATCGGGTGCATAAACAGTATTCCCTGCCGCAGAAAGATTACCTGCTGCATCGGCACTGTAGAGGGTGAATGTCCCTCCTGCAAGCCCGCTAAGTGAAAGGGCAGTATCGTTGTTAGCCGTAGCGATACTCACCTGATTGTACTGGTTGTCATTAAGTGCTTCGATTTGACTCACTGTGCTGACACTTTGATCACTTGCTACCAGATAGGCAACACCTGTTTCATTGCTCTGTACGGTGACGTTGCCACTGAGATTGGTGGTGCTATCACTTCCTGTCACACTTCCATCTCCATTAGGAAGTTGATTGGCGACAGGGATAGAGGCTGTTGGGGTAGATAAATCTGTCGTAATAGCTCTAGTCACGGCTGCACTGACATTTCCAGCACCATCTGCTTGAGTGGCGGATAACGTGGTTGCCGCGTTTGCGTTTAATTCTCCAGTGGCGACTGCCATTGTCCAAGAGCCATCTGCTTGAACGACTGCTGTATTGCCACCGGAAAAAGTGGCACCTGTTACAGTTACTGTTGAACCTGCGACACCTGTTCCAATTAAGTTAAAGCCTGCGGTCTCTTCACTGGCATTGATTAAATCATCGGTGGATACTGCTGTAATGGTTGGAGCTGCATCTGCTACTAAATCTGTCGTAATAGCTCTCGTCACGGCTGCACTGACATTTCCAGCATCATCTGCTTGAGTCGCTGATAATGTTGTTGCTGCATTTGCTGGTAATTCTCCAGCTGCTACCGCCATTGTCCAATCACCATTTACATCAACGAGTGCTGTATTAGATGCAAATGTTGCACCAGTGACAGTCACCGTCGCACCTACTTCTCCCGTTCCGGTTAAGTTAAAACCTGCTGTCTCTTCAGTGGCATTGATTAAATCATCGGTTAATACGGCTGTAATCGTTGGTGCATCTGCTACTAAATCTGTCGTAATCGCTCTCGTCACGGCTGCACTGACATTTCCAGCACCATCTGCTTGAGTCGCTGATAATGTTGTTGCTGCATTTGCTGGTAATTCTCCAGCTGCTACCGCCATTGTCCAGTCACCATTTACATCAACGAGTGCTGTATTAGATGCAAATGTTGCACCGGTCACTGTCACGGTGGAACCCACAACCCCTGTTCCGACTAAGTTAAACCCAGCGGTTTCTTCAGTGGCATTGATTAAATCATCGGTTAATACGGCTGTAATCGTTGGTGCTGCATCTGCTACTAAATCTGTCGTAATCGCTCTCGTCACGGCTACACTGACATTACCTGCACCATCGATTTGCGTGGCTGATAATGTTGTTGCTGCATTTGCTGGTAATTCTCCAGCTGCTACCGCCATTGTCCAGTCACCATTTACATCAACGAGTGCTGTATTAGATGCAAATGTTGCACCGGTCACTGT
>Ga0209396_1000065_pt1 | contig 157936 bp, 124 predicted proteins | sample GOMGulsemesocosm_6_FD_184638 | JGI IMG/M metagenome (GOLD analysis project Ga0209396, IMG submission 184638) | Methane-oxidizing microbial communities from mesocosms in the Gulf of Mexico - GOM8C Gulf of Mexico (SPAdes) (version 2) | ecosystem: Environmental > Aquatic > Marine > Cold seeps...
CAAATAACCATCGGGGCCAGGAAGTAAAATCTTCCATAAATAGGCCGGATATATGAGAGCAATGATTTCCTCTCACACTATGATCAAATATCTTGCAAACGGAGTGGGTTCATATATGTAGCTTATTAGAGAATGCAGGAGCTTATTCTCCTGAATAACCATTGTTTCATCACAGCGCCTTGAATTGAAATTGCTCAAGCACTCTGAAACCTGCATTTTGATTGGTAACGGGTATAACAATGGAGAGTTAGATGAACATCGCAGCATTCATAATTGCATTAATAGGCGCAGTTGTAGTTTTTGGTGGATTTTATTTCAGTAAAAAAACTGAATCAAAGGTAAAATCCGGTTTAATTAGAGTTGTATCAGCTATCGGAGGATTTCTTTCAATCCCTCTGATTATTGGTGTCGCTGGAATGAACCCAGGTGATTCAGTACAAGCAGGGAAATATTTTTTCTATATCATGATTATTGGTGTGATTTTGTCATTAATCATTGGCAAAAAGAAAGTGGTAAATAGCTAATATATCAAGTTAATGCAACAAGTTAAGGTGCAATGGATCTAACAATCTGTTGCACAATGACAAGTACCTACAATAACTATTTTCTGTGTTTTACAATCTCGTTTTTTCATAGCCTATCAAACTCATCAAACTCATCAAACTCATCAAACTCATCAAACTCATCAAACTCATCAAATTCCCGATAATAACGTGTGAATCTTTACTTCACAAAAGGCGTTTATAATTCCAGCTGAATTCTGAATCTTCAAGTGGAACGGGTATAGCCCCGAAGAAATAAATAGACACTGGTTACCATGAACCATGACGATTCGTTAATGTCTGAAATTAACATTGGGAGCATTGAACAGTAAATATACTTTACCAATATTATTTTTTTGATTAATTTATGGCTCAAAGCATCATACAAGACTACAGCGTTATGAATTAACTTACTGGGTGTCCTAATTCACTTTCAATGGAAAATATTATTGCAATTACAATTGGTAATGATTATCATTTACAGTTAATCTGTTGGTAAAAGGAATTATGAAAGAGATAATGATGGTGAAAATTATAAAATGCTTGGTATTCATAACGAATATCCCTAGTAAAAATCAAGAGTTAATTCATGCGAGACCTTGGTAATGATTAACGATAACAAAACACTTTGCTACCAAGTGGCTAATATGACAACTGTAATAGTAGCGTCGGTATATGAAAGCCAAGCCTTAAACCGAGTTAGACTTATTTTAAAACGAGAGCCAATTAACTAATGGCTAACTTGTTGATACTTTCCTTTGCCAAGCAATATTCATTAAAGCTCAAGTTATTAATACCCAATTATCGTCGGATGATTTTACCTGTGCTGCTTTGTGTTTTATTGCTACAGGGACAAACGCGGGAGATCACGTTAAGAGTACTGTCGGATGCCTTTTGGCAGGTTTCTGTATTTGTTGCGTTGACCTTAACAATCTATCATTTATTTGCTGATAAAATTAGTCACTTATATACCAACAGTAAAGGCGAAAAAGAACCCTTTAGAGAAATCATTACTGCAAGTTTTATGGGGGTTTTACCGGGCTGTGGTGGCGCAATTGTTGTTATTACTCAATTTGTTAGTGGCCAAATGAGCTTTGGTGCTGTTGCAGCAGTGTTAACGTCGACAATGGGGGACGCCGCTTTTTTATTGTTAGCAGCAGAGCCCGTCACAGGTGCTGGTATTGTTGTCTTGTGCTTCTTTGTCGGTATTATTTCTGGAAGTGTTGTAAATCAGCTCCATGGGCCTGATTTTTTGCGAAATACAATTAAACCTAAAACAGAAAAATTAAAAGCAGTAGAAGTTAAAGAAACTCAGCCTAAGCGTCTTAAAGTACAAGGGCTGTTATGGCAATGGCTTATGATTCCTGGTGCTATTGGAGGCTTTTTAATTGCGGGTCAAATAGATATAGCAGTGTTGTTTGCTACCAGTGATATTGCTATACAATTGCTTGGCGCTGCGATTACCTTAAGTTTTGTATTTCTTTGGGCAGCTTCGCGTGAAGTAACTAATTATGAATCTATTGTGTCAGAAGATAAAAAAGTACGCCAAGCAAAAGTCTTTCAAAAAGTAGCATTGGACACAAATTTTGTCACTAGCTGGGTAGTTGTTGCATTTCTTCTTTTTGAATTAGTGATCTTGTATGGTGACTTAAAAATTGAAAATCTGTTTCAATACTTTGGAAGTATTGCGCCATTAGCAGGTGTACTAATAGGTATGATCCCTGGCTGTGGTCCACAAATTATTACAACGTCTTTATATTTGTCAGGTGCAATACCGCTGTCGGCACAAATAGGTAATGCAATAAGCAATGATGGTGATGCATTGTTTCCTGCTATTGCTTTGTCACCCCGGGTCGCATTAGTTGCGACCGTATATTCATCGATTCCAGCTTTATTGGCTGCCTATGGCTACTATTGGCTCTTTGAATAATATTAAGCAGGGCGGAGTAAATTTAAATGATTTGTCGCGGTGGTGATACCAGAAGCTATAAAAAGCTAACAAAAGTTAGGAAAAGTTAGCAAACTCTATTGCTATGTCAGGTGGAAGTCCGGTTTTTCATGGGTTTTCTGCGTGGATTAACTTAGACTTTGCGTTATTTTATTAAGTAATTCATCGAATTTAAATGGCTTTAGCATAATATCATCCATGCCAGCGATAATACTACGTTCACCAATTTCACTCGAGGCACTCGCCGATAACGCAAAAATGAGTGTGTGTTGGTTTTCGGCTTCTAATGCTCTGATCTTTTCTGTTGCTTTAAAGCCGTCCATAACCGGCATTAAACAATCCATTAGAATAATATCAACCTTGTTATTGATGAGCTGTTTAACTGCTTCTTCGCCATTCTCAGCTTCAATCATGTTTATTTGAGAATTATCAAGTGCCATGGCAACAATTTTACGATTTATTCGATTATCATCAACAACGAGTACTGTTTTATCCTGCAGTGACACCTGTTTAGTCGTCAGCGCTGGTATCGAGACTAAGGGACCCGGTTGTTTGCAAGTGGGTAGAGACAAGCTGAAGCTAAAAACACTGCCTTCACCTACTTCACTTTCTACATCAATTTTACTGCCCATCAACTTGATTAGTTGACTACTAATGTTTAAACCCAAACCTGTTCCGCCATACTCTTTGGTCGTTGAAGTATCATGTTGCGTAAAGGGTTTAAATAATTTGCTGATCCTTTCTTGAGAGATACCTATGCCAGTATCAATAATAGCAAAGTTGAGCTTACATTCTTTATCACTTAACGGGGCTTTACTTAACTCAACTTTTACATGACCATTTTTAGTGAACTTAATCGCATTATTCACTAAATTAATCAGTACTTGTTTTAGGCGAAGGTCATCAACCAAGACATGTATAAACTCTTGCTCTGCAAAAACCGCTTCAATGATTAAATTCTCACTTGTTTCAACACTGCTACGACAGACAGCTATGACATCTAAGACTAATTTTTTAAGCTCAGTTACGCTTGGGTGTAATTCAACTTTATGTGCTTCTATTTTTGAAAAATCAAGCACCTGATTGATTATTGCTAGCAGTTGATCTCCAGACCTTTCAATAGTATCGAGCAAAAACACTTGCTGCTCAGTTAGTGAGGTTTTATTAAATTGCTGTACCATGCCTAAAATACCATTCATCGGTGTTCTAAGTTCATGACTCATTGAGGCGATGAACATGGTTTTGGCATTATTAGCGGTTTCAGCTTTTTGTATTGCTTGCTCCATTAATTTTTTGTGCTTAGCGGCTAACTGGCTATGATCCTTAATCATTTTAGTCATCTGTAATTCAGTGCTATTTACTATACCTTGGAGCAGTACATAGGTTTTTTCGTTAATAACGGCTAATTTACAACTGAAATCGAGACACTCAACTCTGTGACCAACTTTTACTTCAAGCTTAAATCGATATCTACGCTGCTTGAAAATTGCATTATTTATCCGCTTGATTATATCAGGCTCAAATAGATCTCTGAGGTTAAGTGTCTTGGGAAATTCATTAAACCAATGAGTAAAGGTGCTGTTGCACTCAATAATCTTGAGCGAGTCTATCTCACAAAGCAATAGCCCAAAATCTAAATTATCGAGTAATTCAGGTAATAGTATTTTTGAGGGAGGAATTAGCTTATTCACTTGAGGCTATCTGGTCCATTAAGCCAGAAATTAAGGTAGTAATAGTGGCTATATCGGCTGCCTCTACACTTGCTTCATCCATTGATTCCTCCAATAACTCTACTACTTCATTAAAGTGAGGTATCGTTATTTTATAAGGATCATGGACAGATTTTAAGTCGACATTTGCATATTTTTTGGGGCCTCCTAAGGCTGTGGCAATAAATTGTGTTTGGTGAGACATCAATTTTTCTATATTCACCGTTTCAAAATAGGGAGCGAGTTCTTCACTATCTAATATTTTTTGATAAAAATTTCCAACTACTGCACTAAAGGTGTCAAAGCCACCGTATTTGTCATATAACGTAATCACTTTGGGATTTCCTTTCTTATTTTAAAAATTACTGGGGAATTAACTATGATTAAACATAACGTCAGTTATAAGAGTGGTATAAATCAGTGATTTTGCAACCTACTTTAAAATATAAGTTATTTTATGATATGAGCAGTTTGTCAATGAAGTGCTTTAAGATGAATTGTGATGGTTTATATATGGCGTGATTGATTTTAATAAGGATATCAACATGAAGGCAGAATAATTTGATACTTATGATCGCCAGCGCTAATCCTTCGTTAAATATGTCTAATAATGATTTGCCCGTAGCTTTTAAATAAGCAAAATTAGTATAATTAACTATCCGTACCTTACTTTGCTGTATCCCATGTTATCTATTGAGCAATTACACTTTCAACTGTCGAATCAAGCCCCAAGTACTTTACCGAGCTCATTACCTAATAAATTACCTAACTCATTACAGAATAAATCAGCAAATGAGTCATCGTTATTCATTGAGCAATTATCTTTAAAAAAAGGTGAGTCACTGCTCGTATTAGGCGACAACGCTAGTGGTAAGTCTGTGTTAGCTCAAATATTAGCAGGCGAAATAACGAATTTTCAAGGTAAGGTGGCGTTAAGCGAAAAGTTCACTTCATTAAGTTTTGAATTAGAAGCGCAAACTCTAGCGCAGGACCGCCTAAATGATCGCAGTGAGTTTATGAAAGAGGGAATAGATAATGGCCGTACAGCGCTCGAAGTAATTATTGATGATAATACTTTTTTACCAGAAGATTTAGACGAAATAATTGACCTATTAGCGATTGAAAAATTGCTCGACAAAGCTTTCAAAATATTATCTACCGGTGAAACACGAAAAGTATTGATGGCACGAGCATTACTGTTGAAACCGCAGGTTATGTTATTAGACGAACCATATGCTGGGTTAGATATTGGCTCGCAGGCGCATTTAAGTAATGTACTTAATTCATTGGTGTCGCAAGGTGTTAGCATTATTTTATTTGATTTTTATCATCAAAGTTTACCTAGTGGTATTGAGAATTTAGTCTACATGCAACAGGGTAAAATAGTACTTTCAGGTAAGCGAAAAGAAATTATCGCCACGGAACAATGGCAGCAACTTAATGAAAACCATTATAGTCTGCCACATCATTTACCCGATTGTTTACAGTACGATAATCTTGATAAAAACCAAACATTGGTGTCAATTAATGATGTTTCAGTAAGTTTTGATCAAAAACCAATCTTTAGCGCACTGAACTGGCAGTTTGAGCAAGGCCAACATTGGCGCATTATGGGGCCAAATGGCTGCGGTAAATCAACGCTGTTAGCAATGATTTCTGGTGATAGTGCAAAAGCTTACGGAAAGGATATTCATTTATTTGGTATCAAGCGTGGCAGCGGCGAATCTATTTGGGATATAAAACGTCATTACGGTTTAGTGAGCGCACAATTACATCGTGATTACCGTGTATCAACTAAGTTAATTCAAGTGGTGCTATCAGGTTTTTACGATAGTATTGGTTTATATGATAACCCTAGCCGACATCAAGTTATTATTGCGCGACAATGGTTAGTATTATTAGGCTTAGAACAGCATGAAAATACATATTTCAATCAACTTTCTTATGGTGAGCAACGTTTAGTCTTAATTGCCCGTTCCGTAGTGAAGTTACCGAAAATTTTGATTTTAGATGAGCCATGCCAAGGCTTGGACAATCATAACCGTGATAAAGTTTTAGCATTAATGGACTATATTGCAGCAAACAGTAAAACTCATCTTTTATTTGTCAGCCATGATGTAAGAGATCAGCTTAAATGTATTACCCATGAACTCGAATTTGTCATGCAAAGCAGTGATGACAGCATAACAATAGACGATAATAGCCCGTTAGCTTACATTGCTAAGTCAACGCCTAAGTAACGAGCCCCGTTCAATTACATAATATTAAATAATTTCAGTTAGGGTTAATAATGACGGGAAAAATATATTTAAATGATAAATTGTCACTGCGATGTCAAACAAGGTCAAAAATCCAAGCAGTTGGTCATTATATATTTCTTTCGTTAGCTCGTTGTTTAACCCTTAACTATTCAAGTTGATGATTTTTTATTATTTACTCATAATCAGAAGCGTAGGTTTCTTCATAAGTGTGGGAGTAAAGTTCAAATAAATTGCCAAATGGGTCTTCTAAATATACCATTTTAGCTTGCTTGTTATCATCTTCTGGGTGGTAACGCATGATGTCCATTCTCACTTTACCGCCAAACTTTTCAGTTCTTTCAATTGCAGCTTCAAAGTCATCAGTTTGCAGGCAAAAATGAAAGATACCAATTCGATTGAAATTAACTTGGTGTCGTTCTTCACGGTTTTTCATTTCAAATAGTTCAAGGCCGATGCCATCTGTTGTGACTAAATGAGCAATGTTAAAACCTTCAAAACCTTCACCAAAAACAGCGATACACATTTTACCTATTGCACTTTCACGTTCCTCGGCTACTTTGGTATTATCCATGACAATTTTAAGCCCAAGCGCGTTAGTGTAAAATTCAACCGCTTTGTTCATATCGCCTACCATGATGCCCACATGATTCATTTTCATAATCTATTCTCCAAAAGTAAATGAGTTAACTCGTTGTTTGTTTCAGTGCGGGCAGTATATGTTTATTTAATCATCATGTTAAATTATCAAATGTCATGGTTATAATAATTTTTTGTAATTACTCCTGTGGTGATTTTGTTGGGGTTTATAACTTATTAACCCATCAGGTAAACCATGAACTGAAGTGGTTAAGTAACATTGGCATTTGAAGTGCTTGCTGCTAAAATATAACTTCGCTAATATAGCGAATTAGCAGCTATAACGAATTGCTAACTTATCTAGCTAAAACAAAGCTAACAAAGCTAACAAAGTAAATATACCCTAGGAGAATTTTGATGATTGTAATGAATATCCTCCGGGCGCAAACAAACTAGAAAACAGTTCGCTTTCGAACGAACGTTTCAGTTTATTGCCCGGTTAACTGCCGGGGCTGATGTAAATCAAAGCCCTTAAAATATTTATCATATTTATATATGACGCACATACGCCTGTATGAAAGCGTTAGGGTTTATCATGTCAAAATCTTATAATTTATCCCAAATGGGATGGACTGCCTTTTTTCAACAACAACTTTCTCTTGAACAGTGGCAGAGCTCCAAACCTGCTCGAGTGGTTGCTCAACATCGAGCTCACCTTGAAATTATGACCGAAACGTCATTAAATCTTAGTTTGCCTATCAAAAATAATTCATCAGCATTGACTGTTGGTGATTGGTTATTGGTGGATGAAGATAATCAATTTGTTCAAGCGCTAGAGCGATTCTCTTTATTTTCACGAAAGTCAGCAGGAAGTAAAGTGGCACTACAGTTAATTGCGGCCAATGTGAATACCGCCTTTATTGTTTGCTCCCTTGATAATAATTTTAATTTAAGTCGTATTGAGCGATATTTGGCTTTAGTTAATAGTGTCGGGGTTGAACCGGTTATTGTCTTAACAAAGGCAGATTGCTGTAATGAGGTAGAGACTTACGTTGAGCAATTACAGTCGCTTGATGCAATGTTAATGATTGAAGCGGTTGACGCACGGGATGCTTTCAGTATTAAAAACTTAGAAAGTTGGTGTACTCTTGGTAAAACCGTGGTTTTTATCGGTTCATCTGGGGTTGGCAAGTCGACATTAGTGAATACCTTACTTAATGTGAATACCTTACTTAATGTGAATACGCAAGGAACGGCACCATCACGTGCTGATGACAGTAGAGGTCGTCATACCACGACTTCTCGGTCTTTGCATTTAATGCCAGCAGGTGGATTATTACTCGATACGCCTGGCATGCGAGAGTTGCAACTTGTTAATTGTGAACAAGGAATAGAAAATACTTTTTCAGAAATTGCTGACTTAGCTGAGCAATGTCAGTTTTCGAACTGTCAGCATCAAAGTGAGCCCGGTTGTGCTGTTAAAGCGGCTATTATTGCTGGCGATGTTGAGCAGAGAAGGTTAACAAACTACGACAAGCTTCTGCGTGAACAAGCAAGAAATAGTGCGACTTTAGCTGAAACACGCAGTAAAGAACGTGATTTAGGCCGCTTTTATCGAAGTGTTCAGTCTGATGTTAAACAACGAAAAGGCAAAACAAGGTAAAGCAAGATCAAGCAAGTTCAAGCAAGATCAGACAATACTTTCAAGAAGGCTAACTTAGGCGTTTAACCAAAATTACGCTAAATAAAACGGCAGCTGTTGCTGCCGTTTTATTTTCTATACTCATCTTCTTGTAACAAACCAGCACTCAACTTGGTAAATAGATGCCCTGTTTAGTCATTTGCATCATCATTTTTGGGCTGTCTACTTCAGTAAAACCAAACTTGCTGTACAGCCCATGTGCATCGCGTGTACATAACATAAAACGTCTTAATCCTTGTAAATCATAATGTTCCATAATAAAACTAATGAGGGCGCTACCCAAACCTAGCTTTTCATAATCAGGTAAAATAAAAACGTCAGCGAGATAAGCAAATGATGTTTTGTCGGAAATGACTCGTGCAAAGCCAATTTGTTGCATGTTAGCTATCGAGTCGGCATCTTGCTCACTTTTCCTATCAATAAGATACAAGCCAAAACAAATTGAATTTTCGATTGCCTGCTCAACAAGTACTTTGGATATGCCTTCGGACCAGTATGACTTTGTTAAGAAGTCATGAATAACACTGAGCTGTAGGTTGTGTTTATCATCAGATAATAAAAAGGACTTTTCTTGAGTCTTAATTTCTTTGTTCATACTAATTTCCCACTATCATAAATATACTGCTTAACGTTGCTAATGCGAGCACAGCATTAAATATCTGCCAATGGCGTGGTGTTTTTAATAATCGTTGTACTGCCACACCACAACACACCCAGACTAGACTGCCAAAAGTGCCCGTTATGCTCCAGGCTAATATCACCATGAAAACAGAAGTGAAATACGCATCGCCTGCCAGCGTAAACGCAGACAGGCAGGTTAGGCCGGTCATCCAAGCTTTTGGGTTGATAAATTGAAACCCTGCACCATGCCAAAAACTTAAGGGCTGTGCTTTTTTATCACTATTAACTGCTGGGGAAGCGAGCGCTATTTTTATCGCCAAATAAAACATATAACCAATACATAATACTTTAAGTAACTGTTGGGCCTCGGGATATTTTGTAAACAAAGCGCCAAGTCCAAGACTGAGAAATAACACTAACAATATGTTACCCAACCTTATACCTAATACGAATGGCATGCTTGCACGAAAACCGAAGTGAGCACCATTGGCTGAAAGTAATATATTATTCGGGCCCGGAGTTGTTGTGGCGGTGAGCGTAAATACCATCAAGGGCAATACGAGTGCGATCAGTTGTTCGTGCATAATAATTCCTTGCGATTGCTTTATTGTATGGGTACAATTGTGACTGATGTTGGGTGTCAATATTTAAATGACATCATATTGATCTTTTATAATTACTCAAGGATTTTATTGTCACCATGACAATCTGGACACCGATACTCGATACGAGACAAGCCAAGTACTTAGCGTTAGCTCAGGCAATTGAAGACGCCATTACTCATGGGGATTTACTTTGTGATGAGAAGTTACCGCCCCAACGCCGTTTGGCCGATGCGCTGCATGTTACTATAGGTACAATTACTCGCGGTTACAGCGAAGCTGAGCGCCGAGGTTTGGTTGTCGCACTGGTTGGCAGTGGTACTTATGTACGAGGAAAAGATAATGTTAATGCCTTGGCTCACGATATGAACCAAGATCTTCCTGGAAAGATTGACATGCGAGCGGCTTTTGCCCCGGAAGGGCCACAAACCAAAATGATTGGTGATGCGATGGTATCAATGGCAGCTAATCCAAACTTGTTAAGTCATTTGCTTCCTTATGCGCCAGAGCTTGGTCACCCAAACCATAGAAGTAGTTTTCAACGTTGGCTTACCACTGAGCCAGTGGTACTGGATGATTGTAATTTTTTGATTACGCACGGTGGGCAACACGCGTTAAGTGTTTCTATTAATGCGTTATGCCGGGAAGGCGATTCAATTCTAACGGAAAATTTAGTTTTTCCGGGCATCCTAGCTGCGGCACAAGATAAAGGTGTAAAAGTTTTTCCAATTGCCATGGATGAAGAGGGCATTATTCCAGAAAAGGTATTACAAGCTTGCCTGCGTCATAAACCTAGGATGATCTATTTAACTCCTAATAGTCAAAATCCTTGTGGTACACAACTATCGATAGAGCGACGCAGAATCCTGATCGATATTTGTCGTGAGCATAACGTAATAATTCTTGAAGACGATGTTCAGTATATTGCCCGTAGTGATAAACCAATAAGTATGCAACAACTCGCCCCAGAGCAATGTATTTATTTAAGCAGTTTTTCAAAACGTTTTGGTGGTGCCATGCGTATAGGTTTTTTGGTTGCTCCAGTTAACTTATTTAACAAAATTCGGTTGTCACTTCGTGCTTCTTCTTGGACCAATTCCCCCATATTAATTCATTGGTTATGTGAATGGATGGACAATGGCGAGCTGGTGAAATTGGAAGAATGGCTGGCAGCAGAAATGAATGCACGCCAAGCTCTGGCACAAAAGTTTTTATCATTTTGGACGCCATATAGCCAAAAAAGCAGTTTTAATTTGTGGTTGGTTTTGCCTAATGGTTGGTTGAGCCACGAATTTGTTGAACAAGCACAAAACAAAGGCGTATTGGTGCGCAGCGCCGATGATTACAGAGCAGGACAACAAATCCCTTTACCCGCAGTTCGGCTGTGTTTAAGCAGGCCAAATACTCATAAGGAATTAATCGAGGCATTGAATATACTGACGGGCATATTGGAACAAGGGCCATTACTAAAAGAAGCGCTTATGTAAAACAGCAGTTTATGGTTAAGTTAGCACTATTGCGATTTAGCTATAATTTTTCATAGCTGATAGCGCAATTATCATTATATTTCAGCTTGATAATACAACAATGTAAGGCCTCAGTTATTTGCACACATAAGCTCCGCAAATAACTTTCACTAATTATTTGAATTTAAGGTGCATTTAATGGATATTAAATGCACTTTACCTTTATGTCAGATGATAATGTTTAAAATAACTAATACACCCACATTACTTTTATTAGCCTCTTCTTTATTTGTCTCTTCACTGGTAAACAGTGCTTATGCAAAAGCACCACTAGATATCAACGAACAAGCCATCGTTAAAGCAGTGGCATTAGGTTTGCCGCAATCACTTAAAGACATTGAGCAAGCGGTAAATATAAATAGTGGCTCAATGAACCTTGAAGGGGTAAAGCAGGTTGGTCACTTGGCCAAACTGCAACTTTCAGCAATAGGCTTTGATGTGCAATGGCTTGATGGCAGTGCTTTTAATCGCGCAGGCCATATTTTAGCGACTCACCAAAGTAGTAATCCCAACGCGCTTAAAATTTTAATGATTGGTCATTTAGATACTGTCTTTGCTAAAGATGATAACTTTCAAAAATTTACACTGCTTAATGAAACACAAGCCTCAGGACCCGGTGTTGCGGATATGAAAGGTGGTAATACTATTATCATTTCTGCGATGCGGGCATTAAAGAATCTTAACTTACTGGATAATGTCAGTATAAAGGTACTGTTAACTGGCGATGAAGAGAGCAGTGGCCGTCCTTTATCCTTATCAAAAAAAGCCATAGTCGATGGGGCTATTTGGGCTGATATTGCCCTGGGTTATGAAAATGGTGATAACAATATAAATACCGGTATGGCAGCGCGTAGAGGGTATACCGGCTGGACTTTAAACGTTGAGGGCAAGCCCGCACACTCGTCTCAAATATTTAATGAAGAAGTGGGTTACGGCGCAATTTATGAAACAGCACGTATTTTAGAGGCATTTAGAGCTCAGCTGGAACAAGAGGAAAACCTAACTTTTAATCCAGGCATGATAATCGGCGGTACCAGTATAGATTTTGATGTTGATAAGTCATCAGGTTCGGCATTTGGTAAAAGTAATGTTATTGCTCAAAAAACGAAAGTAAAAGGAGATTTAAGAGCACTATCAAATAAGCAGTTAAAAAGCGCGAAACAAATCATGCAGAACATTGTTAAAAATAATTTGAACCATACAAAAGCTGAACTTATTTTTGAAGTGGGTTATCCACCCATGGCACTTACCCAAGGTAATTTAGACTTATTGGCGCAATATAGCCAAGTCAGTCAAGACTTAGGATATAACGCGGTAGATCCTGCCAATCCACGCAAAGCTGGCGCCGCCGATATTTCTTTTGCAGCGGAACATGTTGATATGTCACTTGATGGTTTAGGTTTAATGGGCTCTGGCGCGCATACTAAAAATGAAATAGCTGATTTAACCACGTTAAATAAGAATATCGAGAAAACGGCCATTTTGATTTATCGTCTGACTAAACAATAAAAGTGAAAGGGTATTTCCGGTGGGTTTACTGACGTTCAAAATTGAACTCATCGACATCAATTAAACCAAAGCTAAATATGAATGTACTAAACAGAGTCGAGCGAGGTAAGTGAATTTCTGGATTCCACAGGCACAAAACAACCAAATTGTCTTTGTAACTTTATTTACATAAAGCGTGTAATTAATTTGTTACATGATGTCACTAATTTAACTGGCCCAAACTAATGAAAAACTTCGCAGAGTTGCATAAGATATATCGATAAATAATATAGGGATAGAACATTAAGATGAAAAAGAAATATTTGGCGGCGGTAATAGCTGCAAGTTTAACGTTATCTGCCTGCATGGTAACCAGTGATGGTATAAAATCATCGTCTGAACTGGCCGGCAGTGATAACGCCAACAGTAGCATGTCACAGCAATCCGCCGCAAATGATGCCAATAAAGTCTTTAGCCAAAAATACTTGTTCAAAGAGTTAACGAATGGCTTACGTGTATTGGTAGTGAAAACAGACTACCCCGATCTTGTTTCGATACAAATTCCTGTTTCTGTCGGTTCTCGTGATGAAAACGAAGTAGGTAAAACAGGTTTTGCGCATTTCTTTGAACATATGATGTTTAAAGGCTCTGATAAATACCCACAAGATGTTTATTCAGATCTCTTTAAAAATGCGGGTGTTGATAATGGTGCTTATACAACCAACGATTATACCAACTATCACTTAGATTTTTCTAAAGATCATTTAGATAAAGTATTAGAGATCCAAGCGGATCATTTTAGAAATCTTAAATACACAGATGCGCAATTTAAAACTGAAGCATTAACGGTAAAAGGTGAATACTTAAAAAACAATGCTAGCCCAATTCGTAAGTTATTAGCGGCTGTGCGCAAAGAGGCATTTGATACCCATACCTATGAACATACCACCATGGGTTTCTTTGAAGATGTTGAAGCCATGCCAAACCAAATTGCTTATGGTGAAAAATTCTTTGATCAGTTTTATAAGCCAGAATATGTGTCGATAGTGATTGTTGGTGATGTTGAGCCGAAAGCGACCATGGCAATGGTAGAAAAGCATTGGGGCACTTGGAAAAAAGGTGATTTTGTTAGTGATATTACACCCGAGCCAAAACAAGAAGCAGCAAAGTATGTCCATGAAAAGTTTGATGACTTACCGGGTCATTGGCTCTTAGTTTCTTATAAAGGCTCTGATTGGCAACCAAAAGAAAAAGACCGCGCTGCTTTAGATTTAATTTCTGAATTGTATTTTTCAAATAACTCAGCTTTGTATCAAGAGCTAGTGGTAGATAAGCAGTTGGCGAGCCAAATGTTTAACTACAATCCTGAAACAAAAGATGCTGGTTTACGTCACGTATTCATCAAAGTGACTGAAGAAAAAGATTTAGCGATTGTGCGTGATGCCGTGAACCGTACCTATGCGCAAGCACGTACTGAGCTAGTTTCTGTGGCAAAGCTTGATAACTTAAAATCTAACTTAAAATACAGTTTTGTTAATAGTTTAGACTCGTCAGAGGCTATCGCTGCAACACTTGCTGGTTATATGCACTTTGATCGCGATCCAGAAACGATTAACCACTTATACAATAGCTTTGATAATATCTCGGCAGAAGATATTCAGCGCATCGCCAACAAGTATTTTATTGATGAAAATCGCACAACGGTGACGTTATCAGCCTTAGATAAAGTGGCTGGTTTTGAAAGCGAAGTTGACTTAAACGGCGCTGTTGCAAACATTGAAAAACAAAAGGCTAACCCTAGTACTGCACTATTTACGGTATTAGATAAAACCAATGACTCACCATTAATTGATGTTAACTTCCTATTTTATACCGGCTCAGCAGCAGACCCTGTCGGTAAGAAAGGCGTCGCGGCATTAACTTCACGCATGTTAACCCAAGGTGGTTCAGCAACACGTAGTTATAAAGATATTCAACAAGGTTTATATCCTTTAGCTGGCAGTTTTTCGTCTCAGCTTGATAAAGAAATGATGTCATTTACCGGTCGTGTTCATAAAGATAATGCTGAACAATGGTATCAACTTATTAGTGATCAATTATTGAATCCAGGTTGGCGTGAAGATGATTTTAAGCGCCTGAAGAAAGAATTAATTGAAAGCATTAAATCGGGTCTTAAATCTTCTAATGATGAAGAATTAGGTAAAGAAGTGCTGTATAGCAAACTTTATCAAGGTCATGTTTATGAAAACTTTAATAGTGGCGATTTGTCGGACTTAGCAGCACTTACCATTGAAGATGTTAAAACTTTTTATAGTGTTCAACTTACCCAAGCTAAATTAAACCTAGGTATTACCGGTGCAATGCCCAGTGAGTTAAAAGCACAGTTAATGTCTGATTTAACAGCTTTACCTGTAGGTGAAGAGCAGCGTTTAACTATTGATAAAGCGCCTATTTTAAATGGTCATCATGCGACTATTATAGAAAAGAGTGCGAAATCTACTGCAGTATCTTTTGGTTTCCCAATCGATACTATCCGCAGTGACAAAGACTGGGCCGCACTTTGGTTAGTACGCTCATACTTTGGTGAACATCGTAGTTCTAACAGTTACTTGTATAAACAAATACGTCAAGCGCGCGGTATGAACTATGGTGATTATTCTTATATTGAATATTTTCCACGTGGTATGTTTAAAACTAAACCTGATGCAAATTTAGGCCGTTCAAGCCAAATTTTCCAAGTATGGTTACGTCCTTTACGTTCAAATAATGATGCACACTTTGCCACACGTGCCGCTTTGTTTGAATTAGATAAACTAATTGAAAATGGCATGAGCGAAAAAGATTTTCAGGCAACACGTAACTATTTAACTAACTATGCACCGCAATTGGTTGCTAGCCAAGATCAGCAGTTAGGTTATGCTCTTGATAGTGAGTTTTATCAAACTAAAGAGTTTGTTCAGTATGTACGTGGCCAGTTTGCAAAACTATCGTTAGCTGATGTCAATCGTGTCATTAAAGAGAATTTACAAACAGATGATATTCATTATGTTTTCATCTCAGGCGATGGTAAAGATATGAAAAAACGTTTGTTGTCTGAGCAAGTATCACCGTTAAAATATAACAGTGAAAAACCAGCTGAGCTTTTAGCGACCGATAAAGTAATCGAAAGTTACAAGTTAACGCTGCCGTCGAAAAATGTTGAGTTGATTGCGATAGACAAGGTCTTCGAATAAGGCTTTTAAATAAGCAATAATTACAATTTAGTATTGAATAGACCTTGATAAAACACCGCGCTTGACGTGGTGTTTTTGCTTTTAATGATAACTAATAATAGATGAAGTCGACATGGTTATCAGACTAGCCATTAAATTTGTCCATATTTATACTAAGTTTAGCTGCTCTATTATCACTATTGACAATCACAATAAAAATTTACCTTTTAGTGACGTATTTATTGATGATTTTTTGATATTCATTAGATGAAATCACAATGGATAATGCTTGATCCATACGAAGTATAAAGTCATCTTTAAATAGAAATTTATGTGTTGGGTTATTGGTATAGCCAATATGTGCCGTTTCGGTCATCACTAAAAGAACTTCTTTAATATGATTAAAATTTATATTTTTATCTTTTTTCATTTCAGAAAACTCCCAAAGTGTAGAGAGCTTATCATTTAAATAACAATCTAATCTTTTATGATAAAGCTTCATAATATTGGAATATGTACTTTTATTTTCGCTGATAACAATATTTTTCTGCTTTTTCGCTTGTTCTAATTTTTTATCTAAAATCAAATATCCTGCATTCATACCCATTACTAATGCTGCGTTATTGTTTATTGTTTGGGGCTTGAAGTACTCAAATATGTCAATACCTTTTTGGCAAAAAACTACAACACTTTCCTTCATTATAGGCACAGAATATGGCCAGATATAACTCCGTTTTTCAATGTGTTTATAAGGGGGAAGTAATGCAAGCGAAGTGCCCTCTCTTAATTCTAATAATCCTCTTTTCCATGGAATAGCAGTAACCTTTACCTTGTATTTTTGCTCGATAAGTTGGGCTGCTGCTTTAATTATATCGATATAAATACCTTTGAGTTTATTATTCTCGACATACGAATAGGGTGGGTAACTATCGTCTGCTAATATGGTAACTTTTTGTACTGGGGCAGCGTAAAGTTGAGGCATAGTAATACAATGCCAAAAAAAAAGCATGGTGAAGATTTTGCTGTAGTCTCTCGATTTTATCATTTAATATTTTGTTTCTAATGAGAAGTCATAACGAAAACCAACAGAAAGGGATGAAAAATTATCAAGGTAGTCAAAATTTCGATGCAAATATTCAATATGGAACCTCAGAGAGGGGGATGGCAGCCATTCAAAGGTAGTATTATAGCCATTGAAATCTTGGCTTTGAGTGTTATTGTAGTCGTCTGAGAAATCGAAAACACCTAGTTTTATTTTGAAAATTTCAGATAGACGGTAAGATGCAGAAATATCAATGGTGTGACCGGCTCTATCATTTTTTTCAAAATTTGTTTGGTAGTTTTTATTTTGATAACCAATAGCTAGATACAAACTATTGGTAAATTCATAGGCTAATGACCCTGCAAAAATTTCATCTTCTCCTTCTTTTACTCCTTCAAAGTTGCGATCTTGTATTAGGTAAGTAAAGGCCGTATGAAAAGATCCTTTATCATAACTGATACCTATGTTTGTTAAATCACTATAGTTATTACCTTCACTACCATTAAATTGAGAGGCTATCATCCAGGAAATATCGCCTGTTTTCAATTTGTAGGTTATTAAATTATCGACGAAAAAAATACTTTCAGGGTCATACGCAAAAGGGCTATTACCGTGGTCAAAAATATCTACATATTCAGCGATAAATAGGTATTGTACAGGCCTTTGTTTGCCTATACCTATAGTGCCAATAGGGCTATTTAGTGCTACATAAACTTGTCTTGCTTTACCAAAATCACCATGCCCAGATAAATCTATTCCCCATTCCCCATGCAATATCGCACTCCAGTCCTCATTGAAAAACGATGTTGCTTTAAAGCCTGCATGAGAAAGAGCATCTCTTACATCTAACAATGTTTCGCCATTTTCATCAATGTAACCGAAGGTGGGCCTTAACGTTGCGTAAACACGCAAGTCATTTGTTTTAGGGAGAGTGTTTAAATTTAATTTCAGTGGAAGGGTAGAGGCTGACTTAACCTTGGCCTTTTGTTCTTTTTCTATTAATTCAACCTTCTTTTGCAGTAAAGTAATTTCTTTTTTTAACTCATCCAATGAAGTGGATGATTGTGCATTTATATTTTGGCAGAACAAAATACAAAACACTGATAGAGAGTAAATTGTATGTTTTAACATTCCCATAATTAAATACTTATCAAGTTTGCACATTTCTAAAAGTGTAGACTATATTATTCATATGTATAATATTTAATCGTTTGAGATAGTTAATGAAAATAAGAACTAAGTTCTCTATCGCCTCAGGTATTGTGGTGTTTATCGTTATTTCACTTTTATCTCTGTCTAGTTATATTTTAGTCAGCAATACTCTTGAAGAAAAAACCCAAGCTTACGTTGAAGATAACTCGTTATTATTAGCTCAAGGAATTAGCCATTGGCTTTCAGGTAAGGTTGTACAAATACGGCTATTAAAAAATAATATTGAAGAAGACTATACGGCAGAAAGATTTCAAAGAAACTTAGAGTTAAGTAGCCTCAAAGACGATTTTTTACTTATGTTCGGTACCTTATCCAGTGAAACAGGATTACGATCAAATAACCCCAACAGGAAAAATCCGGAAGGAATCGACTTTAGAGAACGACCTTGGTATAAACTTGGGGACTCGAGTCAAGATGTTGTTTTTACTGAACCTTATATGGATGCTGCAACAAAAGAATTATTGTTATCTGTGGTCGCGCCAATAAGAAGCAATGGCGAACTTAAGGGCGTATTGGGAGGTGATTTAAGCTTAGATAGTATCGCTAAAAGTGTAAATACAATAAATTTTAATAATACAGGTCTTGCCTTTATCTCTGATTCTGACGGTAATATCATCACTCATCCCCTTGCTAAATTTAATGGCAAAAAGACACAGGAAATATATGGTAAGTCACCTAAAAATGCTAAAAAAATAATGAAAATTGAACATGATGAATTGGACAAGTTGATTTATTTTTATCCGCTAAAAAATGAGTCGGGAATGAATTGGTATCTCGGTGTTTTACTTGAAGAAGACAAAGTTTATCAATCTTTGTCAAACTTGACCTTTAGATCCGTTTTATTTGCTTTTTTTAGTATTGTTTTTTGTGTGTTTATTTTGCGAAAATTAGCGAAAAAACTATTGATGCCTCTAAATGATTTAGAATTTGCTATCGGTGAAATTGCATCAGGAGGAGGGGACTTAACGCAACGTTTAACCATTAAGAGTGAAGATGAGTGCGGTGCCGTTGCTTCAAATTTCAATCTGTTTTTGGGAACATTACAGCAACTAGTCAATGATATTAAACATAAAGCTGAACTTGTAGTTAACAATAGTGACAAAGCAAAGCAATTAGCCACCGAGTCAAGCTCTGAGCTTACGCAGCAAAGCGCACTGGTTGAAAATTTAGCTACAGCGATGAATGAAATGAGTGCAACATCAACTGATATAGCATCGAGTGCGCAGGATGCTGCAACTTCAATTTCATCGGTTAATGAAAAAGCTGAAGAAGGAAAAATACTTTTTACTAAAACAACCGAAGATATTATTGAATTATCGGAAACCATTTCTATATCACAACAACTGGGGAATCAATTAGCTGAATATAGTAATAATATCGAGCAAGTTTTGTCTGTGATAAACGGTGTTGCAGAGCAAACCAACTTGCTTGCGCTCAATGCAGCAATAGAAGCAGCTCGGGCTGGAGAGCAAGGGCGTGGCTTTGCTGTTGTGGCTGACGAAGTAAGAACTTTAGCGTCTCGTACACAAGTATCAACGACAGAAATTAAAACGATGATAGAGCAAATTCAAGAATCATCCAGTCAAGTACAAAAAGCAATGAATGAAAGTAAAGAAAAAGCTTTTTCATGCGTTGAAAAAACTGAAGTTGCTAATCAGGCGCTTGGTAATATTTCAGTTGCCGTGAAAGAAATTATGGATAGGAATATTCAAATAGCGGCAGCTATTGAAGAGCAAAGTGTAGTCATAGAAGAAATCAATAAAAATACTACGCATATCAATGATATTAGTGTTCAAGTAGGGGAATTTTCGGGACAACAGTTTAGTACGAATGAAGTACTAGTTGATGAGGTTAATCAACAACAAGTCTTGTTAGAAAAATTTATTGTCTGATAAATACACACTAATTTTGGCATAGTTAAATTAAGGCTAGTCAGGGGAGTATCAGCTGAAAAATAATTAAACTACACCATTTCACTTTTCATTTATGAGTAAATATTCCCCTTCATTTCAGCATTCGTTCAAATAAACAGGATGCGTTTTGAGCTCGAATTACTTTAACGAGCCCAAAACTATGTGTTTATTATTTCGGTCGATAAACTGGGGCTTGCTCTGCACCAAAACCCCAAACTAAAAAATACAGTTGAATTCGTAATAAATAGTCCTGTTTAGCAAGGAGATTATTTTAGGAGACCATCAATAAATAAGGTTAATGATATCTTAACTCTTGTACCTTGCCCCAAAACACCCGATACGAGAAAATGGTATAACTGATGATGACAGGAACCACCACGATCGCTCCCCACAGAATAAAACTTAACGACTCTGGCGCAGCGGCAGATTGCCAAATAGTTAACTCTCCTGGCACAATGTAGGGAAAGAAACTAAAGGCTAAACCAAAAAAGCATAAAGCAAAAATAGCGACAGCAGCAACAAAAGGTCGCCAACAGCCTTTGTCATTGGTGGCAGGTAACTGTTTCAATTGCCTTTGGCTATAGACAAATAAAGCAAAACACATTATTGGTAAAGGCAATATATATAACGTGGTAGGCCAAAGAAACCACTTAGCGAATACATCAGGGTTAATTAAGGGGTTTACTGCTGACACAGCAATGACGCCGATAAAACAAATAGCGCCGGTCTTTTTTGCCCAACCTACCGCTTGTAGCTGTAATGCACCTTCTGTTTTCATGATTAACCAACACGCACCAATGTAGGCATAAGCCGCAGCGACACCCAAAGCACTCAGTAAACTAAAGGCATAAGCGGCTATAGTGTCTTCAAAGCCCATGACATACATACCCAGCATGTAACCTTGGCTCATTGCGGCGAGTAATGAACCCACTTTAAATACCTTATTCCAAGTCGGCTTGTGGCTAAAGGCAGCTTTGGCTCTAAAATCAAAAGCTACGCCTCGCAATACCAAACTAATCAATAATAAAGCTGTGGGTAAGTAGAGCTCTTTAAAAATATGACTATGCGCGGCGGGGAAAGCGATTAATAACAAGCCAATCGCTAAAACAAGCCAGGTTTCATTGGCATCCCAAAAAGGACCTATAGAAGCAATCATAGTATCGCTATCATCTTTTTGTGTTAGTGGTAACAAAATACCAACACCTAAATCATAACCATCCAAGATGGCATATAACAATAATGAAAAGCCCATTAATGATACAAAAATTACCGCCAGTGTATTAGCTTCAAACATGATTGTACTCCTTTGTATTTGTTGAGTTATCTACAGGTTTAACTCTTTCGTCATCTGTGAACTCTTCAATTTCAACTGCACGTTTTGCCATGGTAAAAATAGTGTGTAAGTAAGCGACCATTAATACCGCATACAAGGTGAGGTAGAGGGTTAATGATAAGGCAACATTACCTGGTGCTATATCGGTTGCGGCATCCTTAACGGTTAAAATACCGGTCACTAACCAAGGCTGTCTGCCTATTTCGGTAACATACCAGCCAGCTAACGTAGCTATCCAACCTGAAAAGCTCATGGCAACTAGCGCTTTTAATAACCAGTTCGGTAAGGGGTTGTTACGCCAAAGCTGTATTCTGCTCATCCATGAAAGCAATAACATTAACATGCCCACAGCCACCATGAGTCGAAAGGCATAAAATACCGGTGCTACGGGTGGGTGATTTCCTTCAAACTCATTGAGTCCTTTTATTTCACCCTCAAGATCATGAGTTAAAATGAAACTGGCCATTTTTGGGATGGCTACCTCAAAATTATTTTTTCTTTCTTTCTCATCAGGTATAGCGAAAAGAAGCAGCGGAGCGCCTTTTTCTGTATGCCAAATACCTTCCATCGCGGCAATTTTTTGTGGCTGATGTTCAAGCGTATTTAAACCGTGCATGTCGCCAATAAAAACTTGCAGGGGAGTTAATACCATCGCTACGGTTAATGCTATTTTCAACGTCAATTTTGGCGCTTGTTTATCGTCACCTTTAAGTAATCTATAAGCACTGATGCCTGCAACTAAAAATGCAGCGGTTAAACCTGAGGCAACAACCATGTGTGATAAACGATAAGGGAATGATGGGTTAAAAATAATAAGTAACCAATCTACCGGAAAAGCGACACCATCTCGCATTTCATGTCCCTGAGGGGTGTGCATCCAAGAGTTAAGGGCTAAAATCCAAAAGGCAGATAAGGTTGTGCCAATGGCAACAATGAGGGTAGATAAAGTATGAACCCTAACGGAAACTCTTTTTATGCCAAATAACATAATGCCGAGAAAACCTGCTTCGAGAAAAAAGGCGGTTAATACTTCATAACCTAGCAATGGACCGGCAATATTGCCGACAGTTTCCATAAACTTAGGCCAGTTAGTACCAAACTGAAAAGACATGGTAATGCCGGTAACGACACCAAGAGCAAAAGTGAGCGCGAATATTTTCACCCAAAATCGATAGGCCCGCATCCAAACCGGATCGCCTGTTTGCTCAAAGCGCAATTTGAAGAAGAATACAAACCAACTTAATGCGATAGTGATTGCGGGGAAAAGAATATGAAAACTGATATTGGCGGCAAACTGAATGCGTGACAGCATTAGCGTTTCAAACATAATAGACTCCGTTAGCCAGCTACTTCACTTAGTTATAAATGGCTGACTTTAATTGAAATATAAGTAGAAATGTAAATTGAAATTGTTCAGTTTTTTGTAAAAGAAGCAGTTAACTAACAAAAGTTAACAGTTAACTTTTGTTAGTTAACTTATCTTTAAAGTTGATCATTTTACTTACCCCTGCACCTAGCTTCATTAGGGTATTAAGTTTGTCAGGGCTCATCTCTTGTAATTCACCTGCCCAATGGGTAACTGTTTCAAGTAGATCATGAATTTCGTGCATCTGCTGTTGTGCATAGACTTCTTTTTCATTGGCAGGCTCATCTAATAAGTTATCGCGTAACAATGATAGGGTCGGGTCAACTTCGCGTTTACGGCGTTCTTCAAATACCCGAGTAGCCATCTCCCAAATGGACCCCGCTGGCGAGTAATACTCTTTTCTATCTTTAGGTTTATGTTGAACCAGTACTAAACGCCAAGATTGCAGTTCTTTAATGCCCATGCTGACATTACCGCGAGAGATATTAAGTGCTTCAGAAATTTGTATGGCTGTTAAAGAATCTTGATGAATTATTAACAAACCGTACATTTGACCGACAGTGCGATTAAAGCCCCATCGACTGCCCATTTCGCCACAATGCATTACGAAGGATTCTATTTTTGAGGTAAGTATCATATTAGAGTTCTAAGGTTTCAGTAACTTCTGAAAGTTTAAACTTATATTGATTTAGATCAAGGTTTAATTGTATTTATTTTGCGCCGTATTAAATATTTTCATTGAGGACCCTTCGACAACGCAGCAAGACAGAGGGAAACCCTACCTTTGAAACTAAAACATTCTTACAAACGTGATTATTAATAGATTACTTTTTTGTACGAAATATATACAATTCGATGCTTAAGTTATACTTAAATTTGCCGATACTTTTAATGTAGACTTTGATAAATAGAGGTAGGTATTATGACTTCATCAATTAACCCGAATGCTGCATTTAGCCAAGGTGTTCGATCATTAGCAAAAGCGCAGGATAAAACAGAGCAGGGCGCCTTGGGGCAGAAAATATCTGATCTTGCACATGAAAAAAACACGGGCAAGGTAGAAGAATCGAATTATGAAAAAAATAAGAACCAACTTAATGCTGCAATTATAGAATCTTCGCTGCAATTCAGTCAAACAATCGGCGACAAGCCATTGTCCTTGCTGTTAAAAACTGCATTGCAGGGAATAAACGAGGCGCTTAAAGCAGGAGGTGTTGAGAGCAGTGCTGAAGAGACTTATGAGTCGGGCTTAGATTACAGTCCCGAAGCGACAGCTGAGCGTATTGTTTCTTTAAGTACACAGTTCTTACCTTCTTTTCGAGAGCAGCACCCGGAAATGGGCGAAGAGGAATCTTTAACTGCTTTTGTGGATATTATTAGTGGCGGCATAGAGCAAGGTTTCGCTGAAGCTAAGGATATACTTGGTAGTTTAAAAGTATTAGAAGGGGATATTGAAAGTAATATTGATAAAACGTATGCATTAGTTCAAGAAGGATTACAGTCTTTTGTTGATTCTTTTAGCGCAACAGAACAAGAGTAATTTTCTCTTATAAAAATTGGCACTGATTTTACTCTTATTTGAATATATTGAGCTCGATATACCCATGTCCAATAGCTTTTTTATAAAAACTATTTTTGCAAAAAATTTAAATGAAAAGGTTAACCAGAAATGGTTCGCTTTTTTTACTTTACCAATAGACATCTAATTAGCTCTATCTTTGTTATAGGTATTGTTGACCTAATAAGGTGAATAGCTTAATGTCATCTTAGTGTCATAATTAGACTATTGTTTAATAAAGCTAGTTTTACCCTGAGACAAACTTATGAGGATTTGATATTTCGGTCCCTTAGAATTGATTGTTCTGTGGGAAAGTGAATGTTGATGTAACAATGAGGACTAAATTTATTAGCCGTAAATATTAAAGTACTGTAACAACCTAAGCTAAATATATGATTTGAATATTTTCAGATGTGGTTCATGTAAAAAGATAAGGTATAACGACTAATGGGTAGTGCAATAAGTCCTCACTTAGTAAGGTTTACAAAACAAATATTAAGTTTAGTTCCTTATTCAAGCAACGACAGATTAGAATATCTTGTTCAAAAGCTCCTACCTGAAGAAAGTGCAGCTCAGCACCTTGTCGTTAAAAATGAAATAAAAAAACTTGCTCAACAAACGACTCAATCAATTGATTTACGTTTACTTTTTATCGATTGTGAAATTGTTAAACACAACAATATCACCCATTACCTCGATTTAGCAGGTAAAGAGTTTTTCAACCAAAAACTAATGGAATACCAAAACCTCTACACCATAGCGATCTATCATGAAGTTAATGAAGATGCTCAAGAGAGAGCGGCGAATAAAAGCAAAAATAAAATTGATAATAGCAATGAAAGCACAAGTGAAAGTAAATTTACCGAGTTTAGAATAGATAAAACTGAACCCAAGCCATTAGTGAATAAAAATCGAATTATTCATGAACTAAAGGTTCTTAACTCTTCTTGTAAAGTTTTTATCAATCCAATTATGGGCATGACGTCCCTAGGAAAAAAAGAAGTTGGTTTAACGGCTACAATTGAAAAAATGAATAACAGAAAAGTTGTTATCAAGACTTTAAATGAAATAGAAGATATAAAAGCCAATAAAGTGTATTTATGGTTATATGACCATCATAAAGAAATAGGTTTTGATAAAGAACTCGAGCTGGGCTTTGAGATAATCGATAGTCAAAGATCCTTAGCAAATAATAACTTTGAATACCTGTTAAAATTTTCACATCCATTAACAGATAAACAAATGCGGGTTTTATTTGTTCATTACTTAATGCACAAAAAGCGAGCGATAATCGGTCCGACAGAACAATTTATTAAACCATTGTTTGACTCAATCACCTCTAAAGGTTATGAACAGTTATATCTAAATAAAACCCATGATATTCCGTTACTTTGCTATAAAAAAAACAATGTATGGCATGCAAAAATAGCGATGAAAACGTCAGGTAATGACGACTTATGGGATTTTTTTAGTGATAAGCAACAAAACTTCCATTTACCTGTGTTGCTTGGACATAAAGATATTCAACATGCTTTGAACGAACGAATGACTGTTGATAAATATGCATTTATATTAAAGTCTAGTTATAAAGAAACGTTTACCTATGCACTTATTTGGTATGACGAATTTGTTAATGATAAAAGTGTTCAAGCTGTTTTTAATCGTTATTTCAAAAGTGGCTTATTTAGAGTGGTTAAGATATCGTCGTCGTTTATTAATTCCATTGAAGATGCTTATGTGCCATCAGCACTACCTTGTCATGTTCACCCCAAAATGGCGGTATTAAATAGGGCTCCGCCGAAGGCTGCTTTAGAGATGATTAGTGACTGTGATCACATGCTCACAGTCTCAGATATAACCAGTTTGTACGAAACGATATGCCAACCAATATTTGGTGAAATTACTGAAGTAGATACCCGGTTACCTAAACGTTACCAACTTAGTACCACTGATGAACTTTCAAAAACTGAAATAATAACCGCTGAAAATGATGAATTAAGAAGTGAAGATCGCTTCGTATTATCGTTCAAAATGGCGATAACACGCAGTAATAATGTCGTGGTCAATATCCTAGGTGAAACTCAAAATATTTCTGTTCAGGGCTTATTAGTAAATCTTTCCAGTAAAACTAAATTCAAAGCAGGGGAAGAGGTCGAAATTGAATTAACAGTGCCTTTTATTGGTCAAGAACGAGCGCTTAAAAAACAAAAATATATTGTACTGGGCTATGATGGTAGTGGTGCGGTTCGGTTATTAATGAACGCGATTGAAAGTAAACATTTAGCATGCAGAGCTATAAGAAAGTATTTATATCAACATATTGATCACATTGAAGCTTGTGGAAAACAGGGCAGTCGCATTTATGGCCTACAAAAAGCAATGAGAAATATTTATGCCCACAATCATTTCTCTATTCCATTCTACTTAAAAGCAAATAAGCATCAACAATATATCAATGCAGCAAGCTTTAGCGGTAATTCAGCGCTTAAGCACCTTATTTATAAAAATGATAGCAGCGAGGATATTATTCTCAATTTGTTGAGTGATAAGAAGTTTAGGGAGTCATGTTTATCAATTATTGCTGTTCTTTCTCACCAAAAATTATCAGCACGTGCCTTCTATATTCTTGTTTTACCTAAAGATAAAAAAGAAAATGCAGAGTACTCATTTTGGTATCGTGATTTAGCGGTATTGAAAAAATCTTCGCAATTACAAGAATATACCAATAAGATTTCTAATTTTGGTCAGCCAGCAATTTTAAAGATTGAATTGAAAAAAAGTAATAAAATCCAGGATATGTATTATCGTGACGAGATAAGCTATTTAAAAAGCTTAGACAAAGATTTGGCTCATGATCTTGAGGCTCAATTAGAAAACACTATTGGTATAGGAGAGGTTACCGATTTAACAGACATCGCAATTGAGATGATCAGTAATGCTAAGTAAAATACTGACATGCTCAATTAACGTGTAGCCAGCGCTCGTGAGTATAAGGACAATATCAGTTAGTCGGTTTATTGTCTTGTTAACTCACTCGGGCTAAATCTCGGAAACGGCCTTGTACTGAATAAATGATTAGGACTAAAAATTTCAGCTCTTAAATTACTTTAGTCGTCAACACCTTCAATATCGCCACGCATTACCGGATAACCTAAATTCATCCAACCAAAAACACCTTCCCATAAAACAGCAGTACGAGTATAACCACGCGCTCTTAATTTTTTTATGGTGTAATCTGCTGCTGCACGAGGGCAAGAGCAATAGGCAATAATTTGAACATCTTTTGGAATGCCTGCTACGGTTTCATCAAGATCAGCATAATATGGAAAAGGAATAGAGCCTTCTATATGTGCGGTTTGCCAAACAGAAGTCACCCGTGTATCAAGCAGAACCATTTTATTTTTTGCCAATAACGCGGCATTTAAATCTTGTGATGATACATACATGCCATCTTGCAAAGTAAAATTGGGGTCATCGCCATTTTTGTTTATAACGTATTGCTCAGGTGTAGGTAGTGCTTTAAGTATGGTTCTTTCTTCTTTCCACCCCAGCGCTTTACTTCGTAAAAAAGCGGTAATATTGTTGATGTCTTGAGTTGATAACTTATCTTTAAAGGCCTGCATTGGCGTATCTTGGCGACCATTTTGTATGGCATGACGAATAAATTCATCTGTGTTGTGGGCAAGTGCTGATTGATTGCCCAGTGCAGGAGCGGTTATCCCTTCTCCCTTAACCCCATGACAACTTGTACAATTCTCTAAGTAAACCTGTTCACCGCGTTTAATATCACCGTGGACAGGGTTGGTTGATAGTTTTAATCGTTCAACTCCGGCTTGTTCAAATAACCAATAAGTTAAGTCCCATGTTTCATCTAACGTCATAGGTCCGCCTACTTCATCAAGATAACCGCCCATGGCTGTGCCTCTTCTACCATAGGACATGGGTCTTAAAATAGCGTGAGGAACACCTGATTCAAATAAACTTTTGCTGCGCAGGGAAGGGGCGTGATCATTAACATGACCTTGTCGGTCTTCGCCATGGCATAAAGAACAATATTTTTGATAGTTTGCTGAGGCAACCTTTGCTTGAGATATCGTTAGTTTTCTTGGTGGCGGTAACGTGCCTAATTCATTACCTTGAGCGAATAATTCAATGGGCGTAATAAGACTTAACAAGCAGGCAAATTGTACCGCTCTTTGTAAATATAAGGAATTCATGTTTATGTTCATTTTTAAGATTTTTTATTTATATTTATATTTATATTATCAGGATAACCTAATACATTAACGATCATAAGGATAAGAAGCAATGCCTAGCTTGATGCTGCAAAGTTTCGTAACATATTTTAGGGGCTTGTTAGAAATAAAAAGATGGTTATACCAAAATAAAGCTCGAGTTAAATATCAATAATTAAGTAAAGGGGAAGTAGAAGCGGGAATTAACCGCCGTGAATGGCTAAATAAGGTCACGTTTTAGCTTTAGCCATTGTTCGCTTGTTACGCTATTTATAATGCTTTCATCAGTATCGATTAACTCAATACGGCTATCTTTTGAAAGAGTGATTTTGCTACAACTCAATTCACTACCTACTTTATTGAAACAGTAACTTCCTTTTTCGGTAAGTACGACGCCTTTAGCACGCGCCACCTTCAATGAAGTTATTAATGCCATCATTTGTTGGTGATCAAAAATATATTTACCTGAAAAAATCCAACCTTTACTAAAGTAACTCTCACCTTGATTGTTTAGTTCAATAAAGCCATTTTCTGCCAATCTAGCTTGTAGGGTTTGGTTTACTTTAAGTTCATTTTCATATTCGAGCGCCATTTTGTCTGAAACTTTGTCTGAAATATCGTCTAAATAGTGAGGTGAAATTCCAATGACAGCTTTGTCCTTTATATTAGTGATGGCGTTATTACATTCTTGCGCTAACCAATTAGGAGCAAAGTTCCCCTGTTGTATTCGGTACATTTTTTTTGCTGTTAGATTATTCTCTTCAATAAATAGGGATAAATTTTCTTCATCTTGCGCTGAATATTTATCTACTTTTGCCGCTAGAATGATATCCGCCACCCTAAGTTGTTGTAAAAATGATGGGTGCTCTGTATAGCGCTTATCGTTAAAGTTTCTGGCATCGACTAAACAAAATATTGATTGTAACGAGATTAACTCTCGGTATTTTCCACTCGTTAGTACAGCCACTACTTCTTTGGGATGACCCAAACCCGTTGGTTCTATTATTAACCTATCAGGTTTCGCTTTAACGATAAGTTGATTTAATGCGACCTGCATAGGTACGCCAGAAGCACAGCACATGCAACCACCGGGTACCTCACGAATAAAAACCCCTTTTTCATTAGTATTGCCTGCGAGTAATGCTGAATCAATGCCGACTTCACCAAACTCATTGACGAGTACCGCCCAGTTTTCATTTTTTGGTTTATTGGCAAGTAATTTTAATATTGCAGTGGTTTTTCCGACACCTAAAAAACCGGTAATAAGGTTAGTGGGAATCGCTGAAATTTTTGGAGATAGTGAGGCGAACATGTGAAAGGTACTCGGCTTAATACAAAGATCAGCAAAGAAAACATTAACGAGCAAAGTTAATGTTGATTTATGCTAATAAAAAGTTAGTCCAAGTTTACCACTTCTTAATAAAAGCTAGTGTAATTATTACTCGTTACCTTGGGAGATATAGCCACTAAGCTTCAATATTCGCTATTACATGGGGTTAAATTAGACAACCACCACACAATTACGCTTTTCTTTAGCCATATAGAGTGCTTTATCTGCTTCGATATATAGCTTATTTTCATCAAGTATTAAGTCAGGATTAACAACACAAGCACCGAATGACATAGTTACAAATTTATTAACCGTGCTTTGACTATGCAAAATCTTTAATGATTCAATACCTTGCCGTATTTCATTTAAATACCGCTCTGCCATATCTTTATCTAAATTAGAAAAAATAATGGCAAATTCTTCACCACCAATACGAAAAGCATAATCATTTGGCCTATTAATATAACTTAATATTTTTTCAGCAATGCTTTGTAGTACTATATCCCCTTGTGGGTGACCATATTGGTCATTATATTTCTTGAAAAAATCTACGTCTAAAATAGCTAAGCAAAAATTATGGCCATTGCGTTTAGCAATACGCATTTCATGGATAATAGATTCATCGTAACGGCGACGATTTAACATTGACGTTAGCTTATCAACTCCTGCTAATTTTTTATTCGTAATACTCACTAGAATATTCGTAAATTCTTTTATGTTTAAGTTTTTATCATAGCTTGGCAGTATTGTTGAGTTTGCCCACTTAATATTGCCTTGATGATCAAAATGTTTTATTTCGCCTTGCCATTTTTTACCTGCTTGAATAGTGCATAAAATATCAAATTCAAATTGCTGATAATCATTTGAATTGTCAAAGAAATGACTTGGTTTGCCAATTAAATCCTCTTTTTTTCTACCAAGAAATCTACATAAGGCACTACTTATATCTGTTATGACTGCCGCTTTATCTAAAGTAGCAATCATTATATTCTGGTCAATCAACTGAGTTCTATAACTTATATCTTTACGTGCGTGTGCTAAATTTTTTCTAATATAAAGTGCAAACACGAAGACGAAAATTAAAACAAAAAAAGAAAAAATAATGTTAGTCAGCATAGCTTGCTGTTTATTTATTAATGAGCGGGAATGAAATTCTTTTGCTTTTTTAAATGCAAAATCAACCAATTCAGCCACTAGTCCATTTAAATTAGTGACATGTTTAGCTCCTTTGCCTTTTGTAATGGCAATAGCTAGTGTGTTCTCTTTTGTGCGGACTAACTTAATAACTTCACTTCGAATTTCTCGCCAATCAATAAACGTTTGAAAGGTTCTATTTAATTGAGATTTATCCCCCAGAAAACGTTCGAAAATTGTATCGAATTCTTTCAATGCTTGTTCTTCATGCAGAGTAACTTGCTCTACGGCATAGCTAAGTTCTTCATTGTTATTAGCCAATACCACGTCTTTCATATATCTGTGCATTGAGACTAGATGAAAATTAATATTATTTGCCGCATTGGAAACAGCAAAAGGATGTTGATAAAGGTTATCAGTATCTTGCGAAATTTTTGATAATTGCCACTGAGAATTCAACCCCAAGCAAATAACAACAATAATAATTAGACTAAAACCAAGTGAAAATCTTTTACTTTCTGACATAGTGATTACTTCTTTATTTATTACCTTACTACTTCCTGATATCCTTATTATTTGTCCTTAAACACTTTAAGTAGTGTATTAATAATACCAAGCCTAATGTTACAAACCTTGTATTAAATCAACAATTATTTTAAAAAAATCACTTAATTGTTCATTAAAATTAATTAATTCTAAATATTAAAAAACTACTTAAATTGAAATTATTAGGCGTCTAAAATAACGTGATTATTTAATTTAAACTGTGCGGGCTACTAGGGTTAAAATTCAAGCAGAGCGTTCATTCACTATGTAGGTAAACAGCTGATGAGGAAGTCCATCAAGTCGCTAAATAGTTAGGTTTGGTTCTATAACTGTACTTAAATATTTATTAGGTTATTTGGATCATGCATCTTTACGTCATTTGAGTATATAATGATGCTCGCTCTCAACAAGGCTTGTGATACACCGCGTATAATTTTTATTATAGGGTGCTTGCGTTGTGAGGGAATTTTAACGTAGAGTTCATTGGTTATCGATCGTAATAAAGACCGCTAACAATACCAATACCACATTCAAGCCCGAGTAGTATGGCATGCAGATATTAGAAAAAGATTATCAGATTAACAGCGTCAGTAAAGCTATTGGCGCAGGTGAAAACTCCATTATCGCACTACCTACCGGTGGTGGTAAAAGTATCTGTATTCTCAAATTATGCCAAGCAATGTCCGATAAAAAAGTCGTGATAAGCCTACGTAATGCTGCATTGGTTCCACAATTATTAAATACGCTTACCATTAATGGTCTGACGGTTAGTGTTGTTAAATCTGGCTATCAGTATATAGCTGGCGGTGATGTGACATTAATTATGGAACAGTCATTTGCCCGTCGAAAGCACCTAAATATCCAGTGTGATGTATTGCTACGCGATGAATATCATGTTGGTTGCATGGGCGGCGTTTATATTGCTATGCGTGAAGAGCTAGAACCTGATCTGATTATCGGTCTTACTGCGACCCCAATTGATAGATTAGGTGTTTATATTGATCAGTCGATGAAATTGATTGAAGAAACCACGACTAAGGATTTGATTGAATTAGGTGAATTAGCCAAACCTGTATATAAAGTACCTAGCCTCTCTCAAGAGATAGATTACAGTTCGGTTAAGATGTACCGAGGTGATTTTAGTGTCTCGGGTTTAGATTGTATATTACTAGAACACTGCTCCTTAGTTGCGCAGCAGACAATTGATGATGCACTCTCTCATGGCCGCAAGGTTATGCTGTTTGCTAACTCCATCAAACATGTAGAGTCATTATCTGAAGCATTTGATTTGCTCGGTGTTAGTCATGAAATAGTTCACTCGCAGCGCCCGGCCAGTGATAATGATGAAAGCATACGTAGGTACAAGTCAAACGAGGTCAGGTTAATCATCAATATGTCTATGTTGACTATTGGTTTTGATGATCCTAGCACTGATTGCGTGGTGTTAGCACGACCGACCAAAATTTTAAGATTGTATTTACAGATTATCGGCCGATGTTTACGCGCCTCAAAAGGCAAGGATAATGCGTTAATACTGGATTTAGCCCAGTGTATATCGACTCATGGTTTTGCTGAGGATTATAGAGACTTTACGCGTAAAACGGCTAAGTCTGCAGCAATTATGTCTGAGAGATTGAGCGTGACCAATATAGCTCAGTTTGTCGATGGAGAGTTCAGCTTCAATGAGTCAATAGAGCGCAAGGTTGTCAAAAGAAAGGCACCGAGTACACGTAAAAAAATTCAAAATACGTTAGTTGCCAGTAAAGAGCTTGTTGATAGGGCTGCGAGCAATAGAGCTACCGCGTTACTCAGGCTTAATCCAAGAATGGAAAAATTCGTCAGCACTATTGAGTTGGTTAATATTGTTTATGAAGGGCAAGACGAAAGTACCAAGATGCTTGATGAGGTCGCTATGGTTAAAATTGTTGCACTGATTGGCTTCGCTTACAGTGACGCATTAGTTGATAGTTGTACTACGTTAGTTGAGACGATGCACGCCCAAAATCAGTCTATTAGAGGTTTACTGGCTAAGGTTAGTAATCTAATCACGGCAATAGCGATGCAAGACCTGGCTGTTAAAGAGGTTGTTGTTAAAGCATAAATAACTAAGGTCAAAATTCTCAGGTCTACATAACAACGAGTTTGATCTTTCTAAGTGAATTGTTAGTCTAGTCACAAAGTAAATAGCGAAAAACACAACCAAAGCAAATACAGCAAAATATAGCGAAGCAGAGCATCATATAACCCACCTCTAAGCACTTAAATTCCCAACGAAAGATTAACTTCACAGGTTTGTGATAGCCCCTATATTGCCGTTTTTATATCGAAATAGGCAATAACTTGCCTATTTTACTATAAAAAAATATCGAAAATCAGAGTTAACTGGCATCGAGAATAAATATTAATGGCTTAAAACTTGCTATTAATTATCTAGGGGAAAATGAGAGATTAAGGACAATCCAATGGTAAATTCAATCAGCCCGCAAAATTATCTTGTACAACAAACAACTATCAATACTCAAAAAGCAGAGTATATCGAAGAGCCATCTTTTAAATCAGCTGAAAGTATTAAGAATATTGATACACGCAACAATGCTGTTAATCAAGAGAAAACGCCCATTTTCAGAGGCTAGCTAATGGGCAAAGCGACAAAGGTATTTTAATGAGCATTGCACAAATGCAAGATGAAGAATCAGATTTATATAAAATGTCCATATATTGGGCATTAAAGGACTTAGCTCACTAGAAAGTTATGAAAAATAGGTTGGATTAACCGCTAATTATATAAATTATTAGGCTTAAAGTACGCCACAAAATATAGCAAATTATTTTTTTGTTTATTAAAACGTAATTAAATCAATATATATTCAGTATCGAGGATAAAATGGAAGTAATTAAAAGCACTTTTCAAGGTCATTCACAAAATGTACAACACTCGAATAAACCAAAAGAAAACAATACTTTTTCTGAAATATTCGCTGCTTATCAAGAGAAACATACTGTTGTGGAGGTAGAAAAGCCAAGCGCGAAGGCAGTATTTACAATGAATACAAGTCAAGGCGATCAACAAGAAATCAATCTAGATGAGTATCTTACACCTGGACCACAATCAGGCTCAGTGAATCTAGGTGATATACCATTGTTACTCCCTACTGCCCATAATATTGATACTTTATCCAAATACTCCGAAAAAGAGTTTAACGCATTGTTAGAAAAATATGGCATACCATCACCACCAGCAACGATTGAATTTGATAATAATGGGCAATTAGTTCTGCCTGTAGATTATGCTCACTCGGCAGAGTTAAAACAGGCTTTTACAGAAAACCCCAAAGTTGAAAATTCCCTAAGAACAACGGCGGCTATAGCAAGCCATTATGCTGGTATTATGGAAGGACAACCTTTTCGTGATGAAATGTCGACAGCAAGAAATCAAGCAGACAGAAGTAGAATAGCTGAAAAATACAGCTACCTTTTCGATGATAATCGCCCAGATAAACAGATTATCTTAACCTTTTTGAACGATGGCAGTATGTTGTTAGGTGAAAAAATTAATAAAATGACTACTTGATAAGTTATAGGTCAATTGGTCGTGTGATCCCTGTTTAGTGAGATAGCTATTTGAACCCGTGTGTTGCATCGAATAGCTGAACTCACACCTTTAAAAATGTGTAATCACGCCGACAAAAGCACCTTTAAATTCAAGGTCGGTATATAAATGGTCTAAATCTTCAAACTTCATTTTCACGACTCGATACCCTAAGGTCAGATTAAAATCCATCATCCGGTTATCAACTAGGTCGTAACTTACGCCAACTTGATAGTCATAATGTGAATGGTCATCTATCAATAAAAAATCACCTTGGGCAAATACACTTAAGTTAGTTAACGGCAAACTAATATTAGTAGCAACATACAACATAGGTACAACTTCGTTTGTCTTTATTTTACCCGTAGTCACAGTCTTTGTTGTTTCTGTAACAATATGACCATGTTCCGGGTGCTCTTCTGCATCCAAACCACCGTCATTACTTGTAGTAACAGTCGTTTTTGTCTCCGTTTCAGTGACAGCACCATCAAAGTCTCTAGCGGTTAAACCAAAATCAAATGAAAGTATGCCGTTATCAAATAATTGATAATATAAGGTGTAATCGACATAACTGATGTTAAAACTGGCATCAATATCCACACCCACATCCACATGAAAGGTTTCATCGTCGTAGCTAAATGACTCTTGCCTTGAAGTAGTTTTACCTGTGGTAGCAAGCGTGGTACTTGAAATGCGTACATTCGGGAGCAAAGGAAAAGGGTGTTCAACGGCAACAAAGTAGTTACTTTGCTGCTCTTTTTTTAAATCAGCGTCAATTAGAATATGTTTCTCACCAAAACTACCACTTGCTTCACTTTGCCAAATTTGGCCGCCCAGATATAAACCAACTGTTTCTGCTTGTAGGTTAGCAGTAAAAAGTGCAACGAGAGTTGCTGCAAAAACTGTTTTCTTCATCTAGTTATGACCTTGTTTACGAATGGGCATGTTCCATGTTTTATCTACTCGCCATCACCTTTATAACCACAAGAGATTATAAAAATAGCTATTAATACAATAATCTATTGTAAGTCATACACAGGTTCAAGTTAATAAAAACCTAACCGTATATTATGGATAAATCTCAGTAACATGCTAATTAATTAGCATGATTTTCAGATGGTTAATGAGATTTCTTACGGGTAAATTTGTGTTACGAACACCTATCAGTAACATGACACGAAATTTATTAGAAATATATGGAAAAATTTTTAATTCTAATGTCTTTAAAGCGCACTTTAAAGTTATGCCAATACCAATACGTGAATAACTGCTTTGGTGGTGCAGGAGGCTGTCAGGGTGAAGAGCAATCAGAGTTGTACGTCTATGTTTTCTGCAAGCTCATTATGCCGTTGGAAGTTAATCTAAGAACGCTAGCTGATGCCACATTGAAGACATTAATTAATTGAGCTGAAGTTGTAGTTCGGATTAGGTTTGCTAACTGTAGCGTCATATTTAGCGGAATATAATTGTTGGCTTTAATGAAAAATGACATAAAAGTCAGCCAACAATTATAAGTTAGATCTTAACTCGGATGTTAGTTCAGTCTTATCGTCTATTTAATCTTTCCATAAATATGTTCTAAGGTATCTTCGATTGAGGCACTCAGAATATTATTATGGTGAACCATGTACCATTCATGATGGATATTTAAACCGGGAATAGCGAATTGTTCCAAGTTTTCTATAAAATCCATTACCACCAAATGATTGCCTAATGGAAATGCAGAGGCTAAATAAAGGTTAGAGTTAATACGATTCTCTATTTGTAACCGTTTTTCAATTAAGTCCTGCATTAACTTTGGTTTGTCCCAGTATGGAGTATCGTAAGCTATGTAGTTTTGAAATAATGGCTGATGATGATCATCTAAGAATAATAAGGCGGTAGCAATAATGCCCGAAAAAGAAACACCGTTAAAGCTTCGGTTATTCGCATCAATACGATAAGTCGATTCGATCAATGGCAAAAATTCTTGTTTGAAAAATTCTAAATAATTCATTGCTCCGGGCAAACGATAATCTATGCTTCGGCGATCACTTCCTTCAGGACCTTCTTCAATTGCAACTACGATAACATCTCTATTTTTACCATCAATATTATTCACAAAGGTTTTAAAATTCCACTGGCCATCTAGTACGTAGATAATGGGGTAGTTCTTATCAATATTTTTCTGATAAGAAGCAGGTAGATAAATATGATAAGGATAAGTAACCCCCGTTATTTTAGATTTTAATATGGATTTCCCTACATATTTCCCCTTAAGCGAACTTCCCCATACAGCCTCATCCACTTCATTTTTATTCTGAAGATGACCACACCCAAGTAGTGAAATCACAAACAATATTAATGTAATTACTTTCAATTCATTGCCTTTTACTTTGTTTATTAATGATTTATTCAGACAGAAGGTGAGTCGAAAAGTTCATGTCACTGTTCAATAAAACTTTTAATAATATATCGTTCATTTATCGAAGCGATTAGCACTAAGTTAATTAGTAACATGGCTAAATTTTATTAACGAATTTCGTCCGTTCTGGTGGCGAAGCAGACTATTGGCTGTGATAAATTCATATCTAGATTAGGTCAACAAAGTGGCATTAGAGCTCATGCTATAGGTTAATCTCAAAGATCAGGCACTGTCATAAAAGGTAGTTCATAGGTTAAATATCCTCATCCAGTGACGAGTTTCTTATTATTCGTGAAGTTCCACAAACTCTCTATCAAACCTTGTCATATAAGTGACATTTAAGTGTCATGAAAGTGTCATGTAAATCACAACTAAGTAAGGTATATTTCCTGAAATTTTATAAATAAATTTTAAAATTGAGCTATGCCTCTGTAAGTAAGGATAGAATTATAAGTCCGGAGTGACGCTTGGGTGTTGTGCAACTTGACACTTTTGAAAATAATAATTGTGCGTATCTCTATGGTCATATCCGACAAAAACTACATTGAGGTCTCCAATAAAATAGTGAATAATTTTACAGTTAAACTCAAACTCTATGCGCTCGCCATTGTTATTTCGGCTTGTTTAGTCGTATTACTTTTGACAACCATGAGCTCATTCGAAGAAACGAAAAAGTTAAATGAAACTCTAGTGTTAGTACAAAACAGTAAAGCAGGAGTACTAACACTGCGTAGAAATGAAAAAGACTTTTTAGCGCGCTTGGATACTAAATACCAACAAAAATTTGAAAAGAATTTCACCCAGTTAATGGAAGATATTAACAGCTTAAATAATAATATTGAGTTAATAGGTTTAGATTCTAAAAAATCACAAAAAGATCTCAAGGATCAGCTACATAAATATAAAGAAGACTTTACTGAAATTGTAAACATTCATCAGTCAATTGGCTTTATCCATAGTACAGGGTTACGAGGAAAGTTACGCGCATCAGTACATGAAGCAGAAGAGCAATTAATGCAGTTGAACTCTATTCAACTATTGGTTGACATGTTAACCCTAAGACGTAATGAAAAAGATTTCATGTTACGAAAAAATAACAAATATCTTGATAAATTTGAACGAAATTACATTCAGTTTAATCAGCACTTAGCTCAGTCAGGCCTTTCTTCTTCAATACAGCAAAACATTAGCTATAAAGTGGCGGCCTATCGGTTAATGTTTATCGAGTTAACTAATAGTTATCAAGAGCTAGGATTAAGCCCTAAACTAGGTTTACATGGTAAAATGCGCAGTACAGTACACAAAACAGAGGATATATTTAAAGCCCTCAATAAGGAATTGTCGCAGAGTATCACAGTGCAAAGTAGCAAGGTTTATAATACCTTGTTATACATTATTGGATTTTCTATTATGCTAATTGTTGGGGCATTATTTTCTATCTCTTATAACATCAATAAACGTCTAAATAACCTGACAAACCATCTTAGTGACGTTTCATTAAAAGGTGACTTGTCTGCCACTTTACAAATAATTGGTAAAGATGAAATTACCGCGATTAGCCAATTGTTTAATACGTTTGTAATGAGCCTAAGACAAACTTTTACCAAAATACCCTCGTTCTCAGAAAACCTACAAATTGTATCTAAAGAAAACTCAATCGTCTCTCAAAGTACTAATACCTTAGCTATTGAACAGCAATCTGAATCAGAGCAGTTAGTACTCGCTATTCAGCAGATGTTATCTGCTACTGAAGAAATCACCCGTAATATTCATGTTGCAGTCGATTGTGCCTCAGAAGCGAGTGAATCGGTTTTAAAAGGCAATATAACCATTGAAAATGTTAGCTCCTCGATTAACGCGTTGTCTGAAAAGTTACGACTTTCAGCAGAAGCGACAAAAGACTTAGAAGATAATAGCCATAACATTAGTTCAGTTTTAAATGTGATCAGTAGTATCGCAGATCAAACAAATTTACTGGCATTGAATGCTGCAATTGAAGCTGCTAGAGCCGGTGATAGTGGTCGCGGATTTGCAGTCGTTGCCGATGAAGTTCGAGCTCTAGCTAAACGAACACAAGATTCAACTATAGAAATAAAAGCTTTGATAGAAAGCTTTCAGGCCAATGTTAAAAGTACTATTGGCTCTATGCAAGAAGGCGCTAACGAAGCTTCTGATACGGCTAAAGAAACACGCGATGCTAATGAAACGTTCAATATTGTCAGTAGTGCAGTTAACCGAATGTTTGATCTTAACAGCAATATTGCCGTAGCCTCAGAAGAACAAGAAGCAATTTCTAGTGATATTACCCAAAATATACATCGTATCAATGAAATGGCGAAAGAAACTGCACAGAAGTCTAGTTTAACCAGTCAATCAAGTTCGCAAATTGAAGGTATTGCCTCGAGCTTACAGTCATTAGTTTCTATCTATCGGTTTTAGTCAATAACTCCCTGGCATAAGTGCGTTGGGGAGTTATTATTCCAACAGACTATTATGATCTTAAGGTTAATGTCACCAAGACAATACCATGGTCTGTACTTTCACCATCGCGGTCGAAAATAGGGTTAATTAAGTGTCGGTCGTAAGTCTCATAATTACTGAGTTGATAAAGACTGTCGTGATAACTGGCATCAAATTCACATGACAATAAAATGTAATCGAGTACCGAGCTACCTGCGCCAAAATAATGTGTTGGGGTGCGAGGTGCTTTTATTTCTTTAGTTAACTCGCGAGTCATTCCTAGGCTCTTTTCTACAGAACTTTCATTGGTATCATTCGTTTTATTAATTTCGTTTGAAAGCACTGTTTGATATAAATCCCATGAGTCGTTTAAGCAATACTTAGCAAGATAGGCATCACGATCGATGGACGATACAAAACGCAAAGTATTAGTCAGTAAATGACTTAATACACCATCGTCTAAGGTATTATTAAAATCACCCATAAGCACCATAGGATGACCAGTAGTCTCACGCCTGTCAATCATATCAATCATTAATAAGGTGGCTTCACTGCCACGCTTTATCGTTGAACCCCAACTACCCGCCACTTGTACTTTTAGACTTTCAATAATCGTTTTTTCTGGTGAGCGACTTTTATCTTTTTCATCGAGTTCAATCATGGAACGTTTAGATTTTAAGTGCACTACATAACAATCACAGTGACCTATATGAGGTGCGTCAATCGTTGCTCTAAGTACTTTTCTGCTAAAAGAAAAATCATCAGCTAAACCTAAGGTCTGCGCAAGTTCAATGTTTGGAGCTACCGCTTGGGCATTAATAATTGGATAACGTGAAGCAATAGCGACAACAGGGCGTTTATAAATGAAATCATCAATGACTTGAGGTTGATCAACCACTTCAAAATGACTATAACCTTGAGAGGCGACTAATTCTTTTAACGACTCAGCACTAAATACTTCTTGAAAACCAATAATATCAGGCTGATATTCCCGTAAATAATCAGTAATCCATGTTTGTTTTTTTTGCCATTGCTCAGCGCTATATATGCGTTCAAATTCATAATAAGCATTGGGTGGCTCAAGGTAATTAAACAAATTGAAGGTAGCAATTTTAAGTTGTGTATTTGCTACTGTCTCATTTGATACAGCGATAGAGGGCAGTATCTGATTTGTTACTTTATTAGTTATGTTATCACTATGATTGATGATGTCAGCTCTCATAAACGATGAAGGGTAATTATACCTCATCGTTTATAAAAGGTATAAACGTTATCAAATTAAAATAAAGCAAATGCAGAGTAAAAAGGAGCCCGCAGCTAGCCAATTTACCACCTTTATTTAGATTGCAGTAAATATCTATATGAATCAATTTAATGTAAAGTTTACAGCAGATCAGTAAAGTAAAAACTAGCCGTAAGTTAAGCCGTAAGTTAAGCCGTAAGTTAAGCCGTAAGTTATAGAGTTTTCAATGAAGTATTTAAAGCACAGTTTGAATAAATATCATCACTCCTTATCATATGGCGGCGTAATTATTGCTGCTATATTTTTTTCAATTTCTTTAATGCCATCTCTCTTACCTCGACCATATGTATTGCAAGGGCTCCTATCAGGCCTTACGCTAACAATTGGCTACGGTGTTGGTGTTTCCCTGCGTTACTTCTGGCTCTACCTTGAGCTGCCAACGTTATCTGGCCTTTTAAAATCTTATGTTCAATATACTGTTTCAATATTGAGCTTTATATTATTTGCTTACGCTATATTTGCCTCCAATGCATGGCAAAATGAGGTGAGAATTTTGATGGGCTTAGAGCCAGTTAAAGAATTTTTGCACTTTAAAATGATAACGATTGCTTTGCTGCTCGCCTTTACTTTACTTTTTATTAGTCGTCTTTTAGCCAAAAGTTTTAATAAAATAAGATTTAAGATTCATAAGGTTATTCCTAAGAGAATTGCCAATACATTAGGCTTAATTCTCATCGTTTTTACTGTATTTATTTTTACAAATAACTTTATTATCAGCAAGGTAGTGGATTCATTGGATGAGGTATACTCCTTTGCTGATAAGAATAGTGATAATGATATATCACAACCTTTAAATAATAAGGCGACGGGCAGTGCTAGTTCTTTAATTAAATGGGATAGTATTGGACGAACAGGACAAAACTTTATCGCTACGGGGCCAAGTAATGAAGACTTAGAAACGTTTTTTAAAGAGCGTACATTAACGCCTCTTCGAGTTTATGCCGGTCTTCGCTCAAGTGAATCGGTCCAACAAAGAGCCGAATTAGCGCTAAAAGAGCTTATTCGTATCAACGGCTTCAGCCGTTCTAAAGTCGTGATTGCCACGCCAACAGGCACGGGTTGGTTAGATCCCTCAGCTATGAATCCCTTTGAGTATTTGCACAAAGGGGATACGGCCATTGTATCAATGCAATACTCGTATTTACCTAGTTGGTTAACTTTATTGGTTGACCCTGCAGGAGCAAAACAGTCGGCCTTGGCGCTGTACAATACAATTCATAAATATTGGTCAACACTGCCCAAAGCTTCTCGTCCTGACTTATATGTTTTTGGTTTAAGCCTAGGTGCGTTAGCTACTGAAACCTCAATAAATGTTGCAACAATTATTAATGACCCAATACAAGGAGGATTGTTAGTTGGTGCGCCGTTTCCAAGTACTATTGCACCCATGTTGACAAAACAACGTAATATCAACTCTCCTCAGTGGCTTCCGACAATACACGACAGCTCACTCGTACGTTTTAGTGCTCAACAAAATCAGCTGAAAAATAAAGATTGGCATTGGGGACCCATGAGATTCGTCTATATTCAGTATGCGAGTGACCCAATGGTTTTTTTCTCTTTAGACCTATACAGAAAGGAACCCGATTGGATGAAGGGAACAAGAGGGCATGATGTCTCTCCGGACTTTACCTGGTATCCAATAATTACCTTTTTACAAGTGCTTTTTGATTTACCTATGGCTGATAGAATGCCTAGAGGTAGCTCTCATAATTATTCAGCAAGTAGCTACATGGATGGCTGGTTAGAGGTGACTCAACCTGAAAATTTAAGCCTTGAAGAAGAAGAAAAGATAAGGAATCATTTTAAAGATGAGTAATTATTTTAAATAAATCAAATGTCGAACTATTACAGTCGGCAGAAGTAAAGTCGACAACGGCAGCACTGAAGCGCAAATTGAAGCAGTAAACTAACCTTACCCGAAAGCATAGCCTGTACTAAGCTATCGGGTATTCTTATGGATATATCTTTTAAATAATAAGCTCTAAACCGATAGGGATAATGAGTAAACTACCCAAAGTATAGCCAAGCTTTCTTACCGTATTACTGTAATCTTTCTTAATTTTCACACCAAATAATGGCTTTAAAATATCGATACGACGAATAACTTCAAAGCAAATAAAACATAATAAAATGGTGAGTATAATAACGCTGATAGGCTCCATAATCGGCCCTAAAGACAGTGACGATAAGTTATAGGCAAGCACAATAATAATTGTTTGGTGCACAATATAAAAAGGGTAGACCGCATCGTTAAAGTAACCCAATAAAGATGATTTTCTATTTAAGTATTTATAAGCGAGTGCTAAGACCATTAATACCCCTAAAACACGCACTAAACTGTAGATAATCATACCGATTATAATGAGCCAAGCTGGGGTAGAATCGTCTATCGATAGCCAAACGGTATTATAGAAACTGATGAAAAGCAGCAATGACATTATAAAAGTAAGCAGTAATGCTTTTACATTTCTTTTTAATTGTTGCCAAAAACTGGCATGCCAGCCAATTAAATAACCATAGATCAAAAAAGTAAAACCTAACGGGTAACGGCTAGTATCTATCGACCAATTTAATTGAATATAAATGATAGGTAGGATGAGTACTAAAACAATGACGCTTATATGTTGCTGAAAAAGCCAGTCACTTACCTTTGTTATATAAGGCGAATTGAATAAAGGGAGAAGTACTATTAGCGTTAACGAATATTGCCATAAAGAACGTAAATACCATAAATGGTTTACATCTAAATGTGGCCATATACCAGCCTGATTATTTTTGAATAATTCGGTGTTATCGTTAAATAATGCTAAATAAAATTGCCAGTACGATAAATCTAGCGCGCCATTTGCTGTCATTTCTACATAAAGTTGTGGCGGAACAATGACCAAGACACCAAACAATAAAGGTAATAACAAACGTAAACTTCGGACAGAGGCATAACGTATTAAAGATACTTTAACGAGTATAAAACGAATAGCAATACCTGAAATAATCCATAACGATGCCATACGCCAAGGTTCGACAATGAGCATGAAATTTTCAAGGGTTTGGGATTGATAGACACTTTTGAAATGAAAATCCCAATTTTCCACATATAACATACCTATGTGATAAAAAATCAGTAAGCCAAAAACAAGGATACGTAACCAGTCGAGATCATAACGGCGTTCAGGCATATCTTTTGATGTAGGAATAAAATGTTTTGCTAATAACTTGATAGATTGAACAGCCATTTGTTCACCTTTAGAGATAATTTATTTGGTAGAATAGTGACAGGAAATTTAGTTATAAATAGTCAAAAAGGCTTAATAAACAATGTATAGGGATAAACGGTGGCTGAGAGGGATGAAATGTTTTGCTTTAACTGCTGTTATGTTATTTTATAGCGATGAATAAATTACAACATTATCAAAAATATAAATTTCGCTATGAAGTCGTCGCCATATTTTGTTATCTATTAATTAATAGTGTCATTTTAGCGACCTCGGTGATTATGGAAGCTAATCGCTCAGGAGAGCCAGACTTTCAATTATGGGAGCCTTTTGTCTGGGAATTTAGCAGTGCAATAGCAACCATGCTTTTGCTACCTGCCTGTGTATGGTTATTAAAAAATCATGTCTTTGACTGGGCTAAAGTAAAAGTCTTTTTTGCTATTTATTTATTCAGTGCAGTCGTCTTTTCATTAGCACATGTTGTTATTATGGTGTCGATACGAGAGCTTGTTTATTGGTCGCAGAAACTTGATTATAACTTTGGCAATATATGGATTGAGTTTTTTTATGAATTCCGTAAAGACTTATGGAGTTTCATTTTTATTTTGCTGTTTATCAAAGGTTATGGTTTTATTATTAGTCGTCTTCAAGGTGAAGCTAACCCTATTGCCGTTGGCGAAGAAGAAAATATTACTCAGCGATTTGACCGCCTATTAGTGAAAAAATTAGGCAAAGAATTTATTGTCAAAGTAGAAGATATTGAATGGCTTGAATCATCAGGGAATTATGTGAACTTACACAGTAAAGGGCGAATATATCCAACCCGTTCAACGTTGACGCAATTAATAGCACAAATAGAAGAGCAAGGTTTTTGCCGTATTCACCGTTCTCATGCGATTAATTTAAATAATATTGAGTCAATCACGCCGCTGAGTAGCGGTGATAGCGAAGTTAAGCTCGATAATGGTAAGCTATTAAATTTATCAAGACGCTATAAAGATGCATTTAAATCGCAATTGCTGTAATTAAATTTAAAGAACAAAAACATAATAAAAGGAGATACATAGTTATATCTCCTTTTTATCTGGTCAAAATTGTGATTTAAGCTGAGGTTATTTGCTGTCAGCTATACGAATCGTAGCTTTAATAATTTTAACCACTTCTTTGGTTCTGCCACTTCGACTACCTAAAGCTTCAATTTTAGTTAAGCTATCTTCTACATCTACATCTACATCTACATCTACACCTGTAACCACCTTACCAAAAACAGTATGTTTCCCGTTGAGAAAAGGCGTCGGTGCAAAGGTTAAGAAAAATTGGCTGCCATCAGTGCCAGGACCAGCATTTGCCATGCTTAATGTTCCTGCTGAGTTATGACCTAAATCATCATCAAAATTATCAGTAAACTCTCCGTCATATCTATAACCTGGGTTACCTGCACCAGTTCCTGTAGGATCACCGCCTTGCGCCATAAAGCCTGGAATAACACGGTGAAAAGTTAAGTCATCGTAGAAACCTAAGTTAGTTAAGTAAATTGTGCTTGAAACATGCATAGGTGCTGATTCGGTTAATAACTTGATAGTGAGGTTGCCTTGGTTTGTTTGCAGCTCCCAAAAATAATCTTTTCCTGGCGTAAAACCAAGTAATGGCGGTTGGCTTAACTTGGTCTTCCAAGCTGGATCTGTTTTATCAATTGCTTGTTTTGAAATAAAACGATCCATTTTATTTATAGAGGCATCTCCGCCACAACATGCCGTTAGCGTGATTATTATAAAAAGGCTAACAATGATTTTTATCGTATTATTCATATGAAGTGTCTTATGTTTTTGTTTTAAGTTGTTGAAAATATTGTGACTTGTCAGGTTTTAGTCGATATTATCGTGTATCAAGAGCCAGGGTTCAAGTGGCACGCAGTAAATACTTTAAGTCATTTATTCCCGTTGTTAAAGGCTGGACAGTTTAGCCATATATTGAACTTATATTACCCCCTATACTAACGTCATAAATGTTCGATTTATCAATATTTGGTTTTGCGCTATTAGTATGCCGTCAGCATAAAAAATCAAATTAGTTTACCCAATTCGTTACGTAAAAAATAATGCTCGCCCATTATAACTTTCTCAGTCAGCCCCCCTATTGAAAAATAGTGGCTGAGAAAGTTTCCTTTATTAAAGATAAAATAAAGTTAGATTTAAAATTAAAGTGACAAACTAACTTTTAACAGCCTAGATTAAAATAATAACGCCTTAACTTCAGTAAAGTTCTCAAGACCTAATAACTGAGATTTTTGATCTAACTCACTGAGATCATTATGGCCTGTCGCTAACACGTACAAACAAGATAGCATGAATAATTCCAACTCATCTTGTTTACTGCCTTTTTTTTGTTGTTGACTCACTTTATCTAAATGATTAAGTTGCTTAATTACACTGGCATCAATATGCCATAAAGACAGCATTAAAGTAGAAGCAGAATAAATACTCGTTTGCATTGTTTCATTTATATGCTGATTCAACGAGTGTAAGTCATTGATACCTTGTAGTGAGTGTAATATAAGTTCATGTTTAACTGAATTTTTATGGGTGAGTAGTAAAATGCCCAATAGTGCAAATATCAACACCTGTTCGGTCAACGCAATAGAGAACTTAATATCTTTTCCTACAGATTTTCTCATTAATTGAAAGAGCTTAGGCGCGATTAAAAAGGCATGAGTACATTGGTCAATAATTTTTTGTTCTACTTGTGATTTAAGCGCATCTTTAACACCATAAACTACCGCCATATTTATCACAGTATTGATGCCTAAATTTCGACTTATTGCTTCTTGAGTCGTTGTCGGTGTTTTACCATAAATAGCTTTGCTGGCAAGGCCCATCACTCGACCCGTAAAAACAGCATCATTAGCAACAATTTCAACCACTCTGTCTATATTTAGATTATCTTGCTCTTTTTCTAGTAAAAGTTGCTGACAGCTATTAGGCAGGGGGGGCATGTTTTGTGCAATAGATCTTAAGCTTTGCCTAGTGTTTTCATCTTTGCCCAATAACGATAACTCTCTAAACTTTGATGGGGTAATACCAAACTTATTGCGAAAAGCACGTTCAAAAGTAGCGCGCTCTGAATAGCCTAACTTGTGTACCAAGGCATCAATACTGAGTTGTTTAGTCAGCAAGTCGTGTACACAGAGTTCATTCAAGTATTTATGCTGAATAAGTTTAAAACTCGTTTCTTCTTGACTGAGTTTGCGTCGAAAAGAGGTCATACTCATCGCTAACGTTTTGGCAGACTGCTCTATGGTAAGGGTTGCAGGAATAGCACTTTTACTGAGTAAGGTATTAACCGACTTGGTTAAAAGTAAAGGTTTTGTCGTTTTATTCATTTAGTTATCGATAACTATTTAATAAAGATAGTTGCTCTATTTTGCACTAATAGCGCGGCATTAGCATGGTAAATCTGAAGTTTAAAGCAGGTTTAACTCAATACTCTAGGTCGTAGTCAGTCAACTGTAGAACACAATTAGATTGCCCAACAGAATAAAATAAAGTCCTTTGAGGTCGAAGAAAGGCCGTTTAGGTCGCATGAATATTTATACTTCCTTTGTCGTTCGCAAAGGTATTAAGTATTCATTCTAAATCATCATTGTGATCACATTGAGCGCCTTAAAAAAATCGTAACTGATTATCCTCACGGTCTAACTTGCTAAAAACAATAAATAACTCTATTTTTAGTAAAGAATGGTTTAAGAAGATCTTACGGCTAAGTTAATAAGTATCCCCTCAATTTGATGAAATACGTACCAAAATCATGGAAAATATAAAGCTTCTCTTGGTAAACTTTATCAAGCTAGCATTAGTTAGCAGTATTTTATTCTCTTCATTAAGTTACGCGGATAACAATAAAAGGCCCAACTTAAGCTTTAAACACATCAACAATCCACTGATAGATTCTATTGGTGAACAGTTGGATACTGCTCAAGATCAACAAGGGGTTATGTGGTTTGCTGGCACTGGTGGTTTAGCTCGTTATGATGGCTATTCTGTTAAAGTTTATCAACATGACGCTAATGATATTAATAGTTTAAGCAATAATTATATCTTAGATATTTTAATAACTCGCTTAGGTCAGCTATGGATTGCCACAAATGGAGGTGGCCTTAATCTTTATAACCCACTCTCAGATAGTTTTACTCAATATCAACATGATCCTAAGAATTCCAATAGTCTTAGCAATTATAATGTTATTTCATTAGCAGAAAGTCATGACGGAAAAATATGGCTAGCGACTTATGGCGGTGGACTTAATTTATTTGATCCAAAGAAAGAAAATTTTGTTCATTTTAATAACCAAGAAAGTGATGGTAATAAATTATCCAGTGAAAATTTACAATATGTTTTTGAGGATCATCAAGGTATTGTTTGGTTGGGCACCTATAGTGAAGGTTTGATTCGTTTCAATCCAAATACTAATGATATCAACTATTACCAACATGATAATCAAGATGCGAATAGTTTAAGTAACAATAACATACAGACGATCTATGAAGATAAAAAACAACAATTATGGTTAGGAGGCATTGGTGGTGGTTTAAGTCGATTAGATAAAGTATCTAATCAATTTGTTAATTACAAATATAATCCTGATGATAGAAGCATAGGGGCTAATGATGTTTTTGACATAATCGAAGATGATCAAGGCACTTTATGGATCGCGACGGAAGGTGGCGGCCTCAATCAGTTTATTCCTGAAACAAATAGCTTTATACGACATAAAAATATTCCTAACGCCCCTAAAAAATTACTGAGCAATAAAATCCGCAGCCTTTACCTAGATAAAGAGGGGGACTTATGGCTTGGTTATTTCCCAAACGGAATATCGAAAGTAGATCCTTATGCGTCATTATTTACTAATTTCCAGCATACCCCTCACATTGAAAACAGTGTAAGCAATAATGGCATATTAGCATTTGAGGAAGATAACTTAGGTAATTTATGGATAGGCACTGAGGTGGGGCTTAATTATCTTAATCGAAAAACGGGTAAATTTACCCGCTATATGTATGATAAAAATATATCTAATGGCTTATCAGCACCCGCAGTACTATCTTTACTGCAAGATAATCAGGAAGGACTCTGGATAGGTACATGGGCCGGAGGTTTAAATTATTTTGATACAAAAACACGCAAGTTCAGCCACTATTTTCCAGAGGAAAATAACCCTAATAGCTTACAGGGTGAAAACATTTTTTTACTTTTTAAAAATAATAATAAAGGAATTTGGATAGGTACATGGCGAGGCGGTCTTAATTATTTTGACAGGGAGACAGAAAAATTTACTGCTTATCAACATAATACCCTAGATGACTCAAGCATTACTGACGGCCAGGTTAGGGCTATTTATGTAGATCGGCAAAACAACTTTTGGATAGGTACTGATCATGGCCTTAATATAATGGATCGTTCAACGGGAACATTTAAGCACTTTCTGCACAACCAAAACGATAAATTCAGCCTTAGCTCTAATAGAATAAGAAGTATATTTGAAGACTCAAAAAGCAGGTTGTGGATTGGTACCGAAGAAGGCATTAATTTATTAAACCGAAAAACTGGAAAATTTACTTCATATTCAAAATCAGATGGTTTGCCTAATGATGTCATCGTAACAATTATAGAAGATAATCAAGGGTATATATGGCTGAGCACAGAGCATGGATTGTCACGTTTTGATCCTGATACTGAAATATTTCGTAATTACGATGTTAACCATGGCTTACCTGGGAATGTATTTAATCGTCCCGCCTATCTAAAAACTCACAAAGGTGAGCTAGTGTTTGGAAGCACAAAAGGCATAACCACTTTTGATCCAACAGATGTGTTTCAAGATAAATCGCCGCCAACAGTGGTACTTACTGAATTTAAATTGTTCAACCAACAAGTAAAAATTGGTGGCAGTGACTCACCATTAAAACAAGCGATTAATTATAGTGAGTCTTTAACGCTAAGGCATGACCAGTCTGTCTTTTCTATAACCTTTTCTGCGCTGAACTTTAGAATTCCAGAGCTAAATCAATACGCCTACCAACTTGAAGGCTTCGAAAATAATTGGAATTATGTTGGTAATCAACGCACCGCAACCTACACTAACCTAGATTCAGGAGATTATATCTTTCGAGTCAAAGCTGCCAATAGTGACGGCGTGTGGAACGCTGAAGGAAGGTCTCTTAAAATCATTATATTACCACCATGGTGGCAGACTTGGTGGGCATATACCTTGTATGCATTGTTTTTACTTTGTTTAGTCATTTCGTTTATTCGCTGGCAAAGAAAGAAAGTAATTTTTGAACGACAAATCAGTGCACAATTAGAGATCAAAGTTACCGAGCGTACCGCAGATATTCTTAAACTTGGTGAGATAGGTAAGGAGTTAACAGCCACCTTGGATCGTGAGCAAACATTTGCAAAAGTATACAGTCAAGTCAGTGCTCGGCTAGATACCCACGTTTTTGCAATATATCTTTATTTGCCGGAAGAAGACATCCTGCAAGAAGTTTATGTAATGGAAGAGGGGAAACGCGATATAGGAATAAAGTACGCCATGAGCGAAGTCGAACGCCCAGCGGTATGGTGTGTGCGTGAAAAGCGAGAGTTTATGGCTAGTAGCTCTGAACAAATATTCAATTTTTTTAGTACAGCATTACAACCTAAAAAAGGCCAACTGACAGAGTCAGTTATTTACCTACCACTGATAGTAAAGAGTAGTGTCATTGGTTGCCTGACTGTGCAAAGTCGGCACATCAATGCTTATTCATCAAGTCAGATCGAGTTTCTTCGAGTATTAGTAAGTTACACTGCAATTGCGCTTGATAATGCCGGTGTCCATCAGCAGTTGAGTCAGGCTCATGAGTCACTTAAAAAAACGCAACAAAAGTTAGTGTTGACTGAGAAGATGGCTAGTTTGGGTACTTTGACGGCTGGAGTGGCTCATGAAATTAATAATCCGACAAATTTCGCCCATGCCGCGGCTTATATGATGAATGATGAAATTAAAAGAATAAAATCTTTTTTAAAGCAATTGGCGGGCGGTGATTCAGCTGATGCTGAAGTATTACAATCTTTTGAGAACCAATTTACTAAATTAGTCGAACTTACCAAGACAACATATGAAGGAACGGTACGTATTAAAGCGATAGTTGCCGACTTACGCACCTTTGCTCGTCTAGATGATGTCAAACAAGCGCAAGTCAACGTTTCTGAATTAATTAACTCAACGATACACCTCATTAGAACCCAATATGATGCAGTTGTTATAGAAGCAAGGCTAGATTTTAATCCATTATTTACTTGTTTTCCTTCTAAGCTTAACCAAGTTTTTATGAATGTCATCGTTAATGCTTGTCAGGCCATTGAAAGTAAAAAATTATCAGAAAAGACACTTGAAGGTAAAGTGATAATTATAGCCGTTAAAAATGATAATAGGCTGATACTTACCTTTGAAGATAATGGCTGTGGGATGGATGAATGTGTTTTAACTAAAATTTTTGAACCATTTTTTACCACTAAAGATATTGGTAGCGGTACTGGTTTAGGCATGGCTATTTCTTTTGGTATTATTGAAGAGCATAACGGTACAATAACTATTGAGTCGGCGGTTAACCAAGGTTCAACAATAACGATATCTTTACCCTGTTAATCAGGGGAACTCCTTTATGTTCTTTAGCGCGTGTAGTTTAATATCAAAAATCAACCAAAAATCAACCAAAAATCAACCAAAAATCAACCAAAAATTAATCAAAACAACAACACAAGAGCTATCAAATCAGCCCTTGGTAATGTTAGTTGATGATGAAATAGCAAATATCAATGTACTTTGACAGCAGTTCGGCTTTTATAAACAACTAAGGCTGTTAATAAAAAGGATAAGAAAAACAAACCCAATGTGGCACTTGATTGATCAGCTTTAACATCACTCGGGCTTAACAATACTCGATCTTTAGTTTTCAGTTGATAAACTTGATAAAAATCGCCATTTACTTGTACCGATTGCATGTTCACCTCTTTACCTAAAAGCACGGGGGGCTTTTTGTTATCACAATAATCTGTCCTAAATTGTATTGATAAGTTATAGGTGTGATCAGAGCCGGTAAGGCTTAATGAAGCGGCGCCTTTAGGTGGGCAATGTAATTGAAATATAGTGCCTTTAATGGTTTTAATGTCGGTTAATTCAGCATAGGGTTTTGAGTGTTGATGACTCATTATGCCGATAACTAAAAACAAGACGGCCAATAGTAACAATAATATTTTTGCTGTTTTATTCATAAAAACTCACACTGGTTTGTCTCAGTTTAAAGACAATATAAATAACTAAAATGATGTGATGAAGTTGAACACAGTAATACCCGCTATGTCTTGATTTATATCAGTGATTGATTTGTTTTATGTTATTTATTATTTTTCTTCTCTTTGATTTCAATGATTATCATTGAAATTTCCCACATACATTCTTTATTCTCTCCACGATGTCAGCCCTACTAAACAATGTAAGGTCATGTTGCGTAGTGGGAAAGTAAAACCGCTGATTGAAGTTGATATGGGATTAGGTAATAAGGAAAATCTATTCTGTAGTAGCGTACCAGAGAGTGACTTGTTGATTAAGGTGTAGAACATCTCTAGCAGAATATTAAAGGTTTAGGAAAGGTCTGTTATACAGTTAAATATCAGTATTAGTTTGGTCTTTATCGTCGCAGTGGATTAAACCAAGTATATATAATTCAGTCACAAACTGAATAGACAAAAATTTACACTTTTACCACATTTTAGAAAAAGATACTTACAGTGAAAACATTTATTCTTTGGTCATTAGCTACCTGACTATAAATTGAGAATACAATGAAAAGACTATCATTAGCATACCGAACTTCGTCACTAGCAGCACTCATCTTTTCTATCGTGGTATTAATGACGGGGTGTGGTTCAGATGGAGTGAAAATAGCAGACAAGTTGCCGGATAAGCCGTTAACAGGTCAGGCAGGTGATGGTAAATTGCAAGAAGTTATCAATTATATTCGAGTTGATGCTGGCTTACCTGCAATGGCAGCAGTGTTGGTGCATGACGGTCAGATCATTGAAATGGCATCGACTGGCACCCGTTCTATTAAAAGTGCTACCGCTGTTAGTGGTGAAGATAAGTGGCACCTTGGCTCTTTAACAAAAGCGATGACCTCTACGCTGGCGGCTATATTAGTGAAACAAGGGGTTATCAGTTGGGATACAAGCATTGCTGATGTATACCCTGAGTTAGCGGGTATTATGAACAGCCACTATGAAACTGTTCGACTTGACCAATTACTGTCACATACTTCTGGTATGAGAGCGAATACACCAACGCTTAATAGTTATAGAAACAGCTCTCTTGACATAGAAGCACAACGTCAAAAAATGATTGAAGAAGCATTGTTGCTTAAGCCAGAAGTAAACCAAGGGAAATACCTCTATAGCAATTTAGGCTATATGGTTGCAGGGGCGATGATGGAACGACTTACAGGGTTTAGTTGGGAAACATTGTTAGCTAACAATATATTTAATGCGCTTACAATGACCGAGAGTGGTTTTGGCGTGCCTGATGCGCAAGGTAAGTTAACTCAACCTGTTGGCCATGTCTCTCAAGGCTCAGGTTGGAAAGCTAAAAATGAAGATAATCCTGCTGTGCTTGGTCCCGCTGGTACTGTTCACAGCAGTCTTGAAAATATGGGGAAATACATTGCGGCGCATTTATCTGGAGCACGTGGAAATGATGTCGTCGGTTTGTTAACATCTTCTGAATTTACAAAATTACATACGGCTGCTAATAATCCAGGCTATGCAATGGGTTGGGTCGTTGCTGATGGTGTTTTGTCGCACAATGGCAGTAATACTATGTGGTTAGCGTCAATAGAAATACACCCAACAAAAAATATTGCTTTATTTATTGTAACCAACGCAGCAGATTTACAACATGGGCAAAACAGTGTTTCAGCCAGAGCGGTAGATAAACTAACCAACGAATTACTTAAACGTGCAGATACCGCATATAACGATTAGGTTAATCTGAATATGAATTAACTTGCAATAGAGAGTGCCAAGTTACTGAGGCGCTCTATTAGCTCTAACCACCTTCGCACTATCCTCCTGCTATGCCACCTAGCAAGCCTCAACTTCAATGACTGTATTACCAGAAACACTACCGCTAGCTAGTTGATAATAAAAAAAGTTAGCCAGAACCTTTTGATTAGATTAAAATGCTTTTAATAGTTATCCCTTAAGTTAAATCTATGTTGCTTGAGCTATTTTCAGCCTCTTAAACTAGCGTTATTGATGAAGCCCACACCGTTTTTAAAGGGCAAAAAAGTAAAATTAATGATGTTATTAAGATAAAACTCCAACAAGAGGTCGTTGTACAACTATGGATTATTTTGAACAATTAGGTGTAAGTAGAGATGCTACTACCATAGATATCAAAAAAGCCTACCGAAAACTTGCGAATAAATACCACCCAGATAAAAATAGCGGTAGTGAAGTTGAAGCACAATTTCAACTGATTCAAACCGCTTATGAAGCTATTTCAGATCCTAAAAAACGTGCTCTATACTTAAAAAGCAACTATACCGTAATAACGGATCCTCGAGAGGTTGCTGATTCCTTTTGGCAGAATGCCTTAGGTTAAGAGCGAATTAATAGTTTCACTTTAAAACACACAATACGCTTAATTTAAAAGCATGTAATTAGGGAACAATCTTTGCAATCTGACAAAAATATACCTGAATATTTAACCGATGATTTTTCTATGTATTTAGAAAATATGACCTCGTTAACTGATCCTGAAAATCCTGATTTACTATCAACGTATTTAGCTAATTTATTTACACCGTTAAAAGCCACGCCGTTGTTATTTTCTGGCATGGTTGATCAATTAGCTATGGCGATAACAACAAAGATTCGAATCGATAGTAAAAATTTGGCGTTAGTCGACTTAAGTGAAGAGCCTACTTGGGCGGATGTAAAACCATTCGTTGGTGTGCATGCCGATGCTAGAGCTTGTATTACGGAATTAATGAGCCACGCAGAGCAGGATTTAAAGATAGCTGTTTTGCTTATTCATTTTTATAACCGCTATGATGCAACTCCTATAAAAGCCGAAGAAGAAGATTTTGAGCAAGTTGATGACTATGAGTCGGATGACTTTGATGAAAACTATTAGTTGATAAAAAGTTAGCGTTAAAAGATGGCTTTTAAATAACTACCACTTTTAAGAATCATGTATAAAAATAGCTTTTTAATACCGGATTTACCTGATTAATTTAATTGGGTTGTCTACTGAAAAATCTAAGGAATAATCGTGACAAAAAATGCACTCATTCTCGCTACCGATATTATTGAAATAGCACAACATAGCGGTAGACGCGCAGGGACTTCTTTAGAGGCTATTGCTTCTGAACAAGGTGATGAAACAATGCTGGCCGTGCTGACCGAAATGGATATTCTAACCGTGGCTAAAATTGTTAGGGAGCATGATGCGACTATTCCCTCTATCGCGACATGGTTAATGGATGCAGAGTCAATTAAACAGTTACTCAATGTTGAACCATCATATTGGCAAACTTTGGATGAAGATCATGTCTTTTGTGCACAAACAGAAGCACACAGTTTATTATCACAAATTTTTCTTTCGTCGGATGACGAAGAAAAACAGTTAGAAGTTTTAAAAGCGATTGTTGAAGATGACTTTGGACTACTCTATTTGTCGCTGCCATTTGTTGGCCATGATTTTTCTGAAATAGAAGAAGATGAAGAACAAACCTCAGGCAGTATTGAAGAGCTGTTAATGAAGATTAAATCATTAGATGAAGACTCTTATCGTGAAGTGATGGTGGTAAGTAGCAATGGAACACTAGAGAACGTCGAGAAAGCGTTGAAAGACAATGCTAACAAACAAAGGGTTACCTCGGTAGAAATGGATACTGATGACATGTTTGCGCCACTATAAAATTTCAATAAGTAATTATTAACATCGCCTTATGTACAGCTTTATATAATAGGATTCATTAATGAGAATTGCCGAGTTAAGAAACCATCCGTTTCTACTTTTGGTCTTAAAAGACGGAGAAAATGAAGGATATTTTTCTCCAGAGTTAATGCATAAAATAAAACAACAATTAGTCGATATGTCTTTGAGGATCGCATCGGATAATTTATCCATTATTTATGCGGATCAAATTAACAAAGGCTGTGAAATTGTTCTGGGTATAACTAATTTGGGGTTATTACAGCTTTGTGATAACGATAGTGAAAAAGCAAAGGAAATTATAAAAACTCAAGGCATTGTGTATTGCTTTAGGGCCGGTTGGGCTAAATATGCTCAATTGAAAAAAATATCTCCTTCCTACTTTGAAGGTATTTCAATTACCGCTTATGCCCTAGGAATTAATGATACCTCTGACATTCGAGTTTTACATAGCAATTTAATGAAAGAGGGTTATAAAAGTGCCAAGTTATTAGATGTTTATAAAAATATTGCTGCGAGCTATTGTGCAAGCACGTTATTAGTTGATGACGATGAAGAAATATTGGTGTTTGAATTGCAACGATTCCTTAATACCGCTATTGCCTTATTACTGATCGATTCTGACAAAAAAGTGTTTAGCAGTTCGTTATATCAAACGTTTAATGCTTACCTTGTTAGTACTGAAAAAAGTTTACTACTTGAGAAAGTAGACAGCTGTATTCTTAAGCTCACCGAGCAGCTATCTATACCCACTAAAAGTTACTTACAGGAAATAGAGTTATTAGACTTTGCTGAATTTAAGAGCATCATAAATCAACAAATTGATGTTGCTATTCATATTCAAGAAATATTAGAGCTTCCTGTTACCGTATTTAATGAATTGAATGATGATTTTGAAGGCGGTTACGACTTTCATGCCGATGATGAAGATGATATCGCTTATTTAAGACCAGACGAGCGATAGACTCCCTCGTTAGTTGAATTATCAAGACCTAGAAGTAACGTCCACTGATAACAGTGGACGTTATTGAATAGATTATTTCGCAGGAAAATATGTTTCAGCGCCAGGACCTACTGGCATACCTAATACAAATACCCAAACAAAAAACAATACCGTCCAGCCAAGTAGAAATACCATAGAATAAGGCAGCATTGTCGCAATCAGTGTACCTATACCTAAATCCTTTTTATATTTCACTGCCACCGCGAGAATCAAGCCGAAATAACTCATCATAGGTGTAATAAGGTTCGTGACTGAATCACCGATACGATAAGCGGCTTGGATAACTTCAGGTGCGTAACCCATAAGCATTATCATTGGTACAAAAATAGGTGCGGTTACTGCCCATTGTGCTGATGCACTACCCAGCATCAAATTAATAAAACCACACATGAGAATAAATAGTATAAATAATTCGGGACCATCTAAACCTAAATATTGCAATAATGTCGCCCCTTTAACAGCCATGACAGTACCTAGATTTGTCCACTTAAAAAAAGCAACAAATTGCGCGGCAAAGAACACTAAAACAATATACATACCCATGGTATTCATACTAGCAGACATGGCATTGATGACATCACGATCTGTTTTCATGGTACCGGCAACGCGGCCATAGACATATCCAGGAATAGCAAAGGTAATAAAGATAAAAGCAACGATGCCCTTAAGAAAAGGAGAGCCCTTCATTTCACCGGTTTCGGGGTGTAATAAAATACCACCCAGCTGAGGAATTACCGTTAAAGCTAATACAGCACAGACTAGTGCAAAGGTAATCCCTGCAGCTTTAAGCGCTTTTATTTCTAGTGAGGTGATCTTTTCTATTTTTTGGCTAGCGAGATCAATTGATGCTTCACTTGCATCGTACTTTCCTAACCTAGGCTCGACAATTTTTTCAGTGACAATGGCACCTAATATGGCAATTAAGAAGGTACTCATGAACATGAAATAATAGTTAGCTTCAGGTCCCACTATATAGGTCGGGTCTATCATTTGTGCCGCCGGCGTTGTAATGCCGGCGAGTAAAGGATCTATAGTACCGAGTAATAAATTTGCACTATAACCACCCGATACTCCGGCAAAGGCAGCCGCAAGTCCTGCAAGAGGGTGACGGCCAAGTGAGTGAAATATCATTGCGGCGAGAGGAATTAACACAACATAACCTAGCTCAGATGCCGTATTTGAAATGATACCTGCAAAGACAACAGTTACGGTTACCATACGTGGCGAAGCATCCATGACGAGAGCACGCATCGCTGTTGACAATAAACCAGAGCGTTCTGCAACTGCTACCCCAAGCAATGCAACGAGTACTGTGCCAAGTGGTGCAAAACCAGTAAAGTTAGTCACTAAGCCAGCAACAATACGTTGTAAACCTTCTGCGTTTATTAAAGAAACAACTTCAATAATACCATCGGCTTCTCTACCCGGTGCGCCCATGGGGCGGGGATCGCTGACACTCAATTCAAAAAAACCGGCAATGCCACTGAGCGCAATAACGGCTAAACAAAAACCAGCAAAGAGTGTAATGGGGTGCGGCAGTAAGTTACCTAGCCATTCAACGCCAGCCAAAAATCGGTTGAACAGGCCTGATTTTTTAGGCTCCTGAGAGTAGGTAGCAAGGTTTTCAGTTGACATAGTTGTCCCTAATAAGTGTTGCTTAATCAAAAAAATTATCAGAGTGTAACTGGATAGGAATGATTAATCTGTATCATTTGGTAACCTGTGGTAGAGGAGTTGGTTGCATTAATAAGTGATTGGCTTGCTGATATCTTGGATAGAGCTAAATAGTGGTCTATGTTTTGCTAGTTGGAAATAGCTTGAATGCTCGTCAAAGAGATTTCATACTCAAGCTTAATATCAGTGTTAACTAACGCCCTTATGGTCTATTTTTATAGTGGCGATAAATAAAGGAATTAGTTATTAATCAATTTCTTACTTGGTTTGTTAATTAAGTTTTCAATTAAATTATTGATTGTACATTTAATAAAACACATCAAAAATTAGTCCTTAACAATAACACCAGATTTCATCACAAAATCAACATCAAGTAATTCTTTAATATCTTCTAAAGGACTGTTGTTCGTGGCAATAATATCGGCAATTTTACCCGTTTCAATTGTGCCCAATGACTTGGATTTACCAATTAAATCTGCCGCATGTACTGTTGCTGATAATAAAATATCTTGCGGTTTCATACCTGCATTAAACATCAATACAGCCTCTTTCGCGTTGTCGCCGTGTTTAGAAACACCACTGTCAGTTCCATAGGCAATTTTCACCCCTGATTTGTATGAACGCTTGAAGTTTTCGATCATATCACCACCAACACGAATGGCCTTGGCACTAATAGCAGGCGACATAAAATTAGTTGTTTTTGCTAAATTGACGACGGTATCACCAGCCATTAAGGTAGGCACTAAATAAGCCCCCGTTTTTTTAAACAGTTTAATGCTTTCTTCATTGGCATAACTGCCATGTTCAATACTATCAACACCCGCTCTTAACGCTGCGTTAATACCTGCAGCAGCATGTGCATGACTGGCTACTTTTCTACCTAATGCATGGGCAGCATTAATGACTTCTCTTAATTCATCGTCTGCCATTTGTTGGCCTGTGCCCGTATCAGTATCAGATAATACGCCACCGGTCGAAGTTATTTTAATCACGTCAGCACCAAACTTTATGGCGCGGCGTGTAGCACGTCGACAATCATAAGGCCCATCACATACGGTTTTAGCTGTATGCATTTCTAACAACGCGGGGTTCATACCATCAACATCGCCGTGACCACCTGTAACGGCAACATTACTACCAGCCGCAATTATTCTTGGCCCCTGTAAATAACCTTTAGCAATGCCATCGCGCAATGCATAACTTTGCTCGGCGCTGCCTCCTAAATCTCTTACGGTAGTAAAACCAGCCATGAGGGTTTTTTTAGCAAAATAAGCACTTTTAACTAATTTGTCTGCATCAGACATTTTTAGTTTTTCACTATCGTTTTTAGGGCCAAATTCACCCTGTAAGTGTACGTGCATATCCATTAGGCCGGGCATAACAAAGCTGTTGGATAAATCAACTAACCTTGCTTGTGTATCAATTTTATTTGCGGGGATGAAGCCTGATTTTAGCGCGGTAATAATCCCATCTTTAATTACAATGGTTTGATTTGTTAATGGTGCTTTTCCCGGAACGGTTAATACCTTACCGGCGTGGATTACATGAACTTGCGCGGCAATTTGGGCCGATACTAACGTAGATAACGTAAGTCCTAACAGCGCAGAAGCCTTTGTTAAACGTTTCATAATGTTCCTATTGTTATTGTTATGATTTATCTACTCACCATATCAAGGTTCCTCACATTAGGGTATTCAAATACGTTTAATTAACGAATTACATGGTTGAATGGAACGGCTAGTTGTTCAATATATTTGGTTTTTACTCGGCTAAGTGACATGTGAAATAAACTGTCGGGTGATAATGACTTTAAAAAAAGGAGGGGGTAATGTAGGTTTTAAGTAATATAGGTTTAAAGTGATAAAACTGGCAAAATGAACATCGTATTTTCACTGAATATAATGCCATTTGTAATTAATAATTCACGCGTTACTTGATATTTAACCTCAGCGCACCTACTTCATATTAAAGCCTTACAAATAAAGTACATTATGTTGTCTTATCTATTGCCAATATTTATTGGTGTTCTGATCATTGGTTACTTAGTCGGTCAACCGTATTGGCGAGAACATCAACGCGATAAAATAAAAAATCAGCCTTTTAAAAAAGAGTGGCGAAAAATAATTCAACAAAGAATGCCTTACTTTAAACAAATGCCGGCTGATTTACAGTTACAACTTAAACAACATATTCAGGTGTTTTTAGCTGAAAAGAAATTTGTTGGTTGTAACGGTATTCGTATAACCGATGAAATAAGAATAACGGTGGCAGCACAAGCCTGTTTATTATTACTTAATCGAAAAACTAATTTTTACCCTAAATTACGAACCATATTAGTTTACCCGCGTGCTTTTATTAAAGAGCAGCAAAGTATGAATATTGATGGTGTACAACATACTCAAAAGATGGCATTGGCGGGCGAGTCATGGGACTTTGGCAAGGTTGTTCTTTCTTGGCAAGATACCTTAGATGGGGCGAAAATCCCAGATGACGGCCGTAATGTAGTGATTCACGAGTTTGCGCATCAATTAGATCAAGAGAATGGTCGCGCTAATGGTGCACCTATCTTAGAAAAAGGACAAAATTATAAATGTTGGTCAGAAGTTTTTTCTGCACAATTTGAATTACTGAAGAGACAAGCTAAATCAGGAGCACCTTCATTATTTGATTATTACGGTGCGACAAATCCCGCTGAATTTTTTGCTGTTGCCAGTGAAGTTTTTTTTGAAAAAGCGCAACAGTTTCATTATGAATACCCAACACTGTATCGACAATTAAGACACTACTATCAAGTGGATCCTATTCATTGGTAAGTGTTGACCGATGTAAGGATGCGTAAGAGTTTTAAAATGGTGAATTAACTCAATAATGCTTGTCTTTGGCCGTGGTAATATCATCAGACTTTGTTACGACTTTATTTCTACCACTCTTTTTACCTTGATAAAGCGCAGAGTCCGCGGTATCAATGAGTTCATCTAGAATAAAGGTGCGCTCTACTTGGGTTACTCCAAAGGTTGCAGTTACATAAAGTTGTTGGCTGTTAAAGTGATGACTTCTAGTCTCAAGGCTTATTCTTATTTTTTCTAGTACTTTTTCAGCATCAGCTAACGATGTATTAGGCAGCATAAAAACAAACTCTTCTCCTCCCCATCTTGCGACTAAATCCTGACCTCTTAAAGCACCTTTAAATAGGTTTGATACCTCTTTTAGTACAAAATCACCACCATCATGTCCGTAGTTATCATTAAATAATTTGAATTTATCGATATCTGCTATGGCAAATGACAAAGGGGTTTTATTTCGTTGGCAAATATCTAACTGATATTGTGCTTTTTCAATGAATGCCCGACGGTTTGGTAATTGGGTTAAAAAGTCAGTATTCGATGCCAGTTTTAATGCCTCGTGAGTTAGTGCATTATCAATAGCGATGGCGGTATAGGCGGCAATGGTTCTCATTATATTGAGTTGGTAATCGTTAAAGCCGCCTGTTATTTTACGCTGAACGGTAATACAGCCAATAATATTCGATTCTATTAACAGTGGGATGTATGTGGCTGAACCCATTTCAGCTCCTATCGTTGCACTATAGTTAGGAACGTTGCTCTGTTCACTCCCTGATGACTGCCCGATAGAAACTTCAATGCGATGATTAACACATTGCACAGCAGGTCTATCGACCTCTGTCATTGCAATAAAAAAAGTATTTAAATGTTGGTCGTTCTCAATGGTCAGAGGAAACTCAATTGTTTGTTTGTCTTCACTATATACTCCGATGGAAAATGCATCTGCATTAAATAATTCTTTTATATGGCCGTACACAATATTAGCAATATGGTTGATTTCTAAACTTGCTGTAATTTCACGGCCTATTTCGGATAACGCTTTTATATTTTTTGTTTTCTCTGCAATTTGTAACTTTAGATAAGCGGATTGTTTTTTATGTTGTTGTCGACGGTAAAATAAAAATAATAATAAAAGGGTAACTACTATGCCAACGAGTAAAAAATTTCGTTGAATTTCTTTTGCTTTCATCAATTCTAGTTGTAGTGCGTTATCTTTTTTAAGTAATTCTATTTTGTGTTTTTTTTGTTCAATTTCTATTGCGCTAGAAAGCTTAACTAGTTCAGTTGCTTGGTCTTTTTCGTCAATTAAACTGTTAATTTCATGATACTTTTCACTATGCCTAAAGGCTTCTTTGAAATTATTTTGTTTAGAATAGATTGTATATAATAATTTATGACTATCCCTTAGTCGGGATTGAACATTAAGCTGTTTAGATTTTGCTAGTGCTTCAACAGCAAAAGACAGCGCACCCGCAATATCGTTATGTATTAGTATTCTTACCTTCCCTTGCAGTACATCTATCTCTAAATCTTTATCTCCTTGTGTTTTAGCTAAAACAAGTGCTTTATCAAATTCCACTAAGGCTTTATCTAACAAACCCTGCGCTAAAAAAAGTTTTCCTAAATAAGTATGGATATAGCTAAGGTTGTGCTGTTCATATACTGAGAAGGTCAGTGCTCGATTAAGTGCTTTTTCGGCTAAACTATATTGCTTAATTTTAATATGGGCCTCACCCTTGTTGACATAATAGGAAGACAAACCATTTTTTTCTCCTATCTCATTAGCAATATCAATTGCTAATTGGTAGTGCTCAATCGCTTTCGAATAATCTTTTAAATAAAAATGGATAGCGCCAACATTATTGTTTAGGTTAGGTAAGCTACCTTTATCATCGAGGAGCTGAAAAACTTGTAATGCGTTTAAGTTATACTCTAAAGCAATCTCGAAGCTGCCTAATTGGGAATAAATAGAAGCAATGCCCATTAACGATTTCCCCATGTCTGATGACTCACCAAGCTCTTCAAAACCAAGGTGAGCTTTCTTAAAGTTCAACAGTGATAGCTGATATTCTCCTAGGGAAAAAGCCGTATATGCGAGACCGAATAAACTCTTTGCTTCAATGTATGCTAAGTCTCGTTTTATCGCCTTCGTTTTTACTTTAAGAAAAATATCGTGAGCGGTTTTAGCGTCGCCGGAACTAAAATATAATTCGGCTAACTGAATTTGCAGAGCAATCTTTGTTTCTGCAGATAACTCAGGGTTAGATATCTCTTTTCGGATTAATGGAATCGCCTGTTCAGGTGTTGGTTTTACTTGTTCTTGAATTGAGTAAATAAAGTCTTCATCAATTTGAGCATGAGAGAGAAAAGAAAGGCAGAGTATTGTTAATGCTGTGATTAACCGCAAGTGTATTTCCAAAGTTTTCTAATTAATATAGTACAATATAGTTAGAAAAAAAGCCTATTGCAAACAACTTTGTAGAGGGAGTTTCTATTCGAATAACAGTGTGAAAAATCAATTAACTTAGATTATTAAGGAATGCTTTTTAGTGCTTTATGCTATTAAAGATGAAATAAAGCGATAACCAATAAATAATCCTTTACTGGTTATCGATGAAAGAAATGTTTTTTCTGAAGCAAAGCACCGAATAGCACAAGTTGTGCTTAGATTGTTATAACAAGGGTTAACTTAGCGCTAATTAAAACCCTTCTAAAACTATCTTGCCGATTGATTTACCTGACGCTATTTCTTTATGCGCTTTGCTCAGGTTTTCGGCATTAATAGGTCCTAAATTTTTGCCTATTGTGCTCTGGATATATCCGCCGTCAATTAAGTCTGAAATGCTGTTGAGTATGTTGTGTTGCTCGATGATATCTGCCGTATTGAACAGAGAACGGGTAAACATGAACTCCCAATGTAGCGATATACTTTTAGGTTTAAGTTTACGAATATCTATTGATTGAGGATCATCAATTAGCGCTATTTTCCCCATGGGTGCTAAGAGCTCAACATAACTGTCTAGATACGAATCAGTATGGGTAAGGCTTGCGACATGTGTTACCGGTTTTATATTTAGCTGTTCAATTTGTTCAGTCATCGGCTTGGTATGATCAATAACATAATCAGCGCCCAGGTTTTTCACCCACTCAACTGAGCTTGTGCGAGATGCGGTAGCTATAATTGTGGCACCGGTAAGCTTTTTGGCGAGTTGCACTAAAATTGAACCGACGCCCCCTGCAGCACCGACAATAAGAATAACCTCATTCGAATTGTTTTTTGACTTGTCTTTTGAGTTACCTTTTAAGTCAGGGCTTTGCTGTTTTATTGCTAAACGATCGAACAATAATTCCCATGCCGTTATTGCGGTAAGTGGCAGGGCAGCTGCCTCACTATCAGATAAACTTTTTGGCTTATTACCGACAATACGTTCATCAACTAACTGATACTCTGCATTACAACCTTGACGATTCAAAGCACCAGCATAAAAAACCATATCACCCGGCTTAAAATGAGTGACTAATTCACCTATTGCAACCACTTCACCGACAGCATCCCAACCGAGTACTTTATATTGCGGTGCTTCGGGCACGACATTTTTTCTAATTTTGCAATCAACAGGGTTTACGGCAATAGATTTAACTTGCACCAATAAGTCATGCCCTGCAGCTGTTGGTTGTGGTAAATCAATATCCATTAAATATGCTGCATCATTGATAGGTAATGCTTGAGTGTAGCCAATCGCTTTCATTTTTTTCTCCAAAAGAGTTAAGGGCGTTTTAACGTGAACTGATAGTAGGCTTTGATTGATATTAGAAAAGCAGCGTAATAACTGAGCCTTTATCAAAAAACTGAGACAACATATTATACCAATAGTATTAATTTATTGAGCACTTTGCGGTAATTAAAAGCGGTATCTCTATTAAATCAATATTTTATGTTAATTGCTGACATCAACATACTTGTTGACTATAGTATGTGTAATCTCCTGTAAACCAAGCCAAATTAACCTTAGCTAAGCTAATCTAACCCAACTTAAGTAAAGTAACACTATGCGAATATTCATCAAAATTAGCGTGATAATTATAGCCGTCATGGCGTTATTAATAATCGCTGCCACTCAATTAATTTCAACAGAAGACATTTTTAACCAAGTCAGTATAAAAGTAGAGCAAACCACTGGTCGAAGATTATCTGTTGATGGCGAAAAGCAGTTGAGCTTTTTTCCATCATTGTCTGTCGTGTTGAATGGGGTAAGGTTTGCTAATGATGAAGGTGGCTCAAAGCCTGATATGGCAACAATTGATAAAGTACATATTCATATCCCATGGCTGTCGATACTTTCTGGTGAATTAACTATTGATAAATTCGTGATTATTAACCCTAATATTTTGTTGGAAAAAAATACTAAAGGAAAGGCGAATTGGCTTTTTTCGGTAGCGAAAAAAAATACCGATGAACAAAGTATTGAGCAGAACGCTAACACAGACAATTCAGCACAAATGAGCTTACCTGCTGCGTTTGATATTAGTCTTGGTCAAGTTGAAATAAAAGGCGGTAAGCTGACCTTTATTGATCATGCATCTAAAACGACTAAAATTATTGAACAGTTAAATCTAGCTGTGTTGTTACCATCACTTAGGCAAACACTGAAAGTGTCAGGTAGTGTGCGTTATATGGCTCAAGTATTTGAACTGGAATCAAGTATCACTAGTCCCGCAGATGCTATTAATAACCAACCATTTTCTGTTAAGTTAGCACTTACATCAGAATTGGCCAATGTTAACTATGAGGGCGAAATACTCAAAAAAGGTCAAGATATCAAAGGTACGTTGTCAGTCTCAGGTGCTTCGGTCAAACAATTATTAACATGGCAGAATATTCCACTGGTCGCTAAAGAACAGGCATTTAACCAATTCTCGATAGGAGCTCATATGCACTTTGCTAATAATCAATTGGCATTGAGTGAGTTATCGATTGAACTTGATAAATTAGCCTTTACCGGGGCGTCGACAATTACCTTATCTGAGCCAGTAGCCATTAATGCCAATATCGATTTAGGGATATTAAACCTTAATCCCTACTTACCCAAAAGTAAATCGATAGATCAAACTGCATCAGGTGATGATGGCAGCACTGACGAAAGTGTCAAGAGTACACCTTTGGTATGGGATGATAGTGAGTTGGACCTCTCTGCTTTAGGTCTACTTGATGCCGATATAACTATCCAGTCTCGTCAACTTTTAGTGCGAAAAATAAAACTAGGTGAAAATAAGTTGGCAATTACCCTAAATAATGGTGTTGCGACAATACAATTAGTTGATTTTCAGGGCTATGAAGGACATGGCTCTGGCACGATAAAAGTTGTCGCCAACAAAAAAACTTATCAGATCACCAGTAAATTTGACTTAGCAAAAATTAATGCCGAGCCCTTACTTACTGATGCCATCGGTTTTGACAAATTGTTAGGTAAAGGTCAGTTGGCTTGGGCGATATCAACCAAGGGAACTAGTCAGAAAGACTTCGTCAACCATCTTAATGGAGAGCTGAGTTTTAGCTTTATTGATGGCGCAGTGAAGGGGGTTAACTTAGCGGCCATTGCTAAGAGTGCGAGTAACATATTGTCAGGTAACTTAGCCGCAGTGAATTTGGACAGTGACTTTAGTAATGCAGAGAAAACAGATTTTGCTGCCTTAACGGGAACGTTTAACCTTAGAAACGGCTTAGCTAATACCAGTAACCTCGCTTTAGACAATCCTTTTATTCGAGTTTCGGGTAAGGGCGACATTGATTTACCAAAAACGAAAGTTAACATGCAGGTGCTCACCAAAATGGTGGCGTCAATGCAGGGGCAGGCCGCACAAGATGCTAGCTCTGGCATTAAGATCCCGATTAAAATATCCGGTCCATTTCATCAAATCAAAATACGCCCAGATGTGAGTGCAGAGGCCAAAGATAAATTAAAAGATAAAGTAATAAATAAGCTTAAAAAGTTGTTTGGTTAGATATTGCTATTAGCACTCGTATGGGGGCAGGTGTGGGTACTAATACTGGCATGCTTAAAAAAGTTACCGTCAAGTTCATTTTTATGAAAAGGCGGTTTTTTAATCCGACTAGTTGCCAATAAATAAACCCTATTTAAAGTTGTTTTCACTCATAATCATAATGCCTCTCCTACTCTAAAGCTTAACCGCCACTGTTACCGTAAATATAAATTCATACTTATCTATAAAAAAATTGAGCATCTGCTGTGCTCTGAAAAAAGTGGTCTATACTTTATTATTCAACCCATTGAATTAACAAAGAGCTTATCGTAGATGCCTGTGCGGAAACTAAAGAAATGTTCTTTGCTAATACCTAACTACCTCGCCATTAAAACTTTTGAGTACCTTAAACGTTTATTGTTAGTCTTGCTTATTTTTAGTTGTAACTCTGTCAATGGAACAGAAATAGACGCAAAGGAGAATCAGCCTCAATTTAAATTTGTTGATTTATTCAGAAATAATAAGGATGTTAGTGAAGCTCAAACTATCATTCAATCATCTGATGGGTTTATTTGGTACGGCAATTACTTTGGTTTATACAGGTTTGATGGTATTAGCCTAAAAAGATACTTTTCAAAAGAGAATTCACCTTCAATTTTACATAATGTTGTAGTCAGTCTATATGAAGATAGCAAAGGCTTTATTTGGATTGGTTATCAAAATGCTGGTTTAACAAAATATAACCCTAAAGATGAGTCATTTAGTCATTTCGTTAAAGGTGGCCCTAATGAAAAAAGATTAGTGGGATCTAGTGTTAACCAAGTGGTCGAAGATAACTATGGAAACATATGGATTGCAACGAATAAAGGCCTAAATAAATATATAGCGTCCAGCAATACCATTATAGCTTTCGAGGATACATTAATTGCTAATAGTGATGTTTTGTCATTAGCTTACGATGACAGTGGACAATTATGGATCGGTACGGTTCATGGGTTATTTCTAGCAGAAACCAACCAAAATAAAATCGTGTTCTCCAAAATACCTATAACTTCAAAGGAAAGTGAAGACAACCCTATCAAAGTAAGCAGCTTACTTGCAGATGGTCACTCCTTATGGATTGGAACCCTGGGTCATGGGGTATATAAAACTAGTGTAAAGAATGTTAATGCATACCAAATATTAAAGAAAGAATTGGATTGGAGCACCACCAATGTCAGAGATATAAAAAGAGATAAAAATGAAAATATTTGGTATGCAACTGATAAAGGTTTAGTTTTTTTTCAAAACATAAATTCACAAACTTATGTTTATCACAACAATAATGACCACCAAAACCACCTCTATTCAAATGACTTGAGGGAACTACTTGTCGATCAACAAAATAACATTTTGATTGCTGAATCAGGAGCTTCAATACAAATAATAAATACTCAAAGTGCCGCTTTTGAACATGTTTTAATGATTAAAGAGCCAGGAGGAACCCGTAACGAAATTGGTGTACATATGGTGGCTTTTGATAAAGAAAAAAACATTTGGCTTGGAGGAATCGCCTCTGGTTTATATCAATCTCCCGAAAATAAACTAAAATTCAGCCATCATCAACCAAACTCTAAGTCTTTATTTAGTTTGATAAAAACAAACCCTATGTCAATGCTACATGACAGTAAATATAGATATTGGGTAGGTACTTTCAGTAACGGATTATTAAAAATAGACTTAGATTTGAAAAAAAAATCGTGGTATACACATGATACTTCAAAGCCAAACTCTTTTTCTGATGATGATCGTATTGGAATGATATTTGAGGATTCTCTTCAACGCATATGGATAGGTAGTCAAGATGGGTTGAATCTTTATAGAGAAAATACCAATGATTTTAAAAGCTACCTATCAAGTAATAATAACGAAAATAAAGAAGGCTACAGAATCACAGCAATTAATGAAACATTTCAAGGCGACATTATAGTAGGCACAGGGGTAGGTCGAGTTTTCATTTTATTAAACAGTAATGACACATTTGAAGAAGTCTCTATTAAAAATTTAAAAGGTAGTAAAATTCTACTAAATTACATTTCCGGCATTAAGATTAAAGAGAACATTATTTGGATTGCTGATTATGGTGTAGGCATATTGAGAGGGGGGGTGGTAGGGAATAAGGAGGGAAATCAAGTGTTTAACGGTGAGTTGTTTAATGGGAACCACGGTTTAAATGAAACCACAGTCAATAGTATATATTTCGATTTAGACGACGATAATACTTTATGGCTTAATACGGATGTGGGAATTTCCAAATTTGAAATTTTAAATACTACATTTTTTAACTTCACAGACTCTGATGGCGTTAAGAGAGGAACTAGCTGGACGCACTGTAATACACAAACTAGCAATGGAGATATTTATTATTGTGGACCAAATGGCATAATGAAATTCACTCCCAAAAATATCGAAATAAATCGTACATCACCCATCGTTATCCTAACTAACTTTTACATCAACTCTAAAACAGTTGACCCACAATATGAAAATAATGATTCAGTTCTAACAAAAAGAATTGGCAATACAAGTAATTTACTTCTAGCCGATACACAAAATAACTTTGCTTTTGACTTTGCCGCTTTAGATTACACTGACCCCATCAAAAATAAATACGCCTATAAACTTGAAGGATTTGACGAAGAATGGCTAACAACGGACGCAAAACGTCGACATGCCAATTACAGTAATGTTCCGGCAGGTAATTACACCTTTAAAGTAAAAGCCAGTAATAATCATGGCTTTTGGAATGAGACGGGAGCGCAAGTAAAAATCACGGTATTGCCGGTATGGTGGTTAACCTGGTGGATGAAAGTTATCTACTTTGGTCTTTTTATCAGTACGATTTTATGGATTATTCGCCTTCGTACTCAACAACACAAACAACTTAGCCTTGCATTGGAAAAAGCGGTATCAGAGCGTACTTATGAGTTAGAACAAAAGACTCAGGATTTGGAAGCGCGTAGCCGTTCGTTAAAAACAGCGCAAAAAACGATTATAGCTCAAGAAAAAATGTCTTCTCTAGGTACACTGACCGCTGGTGTTGCCCATGAAATAAATAATCCCACTAACTTCACGTATGCTGCGGTCTATATGATGAAAGACGAAATAACCAATATAAAATTATTTCTTAAGCAGTTAGCCGGTGGAGAAAACGCAGAGCCTGAAGTATTAAAGTCTTTTGACGATAAGTTCAGCAAACTAGTCGACTTAGCAAATACGGCAACAGAAGGGACAAATCGAATAAAAACAATTGTAAGTGACTTACGTACCTATTCAAGATTAGACGATGCGGTAAAAGAAAAAGTTCAGTTAGCCTCAATACTGGCCTCAACAATTCATTTGGTAAGAACCCAATATGACAATATTGATATAACTATCGATATCACCTCTGATCCAGAGTTAGAGTGTTTTCCGGCAAAATTAAGTCAAGTCTTTATGAATATTACGGTTAATGCTTGTCAGGCTATTATGAGCAGAAAACAAAGCGAACCTGATATTTGTGGTGAAGTTAGCATTGTTGTTAATCTAAATAATGATCTTATTGAGATAGTTTTTACCGATAATGGTTGCGGTATGAATAGTGTTACTCAGAAAAAAATATTTGACCCTTTCTATACCACCAAAGACGTGGGTGATGGAACAGGTTTAGGTATGGCAATTTCGTTTGGTATTATTGAAGATCACAGTGGCACTTTAAAAGTATCTTCGGTAATAAATGAAGGTTCAATCATTACCATTTGTTTGCCGGTAAAGTAGTTGTGGTTAACAGCTATGGTTCATAGTTGTGGTTAATAGTTATGGTGAATAGGAAAGGAAATAGGAGTAGTTATGTCTGTATTTAGTATGGAAAATATCGATAAAGATAACGATAAAGACAACGATAAGCCATTAGTGATGCTTGTGGACGACGAGATAGAAAATATCAATGTACTGCGTCAATTATTGGAATCTCACTTTCAAATCATCACGGGGTTAAACGGCGCTGAAGCGTTAAAATTGATTGATAATATGGTCGATCCAAAGCAAATACAGCTTATTATCAGCGACCAGCGTATGCCAAAAGTAACAGGTGTTGAGTTCCTTGAACAAATAGTAGATAGAATGCCAGATACTATTCGTATCATTCTTACGGGTTATTCTGATACTCAAGTGATTATTGATGCCATAAATAAAGCCAAGCTCTATAAGTTTATGACTAAACCTTTTGATCCTGTTGAGTTATCACTGACGGTTCAAAGGGGAGTTGAAGCCTATCAAATGCGTAAAGAACTGATTGAATATTCGACTAATTTAGAAAAAATTGTCGAAGAACGAACTATAGAGTTGAATTCAAAAAATGAAGAGCTGACCGAAGCCCTTGACGCTCTAGAAAAACAAAGCCTTACAGATCAACTCACAGGTATACATAATAGACATTTTTTAAGTAAATTTATGCCACAAGAAGTGGCAAGGCTTAATCGAACATTTGAACAAAAAAATGACGAATTAGAACAAATAAGCTTGATGATGGTTGATATCGACTTTTTTAAACAAGTTAATGATAATTTCAGTCATGATGCTGGAGATAAAGTACTCGTTAAGTTTGCTCATATTTTAGTTCAAACTTGTCGAGAATCTGATTGGGTTATTCGTTGGGGGGGAGAAGAGTTTGTTATTATTGCCCGAGGATTACCTAGAAAAGACGCGGAAAACCTTGCAGAAAGGATTTGCCAAAATATTTCCAAAGCTCAATTCGATATTGGTTTAGAGCAAAACATCTCAATAACTTGCTCTATTGGAATCGCTTCATTTCCCTTTATGGCGAAGCATCATAAGTTGTTAACGTGGCAGCAAACGTTAAACTTTGCCGACACCGCGCTTTATACTGCCAAAAATAATGGCAGGAATGCTTGGATTAGCTTCTCTGAAAATAACGTAGGACAACCGGAAGGTTTATATGAAAATATGATGGGGGATGCAAAACTAAGCTTTAATTGTGGTGATATTAGCGTTCAACACTCATCTTCTATCGAACAGGTTGATATATAATACTTTATGTTATGAGACATAGTGATAATAATTTAACCTAAGTGTTTGTTACCAAACTAGATATATATTTTAGAGTGCTGAGTTGTTTTAATTCAAGACGCTGCTCGACGGTTACAATGACTTTAAAGCGTATTAAATCATTAAAGCAAAGTATTAAATCAATAAAGCATAGGCTTTCTATGCATCAGTATTTCCCTTTTCCTAGTGTGGGGTTTTATTAAATCCTGCTAAATAATAACCTTATTTTTCTCAAAATCATCATAACTCTCGTCAGATAAATTATCTTCAGATAATCGCTTTTCAAATTCCCGCTTTAAAAAGTAAAAACTCAACGACGCTTGAATACAAACAGTCATGACAGAGACATACCAGAGGTGCTCAATTTGAAAGTCACTTTGTTTTGACAACCAAAGAGCAGGCAAGATAAAGCTAACTAAACGCACCGCAGTGCTAACTAAAGCGGGCATTGTATTACCTAATGCTTGAAACATACCTGAGCAGGTAAAAACTAGACCTGCAGGCATAAAATTCCAACAAATTATTTGCAAAAAGACCACACTAATTGAAATAACTTCTTTATCATCGGAAAATCCCTGTAACATCAACTCAGCTTGGCTTAAACATAGCAAGGTTATAAGAGCCATTAGCGAGAAAGTCATCATGGCTGTCCATGTAAAGGTTTCCTTTACTCTCTGGTAGTTTTTGGCACCAAAATTTTGACCTGCAATAGCAGGTGCAGCAAAAGCAATGGCCATAGCAGGTAAAAATAACGCTTGCATAATCCGTGAACCGAGACCAAAACCGGCTTGCGCATCAGCGCCAAAAGGCTGAATTAACCAATAAATAGCGCCCATATAAATGAACATTAACAAAAACTCCCCGCCAGCAGGTAGGCCAAGAGCGAGTAATTTTTTAATACGCGGTACATTACTCTGCCAAAGAGAAAAATCAATACTGATGTATTTGTCCGATGTTTTAACGTAATAACATAACAGCAAAACGGCAAAAACAACCGATATTGAACTGGCAAGTCCCGCACCGGCAATGCCCATGGCATAATCCGAACCCCAGCCCGTAATCAATAGTGGTGATAATATAATGTTAACTAAGATTGACAGTGTTTGAATTACCATTGTCGGTTTAACGATACCAGTACCGCGTAAAGCCGCACTGATAGAAACCATCATAAACTGTAACGCCATACAAGGAATGAACCAATGAAGATAATTGAGGCCCATGACGACTGTCTCAGGGTCTTGTGAAATTAACTTAAGGTAAGCTTCTGCACCTAAGTAGCCAATAATACAAACCACTAACCCTGTGATAGTCGAGACCATCATCGATTGGTTAAAAGTAAGATTAGCATCTTGTTGCTCTTTTGCCCCTACAGCATGAGAGATAAGCGCGGCGGTGCTTACATTGAGTATTTGTGTTAGGGCAAAGATCAAAAACATCGCATTACCAGCTAAGCTTAATCCCGCTAGAGCAGCAGAGCCTAACTTACCGACAAAATACAGATCAACAATAAAGTACAGTGTTTGAATAAACATACCAATCATCATCGGAAATGCCATCGTCAGTAGATGTTTAGGTATAGAGCCTTGGGTGAGATCTTTCATGATCGATGAAATCCATTTGTGAAGAAACTAGCTTAATGCCATTATCATTTTATAACGCGATAACATATCGCATTTAAGTATTTTAATATATGTTAAAAGTACTAATTTTCGGTAATAAGTGAAGACGGGCTAACTATTTTATTTATTGCTTTTTATTAGGCTTATAAGCGATAGTTGATAAACATTCGATTAACTAACCTATTTGTCCACATTATTATGAGCACTACTTTATATTACATTCATGACCCTATGTGCAGTTGGTGTTGGGGATATCGCCCAGTATGGCACACTTTAAAACTAAACTTACCCGACACTATAAAAGTTGAGTATGTAGCTGGAGGACTAGCGCCAGACTCAAACAGTCCAATGCCTGTTGAGCAGCAAGCGATGATTAAAGCGCACTGGCACTCTATAGAAAAAAAGTTAGGTACAGCATTTAACTATGACTTCTGGAGTAATAATATCCCACGGCGCTCTACTTACAATTCATGCCGAGCGGCTATTTCTGCTAACAATCAAGGTTATCAAATAGCAATGATTGAGGCGATTCAGCGAGCTTATTATCTACGTACGTTGAACCCGTCTGATAATGGTGTACTGATCGATTTGGCGAAAGACTTGTCTATGCGAAAACTTTCTGTAGAAGAGCAATCTAAGCAAGTACTCTCCATGCAAAAAGGTAAGTCAGATTTACCGTTCAATTTACCATTTGATTTAGCACGCTTCACTCATGATTTAACCTCAAAAGAAACCCAGCAAACGTTAATGCGACAAATTGATTTAGCAAGAAAGTTAACCAACCAAGGTTTTCCGTCTTTAGTACTAGAAAGTCATGGTGTTCACCATCAAATCCCCGTTAATTATCAAGGTTTTCAAGCGACCTTAGCTGAAATTATTGAACTAAGTTTACAGTGATCACTAAAGAGATAATTAGATGCTGCTAAGCATATAGTGCTGATAAAATGATCACGCCCATCTGCTTTGGCGAAAAAACAACCATTAAATTATAACTTTTGGTAGGGTCTAGGCATTTATTCCGGTATAATGCGCGACCTTATTATTTGAGATCTGCTTTTTAATTATTTGTTAGTTAATCGCGGACATCAATCGCGGTTAATAACATCTAGGAATACCTTTTGATCACTACATCTAACATTACCATGCAATTTGGCGCAGAGCCGTTGTTTGAAAACATCTCGGCTAAATTTGGCAATGGTCACCGTTACGGTTTGATCGGCGCAAATGGCTGTGGCAAGTCTACATTTATGAAGATACTTAGTGGCGAGTTAGTTCCAAGCTCAGGCAATGTATCAGTCAGTACTGGCAATAAAGTAAGTACTTTAGGCCAAGATCAGTTCGCTTTTGAAGAACACAATGTAATTGATACTGTGATCATGGGTGATATGCCGTTATGGAAAGTAAAGCAAGAACGTGATGCTATTTACGCACAAGCTGAAATGAGTGAAGCTGATGGCATGCGTGCAGGTGAGTTAGAAAGTGAATTTGCTGAGATGGACGGTTACACCGCTGAAAGTCGTGCGGGCGAAATTTTGTTAGAAGCCGGTATTGAAGAGTCTTTTCATTACGGTTCAATGCAACAAGTTGCGCCAGGTTGGAAACTTCGTGTTTTACTTGCTCAAGCATTGTTTGCTGTTCCGGATATTTTGTTACTTGATGAGCCGACCAACAACTTGGATATTCATACTATCAGTTGGTTAGAAGGTGAGTTGAATAAACGTAAATGCACCATGATTATCATTTCACATGACAGACATTTCCTTAACTCTGTTTGTACGCATATGGCAGATATTGATTACGGTGAATTACGTGTTTACCCAGGTAACTATGAATTTTTCTTAGCGCAGTCTGGTTTATTACGTGAACAGTTATTAGCAGGTAATGATAAAAAAGTAGCTGAAATCGCTGAATTACAAGACTTTGTTAACCGTTTTGGTGCGAATGCTTCGAAAGCGAAACAAGCGAGTTCTCGTGCTAAGAAAATGGATAAAATCAAACTTGATGCTGTGAAAGCGTCAAGTCGTATCACGCCAAAGATTGCTTTTGCCCCAGGTAAAAAAATGCATCGTCAAGCATTAGAGCTTGAAAACCTAAGTCATGGTTTTGATGGTGAAATCTTATTTAAAAATGGTGACTTATTATTAGAAGCCGGTGCTAAGTTAGCTATTATCGGCGAAAATGGTGTGGGTAAAACTACTTTATTACGCTGCTTAATGGGCGAATTAGAGCACCTTGAAGGCGTTGTTAAATGGTCTGAAAATGCTTCTGTAGGTTATTGCCCACAAGATAGTGGTTCATTTTTTGATAATGACCTAACACTGATGGATTGGATGTCACAATGGCGTAGACCATGTCACAACGATTTAAGTGTTCGTGGAATGTTAGGTCGTATGTTATTTACCGACGACGATGCGAACAAAAAAGCACGTAATTGCTCAGGTGGTGAAAAAAACCGTTTGTTATTTGGTCGACTAATGATGGCCGATATCAATGTGTTAATCATGGATGAACCAACTAACCATATGGATATAGAAGCGATTGACGCTTTAAATAATGCGCTTAAAGACTTTGAAGGTACATTAATTTTTGTTAGCCATGACCGCGAGTTTGTTTCAAGTCTAGCAACACGCATCATTGATATTAAAGATAAAAAACTTGTTGATTTCCAAGGTTCGTTAGACGAATACCTTGACAGTCAAATAAAGGACCAAAAAAGAGCGTAACCTACTGATAGCTTTATAAGGTATTTGTTCTGGAAACTGAATAATACCAAGTTGATTAAGTTCTTTCCCACTCAGCGAGAATTAAAAGGCTTAAAGGCAAGGCATTTATTGATGAGAATGGTTATTCCCTTCTCAAAATCAATAACGCTGCATAGGAGCCTTTTAAACTCGCCCTTGGGAGCTCATTGGTAAACTGATAATTTCACAAAATTAACTAAATATAGAATGACTATGTTTAACAAATTTTGTTTACTCTAAGCTCACCAATGTAGCTCTGAGTAGGGAAGAAATTTAATCAAATTGGTATAAATATCGATGTAAAAACTAAAAATCCGTCAACAGCATGATAGCGTTGACGGATTTTTTGTAAGTTATATTTGATATTGTCTTAATAACCTGGTGATACTATGCCTAAATAATGCATCAGAGGAACTTATTGGCGCTGTATGTTGAGTAATTGCATGGCCTAAATATAAACTATAAAGTTCATAAGCGATTGCCACGCTTTCAATTTTTGAGGTCAATTTTTTTTGCTCAATACAGCGTTGAACTCTGTGAGTAAGGTAACTAATCAATCGGTTTTGTTGGTCAATGGTAAAGGTTCTAACTTTTGATGAAGGTCTGTTTTGAAATTCGACCACAGCTTTGATAAATGGGCAGCTAACTTTATGTTCTTTAAACATTTCGCTAGTCCAGTCAGCCCAGTTTTCTAATAAAACTATGACGTGCTCTAATGGATCTTCGCGCCATGCAGGTTGCACGACTCGTTCTTTAAATAACTCTTCACCATATTGTAAAATGGCAATTTGCATATCTTCTTTATTTTCAAAGTGTGAAATGACACCTGTTCTTGATAAGTTGCATAATTTAGACACAGTGCCGATAGTTATATCGGCAAGACCGTATTGACTGCTATATATTATGCTTTGTTTAAGTATTTCTAAACGGGTGCGTTCGCCTTTGTTCATTTTATACCAACTCCATTAACTTTTTTACCAGCTCAGAGCTGTCTTTGTAGGATAATAACAAATAAAATTTATGATGGTCTAGTCATTCTAAATCAAATGAATTTGTGCCGTTATTCTTTTACTAAGAAGCTCCTAAAGGTGCTTTACCTAATAAGAAAGCAAAAGGCATTTATGCTTCGTTATAGATTTTGAGAAGGTAGTAAACATTCTCTGTAATCAATGCCTCGACTAAAAGCCTTTTAAGTCTCACTGAGTGGCAATAAAATTATTGGACTTGGTATTACCTAAAACCTGTGTAATATTATCTATTACGTTAGTATCACCTAAAATCCTTCTGTGACCAAGCCCTTCTGTTTCAATTAGTGTTGTTTTTTCTTGTTTCAAAAAGTTAGATACATCGTTAAAAGGTGCGTAGCTATCTTGGCGATCATGAATAAAAGTTAAATCTAAAGCTAACTTATCACGATTACTCTCACTGGATAATTGTTGCCAAGTTTTGCCATATTTATAGCTTATATTCTCTAATACTCGACTCAATAATTTTCTGGAAATTCCAGCTTGTTCTACTTTATCAAACATTAGCTCAAAAAATTTAATGGGTGAGGATATTAAAATTATTTTTTTATTCTTAAGTAGGTAGCTTGGTAGATTTAATGTGGCAATTGCGCCCATTGAGTGACCGATAATGGCATCAACCCTAATACGCTCTTCATTAAATTGTTCAATAAGTAATTCAAGTGTTTCAATAAAGCTGAGTAGATGTGACTTATTTCCTGATGATTTACCGTGTCCTATGTGATCAATGGCGGCAACAGTATAGCCCTGTTGAGTTAATGTAATGATCATTTGTTGAAAACTTTCACTGGTATCGCCCCAGCCGTGGCTAACAATAATAACTTTGTTTCCTGAGCCAAATAAATTTATGTGAGCAACTCCCATGGAGGTTATCAGGTTTAACTCTTTTTCCGGCTGGATATGCTCAAAATTATATTTACGTCGGCTATAAGGTTTCATCAATATGTTTTCACCCAAAAATGAACTGAACCTAGGCGCGATCATGCTCAATGTTGCGGTAAACTCTCGGCCAATGGCCGTTAAACCAAATCGTGAACCGGTTTTGTTAAAGTAGCTAAACTTCATTTCAAATGTCCCTTTATTATTTAATAGTACGACTGTACTTTAAATAATAGTTCAACTGTACTATTTTGTAAAGGGCTTTGTTTTTAACTTAAATAAGGTGTTATTAGGGGAGATTAGTTATCATGGTCATGTAGTTTACTCAGCACATCGTTATAAACGTCATCTTCCAAGTCTCTGATCTAAGATTCATTGCTTTTAGAGATTGGATCGCCGATTCAGGTTTGTGGTTCCAGACCAAACCTAAGTACCTACATCCAAGTAGGCAAAGACACCACAGGGATGACGATTCTGTTCCATGTGCCTATGCATATTAGTTTTTTATATTTTAAAATACATTTACTGAGAACAACGTTACGTAACTTGGGTGACTTGGGAAAGGGCAGGGTATAGAGCTGTGGCAAAATGATAGCTGAAGACGTATTATTTACATCAACAGCTTATTTATCTAAGTTTATTTGGCTAAGCTTAATCATCTAAGGATTATTTATCTACAGGTGCAGCCATTTGATCTAAAGGCTGAATTTTAACTTTTCTACGGCCTCCAAGCTCAGAGTAAAGCATACCCGCAATAATTAAACCTGCGCCTAACCAACCTTTAAACCCGAGGTGTTCATCTAAAATGAAGTAGGCAGCAAGGTGAGCGAATATCGGCTCTAATGCGAATACTAAGGCTATTTTATGTGGTTCGATGAGTCGTTGGCTTGAAGTTTGCGCCCAATAGGCAAATGCACTGGCCAATATAGCTGAGTATAATATAGCAGCCCAAACGTTGAGCTTGTCTAATTGCTCAAGCAAAGAAGGGTAATGATCATTAAGGTTCATTATTTCTTCGTAACCTGAAGCTAAGCCACTATATAGCGCGACTGCAACAAGTTGTATAATGCTTAATGCGACTACTGGAAATCGGCCACCAAATTTTGCCATAAAAGTGATGTGAGCTGCGTAACAAATGGCACTTATTGCCACTAAAATATCACCGTAATTAAATTCCATATTTTCACCCATGGTTAAAAAATATAAACCTATGGTTGCGGTAATTACACTAAGCCATACCTCTTTACCGACTTTTGTTTTAAATAAAAAGTAGCCGATAATTGGCACTAAAGGCACACACATGCCGGTGATAAAACCAGTATTAGAAACACTAGTATAAAGTAGCCCTTTGGTTTGTAAGGAAAAGCCTAAAAATAACAATAGACCAAGGCCAAAACCTGTTTTAATTAATTCAACATTTTTAAAGTCGTTCTTTGTTTTATTTTTTCCTTCAGTGAGTAACCATAAAGGTATTAATGCTAATGCCGCTATGCCAAAACGAAAGGCGTTAAAGGTATTTACCGGTATAATATCAATAACACCATCGACAACAACAAAGCCAACTCCCCAGATCAGGTTTACTAATACTAAAGCCCATAACGCCATGGTCGGTGTACGTATCATCATTAATTATTTACTCTTATATTGTTTCGACTGAAAACTAGGTTTTATTGCTAGGCATGCCATTGTTAGTTCTATCATCGCTAGCTCTATTATTGATAGGTATAGCGCGAAAGGAATGGCTAATAATTATTTTTGCATATTATATCCAAATAGTTTTTGGAATACACCAATATGTAAAATAACTCAGTTTATTTGTGATAATTTACCTGCTTGTGACCAAAATTGACTCGATATTTGGTTTATCGCATTAGATTCGGCATTAATCAAAACAGCAAAACCAATATCTAAATCAGGTGAGTAGCCTATGTCTGCACGAAAGCCTGCAACCCAGCCCGAGTGATAAATTATAGGGTAATCTTTAAACTGGTATATACGCCAACCGTAGCCATAATGAGCATCAACTAAATGCTCTCGCCAAAAGCGTCGGCGTAGGTCTTTTTTTGTTCTTATTCTGGGCGTGGTTACTTCGGTTAACAAACTTGGCGATAATACTTCAGGGTTATGACCCAAATTAGCGATTAACCATTTGGCCAAGTCGCTAATACTTGCATTGATACCTGCGGCAGGTGCAACTTTATAAAAATCATCTTCTACTTTTACTGTGCGCCAAATATACTGCTTGATTTTATTTCCTTGTTTATCTTTTTTACCGGTATTAATACGCTTTCTCAGAATATGTGGTTTAGCGGTATTTTCCCTTTGGGTAAAGACATCAAAACCTACAGAAGCACTGGTCATTTTTAGCGGTGAAAAGACACGTTCTTGCAATAAATCGGCATAACTTTTAGGTTGGCTCGCTTCTATTGCCGGTTGCAAAAGACCATAAGCGATGTTTTGATAACCGTAACATTTAGCGGGCTGGCAAATAGGCTGAACACGATCAAAACGGCGAATTATTTTATCCATACTCCAGTTTTCATGTAATAAATTATCATAAGCATTTGGCATCAGCCCTGTTGAATGGCTTAACAAATGTTTAAGTTGAATTTTTTGCGCCGCTCCGTTCTTTGCTAACGAAAAGTGTGGAACATATTTTGTGATGGGGTCTGATAAGTTTAAGGTTTTTTCTTGCGCTAACATCGTTGTGATAGTTGCAGCAAAAGTTTTAGAGACTGAAGCTAAACGAAAAACGGTATTATTATCTACCTTGGTAGACTTTTTTTTGTCGGTATGACCGAAGGTTTCTAAGGCAATAACTTTATTATTTTTAACGATGACATAAGCGCCGCCAGGGATGCTGTAGTGCTTTATTTTTTTAGCCATATCAGCAGACAAGTTAGTATTGAACTGTTCAATGGTATTACTGAAGGACTGTGAAGTGAAAAATAGTGCCAATACTAGTGTTAGTAACGGTGAAACTAAACTGCGGTTAACGCGAAAAAACATGAAAAGGCTCTATCTTTAAAAAGCAGAAGATTCTATCGGGTTAATAGACAAATAAAAAGTAATAAATGATTCACTAAAAGAGCAAGTACAGTAATTGAGCGAAGTTTAAACTGTTTTGGTTGTAGTGTTATAGGTCACAAAGGTATAATTAGCATCAATAAGTGCATCTGACTGTACTCCCTTTATTCAAAAAATAGAAGCAAATACCTATGAGTGATAACAATAGCACCTCTCCAACATTGACTAGTTTTTTAGTTGCAGCTAAATCGACGCAAAGCTTATGGGCTCTACAGGACAAAGTTAGTGAAGACTGGGTTGTGCTTGATTCACCTAACTTTGAAAATACTGACGTTATGCCATTATGGTCAAGTGCTGAGCTAGCTCAGCAACATTGCATTGATGAGTGGTCTGATTATACACCGAGTGAAATAAGCTTAGCTGATTGGTTTGAATTTTGGCTTGAAGACTTAAATGAAGATAATGTGATTGTTGGTATAAACTGGCAAGTAGCGGGTGATGAGGAATATGTTGAGCTGGAGTTGAGCGCCTTTACACAAGCCTTGGCTGAAATAGAGTCTCTAAAATAGTTTTACCCCTATAGCTACCTATACCCGTTACCGTTCAAGCACCTTGAAACAAGCATATTGAATGGCAACGGGTACATACTCGAGTTCAATCTTGCTGCAGAATAATTATCTTTAACAGCAAGAAATAATGTTAATGTGTTAAAAATAAAATGGATTTTACTTTATATGATAATCAAGTCTCTTTTTGCTCGACCAAAAAAATTGATGTCTAACAATGGAAGGATATTTTTTTTAGTTATGATGTTCTTCAATACGTTTTCTCATAATCTTGCTCTGGCAGACTCTGCAAGTGACTATCCTCATTTATCGGAAAACCTCTCCGCGTCTAAAAGCTATGAAATAGTTAAGTTAGTTGATAATTCTATTGAAGCTGTTTTGTATCATGAACAGAGTGAGAATATTATTATAAGTACTGGAGAGCACTTAGGGAAAATTAATAGGGCAGGGGAACTGACCGACTACTTCAAAACAAGGTCTTCATATTATTCTTCAGGTATCGGCTTTAGCCAAGATCATTATAATGATTGGATATTTACAGGGCAGAAAGAAAACAAACCCTATGATAAAAAAATAGATGCTCGTGGTTATAGTACTGCAAAGTTATTTGAGCTTTTTAATGAAGTCGAAATAGTTGAGTTTTCTACTAATAACCGTCATGAACGAAAAGCTTATGCGCACCTTTATAGTAAGGGTAACGTCATATTAGTGGATATTTCAGACAAGGCTGAAAAGATTCATTCACGCTGTCATATATCCGATAGGCGTTGGGAAAGGTTTGGCTGGGATGATGTTTGTTTTGATGGCTATAGAGAAAATAAAAAGTTAACTATTCTTGACGATATGGCCTCATGGGGACGTTCATCATTAACCGAGGATACTGAAACTCAACCACCGTTAACGTTAATGAAGTTTAAGCGGAAAAAATATACCCTTGATAAGGGCATAAGTGGCGCACTTATGGGCGTCTTTTTACTACCAGCACTGGGTTACTCCAGTGAAATGCCTAATGCTTATTGGTTTGGTGACGCTTATTTTAAGCTAACACATAGAAAAGAAGCCTTAAAATTTACCTTATTTGCCGATAATGAAGGTGAATTTATTAATCATCGAAATTTTTCAATCTATCAACCAGAAAACACTCTGTTCGATGAGACTAAAATATTGGTGGTAAATTATAGATTTGATCAGCATGTTGAAAGTGAAGTTAAATTTAATAAATATTATGACAAAGAGGTTGGTTTATACGTACTTCGTAAAAAAGGTAGTCATTCGTCAGCGATAATAAAACCACGGACAACACGGTGGCAGCCCGCTTTCTCAGGTATTAAATCAAGTAAAGCAATTACTGGTTCGTACTCCTTTTTTGATAGACAATTAACGATGCAGTATTACACGTTGTCAAGACAAGGTAAGGGTAAAGCTGCCTTATTTAGTTTACCGAAAACACTCTCTTTAGATTGGCATACAAAAAAGCAGCAGGAAAGGTTTTTACTTAAACTTAAAGGAACTAAAACAGCCGTTTATCAAGATGCTACCGATAACACGGAAGTTTCTTTTGCTATAGGTTTTGATGAAGAGGAAGTACGTCATAGTTTTGCTTCAATCACTAATGAATTAGAGGTAAATTCAAGTGATGAAATTATAAAGTTAGAGGTTCAATTTGAACCATTATCGACAAATTCCGCTCAACTAAAAGTGGGCTTTGCCAGTAAAAAAGAGTTTATTGAGCTAAAGAAGATTAGCATTCACCCTATTGGCAATTTAAAAAGAACTAAAGTCGATTCAACCGCATTAAAGAGCCAATATAAAAGAGCTAGTGAAGACAGTACTAAATTCAACACTTTGTTTTTAGAGGTAAATCGGCTGTCAAAAAAGGCTGACTATGTTGAGAACTATGTAGCAAAAATCACTTATTATTTTATCATGTTAATAAATCAATATAATAGCGCACATAACTTTAGCGCATCAGTTGAATTAGCAAGGTTTTACGCTAAGAATGTGTTTCCATCTATTGTTTTATTAGGTGAAAGTAACAGCATTCGTATTAATAATTCAAATATTGCAAGTCAAATGCTCGTCGCCTCTATTTATTTGAATGATACCGACTCGCAGCAACTACTATTTGATACCTTGTTAGGTGATTCATTTAATATGGATCAGAGTGAAAATGGAACGTTAGTTTTTAATCTAGCTTGTTTTTATGCGCTAAAGCAGGATAAGAAAAACATGCTGGCAACAATTAAAAAAGCAATGGAATTAGGTAAACCAAAAAATCAGTTTTTGGGGGATAAAGACTTTAAAGTTTATTACCAAGATGATGATTTTTTACGTGTAATCAATCAATACCATTAAAGTGTTTTATTTTTTTACTATGAAATCGAATTATTGACGAAATCAATAACCTAGCATAAAGTTTCATAAACCAGCCCTTTAGGGAAAACTGAGCAAAACATATCTGTCGTAACATTTGTTTTTAAGGGAATGAGCCTTAACCAAAAAATGTGTTACAGGGTCTTCCTGAATCTAGCATCTTCATGTTGAACGGGTATTAAATAAAATAACCCTCATTATTTCCCTCACTGCAACTATACTAATAAAGCCTATAAAGTTACTTTCGCTCAGCGATAATTAACATACAGTGAGGATATGCCTTGTGCGCCTTGTTATTGTATTTTCTTTATTAGTCTTTTGTTTATGTCCGGCTTTCGTCATTGCTAATGAAAGGCCTATCGTCTTTCCCTTAAATGATTGGCCTAGTCAGCGCTTATTATCAAAAATCGTTGGCGCCAAAATTCAAGCATTAGGTTATCAAGTTGACTATTTACCTATTAGCTCTGTTGATCAAATGGGGGCGCTAAGAAAGGGCATTGCACACGTACAGGTCGAAATCTGGCAAAGCTATGAAGATGGATTATTTAAAAGAGCAGTTCAAAATGGTTATATTGAAGATATGGGCCTTCATACTGCTTTTGGTCGAGAAGATTGGTGGTATCCAGATTATGTCGCAGAGCAATGTCCAGGTTTACCCGACTGGAAAGCGCTTAACCGCTGTGCCAACATATTTAGTTCTGATGGAAAGTCTTCAAAAGGTATTTTTTATACTGGGCCATGGAATTATCGAGATGCTGATTTAATTCGGGCACTTGGATTAAACTTTACTATCGTTCGCTTAAAAAATGCCGAACAAATCTGGCAAAAATTACATTTAGCTAAAAAAAACAAAAAAGCAATCGTCTTACTAAATTGGACACCTAATTGGCTAAATGAAAACATCAAAGGACAGTTTGTTGAGTTTCCTGCTTTTGAAAGACCTTGTGAGAAGGATCCTTTGTGGGGCATGAATAAAAAAATGACTCATGATTGTGGTAACCCTAAAATCACTTATATTAAAAAGGCCGCTTGGCCAGGGCTAAAAGAAAAGTGGCCTTGTGTTTATCAATTACTTAAAAAAATTAATTTCACTACCGATATGATTGCATATGCATCAGCTTTATATCAAACAAATCAAAAAATGACGCAAGAAGTAGAACAACAAGCGATTAAATTTTGGTTAGAAAAGTATGCACAACAAAGCCAAAACTGGTTGGCTTTTCAGTGCCCTAATAAATGAATCAATGAGTTAGTTCTATCCATAAGTTTTTATTATTAAGCGGCGTTTCTTTTGATAAATATTTATTATGTAAAGGAATAAAACGTTTGTCTTGCCATTGAGTTAGCGGGAATAAGTCTCTTGTTAACGCATGATTTGTCACAAATTCTAGCATGCTGCCATCTTCAGAAGCTTTTTTAAGTCCGTAACGTAACTGTGCAGCTAGCTCTGTATTGTGCTTATTAACAAATAGATACATTGGAAATTTGTAATGCAAGATGATGTCATCAAAGATAACCAATTCAGGAAACTCTTTATTGGCAACGGATAACTCGGCATAACCTTCAGAAATAGCACGAGGAAAGTACTGACATCGATTTCTAGCGACCATTTTAAACATCAGGTTAAAACGTGCTACACGTTGAACTTTGTAACCATTATCCTCAAGTATGTCCGAGTCTGGCCAGAACATTCCTTGGCAAGCCGTTAATTTTTTTAGCTTTTCAGGCGATTTTTTTATTTGATTAAAGATGGCTAAGTTATCTTTATGTATAATCATTACTCGATAGCCGAGCAAACCCAAAGCTAAAGGAATTCGAATAGGGATAAATTCCTCCTCTCTTTTTGGATTTGTGCCCGCCCAGTATAAATCAACCTTATTTTGCATTAATAATTGAATGTTTCGTCTATGAGAAGCGCTAGAAACATCGATAGTTTTAAGCGAGGTGTTAGGATATTTATCTCGACTTTTTTGTACCGCTAATTCGATCAATTCGTAATGGTAATCGTAGCTTATATCTTCTTTTGATTGTCTGCCTAAAACTTTAATTTCATTCTCTGCCAGAATTATAGTGGGGAATATGATGCTAAAAGACAAAAAAATGATCAGGTATAATTTCATGTGTTTGTACCTATTTTTGTTTTAGAATTAATTATAGCATTGCTTTGACATAAGTAATTAATTCCCGCAATAGGGCAGTTAAAAAGCTATGATTACAGAATGTTAGCTTTATCTAAAAAAGAAAGATTGGTGAGTTTCTCCTTGTCCTAAAAAATCATATTTAAGTGATTAATTTAATAAATCAGGCAACACTGAGTACTTCATATTTCATTGAATGGAACTTCCAAAACGTAAAGTAAATTACAATGATTTTTAATTTATTTTGTTAACTCTATCCATAACTTCTTATTATTAAGTGGTGTTTCTTTTGATAAATATTTATTATGCAGAGGAATAAAACGTTTGTCTTGCCATTGAGTTAACGGAAACAAATCTCTTGTTAGCTCATGTGTCTTAGCAAACTCTAGCATGCTACCATCTTCAGAAGCTTTCTTAAATCCGTAACGTAATTGTGCTGCTAATTCAGTATTGTTTTTATTAACAAATAGATACATTGGAAATTTGTAATGCAATATCATGTCATCAAACATCACTAATTCAGGAAATTCTTTTTTGGCCACGGATAACTCGGCATAACCTTCAAAAATAGCACGAGGAAAATAATGGCAGCGTTTTCTAGCGATCATTTTGAATATCAGGTTATAACGTACCACACGCTGAACCTTGTAACCATTATCTTCAAGTATGTCTGAATCTGGCCAGAACATTCCTTGGCAAGCCGTTAAATCTTTTAGCTTTTCAGGTGACTGTTTTACTTGCTTGAACAGGGGGAAATTGTCTTTATGTATAATTGATACTCGATAACCAAGCAAGCCCAAAGTTAAAGGAATACGGATGGGAATAAATTCCTTTTCTCTTTCTTGATTAGTGCCGCCCCAATAGATATCTATTTGACCTTGTGCCAATAAATGAATGTTTCGGGTATGTGCAGCATTAGCAGAATCTATTGTTTTTAGTGGATAATTAGGATATTTATCATGACTTTTTTGAACGGCTAACTCAATCAATTCGTAATGATAGTCATAACTAAGATCCTCTTTTGATTGACGACCAAAAACTTTTATATCATTTACTGCAAGAATCGTAGTGGAAAATATACTGCTGAAAAGCAGACAAAGCACGATATATAATTTCATAAGTTTTTACCGCTTTATGGTGTCGAGTTAATTATAACAATGGTTTTATGTAAGCATTCGTTCCCCATAATGGAACGGTTGAAAGGCTATGCTTAAAACTGCCAGAAGTTTCTTTTGTTGAATAAGATAAGTACATTAACGTTTGATTTTTAACATCATATATTCGTCGAATTTTCATGGTTTTAAAAAAAATGCTTTTTGACTTTTTAAATACCACCTCACCGGATTTACTTTTATCTATTTGAGATAACATTAAGGCGGTTATTTCTCCTGTTTGACGACAAGAAATAGAGCTGTCGCTAGGATCAGACAAACTCAAGTTTGCTTCTATACTGGCTACGTGACAAGTAACGCCTGTAATGACGGGATCTACTAGGGTATTTAATTTAATGTCTTTCATGGTGAATAGTCCAAGTGAAACATCACCCACTTCACTGTCAGAACAAGCGCCTAATAATAAAGCGGTTATTATCGTTATTATCAGTTTTATCATCGTTACCCTTAATTTAAAAGTATTCACTCTTCACTTTTCAGTCTTTTATATATTAACTACTCAAATAGTTGTGAAATTATATTTTAAGTATTTAGTGCAGGGATCCTCATGGTCTCTCTTTTAAGTAAGTTTTTAGCAACGTCAGGAGGAACTTGATAAAACTCACTAGTATACTCTTTTGCGTTTAAATACGCTTTTATTTGCTTTTTAACTTGGCATGGATTGTGGCAATTTATTGAAAAAGCTAGCGTGTAGGTACCAGGTGATTTAGCTGACAGTGATTTAGCATAATCTTCAGGGTCATTTGGGGTACAGCCTATTTTGATCACATCTGAAAAAAAAGAGTGTGTCATCACGTAAACATTGCCCATGGTAGGGGGAGTATTGTCTGGTGGTGCTACTGAATTTTCCATGATGGAAAGCCCCCTAAAATATTTTAAATACTAGCTAATATAATATATTGTAATGTTAGTGCTTAGTGATGGCAATTAACTAGAGTAATTAACTAAGATAATTGTGATTTAAATCAGCAAGCAGGTAAAGTTACTGAAAAGAGGTTGTGCTCTGGTAATGGGCAATTCGACTACAGCTGACATTAAGTCTTAATTAGTAGCCTTGCTATCTACGTTGTTAGCTTTACTGTTATAATTCGCGACATAATTTTTACCGATGAGACGCCTATGTCATTTTCAACACTTGGATTATCTGATCCTATTTTAAACACCCTTGCTGATTTAGGCTATAAGAAACCTACGGTGATTCAAGAACAGGCTATTCCTTTTGTTTTATTGGGTAGAGATATTGTTGCAGGAGCGCAAACAGGCACAGGTAAAACAGCCAGTTTTGTTTTACCTATTTTGGAAATGCTCAGCACTAAACATAATGAACATAAGTTACGTGGTAAGCGCATTCGTACACTTATTTTAGTTCCGACACGTGAGTTAGCTGTGCAAGTTGAAGCGAGTGTCATCGAGTACAGTAAGCAGCTAAATATTAGTTCAATGGCAATGTATGGTGGCATTGAAGCTCAGCCGCAAATACAGCGTTTGATATGGGGTATTGATGTCCTTGTTGCTACCCCCGGAAGGTTGCTTGATATGGCGCATCAACGGGTATTACATTTTGATGAACTTGAGTATTTGGTTTTAGACGAAGCTGACAGAATGCTTGATATGGGGTTCATCGATGATATTAATAAAATTATTGAACGTTTGCCTGCACAACGTCAAAACTTACTCTTCTCAGCGACTATTTCTGATGATGTTCGTGCGCTAGCAAAAAGAACAATTAATAATGCAAAAGAAATACTCATTACCAATGATAAAAGCTCTAAACCCAAAATATCTCAATGGTTAATCACAGTAGATAAAGGCAATAAATCAGCATTACTTAGCCATCTAATTAAAGATCAAGCATGGCAACAAGCGCTTATTTTTATAGAAACTAAACATGGTGCAGCTAAGTTGGTCAGCCAGCTAGAAAAGCGTGGTATTGCCGCTGACAGTATTCATGGCGGTAGAACACAAGCAGTCCGTGAACAAATACTGAATGATTTTAAAGTGGGTAAAATAAAATTCCTGGTCGCCACGGGTATTGCCGCTCGGGGTCTAGATATCGGTGAATTAACACGTGTGGTGAATTATGACTTACCTGATCAAGTTGATGATTATATACATCGAATAGGCCGTACAGGCCGTGCAGGAGCTTCGGGAGAGGCAGTCTCATTTGTTGCCAAAGATAATTTTAGAAATCTGTGTGCTATTGAAAGTCGCTTGGGCCACATTATTGAACGTAAAGAATTTACAGAGTTCCCTGTTAAAAAAGTTGTACCTGTTTCTATCTTAAACTTTGTTCCTAAAAATAAACGTACTTAATAAAGCGTAGTTAAATTTAGTTATAATCGTTAGTTAGTCATAAATTATCAGTTCAATAAAAACGGCGTTAATGCTTAAGCATTAACGCCGTTTTTTGTAAGCCAATGTGTTAAATTAAGTTTGTTATGACTGAATTAAATGCACATCTCGTTGTGGGAAAGGAATCGCGATAGCATGCTTGTCTAAGGCTTTCTTTATTGCTTCATTCACTTCAAAATGCACAGGCCAGTAATGCTCAGGCAAACAATGTGGTCTCACAGCAAAATTAACGGAACTATCAGCCATTTCTGATACACCAACAAAGGGAGCAGGATCTTGCATGACTTTATCGTTAGCAAGGAGTACATCCATTAATACCTTTTTGGTTTGGTCAATGTCTGCACCATAAGAAACACCAATGGTTAAATCGACACGAATTTTCCCTTCAACGGTATAATTAACGACAGAGCCATTCGACATTGCACCATTAGGAATAATAATGCGCTTTGATTGTGGTGAAAGTAAAATTGTATTAAATATTTGTACTTCTTTAACTACACCTAAATGACCTTGAGACTCTACTAGATCGCCTACTTGGTATGGCTTGAAAATCATAATTAATACCCCGCCAGCAAAGTTAGCTAGACTACCTTGAAGCGCTAAACCGATAGCCAATCCTGCAGCACCAAGTACAGCTATAAATGAGGTGGTCGCTATACCTATCATTGAAGCAATAGAAATAAATAGCAGTACTTTTAATATCCAAGAGACCAAACTGCCTAAAAAGGGGATTAATGTCGGATCCACTTTAGAGCGCTTCATCGAAGCTGCTAATAGTTTAGTTATCCCACTAATTATCCATAAGCCTATTAATAAGGTAAGAAGTGTTAGTGCTAATTTAGGTGCGTATTCTAGCCCTAATTCATAGGCCTTTATTGAAAGATCTTCAACTTGTGAAATAGCGTCATCAGTATTGTTCATTGGTTTTCCTTTATCGCAATGAGTAAATTTATCTCTATTTTATCGGTATTACAGAAAATTACAATTTTGCTTTGAAGTAAATTTACTTTAAATGATTTATCGGTTATTACAGTGTTTAATTTCATCTAGTTGTCATACTTTTTAATAAAAACCGTCATATTTCTTCTTTAAATTGTATTTACTTGCTACGACGATAACGCTGGAGAATTAATGATGGACAATGAAAGTTGCTATGAAGCAGACTTATTCGATGAAGAAAACTTAACGCAAGAGAGAAAAACCAAAGGAAAAACAAGACAACGTAAATGGCGGGAGATTGAAAATATAAAAGAGCAACGACGCCTACGTAGAGACCTAGCTGAATATGAATACGCCCATTATTAACGAGTGGGTAATAACTAAACTTAACTAAGTTAAGTTAAGATCAATATTTAGCTTATCGTTATAATCCTTGCTTGGAGTCGCTAGTGAAAGCTAGGAAGTCTAGGAAGTTTGGTCATATGCTAGAGGAGCATGACTTAGAAGGCCTAGCTTAATAGATATAAGTGCGTTAATTGGACTTAGTCAGTTATACTGTAGATAACTGTACGTAATTTTTTAAAGTCGCAGTCCAAGCAACTTATACTTTTAGGCCTTTTAATGATAAATAATGATATTCTTCGCCGTTTGAGCGCTATTTTTGACTTCACTGATGAAAAAGTGCTGAGTGTTTTTTCGCATGGGCAACACCAAGTTAGTGCTGAACAGTTGGCGGATTTTTATAAAGAAAAAAATGATGATGCCTATAAAGAGTTACTCGATGTTGAATTAGCCAGTTTTTTAAATGGACTCATTGTTGAAAAGCGCGGTAAACAAGACGGCCCGGCACGAGAAGATGAGGACGTTTTAACCAATAATATTATTTTCAATAAAGTAAAAATAGCATTAGCATTAAAAGCTGATGATGTTATTGCTATTCTTGAGCTAGCAGAGTTGAGTTTAGGAAAGTATGAGTTAAGTGCATTTTTTAGAAATGTAAACAACAAACATTATCGAGACTGTAGTGATGATGTTTTATCGGTTTTTCTAAAAGGTTTAAAAATAAAATTCCAACGATAATTTGACTTAATAGCTGACGTGATTACCTGATTTGATGCTGTTGTTAACTATTTTTAAGCAATATTTTGAAGCAATGTCTGGATGTGAAGTTTTGATGTAATAGCTCCGTGTAATAGCTCAGTGTAATAGTTCAGTGTAATAGTTCGGTGCAATAGTCTTAAGCGATAATGATGAATACTAAACCCTCAAAAGAAACACAAGAGCAAGCACTAAAAGTGGCGAAAGGCACGCAAAAAAAAGGTCAAAGTAAAGAGCAAACTAAATTGATTGCTCAAGGGATTGAAAAGGGCATTGCTGAATATAAAAAACAGCAAAATAAAAAGTCTCGTGAGCGAGATAAACAGCGAAAACAGCAGCTAAAAACAGAGACAGTCTCTTCGCTTGGAGCTACATCTCAAACGGTTGAAACTAATGTGGTTAACTGGGGTAGTAAACTACCCTGGGCTTTATTAATTATCAGTTGGCTAGGGTTTGCTTTATATTTGTATTAATTTTTGATTGAGTAGATGTTAGCTATTGTTTTATTTTTAGTCTTCCAAGTAAGCGTATTAGTTGATCTACTCTTCTCAAGCTATCACAAGTAGCCTTTTTATCTTATAAGCTGTATCAATTCAATAATATTTCTTTGCACTAAGTTTAAGGTCATAGTGTGATTATTTCAGACCATGTTGACTGTATTCACCTTTAACCGTTAATTGTACTTTAACAGGTTTGTCAGACGTGTTTTTCCAATACCAACCATGAACACCAGAAAAAGGTGCAGTGAAACTGCCTTCCATGCTTTGCAATGTTGCGATGGCGTAACTTTCAAAATAGCCTGTAGTATCGCCTTCTGGTTCACCATGTAAATCAAAATAGAGTGCTGTGCTATCTGTTTGCCATTGATAGGTCAATTTTTGATACTGTTGCATAGTAAATTTATATTCAACGCCTCTACCTGCAGGGACTGTTACGTTAATTACCTTGTTGACGCCTTTGGTTTTTTCTGCTGTTTTCTCTGTTGATTCTACAGAGGAGAGTGGTGATGAGAGAAGCGTGGTTGAATTGGTTGAGATATTGCTTACTTCATTAAATACGGTCAGGCCAAGTTTCTGTCCAATGCCTGTTGGGTCAATATTGTACTCTGCCGGTAGTACGATAGTTAACAATATAAAAATAGCGAAAGCTGCACTCATTATGGTGTACTTAACTAAAGATAGCGTCGTTAATGTTATCGCTTGTGGTTGATTCTGTTGTTGTTCTTTTGGCATATGTTTCTCTTAAGTTATAGCTGGAGCTTTTATTTTTATTTTTAGTTTAGTTTAGTTTTTTAGCTAATCTAATTGATTGGAATAGTGGGTTAGCGGCATAAATAATGGCTAACTCAGCGCGTAACCTGTTAATTGATAGCCTGTTAATATAAATCCAGCACTCATTAATAAGCTATTTGTTGTAATAGCAAAACGATTGAAACTGTTATATTTTCGCCAAAAATTAAATATAAGTAAAATAAAAGCTAATGCCATAAATTGTCCTAGCTCGACACCTACATTAAAAGCAATTAAATTTGCCAGTAAACCTTCTTCAGCAAGTTGTAACTCTTGTAACTTAGTCGCCAACCCAAAGCCATGAAATAATCCAAAAATGAGTACGACTACTTTGGGGTTTGGTGGGGTAGAAAATAGACGTTTAAAGCCACCTAAATTATCAAAACCTTTATAAACAACAGATAAACCTATAATTGCATCGATTAAGTAAGGGTTAACTTGAATGTTACCTAGAACGCCGAAAAGTAAGGTTAAACTGTGACCTAAGGTAAACATGCTGACATATAAAAAGACATCGCGGCTTTTATATAAAAAAAATAGTACGGCAACTAAAAATAACAAATGATCATAGCCCGTCACCATATGCTTAGCGCCAATATATAAAAAGGGAATAAGCTGAACACCGCTATTGTTTAGCAAGAAAGCGCGAGTACTCTCATCAACACCGTGCGCTAAAGATTCAAAGGGTAAACAGATAAAAAATACGGTGGTTATGCTAAATAATATATAAAGTTTAAAATTTTTAAACACGTTTTTGTTTTCCTAAATAGCCCTGTTTGGCTAATAAATGAAATGAGTAATCTCAGCGGTTTAATAAGCGGAATTATCTTATACCGATAGTGGTCTAAGTGCAGTATAAAATTAACTTTTTAATCGCATTAGATATCTGAGGAGAATGACTTAAGATTTACAGCTTTAGCTTTAGCTTTAGCTTTAGTTATTAAGTAAAAATATCAAACAAGAAAAGTGATAAGCGATAGGTTATTTAGCTAAGTTATGTTTTACAGATGCCTTAGTGCTGAAAATAACGCACAATGGTGAACTTACTGGCATTTCAAGGGAATAAAATGGGACAAAAATTTAACGAGCTATCAAGTAAACACATAACCTTTATCGCTAAGCAAAAACTTTACTTTGTTAGTACGGCTGCGGATACAGGTACGGTAAATTTGTCACCTAAAGGTGGCGATACTTTACGTGTTATTAATGAGAATACTATTGCGTGGTTAAATCATACTGGCAGTGGCAATGAATCTGCAGCGCATGTATTAATTAATCCTAGGATGACAGTCATGTTTTGTGCTTTTGAAGGCTCTCCTTTAATACTGCGGGCTTACGGTCAAGCAAAAGTTTTACATCAAGGTGATGTCGAGTGGGATAAGTATATCGACTTATTTCCTACGAGTGTCGGTTCAAGACAAATTTTTCTGCTTGATATCGCTATGGTGCAGTCATCTTGCGGTATGTCGGTTCCATATTTTAGTTATGAAAGTGATCGTGATGATTTGGAAAAGTATTCAGAACGTCAGGGTAAAGAAGGCATTGAAAAGTATTGGTATAAGAAAAATCAACACAGTATTGATGGTTTTGACACAGAAATTGTTTTACGTTCTGGCATTGACGTGGCCAGTGATTAAGCTAATGTTTTAGCTTGTTTTACTTATTACTTTGTTTAGTGTTTATCACGCACAAGTTGGCTTTGTGCCAAGTGGTATCAAAGTCATAAGTTGATAGCCAATTACACGCTTGTTTTTGTGCATTATGTCGTTTGATAATAGCGATGGCTGATTTCCTCACGTTAATACGGCTGTCTTTTAACATCAAATTGAGGTGGTGCCTTAAACCTTTGATAATTTGCACTGTATAAGGGCTTTTGTTCTTATATAGGAAAAATCCTACGTCGAGCCAAGCTTGTTGTACTGCTAAAGTATGTGGACCGTATTTATCGGCCAGTTTAAGGTAATCAATGAGTGATTGGTCTATCTCATTTAATCGCCACTTTAAAATGGCTAATGTGGCCCATGTTACTGGCCATGTTGGTCTTAACGCTACGGCGTCTAAATAATACTCTTTCGCTAAAAGCAATTTTTGTTGCTGTTCTTTATTTGAAAAAATATCACTAATCCCACCCCATTCTAAAACTAGTCCTTGGGTGATTAAATAATGAGGGTTGTTTTTGTGAGTATTGTTGGAATGTTCTATTGCTTGTAAAGCGGTGTTATATTGTGAAATATCAGCTAAAGTTTCATTTTTTAACCAAAGCTCTTTAAGTTGAAAAGTTTGATAAAAGCTTAAGTTAGCGCTAACCATTTTAATAGCTTGATAACAAAGTAATACAAGTACAATAGCGCTGGCAGTTAAGAATAACGTTTGTTTTTTATTACTTAATAACATAAGAGGAATTCATCTTATTAGTCAGGAAAACTTCGAAGCACTAATGAGTTTAGGTATATCAAAAACAAGCTGATGGGCTTTTTCTTCGCCAATAATTTTTGCCGCGGCTAATTTTGCTTGAGTTAACTTTGGCGGTCGACGTTTTATGCTATGAGCATCAGTAGCGATAATGGTCACTTCATCATCGATTAATAACTGTTCAGAAATTTGTTGCGGCACTTCTCCAAAATCACCACACAAGGATGCTGCAGTAATTTGAAAGAGACAGTTAAGCTTTGATAGGCGCTTGAATTTAGTAAAGTCAGCAATAATATCTCTATTACGTTCAGGGTGTGCGATCATAGGTATAATCTTGTTTTTATGTAACCATGTGATCAGTTGCTCAGTACCTGCCGGAATATGGCTGTGTGGTAATTCAAGTAATAATACGTCTTTAACCTGTCCAGAGTCGTTGCACCACTTACCGATGAAAGGCAATTTTCCTTGTTTGGCTAACAACATAATTTCAGGGCAAATACGTACTTCTGCAGCAAAGGCTAAATGAATAGTCAAATTTTTCTGCTTAACCGCTGCTACTAGGTTATCAAACGCACTTGAAATAGTGGTGAGGTTGTTATCAAAGCGACCTATTTGAATATGTGGTGTACAGACTATATGACTAATGCCATCATCAATGGCCGCTTGAACCAAGGCTAATGACTCATCTATATCTTTAGCACCATCGTCAATACCTGGCAGTATATGGCAGTGTAAATCAATCATTATCTTGTCTGTTGCCTATGCTTTTTTATCTGTATTATCATGCTGTTCTGTTGCTTCAGAATTGTAGCCATATTGATCGTAATAGCCAGTATATTCGCCATATTTAGCCGCTTGTTTTAAATCAACATGGTTTAATACAACCCCATCAACTCGAACACCTGCAGCGAGCAAACGTGCTAAACCAGATTGAATCATTTTTTCACGGGTACTATCAGCTTTTACTACATAGATAAGCGAGCTACAGTGCTGTGCTACGACAATAGCATCACTCACTGCTTGTGTTGGTGGAGTATCGATAACAATACGATCATATTTCCCTTTCGCTTGCTCTATAAGTTTAGCAAATCCTGCCGAGGCTAATAACTCTTGTGGGTTTGGCGGCAGAGTTCCTGCGGTAATAATATCAATACCTGAGTCATCGTCGTGGACTAAGCATTCATCAAAGCTATGCGTACCTGCGGTAATATTAGATAAACCGACTTGATAAGAGGGCAATGAAAATGTTTTAGCGATGGATGGCCTGCGCATATCAGCATCAATAAGTAATACTTTTTCTAATTGTCCCAAAGCAAAAGCTAGGTTAATTGAAACGGTAGTTTTTCCTTCACCGGGTATTGATGAAGTGACTGAAATTATTTTTGCTTCATGTTCTATATTCAGCAGTAATAAGCTGGTTCTAATCGTTCGTATAGATTCACTGAATGCATGCTCTTCTTTTGAGAAAAAATGCCTTAAGGGTAGGCCTTTTGTACGAAAGATTTTTTGCAAGGGTAATAAGCCCAACATGCGCTGTTTTAATTTATTTTCAATATCGTCAATGCTACGCATACCATCATTAAGTAATTCAAATAAGAAAGCTAAAATAATCCCTAAACCTAAGCTAACAATAAAAGCTAAAATAATGATTAACTTTTTCTTAGGTTTTGCCGGTAATAATGGTGGTAATGCCATATCAACCAAACGTGCATTTGCAGATTGAAATTCACCAACTTCTTTTGTTTCTTTTAAACGGGTGAAAAAAGCATTGTATAATTGCTCGTTGGTTTTAACTTCGCGTTTCAGTTCTTTTTGTTTAGCATCTAAAGAGGATAGTGCTCGAAAACGTTGCCCTTTGGCTTGAACAGCTTCTATTAGTGCTTCTTCATTCGCCTTTGCTGTTAAGTATTCATTAGCTATACCTGAAACAAGTAACTTTACCTGGTTACTTAAGTTTTCATTAACAGAGCGCAGTTCAGATTGCGCGGCAATCATAATTGGGTGTTTAGGGCCGTAAGTACCTTGTAGCTCGTAAACCTTGGTTTTTGTTTGTTGTGATATGTCATTAACACTTTGAATTAATTGATGATTAAGTACTTCAGGTAAAGATATTAGAGATTGGATATTGTTATTTTTACTTTGTACCAACTTATAAATATTTTCATTTTGTTTACGAAGTTGTTTAGCAGCTGAAAGTTGCTTATTAAGCTCTTGTAACTCTTTCGCTTCAATACTTTTTACACCATCAATGTCTATTAATTTTTCTTGGTTTTGGTAAGCCTGCAATAAATTTTCAGAGCTATCTAATTTTGTCTTTAATGCACTTAAACGTTCGTTTAGCCAAGTAGATGCTTTTTCTGTCATCAATAATTTAGCTTCTAAATGGCTTTCGATATATTCTTCAGCTAACGTATTAACTATCGTAGCAGCTAATGTAGGGGATTTCGATTCAAAAGCGATGGTAACTAATTGCGTTTTCCGAATGGGCGATATAGTTAACCGAGAAACAAATTCATTAACAACTTGTCTAGTTTTAATGCTTAGTCGTTCTTGCTTGGTTAAGTTTATTGTTTCTTGAGGTAAGAAAGGAAGTCTAGCCTTAATCTCTGAAATCAAATTGAAAGACTTTTCTTGCTGATCAGGGTCAAATTCAGCATGTTGAGTTAATGCTAACTTTTCAACTACGCGGCGCGCCAAATGTTGAGATTTTAATATTTCAAACTGAGTAAGAAAATATTCTTTTCTCCCTGAATCTAAACCATAAACTTCTTCTATTGAAACCACATTGGCTTGTTCTGCTTGAATAAGTAAAGTTGCTGAAGCCTTGTATTGTGGTGTTATTGAAAAAACAATAACGCTAGCCAATAAGGTGACAATAATAGCAAGGCTGATTATTCTCCATTTGAAGCGTTGTATTACTTTAAAGTAATACTGTAAATCTACGGTATTGTCTTCGTTAGTATTTTTGTAAACTGGAGAAGGCTCAAGTAACGTTAGGCTCATTGAATAACTCTTAAAAATAGCTTTGTTTTATGGTAATTATATCGCCAGGCTGAATTTTGGCATTGGCATGAATGTTGATTGATTCTTGTTGGCTGTCATTGCTGCGAATGATGAATATTTTTGTTAATGATGCTCGTTCAGTATAACCACCGGCTAATGCCGCGGCTTTATTTATAGTTAAGCCGGGTTGAAAAGGGTATGCCCCTGGCTTTTCAACTTCACCATCAATAAAAAAAGGGCGATATTGAACAATAGTGACGGATACGTTTGGGTTAATTAAATAGTCACCTTTAAGGCCTAGATAAATTTTTTGCTGAAATTCGGCTAAGGTTTGCCCTGTTGCTTGTAATTGTCCCAAAAACGGGTAATCAACTTTACCACTGTCATTAAGTAATGTTTCTATCGATAAGTCTTGCTGACCAAAAACGGTGATTTTTATGGTGTCACCTGAGCCTATTTTATAATCGTCTTCGGCCTGGGCTGAAGATATAAAAATAAAGCTCAATAAGAGGAATACTATTATTGAGCTTATTGTTTTAGTTATTGATTTAGGCATTGTTAGTAATGTTAATTTTATATTCATTTTAACTGATTATACTAGCTTAAAAAATAGCTGCGCGTAAACCTAAACTAAATAGTTGTCTGTCATAGACAAAGCCTGTTCTAGTACTGTCACGGTCAGTAAAACGGTAATCTAAAGAAAAGCTTAACCAATAATTCATATCATAAAATAATGAGGCATTAATCGCGGTATTATTATCTTCACGAATTTCCCCTACGGTAGCTATATATATATCATCACTCATAGCATAAGCCAGTTTACTGGTGAGGCGTTCACGCCATTGATGTGTCCATTCTACAGCATATTGAGTGTTCTCAATAACATGCGCTTTATTAATGGGACTTCCTTGGTCATCAAAAAAGAAACCTTCACCATTGGTTTCATGAGCGCTTTGTCCGGTAGTAAATTTTACTTTTGAATAGGTTTTTGGTTCCCATAATACTTCCACTTCCCAGACAACAGCATCAAAGTCTTCACGTGATGCTAATTCAAAATCTTTGTTAACATAACCTATCTTAGCAAAACCTGTAGTCGAAGCCGTTGCTTCCCATTCAGCACCAAGCATTACAAGGTTTTCAATACTGGCCAGTTCGTCTTCAGGTCTTCGAGTTAAATCATATGATACATCACTGTTCCATGCTTCAAGTGTAACATCAGTAGCAGAGCCGACCTTATAATAAAAAGTTCCGCCTATTTTAACCGTGTTTCTATCTCGTACTGCTGTTTTATCAAAGTCAGGGACACTAGGTTGGTCATACACACTGCGGTAATCGTTATCTAAATAGCCAATCTCAAGCTCTAAACGTGCATCAGCGGTTGGTGCGCCAAAAGTATACTGCACACCACCAAAAATTTGCTCATAAGTATCTGGTTCGGCTAATTTATCACCACCACCAAGAGAGAAACGGCTACCTCGCTCTTCATGTCCAGCTATATAACCACCTTGAAACATAAAACGGTGACGAAGTGATAGTTCATAATTCAGCTTACCTGAAACATCGTGGTCGTTGTAGCTATCTTCACTGCTAGCGTGATAAGCGCCATGGGTAAAGGTCCAATCTAGTTCAAAATTATGCTTGCCAAATTCACCAAATTCACGGGTTAGTTTTACACTCGGTTGAAAAATAGTATACCAAGAGCTTATTTCATCCGTTTTATCACTCGTAACGTTGGTATCGTAACCTTGCTTAAACTTTAATATTGGTGTTAAGAGCATACCGGCAACAGGGATACTTTGGTCGTCTCTATCGGCTTCTATATCGTAAGAAGAGGCTAAAATATTTGTTGAAATGGTAGCGACAGATAAACCCAAAATAAAAATGTACGGTATTTTTTTCATAAAGAAACCTTGCTAATTTGATGGCGAAGCTAATTAAATTTACAGAATGGTAACAATAATTCACATGCTCAGCTAGTGATAAAATCAAGTGACAGACATTTTACTTAACAAATAAGCATTGTTTGTGGTCATTTTTAAATTTTATGTTTTATATATTGATATAAATGAATATCCACTGTTTTCAATGCTAATAAGTCGTTACACTTATGTTATCTGAATTAAATCAAAACCAAGGTTAAAGGCCAAAAGTAATGTCAAGTGGATTAATTAGTACCATACAGAGTAGTTTTTCAGCACTTTATCGTGTTGTAGATTTACTGGTTATTACTATGGTTTATTTATTTTCGTTATATTGGTATGAGGTTTCTTTTGATACTAGCTATCAGCTAGTTTTAGTGATTTCATTAAGTTGTTTTTTATTTTTATCACAAACTTTTGAGTTATACCGTTCTTGGCGAACATCTACCGCACTTGCTATGGTTAGTCACACTAGCCTTGTCTGGGTTGTTTGCTGCACTATACTGATTACTTTGGCCTATTTTACTAAATCGGGCGGTTATTACTCGCGTGTTGCTATTGGTGTTTGGTTTGTTAGTACCTTAATAAGTTTAAATTTTTGGCGCGTCATTTTTAGAAAGGTTTTATTTTATTTCCGTAAATCAGGTCTGAATACTAAATCGGTAATAATCATTGGCGCAACACCAACAGGATTAAAGTTGGCAGATCAAATTACAGCTAATCCCCAACATGGTTTTAAATTACAAGGGTTTTATGATGACAGGCCTAAAGAGCGTTTGCCTGATATGGGAGAATATTCTATAGAAGGTACTATTGAGCAGGGTGTTCTACTTGTTAAAGAAAAACCTGATATCAGCCATGTTTATATTGCTATGCCAATGAAAGCTGAAACACGTATTACTGAAATTCTTAATCAATGTAGTGATACAACCGCTACAGTACATATCATTCCTGACTTCTTCATTTTTAATTTGTTACATGCCAGATGGCAACATGTAGGTAATATGCAAACCTTGAGTATTTTTGATTCGCCTTTTGATGGTTTTAACTTAGCGATAAAACGAGTGGAAGACATAATCTTAGGGAGTATTATTTTAATTCTTATTACTATACCAATGATTTTTATTGGTCTTGCGGTTAAATTGACTTCAAAAGGTCCTATGATATTTAAACAAAAGCGTTATGGCCTAGACGGCAAAGAAATATCCATTTATAAGTTTCGTTCAATGGCGTTAGTAAATAAAAAGGTCGACAATGTTATTCAAGCAACTCGTTTTGATGCCAGAATTACTCCTCTAGGCTCATTTTTAAGACGAACATCATTAGATGAATTACCGCAATTTATTAATGTGATTCAAGGTAATATGTCTATTGTTGGTCCAAGGCCACATGCAGTTCAGCATAACGAAGAGTACAGATCGTTGATTGATGGTTATATGTTACGTCATAAAGCAAAACCAGGTATCACTGGTTGGGCCCAAATAAACGGTTGGCGTGGTGAAACGGATACTTTAGAAAAAATGGAGAAAAGAATCGAATTTGATCTTAACTACATTCATAGGTGGTCATTAGCCTTTGATTTGAAAATTATATTTATGACGGTTTTTAAAGGCTTCGTTAATAAGAATGCTTATTAATTAGTGGCAATATGTTAAACAAGGCAAGCTAAACGATTGCCGGTTGTAAAGGCATGAGCGTATTATCGTAGGGGCTGTTCAAACCACGAAGAAGAACAGCTTCGTGAGTTATATACACCTCTAAACATCCATAATAATGAACAAATGAATATTAAGGATATTACAAGTGCTGAGCTAACTAAATATGCGACTAATCGTATGTTAGCAATCAAATTAGTTTTATTAATGAAATGGTAAATATAACTTAACGTGTTGTCGTTGATATAGTAAATTTTTGCCTTTATATAGGTTCGGGCCCGTGTATTGGCTATAAACCTATTTATACTGGTTGTTTTTATGGCGGTTCATGCACTTCACAGGATGTATTGGACTTAGTAAAATGGCTAATATTGTAGGAGGAGTCGAAGATATTAAAAAAGGTCTAATCTGTCAAATAAACAAACTAATTGAGAACATCATCAAGCCTTTTGATTGAAACTTATACAGGAAAGTTTTTACTTTATGTGACTTTCTTCAAAATCTAATACCGATGATATGAGTGAATCGCCAAATCGAGTATTAATGGAAACTTTATGGGACACTGTCACTAAAGTTTAAGCATGCGATCCAGAAGCAATGGAAGAAACACAACGTATTTACAGTAACAGAAACTAGCCTTAATAGGCACCGAAAAAACAGCATTAAAAGGAGTGGGTGCGTTGGTTATTTGTACCGAATGGCAAAACTTTAAAGCACCAAGTTTTGATCTAATTAAAGAAGAGTCAAGTGAAAGTTATTTATTTGATGGACGTAATTTATTTGAATTTGAACGGATGAAAACCAGTGGTTTTTCATATTGCTGGATTGACCTATTGGTTGATTGGATGTTTTTTTATGTTAAATAAGTTTAATGCTCATCATCCAATATGGGTGATTTTAAATCAGCTTACGTCTAAAGGTCTTATGGCTTTAAAGTTCCTTGTTGCAGCTACTATACTAGGGCCTGAGCTAATGGGAGTCATTGGTTCTGCATTATTGATTTATGCTATTTCAGAATCAATAAGTGAATTTGGATTTATTCATGCATTAGTGCAATCTAAAGAAGAACCGGATAACCGAGAGTTAGATTTTGTATGGTGGTCTTTATTCTTTAGAGGAATGCTCTTAGGTGGATTTATTGTAACTATTGGTTACTTTATTCCTTTGACTGAACATAAAAGTGAATTTGTTTTGTCTTGCTGCTTAATTGCTTTAAGTGCGGTAATTAAGGCTATGCCTAGTGTAGGGTTATATTTAGCCCAACGTAATAGATTGTTTAATAAGATTTTCTTTTTGTCTGCTATCGCTGCAAGTTTAGACTTGTTAATAACTTTATTTGTTTTGTTCAAATATAATTCTATTCTATCTGTTTTTATAGGTCTTTTAATTTCAGAGATAACCAAATGCTCTTTATCTTATTATGTATTCAAATTCGGATTCAGAAAATTTTATAATCCAATAAATATCATTCATAAATATGTTTCTTATGGTAAGTGGGTTTTTGGAGGGAATATATTGAACCTTATTTTAAATCAGTCTGATAAGCTTATCACTGGCGTTATGTTAGGTGTTACTCAACTCGGTATATATCAAATGAGTGGCAGGTTAGCGCAATTGGGTCTTTCAGATGTAGCTATGGCCATTGGGCAATATTTGTTTCCATCTTTTTCTCGTTTGAATGGTAAAGATAATAAACAACGAAATGAATTATTTAGTAAAGCCTTTACTTATATGCTGGTATTCTCTATTTCAAGTTGCTTTTGCATATATTTTGTTGCTGAACTTGTTCCTCTATTTTTAGGTGGTGAATGGTCAGATAGTTCAAATATATTAAAGCTACTTGCATTAAGTATGGCTAATGGTGCATTAATTTCTGTATTGGTCGCATTTCATCGTGCGTTAGGTTTCCCTAAAAGAGTTACTCTAGCTTCATTAGTACAATTATGTGTCTTTATTCCTTTTCTTATACTGTTGACTTATTTCTATGGCGTTATTGGTACAGCACTATCTACCATTGTTTCTACTGGTATTGCTTTAACAGTGTTAATAAAGCAGCTTGACGATGTAAATATAATAATGAAATCTAGCATTCGTTATTTTATGAAGCGCATTGTAATATTGTGTTTAATATCTTTGCTAATGTTACGACTTGACGATCTATGGCTTGCATCTACGATGTCTATAGTGTGTTATTTCTATATGCTATTTTCTATTTTTAATTATGAGCGAAATGAAATAAATGAAAGTATTAATTAATTTTGCCGATGATAACTTCAGAAAAAGTCAAAAGTTAAATAGCTTTACTGGGAAACATATTGGAGGGTTTGATAAGATTTATGAGTTTTCTCCTGCTGATATAGATGATAAGTTTTTAGAAGAAAATAAAGCTATTTTTGAACAAAAAAGGGGATGTGGCTATTGGTTATGGAAGCCTTATTTTATTTTAAAAGTTATTGAACAACAAAGTGAAGGTGATTATATATTTTATTGCGATTCAGGTTCTTTTTTTATTCGAGATATTAAGTACTTGATAAATATATTGAACCAAAAAAATAATGATGTATTGTTGTTTGAACTTCCTTTGGTTGAGTGTGAATGGAGTAATGAATATTTGATTAAACGTTTAAACTTATGTGATGACAAATATAGGCTAAGTAATCAAATTTTAGGTACTTATATATGTTTGAAAAAATCTCAGGAATCAATATCTTTTATACAAAAGTATTTATTACTTTGCACCAATGAAGATTTACTTACTGATAAGCATACGGTGCTCGAACAGTGTGCTTTTGATCATAGGCATGACCAGTCAATTTTGAGTCTGTTAGCTAAAAAAGAAGGAATTATCCCTGAAAAAGATCCTTCTGATTATGGAGCGTTTCCTTTTCGTTATTTTTCAAAAGGAAGGCTTTTTAGAGTCAAAAATTATGATAATAATTACCCCGTAACTATACTTTCTAATCGAAAAGAAAGCCCAATTAAGTATTATTTAAAGTTTGTTATCCGCTCATTATTAAGGAAGAATAGTTAATATGGTTAATGGGCTTCTCACTTGGATAAATACTCAAAATTTAACAACTAAAATATTAGTGTTTCTTACTGCTGTATTGATATTAAGTCCACTTGGGAGTAATAAACTATTGAGTGTAGGAGGGGTATTTGCACCTGAGTTATTTGTAGGGCTCCTCATTATATTTAAATTAAAAGAATTTAATCTATTTTTATCTATGATAAGAAATTCTTTAACATATATATTAGTTGTTCTAGCCTGCATAATATTAACTTATATAGGTTATTTAAGTGGAGGTGATATTGCTGTCTCATACTCTTTATTAAGAGCTTTTGTGTTTTTTTGTTTGGGTTGGATGTTAGTTAATTATTTGTTCACATATCAATTAAGGCCATTGAATCTCTTGGTCTTTCTTACAGTAATCTCAACTATTGGTTCTTTAATCTATTTCATTATTTTTTCTTCTGGAGTTAAAGCTCCTTACTCTATTCCCTTAATGTTGCTGGTTTTTTATTTTGCATATTTAAGTAAGTCCAGTTTTATAATTTTAATTTCTATTAGTATTTTATTTCTGATGGCAGTAACTAGTTCATTTAGGGTTTATTGGGTGTACTCTGTTCTTTTCTTACTCGCATTCTTATTTGGGTATTTAAAAAATATAATTTTCATTAAAAATAATGTTTTTTATTTAAATCTTACAAATTTTTTAGTTATTTCGATTCTATTGATTGTCATACCTTTAAGTTTTATTTTGTTATCTGATTTTGTGTTTCAATGGTTCTCTGCTGATTCTGGCCGTTATAATCAAATAGTTTGGAAGTCACAAGAATTGTATAACGCAATAATATATGGTGGTGAAGTTGATGCATCTACATATATTAGGATGTTGCAATTTGAATATTTTAAAGATAATTGGGTAGACTTTCTTTTACCTACAGGATTTCATGATAATACTGACTTTCTAGGTAACTCTTCAGCTATTCGTGACGGAATATACTATTACATGGCTATTATATTTGGATTGTTATTAAGTGTAGTTATGTGCTCTGTACTTGTCTTTAAACTGTTCTTGAATATTGCGAGATCAAAGAGTGAGAAATTACCTCGATTTGTTATATGTATAGTTTTATTTATTATTTTTTGTATAAATGGGAGTTCACTCACAGTTATTTCTCAGTCTTTTTATCTAGGGGTCTTGTTATCAATCATGATTAAGCCGGAGCTAACTGTGTGCCGTAAAGAAGGTATTTATGAATAATAATTATTACGACAAAAGAATTGAATATTTTAATTTTTATTCAAGGTACGAATCTGGACACCGTAAAGAATATATTGAATTTACTAAGGTACAATTGCAGGGTTCAAGAGTCAGCCTATTAACAGGTGTTTTTAATAGAAAACCTTTATTGTTTTTAATGATTGAAGAGTTGTTTTTCGTGTTTTGTGTTATTTGCTGTTTTCGTTCGTTATTTCGATTGAAAACAGTAGGGCTAGTTTTTCGAGCTAAAGAGTGTGCAACGTCAGAACATCTAAAGCATAAAATTAAGAGATATTTGTTAAAGTATTTCAAAAAAAGTCAATATATACAGTCTTTATCTATCATTCCATTTTTTGTGCACCCAGAAATAGAAAGTTTCTGCGATGATTGGATATACGATTTTCAATTTAGTGATATTGAATTTCTCTATTCATTAACAGAATCAATAGAAATTAAGCATTTTTCCGCAGATCTTATTGTTAAAGCTAAAGGGCGAAAAATTGTTTGTGCTGTAGGTAAACAAGATAAAAATAAAGGTTTTGATAAATTTATTGAAAACTATATTACTTCTAATAAGTTACAAAAAAAATATCTCTTTGTCTCGGGTGGTAAAGTAGATGAAGCCTGTACTGATTTAATTAAACAGTTTGAAATGGTTGGTGGGGTTATCATTAATAGAAGAATTAGTGATTCTGAGTTAGTCGCATTTTATGAAGTTGCAGATCATGTTTGGTGCTGTTATTCGCCAAGTTATGATCAATCATCAGGGGTTTTAGGGCGGGCTATTCAGTTTCAAAAAGGCGTGATTGTGCGAAAGGGTTCTGTAGTAGAAAGCATATCTGATAATTTAAAAGCAAATTATTTAATTATGCCTGACTCTAGTGACGAACTATTAAATAAGTTATGTGCTTCGAACGTTGGGACTTCTTCGGGTATTAGTTTATTTAAACAAAATATTAATAAGTTTACTCGTTATCTTCAACCTTGATTAGTGCATTTTATAATGGGTAAAGGATTATAAGTATATATATAGTAAATACGACCGCTTTATATAGGGAAGATTTGATAATTCAAAAGATATTACCGAGTTATAGAATCTCTGTCTTTGATATAATTGCCAAATGATTGCCTAGCAAAGTAACTGTGTTTGCTGTTTTAGGTACTGCGGATTAAGGTGGGTTTGATTTACATCATTCTCGTTTTAGCTTTATAAATATTCAAGTGATACTTTAGTGTTTTTGGTTTATGGAAAATACGTGATGATATTACGTCTGAAATAAGAGGTTTTAATTTTATCATTAAACTTTATCTTCCATCTAGTTTTTGCTTTAGAGCCATTTGGTCAGATAAATCAAACTTGCTGGAGTAGTAAATAGCAGGAAATATGGGATATAGATTTTGTAAACTATTATCGAAATATAATCTTTTCTCACAACGTAATTAACTTCAGTTATGGCATTTATATTATCACATTTTTAATTATCTAGGATATAGAGTGAAGTTCTATATCAATACGTATGATATCTAGGCTTAGTTCATGAAATATTTTGTTTTTAAGGTGGGGTAAATTTGAAATTTATTAAAAAAATATTAGCAGAAAAGAAAATAGAAGTTCAGTTTGTAATAGATAAACTCACTAAAAGTGACGAATTTGATGTCATACATCAGGGTATCCAAAGATCAGGCACCAATTATCTGAATATATTGCTAAAAGAAAAAGGTTACTTTGTACGTAACAGGCATGATCCTAAAAGAACGAATCCAGCTCATAAACACTTTCGATGGCAAAAGGATAAAACAACAATTTTCCTGGACCCTTCTTATAAAAATACACAATATACACAAAATATTCGGGATTTAAATAATATCTGTGGATTCCCTGAAAGCTGCAAACATATTGTGTTGTATAAAAATCCATATTCATGGCTACCAAGTATTGAAAGGTGGGCGAGGGTTAATAAATGGGAGAGTTATTTGACCACACCAAGAAATGAATGGCTTACAAGAGCATTTTTAGAGTGGGATGCTTATTATTCAGCATGGGAAGATATATACAAAGTGAGTACATCTAGTGTTTTGTTAATTAACTTCGAAAGTTTAAAAAATAATCAACCAAATGTGTTGAATGGTGTGGACCAATTTATGGGGAAATTACAGATTAATAGTGAAGAAATAACTGTTAATAGAGTTCCAAAATCTCCTAGTGGAGTTACTCATAATGACGAAGAGAATATAGCGTTTTTCAAAGCCTTTTGTGTGAATGGTAAGTTTAAGTGGGAATCCTATATTTGATATACAAAAAACTATTGTGAGCTGCTAGTTGGTTAGACAGTGGAATCATTTAATTATGATTTTTTATGTATTCACTGTGTTTTATTTAGTATTTTTAATTATAATTTAATGTCTGCTTTGGTTTTATTATTTACCATAGCAGTAACTGGAATTATAGGGTTACTGAATTGTGACAGGGAATATTTCACCAAATAAAAATATAAGTTATGAATATAAATAGAAGTGTTTTAATCATTCAAGAAATATTACCAAGTTACCGCATTTCCGTGTTTGATCAAATAGCACAATTATCTCGTGGGAAAGTAACCATTTTTGCTGATAGTGGTACTGCTGATTACGGCAAATTCGACTTACATAATTATCGTTTCAAATTTGTTAATGCAAATTGGAAGAAATATTTAAAAATATTCAAATGTGACTTTGATTTTTTTCATTTATGGAAAAAGCATGATGTTATTTTTCATGTGGCTGATTTTAAGTTTTTATCACTTTGGTTCATTTTATTTTTCAGTTTGTTTACTTCTAAAAAAGTTTTTTTACATGGCCAAGGTGGCTACAAAAATAGTGGCTTAATAATTAATATTGTTTACTTTTTAATTACAATAATGTGTGATGGTTATATTTGTTATACAGAGTTCTCTAAGAATGCTTTAAAGCGTAAAATTCCTTCGTTCCTTCATCCAAAAATATCTGTGTGCGATAATACCCTTGATATATCTACGGTAGATAAAATCTATTTGGCTACTTCCAGTAAATCATTTTTTTATATCGGTAGATTAAGGCCTGGTTGTGATATCGAAATACTCTTACAAGCTGCGATTAATGCTCAAGTACATATTAAAATTATTGGTACAGGTGACGAACCTTACTTAACTGAACTCAAAGATAAGTATTCGTCAGTAGCTACTTTTTATGGGGCTATATTCGACGAAGCTAAACAAAGGGATATTGCTTACGGTTGTATCGCTGGTGTATATGGCGGAGATGCTGGTTTAAGTGTTGTACATTATATGGCATTAGCTTTACCTGTAGTGGTTCATAATGATATTGAAAAACATATGGGACCTGAACCGAGTTATGTAAAAGATAATGCTAATGGCTTGTTATTCGAACGTGGGAATGTTGAGAGTTTGACTGATAAGTTATTGATATTAGTTGGAAATAAAGATTTAAGAGACCACTTAGCGATAAATGCAATAACCACTTTTAATAAATTGAAAACGCCTTCAATGGCAGAAAAATTCGTCAATATTATGGAATTAAGCTAATGATTTTTTTAATGGACTTACCCAAGCCTGTTCATGGTATGTCGAATGTAAATTTAGCGGTAAAAAATGAAGCGATGAATAAGGGGCTCGAACCTTTGGTTATTAATTCCGTCCCCTCGTATGCTGCTAAACTTTTTACAACTAAATGGTGGGGTATAGTCAAAATCCTGCATACAGCTTTATGTTTTTTTAAGCTTTTTTATCTGTCATTATCTAATGTTAAGGGAGTATTTTATCGTCCTATCAATGGTGGCAGTGGCCAAGCCTACGATATTATTTACTTAGCCATTGCTCGTTTATTTCATAATAAAATATATATTCATCACCATTCATTCAATTATTTAAACAACAAAAGTAATTTATTTACCATAGTTAATAAAGTTGCAGGTAAAAGTGCTACTCATATTGTATTAGGCGGCCGGATGAAAAACGTTCTTTCAGAACTTTATAATATTGATGAATCTACTATTTATACTATTTCAAATTTAGCTTATTTTAACAATAATCCAGTTGAGGTTATTAGTGAAAACAACAAAATTCGTATTGGTCACTTAGCTAATTTGTGTGCTGAAAAAGGCGCTGATGTATTTATTGATGTGTGCAAAGAACTTGAACAGAAGAATGTCGATTTTCTCGCTAAAATAGCTGGGCCGTTCGTTGATAATACTACTAAAGAGCTTGTTTTGGATGCTGTTAAGAATATCCAATCGTTACATTATTTAGGGCCACTATATTCTGAAGATAAGGTCAACTTTTATCAATGTTTAGATTGTTTCATATTTCCTTCTAAATATATTAATGAGGCTGAGCCTCTTGTTTTATTTGAAGCGGCTGAAAGCTCTACTTTGTTAATAGGCAGTCAACGAGGTTGTATGAAGGATGTAATTGACAGTTTGAATGGCTTTTCCTTACCGGAGTGTGATGAACTATCAAGCCATATTGTTAATTCTATAGTTGAAGCGATACAAAACAATGATTTTGATCTTGAAGTAAAAAAAGGACGACAGCAGTTGTTTAAAAATGAACATATTAAAGCCACGGGAGCTTTAACTTTATTAATGGACGAAATGAAAAAAAATGACTTACCAAAAGCTTGATAAATTTGAAATGCCTGGAGGGTTTCGTGGGCGTGGTGCCATAACAGTACAGCTATGGTGGATAGTTCAATCTACCCTTTTCGGCTGTTCACCACAGTTTGCCTATAAATGGCGTAATTTTTTATTGCGTTTATTTGGCGCTAACATTGGAAAAAATGTAATTGTTCGCCCATCTGTGAGAACAACGTACCCATGGAGGTTAACTATTGGTGATAATTCATGGGTTGGCGATCATGTTGATTTATATACGCTCGGCAAAATAAGTATTGGTCGAAATACCGTTGTATCGCAGCGGAGTTATTTGTGTACCGGCAGTCATGAATATCAATCTGAACGGTTTGATATATACGCAGATGCTATCGTAATTGAAGATGAAGCATGGTTGGCTACAGATGTTTTTATCGCACCAGGGGTAACCATAGGGAAGGGAACTGTTATTGGTGCTAGAAGTTCTGTATTTAAAAATATGCCACAAGGTATGATTTGTACGGGTAACCCAGCCAAGCCGGTTAAGGAAAGATTAGCATAATGAAATTTATACTAAACAGTCTAAACTATTCACCTGAACTAACTGGCATAGGCAAATACAACAGCGAGATGTGTCCTGAGCTAGTTAAACGTGGCATTGATGTGACGGCAGTTGTCGCTCCTCCATATTATCCTGAATGGCAGGTCCATACTGGCTTTTCTGCTTGGTTATATAAAAAGGAAAATATTGATGGTGTAAAGGTTGTACGTTGCCCGCTATATGTACCTAAAAGGGTCTCTACGTTAAAGCGTTTTATTCATTTGTTTTCTTTTGCTGTTACCTCCGGCTTGGTATTGTTGAGCAAGATTTTTTCAAAACCTGATGTAATTGTACTTGTTCAGCCAACATTGTTTTGTGCTCCAATTACCTTATTAGTTGCTAAGTTAACCGGCGCTAAAGCCGTTATGCATATACAAGACTATGAAATTGATGCCATGTTTGGTTTGGGCATGATGACAGAAGGTAAATCGATAAAAATTATTAAACGTGTTGAACGTTGGATAATGAAAAATTTTGATGCTGTTTCAACCATTTCTTATTCTATGATTGAAAATGCTAAGGCAAAAGGTATTAAGAAAGGTAATATTATCTATTTTCCAAATTGGTCTGATACTGAGTTTATTACGCCTGAAACTTGTGGTTTGGCATTGAAAAAAGAATGGGGATTTGAGTCGAACGACAAAGTTGTATTATACGCTGGTAATATTGGCCAGAAACAAGGACTTGAAATTGTATTAAACGCGGCAAAGTGTTTTTCAGTACAAAGCGATATTAAGTTTTTATTGGTGGGGGCGGGTGCATATGTTGATACTTTAAAACAACTAGCTAATGAACAACAGTTAACGAATGTATTTTTCAAACCACTGCAGGCCTGGGAAAAAGTGCCTCAAATGTTGGCAATGGCAGAGATTCATTTAGTGGTACAAAAGAAAGGCGCGGCAGATGCTGTATTGCCTTCTAAACTCACCAATATTTTATCTGCGGGTGGATATGCGTTAGTAACAGCCGAACCGCATACTGAATTAGGCCAAATAGCAGAAAAACATGAAGATATCTTTACGATAATCGAACCTGAAAATACAACAGCATTTATTGACGGAATTCATCAGTTATTAGCAAAAGATACAACAATACATAATCATATTGCCCGGGCATTTTCCGAGAAGTATTTAGTAAAAAATAGAATACTCGATCAGTTTGTTAAAGATTTAATTGAGCTAGTAAATGAATAATAGTATATAGATTTTAATATTTATATTAAAATAATGTAACATGTTTAAAAGTAACGTTTATTACCTGCATTTCCTGACCTCTAGGCTGTTGAGTGAAATAGTTTGAAGGTCATTATTTTCGAGGTGAAGGTAAGTTAACACCAGAGAAATTGGAACTTAGGTTGATTAGTGAGGAAGTTAATCGATTGAAAATGGAGATAGGTATACTATAAAACGACGGTCTTCTTCGCCAAAGAAATGAAAGATTTATTGATTGCTCAGCATCAGAATATCTGGCCAATAGCACTGATGTATAGAGCGTTAAAAGTTAATTATCTTCTTTATTAAATTTTTTTGCTCCGTACAACTACCCATAGTTTAGGGAATTTTTCTCTAAACCATGCCTTTATCCAAAAAAGGGGCCATAAAGAGCCCCCATGAGTACGAACAAAATATTTCCACTCATTTACTGGCGGCAATTGGCTTAAGTTATTCATCAACACAAGTCTTTCTTTGATTGATATATTTGCGTCGGTACAGCCTCTTTGTCTGGTATTTCGTTCGCACACGCCGTATATTCCTTCAGCAACCCAGCATGATAAACTTGCATTTTGCAGTCGTAAACCATAATCAAAGTCACCCATGCTGTGAGAAAAATGAGGGCTTAACAAGCCTATTTTCTCAACTGAACGGGCTGGGATAAGGGTAAAGTTACCGTTAATGGCGTGGCACTTTACGGGGGTTAATGAAGGGGGGATTACCTCACCAAAGCTAAGAGGGTTAATTGAACTATTACGTAATCTTCCACCGTAAGTTGCTTCATTGCTTTTTGCACTAATTAAAGTACCTACGATAGCTCCGGGGGATTGGTTCTCTTTAATTAACTTTTTATAAGTATTCACAATTCGTATTAATGCATCCGCGTATAGTATTGAGTCATCATTTAACCATAAGTAATAATCAAATTTTTCCTCTAAAGCGACATTCCAAGCTAGTCTCATGCCCTGATTCCAAAAAAGCGAACCGTCACCTGTAATCACTATCACTTGAGGAAAGTTTTTGGATATTGCTTCAGCTGTTCCGTCACTACTACCATCGTCAACGAGAAAACACTGAATTTCCAATGCATCTCGAGTACTCTCATTATCGTAACTATTAAACAAAGAAGTTAAACACGCCAAGGTTTTTTCTCTTCTATTATGACAAGTCATTAGGACGGCGCAATGGGTCATGATTTTTCACTTATTTTAGCAATGCATCTGAATACTCTGATGATCTTACCACGAAAGGCTCGAATGCTATCAACTGCAAGGTAAGTATATGAAGAAGGTATTCTTTTAACCTCTTTTGAAATAACATCTAGTTCGTAGCCCATAACTTTAAGACGCTCTTTTCCTAACCATTGTAAATAATGATGACACCAACGTTTTCTTATAACACCAGACATAGTTTGTTGCCACTTCATTAAAGGAGCGTCCGTTATCGTTGTGTACTTCTTAGTACCCGTTTTGTCACCTAAACCTTCATTATGTGGTATTTGGTTAAAATTATTGATAATGCTAGAATCAAATTCTAACTTTAAGTAGTTTTCAAATAAGGGTTTTAACGTTATTTCAGGGTTGGTGACAAGGTCTTCGTAGTTTATTGCCCAACATTTATCTTTGTGTTTTTCATAAGCGCTTATTAAATTGGCTAAACCTTGGTATTGGTCTTGTTTGAATAGGTGAGTATTCCATTTTCCTGAGCACCATGTCTCGATACAAGATGCCTGAATTGCTAAAGGATTGCGCCACAAAAAAATAAATTTTGCATCTTTAAATACCTCTAATATTTCATTAACAATATAATGATATCGAGGGGTTTTATCTATAAAATAAACTGCATCATCTGCAGAAGCCTTTTGATAAAGTCGTTCAGCAAATAACTTTAACTCTTGTTTAAAGCTTGCCCCATTAGAATCAATTGTTTCAGTAAAACCCTTAATTCCTTGTGCCATTACTTGATGGTTATATTCAGCACTGACGCCAGTGTTTTTGAGCGCATAAAAAAAAGGCAACAAAATCCATGGCTCACTTGTATAACTAATTACCTTGTTTGCCCCTATTAATCGTTGTAATAGAGTTGAGCCTGACCTCGGGAGAGAAAAGATAAATATTGGGGTGACACGTTGTTTTTTAATCATTTAATTGTTTTTTTATTGAATAAAATAAAAGGGTCAAAGTGAGTCCAGATGCCAAGTTTGTATCGAGTAAGCAATAACATCAATATGTTTTGTAAAATCAAACCGAATGTTGTGCCGACTGCGACACCAATAACACCATAATCATAAATCAAATACCATGAGAAAAGAAAAGTAATTATTCCTGAAAACAAGGTAATAGTCATCATTGTTTTTTGATGCTTGGTGAGCATTAAGGCTAAACCGCACGAGCCTGAAAGTACATTAAACACCTGGCCAACACTTAAAATAACTAATATATTAGCGCTGGAACGATAGAATTCGCCAAAAAAAACAACTAGTATATTTTCACCATAAAATATAAAGATAATGAGTGCTATTATTGATGGAGTTGCAGCTATTGTTGCAGTCAACCTCAGCGTTTTTTGTAATTCATTTTTATTCTTTTGGGCGTGTAATTGTGAAATTATTGGTGGCACTACGGCATTAATGATTAATAAAGGCATAGATATCACAATAAGCAGTCGTACTGCCATACCATAAATAGCAACGTTTTCTTGAGTAGTTAAAACACCTAATAGCCATATGTCTATTTGTGTGATGAAAAGTAAAGATAAACTAGTAACCCATATAGGCCAACTAATAGATAATATCTGAGTTACAGCTGTTGTTTTCGTAGCAGTATATTTGCTATTTATACCTTTTAGTTTATTCCATATTCTGAAACCTGAATATGAAACACTAATAAAATATGATGCTATAACGAGTTTGATTACCTCACTAAGTATTATTTCTTCATGGTAATGATAATAAGTAAAAAGAGAAAAGAAAAAAAGGGTATTCGCCATTAAACCATTAAAGAGCGTTGCTAGTTTTATATTGTGATAGCCTCTATAAATCTCTGCTATTACTTGTTGCCAAATTAGTAAGGTAAACCAAATAACAATAAGTCCTGTCAATTTGGCTATGTCTGGCGAGTCAAGTAGTGTTATTGCGACCCACTCATTTAAACCAAAGATAAAAGAACCTCCGGTAAGTAAAGTACCAATAATGACTATTTGGAATGTATATATTACCGTTTCTTTTATTTTACCTTGTTCATCCAGTGATAATGACTCAGCTATCATTTTTACTAAGGTCTTCAACAAGCCAAATAAAGCGAAAGTAGAAGCAAATGATATTAGACTAATAATTAAAAAGTAATTGCCGAGATCGTTAGGAGATAATAGTCTAGCAAGCAATATGTGGATTGAAAAACCAACTAAACTCGCTAGGATTTTTCCTAAAAAAGCCCAAATACCACCTGTTAGTAATTTCTTTTTAATCGTATTTGGTGACATAGGTCTTAAATATACTCATGAACTAATTAGTTACATTTTATAACACTAATCGCTTTAGAGAGATAATTTTGTTAAAGTTTGGTGTATTATCAATGAAACAGTTAGATATTGAAAGTGGCTAATATTAGTTATAATAAGTGTCAGTTTTTTTTACACACATTTATATAAATTTACTAGTTATAGCCTTGGGTTTAGCTAAGCCATTAAAAATAAATGAAAAATTAATCTTGGCTCGTTTTTTGCTTTTTGGTTTAACATGTTACTGTTCTTTGCACTTTTTACGTTAATTAAATATTGAAAGAGCGTGTTGTATTAATTTATTATGGAGTTTTCTCAAATGATCAAAAGCTTTTCGGTTATCTTATTTACAATATTTTTATCAATAAATTCAGCTTTTGCTGGAATTATTACAGGGGAAGATATTCCTGTTTCTTTCACCGGTGGCTCACAACCTGAAAGTGATACAGATATTTATTTATATGTTGAACAAGAAGATTTTATATTGGGAACCGATTTAGATGTTGATTTTTTAGTTACTACAGGAAATGTAGGTGTTCTATCATCTGGTACCAAAGTTAACAGTTTTATTTTTAACTTTGATGCTGTTGATATGTTCACTACTCACGCTGAAAATTGGGCGCGTGGTTCATTTACTGTTGATGAAAGCTACCTTTTTGATACTGAGATATTAGCCATAATCTGGAGTGGTTCTAGAAATCCTATTATCGGCGAACCTGATAGTAATAACTTTTTAGCTACTAGTGACAGTATTTTAGGATTTCCTGGTACTTCTTATCCTTCAGATGTTTTAGGACGTGGTTTAGAGCTTGAAGAAAAATTCAAAAATGCTAACACCCAAGACTCTTTTATTATTAGTGGCAAGAAAATAGACATGTCTCTATTTGTTCGGGCCCCTTATGCAGATCAATTTCGTGTAATCACCGCCGCTAAAGCTGAAATCCCAGAGCCAGCAGCTATTCTACTTTTTGGTACTGCACTTTGTTTATTTGGCTTTAGACGTTTTCGCTAAATATGTAATTATTGCTGAAACTAACATTAGTTATAAGCCATTCCGAAAAAGCCCTTTATTGTTTAGCAATAAAGGGCTTTTTTATTGCTATAATATAGGTATATTTCATTATTTGTTTTTGGTTTTTAAGTGTTAGTCCATTTAAAGTCTTTTAATTTCTCTAGCCTTACTAAGCATTTTAGCTATGTGCTATTTTTGTTCGCCTGCTTTTTACATGCTGACTCTCCCATTGACATTTTTCCACCTGGTTTATTTGCGCAAGTTGAAAAAGAATATGATTCTGATGCACGTGAGCGTGTTGAGCAATGGCAAGCACTCGTACTCAATGAGCAAGCTAGCTCAGAAAAAGACAAACTTCATTCGGTAAACCGTTTCTTTAATCGCATTCGTTTTGTTGATGACATTCGCGTTTGGAATCAAAAAGATTATTGGGCAACCCCTGTTGAGTTTTTAGGACGTAATGCTGGTGATTGTGAAGATTTTACTATCGCTAAGTATTTTACTTTACGCGCATTAGGTGTGCCTGCGGAAAAACTGAGGTTAATGTATGTGCGCGCCTTAAGACTCAAGCAATCACACATGGTGCTGGCTTATTTCGAAACATCTGACGCTATGCCTCTCATTTTAGATAATATCAATAAGAAAATTTTACCTGCTAACTATCGTAAAGATTTACAGCCTATTTATAGCTTTAATGGTGATGGTTTATGGGCAGCAAAGGCGCAAGGTCGAGGGCGAAAATTAAAAAATAAGGGTGGCCATAGTTCATGGCAAAACCTAATGAGCCGTATTGAACGTGGACAGTAATTTACATCTTATGGAAAGAATTAGTTTGAATTTAATTAAAAATCGAGAAAAAAGATGAGCTTATCAAAACAACTTTATTTAGGTCTAACACTGGTGTTAATGTTAGTGTTTGTCAGTTCGTTATGGATTAATGTTGATAATACCCGTCATTATATTAATAGTCAGTTGGCATCCCATGCCCAAGACACTGCCACTTCGTTAGGCTTGTCTATTAAACCCTTTATTGGCAACGCTGAAGATTTTCCTATGGTTGATGGCATGGTCAGTGCTATTTTTGATAGTGGTTATTATCAAAAGATGACTTTAAAAAGCAATAAAGGTGAGGTGTTATTAGAAAAGACTAACCCAATGGCTTTTGATAACGTACCCGCATGGTTTGTTAGCTTATTTCCTTTAACTCCCCCGCAAGCCTCAACTGAAATTCATGACGGTTGGGTGAAACCCAAAACGCTACATATTGTTAGCCATCCTGGTTTTGGATACGAACAACTATGGCAAAGTGCTTTGAAAAGTAGTTGGATGATTCTGGGGCTGTTTTTACTCGCAGGTACCTTAGTCTCTTTGATACTTAAAACTATTACAGGCCCTATCAAAAAAGCAGCACAGCAAGCGGATGAAATATGCCAAGGTAATTTCATTCAAGTCAGTGATATTCCAAAACCTATCGAATTAAATTTATTTGTGAACGCGATGAATCGTATGTCCCGTATATTGCAAAATCTTTTTAATGAGTTAAGCCAACAAACTGAAACATACCAACGTGTTGCTTACGTTGATGAATTAACCTCGTTATCTAATAGGCGTGCCTTTAATAACCAGTTTGAGTCTTTACTTGCTAATCAAGAGAAGGGTGTTGCCGGTTTTCTGATGATTATTCGGTTATCAAGTTTAGATCGCATTAACAAAGAAGAGGGTTATACGGCGGGTGATGAATATGTTAAAAGTGCTGTGGCAATCATTAATCGAGTGCTTAAGTATGCTAATGCGCTAAGTAATAATGCCTACCGATTAGCGGGTGCTGACTTCGCTATTGTTTTACCTGATTTAGATAAAGAGAGTTGTCATCATATTGCCAGTGAATTAATGTCTCGATTTACTCAAGCAGCTTACCAAACAGCAACTGAAATCGACAGTAACGGTCAATTAAATAGCTTTGCCCATCTTGGTATAACAGATTTTTCAGCAACGGATACATTGGCTGATATATTGATTCAGGCAGACAATGCATTAGTTGAAGCGTTATCTACTAAGCAGGGCTGGCAGTTTTCTTCTAATGTTGCTTTGCAACAGGGTAATAGCATATGGAAAAGTGAATTAGAGCAGCAACTTGTCAACGGTCAGGTGGCTTTTGTCTCACAGGCTATTAAAAACGGCAAGGGTGAAGAGCTTTATCAAGAGCTGTATGCTCGCTTTACACATACAACAGAGCAGACGGTTATCCCTATGGGTCAATTAATGGCTGTTGCTAAGCGGCTTAATTTGGCACAGCGATTTGATGAGTTAGTGATCGAGCAAGCATTAATTAAAGCCAAACAACGACAATTGCCTATTGCCATCAATTTAAGCCCTAGTTCACTAGGACAACAAAGTTTCAGTCAATGGTTGTTGAATAAACTCATGGCGGATAAGAGATTGTGTCAGTTACTTACTTTTGAGATAAGTGAACAAAGCTTAATACAATATGCAAACAACGTCTGTTCTCTAAGCCAAGAGTTAAAAGCATTGGGCTGTAAAATAACCTTAGAACATTTTGGCGCGAGTACTTCGTCATTTACACATTTAATGAAGATAAAACCCGAGTTTGTTAAGGTTGATGGTAGTTATAGTCAAGATATTGTTAACTCCCAAGAAAATCAATTGTTTGTACAGTCGCTAGTAAATATTGCGCATAGTTTACATATTAAAGTTATTGCTGAGTTGGTTGAAAATGTTGAACAACAAACCCAATTGAGTTCACTTTTTGTTGATTATTTCCAAGGCTATTTCATCGATAAGCCAAGTGAATGGTAATTTAAGCCAATTTTTTGGTTGAATAATTGTGTTGATTTTTTACCCATAGACATTTAGTATTGTAACTATATGTAAATTAAATTTTTATGAATGCAGGAGATAATTAATGAAACAAGTAATGTTTAAACTAGCGACTTTAGCTTTTAGTCTAACGTTAAGCGGTGCAGTTTTTTCTGCTGAGCAAACTGACGTTAGTGATGTAAATTGTACTGACTCCTTGGCTCAACTTTCAACGGCAACAGTTGAAGAGTTACTTGAATCGGTAACACTACTGACAACTAACTGTCCTGATTTAGCTGATCAAATTGTTGAAACAACGATATCATTAACACCCGCAGAGCAACATCAAGAAATAATGCAACTTGCTGCTAATACTGGTGTAATGTTACCTACTGATGTTTTACTTGCCGCTATTGCTGGTGGTGGTGATCCTGCAACGTTATCTGAACCTACCGCGGGTGGTAACTTAGCTATAATCCCTCCTTCTGCAGCAGCATCGCCAACTCTTATTGGTGGTCGTAATGGTGGTGTCGTAGCTTCAGGTAATTAATTAACTTAATTATCTATTTAACTAGCTATTTAACTAGCTATTTAATTTGCTAGTTATTTAGTTATACAAAAAGGTCCTATTTAGGACCTTTTTAGTTTCTAATGCTGTATGTAATTATTCAGCGTAATACTCTTTGTAATACTCTTTGTAATATAAGTGTTATGTTAAGATAGTTAAGTTAAGCTAGTTGAATTATATAAAGTGACTGATAAATTTGTCCCAGTGGCTTAATTATCTCGATCTAAAAGACCCTATATAAAAGAGCCCTATATTATCAATGAGTAAAATAAATACAGCACAATTTTATAGCTTTTTATTACTCATCTTTTGGTTACCTATTCCTTTAGGATCTAATAGAGCGTGGGCATGGGGCATTATAGAAATAGTTGCGTTTACATTGCTCGCTTTATATTTAGTGTTAGCGGTAAAAAATAATGAAGATGTCTTGAAAAAATTAGCGCCATACAAGGTGCTAGTCATTGGCTTTTTTACTGTACAGCTTTGGGTTATTCTGCAATTTATACCTTTACCTCAGTCATTCCTTCTTATTTTAAGCCCCAACCTTGCTGATATTTATCAACACTCGCCAGAGAGCTTACGAACGCTGTCTCTTGACCCAAGCCAAACGCAAGTTTCTTCTTTTAAGGGCTTAGCCTATTTTTGTTTGATGTTACTGTCTTTATTGTTAATCACAACAGAGAAACGTTTAAAACAGCTTATTATTGTGATGGTATTATCAGGTACTTTTCAAGCGGTATATGGCAGTTTGCAAGCGATGTCAGGTAATGCGCTTTCATGGGTCTTTGAAGTAGCCAATAGCAGTATTGCCACCGGTGGTTTCATTTACAAAAACCACTTTGCCAATTTTCTACTTCTGACCCTATCAATGGGTATTGGTTTATTAGTCGCTAATCTTTCATCTCAAGAATTTAGCTCTGCAAAGGCTAGAATAAGAGAGCTTATTAGTAGTTTATTAGAAGGGAAAGCAGTACTTCGTATCGCTTTAGCATTAATGGTTATTGGTTTGGTTATGTCACGATCTCGCATGGGTAATGCGGCTTTTTTTGTGGCGATGACAGTAACGGGGATTTTTGCCTTTTTTTATTTTAAAAACCGAAGTAAAGGCTTAACAGTTTTACTGCTTAGTCTTTTGATCATCGATACTTTTATTCTTGGTGCATGGTTTGGTTTAGATAAAGTGAAAAGTCGTATTGAGCAAACCTCTTTAAGTCAAGAAACGCGTGATGAAGTAAATGTTTATGGTTTAGAGCTGATTAAGAAATATCCCTTAACGGGCACAGGTGCGGGTAGCTTTTATAGTGTATTTCCTATGGTGCAAGGTGACGATATCAAGCTCTTTTACGACCATGCCCATAACGACTATTTGCAGTTTACTATTGAGTACGGCATTCCTTTTACGGCATTACTTGCCATGATTGTTTTAGCTAGCTTATGGCAAAGTATTTATACTATGCGCCATCGCAAGAATAACCTAATGAAGGGGGTCGCTTTTGGTTGCATGATGGCAATTATCGGCATGTTAATTCATATTACTGTTGATTTTAACCTACAAGCCCCCGCTAATGCGGTCTATTTTGTATTGATTTTGACCTTAGCTTGGCAATCAAAATTTTTATTACGTCATAAAAGCCGAAAAAAGTGTGCTTAATGTTTATCCAAAAGGTAAAGCTAGATATAATAATGTAATTATAATGTAACGATAACATTAATTAACTCTAAATAAGCATGATAAAAGGCCTTATATGAATCAGTTCTCAGCACGCAGCGTTTTGGCTGTACTATTTACCTCTCTAAGCACATTTTCTTTATCTACATTAGCTGAGCAGCCTAAAGCCGAAGACTTAGTAGGCAAAGTGTATGGTGGTATTCATGCCATGCATATTGAAACTGACAATGAACGATTAATGACGACTGATCCAAAATCTTCTCTTGATAATGGTGATGGTTTTGGTGCTGAAGTTGGTTATCGCTGGTTACCGTCAACTGAGTTTAGATTGTCATACAGTCATTTCAGCTCCAATGCGCGAAATGAAGGTTATCCTGAGCCCGATGGCTCTGCAACTTCTGTTGATATGCTGTACTTTCCTACAGAAAAAAACTTCTATATATTAACGGGTGTTAATCGTTTAGATATTAAAAGCTCACAGATTTCTGCAAATATAGGCGCAGGTTATCGTCATTACTTGAGTGACCGCATGGGACTTTATTTTGAAACTAAAGCCCATTATCAGTTTTCAGAACATTATGATGAGCTTACTGCACAGTTGGGTTTTGTTTATTTCTTTGGAGATAATAAAAAAGCGGTAACCACTACTGCAGCAGTTGTTGCACTAGATACTGATAATGATGGTGTAATCGATGAACACGATCGCTGTGCTAATACACCAATGATTGATAAAGTTGATGGTTATGGCTGTACGATTTTTATTGATGATGAGATATCAATTCAGTTATTAGTGCAGTTTGATAATAATGAAGCGATTATTAAAACTGAGTACTATAAAGAAATTAAGGCGATGGCAGACTTCTTAATAGCAAACCCTGAAACGTCAATAGCGATAGAAGGTCATGCGTCAAGTCCTGGTAGTTCCATGCACAATAAGCAGTTATCGCAACGTAGAGCCGATGCTGTCGTTGAAATGCTTATTTCAGAATATAGTATCAATGCGACAAGATTGAGTGCTACTGGGTATGGCGAAGAGCAATTACTTAATTCTCTTGATAATGAAAATGCCCATAGGCAAAATCGCCGAATTATGGCGAAAGTTAAGGTGAGTAAAAGATCCGCTGTTAAACGTTAGTTGTTCTTTTAGTTCTTCCTGTTCCTTTTATAGTTGAATCATCCATTCAAATCCCTGACAGCCGTTAGGGATTTTTTATGTTATTCATTTACTTACTCAAAAAACAAATAAATGACTAACTAATTAATTTATTGAGTATTTATTTATAACCACTATTGATAATTAGCTTAATCTCACTCATATTCTAAAGTGAATGTTTTTGCCGGTATTCCCGTTCTATATATTATCTCTATTAAAAGGAAAGATTATGAACTCAATCAGTAAAAAAGTTTTGATGGGTTATATTTTAGTTTTATTGGTCGCTATTATTGCTTCTGTTACTCTTTTTGGTGCTGCATCGGTCGTGAATCAACGTACTGATGAGTTTATAGGGCAAACTTTGCCGCAATTAAATGATATTCAAGCAGTGCAACAATCCTTAGACACAGTACAAATTTCTGCCTATAGCCTTTATGGCACTATGATTGACGTTGACCGTTTTGAAAAAGTGCTCAAAACTAATCAGCAACTGCTTAAGCAGCGTTTTAATAGCGGTAACATAACCTCATCGTCTTACCAAACGGTGGCTTCACAAAGCAATGTACTCTTTACCATCATGGAACGATTACAACAAGTGATGGCTGATGATGAGGTAGATTGGGACGCAGCGCGAGAAATATTGGTTGAAATAGATATAGAAAGTAAAAATATATCTTCAAATTTATTAAAAATAAAAGCAGGTGTTAGTCAAGATGCAAATCTTAGCTCAAAGGTCATTAGAGCCGAAATGAGTGATATTCAGTTACTCGTTGTAGCTTTGTTAATCAGTATTTTTATTGTTGCTATGGTCGCTTACGCTTTTTCCCATAAAAAAATAGCGCTACCTATGCGAAAACTAGCCAATGAACTTGATGCTGCGGCTCAAAATTATGATCTTACTATTATTGTTCCCGAGCAGTCGAAGGATGAAATAGGTGTTGCCGCACAAAGTGTTAACCGATTACTATTTACCTTTAAAAACGGTATTAATGATGTAAGGAATATTGCTAATAATATCAATTCACTCGTTAATACCCTAGGGCATTCATCTCAAACAGCAGATGAGCAAGTCAATTTATTAAATTCTAAAATTGACTCGTTACTAAATGAAATGTTGCAGTTAGAGCAACAAATTGAGCAAGGGTTTCATCAATCGAATAGCGCATCAGAAAAAGCGAAACAAGGTGCAGAAGAAGTAAAAGAAGGTGCAGCGCAAGTCTCTAAAACATCAACAGGTATTGCGACCTTAGCTCGAGATATTGAAAATTCTGCTGAAATGTTATTAGAATTGCGTAAATCGGGTGATCAAGTATCCACTGTTGTTGGGACTATTGCTCAAATTGCAGATCAGACTAATTTATTAGCGTTAAATGCCGCAATAGAAGCCGCTAGGGCAGGGGAATCTGGTCGAGGTTTTGCTGTAGTTGCCGATGAAGTCAGAACGCTTGCAACACGTACACATCAATCTACAATTGAAATTAATAGCATGCTTGCCACTATTGTTTCTTCAATCTCACAAGTCGTCACCTCAATGGAAAAGAACCAAACACATGCTGATGAAGCGGTTGAATTATCTCAAAAAACAGTAGATTCGTTATCCTTAATTCAAAATACTATCTTAGCCTTAAGTCATGAGAGTTCAGAAGCCGCTCAGCAAGCAGAAAACTCCCATAGCCAAGTGGTGACTATGCGCAACTGGGTTGATCAGTTTAAAGCGGTTGGTGACGCTGTTTGCCAAGGTAGCATGGAGACTAGAGAAACCTCTTTAAAAATGACAGAACTTGCAACTAGTTTTAATCAGTCAGTAGAAAAATTTCGTACATAATCCTTTTGCTATAACCTGAGATTTGTTGTCATTAAACTTGTTAGTGACAACAATTATTCACACTTTGAATAACCATTATTTAAATTTTTTTGTCCTAAAAAAATCTTTTTGTAAGTTCATGTGTAATAATACAGGTGTGGTAACGAAACTATGGAGGCTATCATGGCCCATGAGGATAGACGTAATATGTCAAAAAATACAGATGCTAACTTAGATAACCGTAATAATGAACAAAGAACAGCAACAGAGCAATTAGCAGATGCGAATCATGAAATTGAAGAGTTAAAGCTACAAATTGCATGGCTTGAGCGTTCTTACGAGTAGTTTTGTATCTCGCTATTTATTGACAAGCTGATTGTTATAAATACTTAAGGAATGCAAAATAGAAAAGTCTGATATAAATTATTATATCAGACTTTTTTTTACGTTTTAAAACTCATTTTTGACTTTTCTTATGTAATGTTTCATTTTATTATTAATTTTAACTGATCTGATACGTATTACTGACGTTAAATGGTTTTCATCCTTGCTTGTTCGTGTTATTTTTCTGGCAATATATTTAGCTCACCAATTTAATCCGATTGGTGTTAAACCAATCGAATTAAAGATTAAGGAAATTTTATATGCCAAAGGCAAGTGATATAAAGAAAAATGCTGCGATAGAGCACAATGGTAAAGTATTAATTGTTAGAGATATAACTCGGTCGGTACCACAAGGCAGAGCAGGTGGCAGTTTATACCGTATGCGTATGTACGATGTTGTAACAGGTGGTAAAGTAGATGAAACATTTAAAGCCGAAGATACGCTTAACTTTGCTGATTTAAGCCGCCGTCCAGCGATGTTTTCTTATATCGATGGTGATCAATATGTTTTCATGGATAACGAAGATTACACGCCATACAACATAGATAAAGAAGCAATCGCCGAAGAAGTTTTATTTATCAATGAAGAAACTCAAGGTATCTCCGTTATTATTGTAGATGAATCTCCTGTTGCCATTGATTTACCTTCTAGTGTGGAATTAGTGATAACGGAAACAGACCCATCAATTAAAGGTGCTTCAGCCAGCGCCAGAACAAAACCGGCAACTTTATCTACTGGTTTGATTGTGCAAGTTCCAGAGCATATTTCTACAGGTGATAAGATCAAAGTTAATACTGAAGAGAAAAAATTTATGGGGCGCGCAGACTCTAAATAACTCATTTCAGTGCTAAGAAAAATATTTTTGTAAATGCCCGAAGGTTAATCTTTCGGGCATTTTTATTTTCTTTATTCCTGCATTATTCCTGCGATATTCTGGCGCAGTAATGCTCACCCTGTTAAAAATTAACACTAAAGGTAAATTATGACTGAACAAACATATTGCGGTATAGGTATCGCAGGTCAAAAATGGCAAGCGGCTGAAAAAGCGCAATGGTTAACAATACAAACTGTTAAACGTGCTTATAAAGACGAAGTGCTTGCTAAGTTTGATACATTAAAAGAAGACTTTACCCTTCATCAATATGGAGCGCTCAGTATAGATGCAGGTCGATATCCTTTATTTGCTTTGCACAGTAAAAATTGGCAAAACGATAAAAAAACTATCTTAGTTACCGGTGGTGTGCACGGTTACGAAACAAGTGGTGTGCAAGGCGCTCTTCGGTTTCTGGAAGTTAAGGCAAAACATTACAGCGCACATTTTAATGTTATCGTTGTGCCTTGTGTAAGCCCATGGGGTTATGAAACGATTAACCGTTGGAATGCTAATGCGATAGACCCAAATCGCTCTTTCTATGCTGATAGCCCAGCGGAAGAAGCAAATGCCTTGATGCAGCATATAGAATCTTTTAAAGAAGACATTTTTATGCATATTGATTTACATGAAACCACAAACACTGATAACAGTGAGTTTAGACCGGCACTTGCTGCTCGTGATGCTGAAACACATGATAACTGGAGTATCCCTGATGGTTTTTATTTAGTGGGTGATACGTTAAGGCCAGCAGACGACTTTCAACAAACAATTATTCACGCCGTAGAAAAAGTTACGCATATCGCTCCTGCGGATGATAGTGGCAAGCTAATTGGTGTAACGTTAGCGCAAGAAGGTGTGATCAATTATGCAGGAAAAGCACTAGGGCTTTGCATGGGATTAACTGATGCCCCTTACGTCACGACAACAGAGGTCTATCCAGACAGTCCACTTTCTGATGATGAAAACTGTATTTTGGCACAAGTTGCTGTCATAACATCAGCACTCGATTACGGAATCAATTTTTTAAGCCATTCAAGCTAGTCCTAATCAAGTTACCTTCTCCTCTCCATTAGATTATCTGCAAAACATGCTGTTATTAGCTGTTTTGCAGGTTTATCACTCAGTACCGTCAATTAAATCAAATAAATTAGAATAAAAAATAAATTGAATAATTTTACTTATTTAAATTAATTTTCAAACTATTTTTACCTCACGCGCTACCTTAATATATAAAGACGCCAAATAAAAAATCACAACAGGAATATCTGTGTTTGAACGAAGTGATGAAACGCTCATAGCCCAAGCGCTAAAAGGCAAAAAATCAGCATGGTTAACGTTAGTTAAACGTTACGAAAAACGTATTTATAACTATGCCTTGCGAATGGTGAATAATCCCGCCGATGCGATGGACTTAATGCAAGATATTTTTATTGCCTTGTTTCGAGGTTTACATACATTTCGTGGTGATAGCCCATTTAAAGGTTGGCTATTCAGAATTGCTCACTACCGTTGTTTAGAGTTTTATCGCCGTAAAAGGCCGATGCAGTCGATTGATGATGTGCCTGAACAAGAAGATGAAAATAGTGCGACTTGTCCAGAACAGCAATTATTCTCAAAACAAGCATCAAGCTCATTAATTTCAGCAATGAAGTTATTACCCGTAAAACAAAAATTAGTAGTAGAGCTAAAGTTTTTTCAACAATGCACTTTTACAGAAATAGCGCAACAATTGGGCATTTCAACGAATACAGCCAAATCACAACTATACAGCGCTTTAGATAAACTTAAACTGCAATTAACTGAGCAGACAAGCGAAAAAGTAGCGTTAATGAAAGCAAGCGATAACACAGGAGCAAGTCATGTTTGATAACTTTGATGACGCGAATAGCAATAATGAATCTAAGCTCACAGATAAAGAGCAGGAATTGGCGAGGTTTGCAGATCAACTGGCTTTTCAGGCTAATCATGAAGAAGAGCAACAAGTGCCTGAGTGGAACCGAACTGCAGCATTTGAGCAAGGTTTTCGTGATGACAATAACCAACAGTCAACCTGGTGGCAATGGCTAGGCATTCCTGCTTTATCAATGGCCTGCTCAACGTTAGCTATTGCATTAGTTCTTGTTTTCTTTAAGCCAAGTAATGAGTTAGACCCAGAAGCTTTCACCGCACTCGTCAATGAGAAAGTAGCTGAACAGGTAGCTGAACAAGTAAAAAAGCAGATGACAATGCAGGTTGATGGCGCTGTTGCGGCATTAGTCGATTTGAAATTGCGTGAGTTTGCTGCCGAGCAGCAAGTGATATTAGCCAATTATCGTGCCGATATGTCAAATAAACAGCAAGGTAATAATTTACAGTTAGCCAGTTATATCCTTAACGCATCAAGGAAAGAGCGAAAAGAAGATATTGGCGACTTTGTTAGTTTTATCAATTCTCAGCGTAAAGATGAGCAGTTACAGCAAAAGATAAAATATCAGCAACTTGAACGTGAAATTAATTTTCAAAAAATTAACTATCAACCAAATGAAAAGTTAAATGGGCAGCCTATTAAGCAAAATTTAACACCAACACAGTTATTGGAACAGAGCTAGTCATAGCAATTAATAATCCGAAATAATAAGCAGCCAATAAATAACAGCATAACAGCATAACCACTCAGGAGTAGAAAATGAATACATACCCAGTACTTAAAGCCGTGAAGAAGCCGACAAGATGGTTAGCAAAAAGCAAACAAGGTATTTGTTCTTCGCTACTGTGCTCTGCGCTACTTTTTACAGCCAACGCACATGCCGAGGTAAAAAATCTTGATGATATGCATAAGCAACTCGATATCATGAATAGTATTATTCATTCGGCGATAAAAAATGAACCAATCAATAGTCGGTCTAGAATCAGTTCAATCAGTAGTATTTACTTGCATGGTCAGGGAGTTGTTTTTACTTTAAATACACGTCATTTAAGTTCATTTAATAAACATATTGTTATGCCTACTGCTCCTCTGCCGCCTATCTCACCAGAAGCTAATTTCGCTTTCAACTTACATGACGAAATGAATGATGTTGTTATTGAATTTGAATCAAACGAAGAAGACTACGAACACGCGATAGAAATGTTTGAGCAACAAAGAGAGAATTCGAGAGAGCTTCGTAATGAGCAGCGAAATTTAGCTTATGAACTCCGTGATATTGTACGTGAAAGTAAAGATGCTCAATACCAATTGCGTCACGTTGAAGAAAAAGAAAAACAGGCATTAAAAGCGGAGTTGAAAAAGTTAGAATCAAAGCGTGTTGCTTTAGAGCAGGGTAAAGCGCAACTTGATCAAAAGGCTAAAACAGCCCGAGTGATACGCGCAGAGAAACAGGCGCTTAAAGCTAAACAACGAGTACAATATTTTGACAAACTCAGCAGTAAAGTTGTTGATACTTTATGTATGTACGGCAATGGTTTTAAGGCTGTTCCGAAAGATGAACACGTAAGTATTATTCTTAAAGCCGCAGGTAAAGAATTAGGACGTCGTTATCAGGATCGAGTATTTGTTTTTACCAAAAAAGATATAAAGGCTTGTGCAAATGATAAAATAGACAGCGAAAAATTATTAGCAAAAGCGAAAAAGTATCAGTTTTAATCGAGTTATAAATTAATACTTTGAAACTTCCTATCATTATTACGTTTATTGAGAGGGGGATAATGATAGATGAAGTATGAGAAGTTATACCATGTGAAGGAGAATAGGTGTAATCAGGTTGTCGGTTAACTTTAACCAGTGTACTGGCATGTTAATCTCATCATTGAAAGAAGCTAAAAGGCTTCTAATTGCTAGTAGTCTTTTAGCTAAGATGATTAACTCAAAATTATTAAACTAAGATAATAAGCAAAAAGAGGCAATATAATGACTGTTGCTTGATTGACTCGGTACGATATTAATTTGTTGAGTTCTCAATGACGCTAAATGAGTAACAGAGTATATATTCTCAGAGAGTTGTTTAGTCTGATTAGTAAACACAAGCCTAAAGCTTTCAAGACCTTCATGTTGGCGGCCACTTTCAACGTCTTCAAGTGTTAACCTCGTACTACCATCTTCAGAGCGAACTAAAAAAGAATCGCCAATTTTATTAATATAACCTTGTTGTACTGTCTTTGGGTTTGATAACTCTTTGTTATTTTTTTGATCAACTGATTTTGCAAATGCGTTTGGTAGGGTGCTTGCTGTTATGGCCCCGCTTGCGGAAATTAAAAAATGGCGTCTGTCTATCATGAACTTAGTTCCTTCTTATTAATAATAGTCTTGTTAATTTCTGTCTATTTAAAACTAACATAAAATACAGCATTTTCAAATATTATATAAAGTTGTATAGTTTTAACTCGTTATAGTGCTGTAATGACAAACGTCATTGACTAGTATGGATGACATCAATTTAATAGTGTCACAGCAAACTATGGATATGAAAATGGATATAAAAATGGACAGTAAATATTACCTTGCAATTATTACCTTTATCATAGGGTGCCTTTTAGGCAGTTACTCCTCTTTAGGTGATGGTAATTCTGGTTCAAAAGGTGTTGAAAGTGAACTTGATAGTAGCGATGAAATAACTAAAACTTATTTGGCTGATACAGAACTAGCACCATTGGAAAAGCCTGAAAACTCAATTATCCAGCAAAGAAATGTCATAACAGGGGCATCTTCGAAAGAAACTATTTCTGCCATTATTAATGCAGCTCCTTTGTATAGTCGCCATAAAATACTTAATGTTGACTACGAAGACCCCAAGGCTTATTGGCATAATATTCTTTTTCAAAGTGAGTTTGTTGATGAAAAGCTATCAGCAATAGATGAGTTAATCCACTTGCAAGACAGCGACTTACTAGCTAGTGGCTTAGGGGATAAATCAGCTGAAATTCGAAAAGCAACGATTGAAGGATTAGAGCTTATTGGCGATGCCAATTCCGTGCAATTGTTAGGTCAGGCTCTTTTTTATGAAAAAGACCAGATACTCTACTCTCGTATAATTGAGGCCTTAGAGACTTTGTCTTACCATGATAATGCACAAGCATTTCTAGATTTCTTGACCAAAAAAGATACTTAAGAGTAAATCAAAGGTTACCACCTCTATTTTCATAACTAGGTGTTCGAGTGACGTCGACAATATGTTTTACTGTTTTGTATTAATTGTATTAATTGTATTAATTGTGTAACTGTGTAATTCAATACTTTGAAGCTGAATCGCTTAAAACAAAAGGATAACAGCTTCCCTCTTACTGACCGTGTTGTGTCAATAGCTTAAAAAATAAGCTTGTTTATCTTGCTCGTAATGATATTTTATGTTTTATTTAAAGCACTTAAACAAAGGTGAAGCGAAATACCGATGGAAAATTACAACTTCGAAAATTTATCTCAGTTAGTTGGTGAGCAAATGACAATTAGAGATGATGGCGGCAACGAAGCTGCGCTGATTATTGCAGAAGTAAATAAAGGCATAATAGACTCAGACGAGTGGCAGTCATTCTCCGTTATTTACAAGGGCGAGGAAAACTTGTCTGTACCACAAGGTACTTATAGCTTTTCTCATGAAAAAATCGGTGAAGTTAGTTTGTTTATGACTCCTAATTCTGCAACCGAATATGAAACAATAGTAACTAAAAGGCGCGAATAAAATTGATAAGTACTTATAGCCTTCCTAATAAATATAAGTACTTGCTAGCAATAAAATTAACAGTAACAAAAGAGAAAAAAGTAATAAAACAAGATTTAAGGATGAAGAAACACGATGTTAAGGAAGCCACTCCATCAACAAATATACTTCGTTTGTTTGTGTCTTGAGCACAAAGCCCAAACGCTCATACAATCGCTTGGCAGGGTTATTGTGCTCAACATGAATAGTCACAGGTTTACCTGTTTCTTTCGATTCTTTAAACAATTCCTTAAACAAATAACTACCCAAACCCGTATTGCGGTGTTCAACAGCCAAGACAATATCGACAATTCGGATTTCTGTTTGCCAATAATCAACAAACAAACGGCCAGCAGGCAGACCATTCAGTTCAATAATATTGAAATAATCACTACAGTAATGCTGATTATAATGGGCATATTGCGCGTTAAACTGCTGTTCGACAAAATCCAATTTTTCTTGTTGAGTGAAATTGGTCATAGCAAGCTCATTTTCTCGCGTAGAAGCATACAAGGTCAACATAAAGGGAATATCACTATCCGTAGCTTTTCTAAGTGATATTTTATTATTCCAAAGGTTTGATGGCAAAGGACTTGATGACATAGTTGTTCAAAGTTCCAGTTATTGATTGTCGTTAAAGTGAAGTTAAATTGTGAGGATACTCACACTAAATGTAAAGAGGAGAATGCAAATGTCAGAACCTTTTCTAAGTGAAATCAGAATGTTTGGCTTTAATTGGCCACCGAGAAAATGGGCCCAGTGCGATGGGCAATCAATACCTATAAATGGCAATCAAGCACTTTATTCATTATTGGGTACAACATACGGTGGAGATGGTCAGACTAAATTTAATTTACCCGATATGCGTGGCCGCACATCAGTGCATGGCGATGGTGGTGGATATAGTTTTGGCCAGAAAGGGGGAATAGAAAACGTTACCCTTGATAAAACACAAATACCCAATCATAGCCATTTGGTCAATGCAACCACCACCAACGGTGATACAAAAACATTCACTAATACCATATTTGCAGCAGGATATGATAAACGTACTGGTGAAGAAAAACCTGTCGATATGTACGCGGCTGCAGAAAACTTAGTCAATTTGAATGAAGGGAGTGTCACTCATACCGGGGGACAGTCTCATAACAATAAACAACCATCGTGTGTGGTCAATTTTTGTATTGCTATTGACGGACAATTTCCTTTGCGTGATTAATGGTACAAAAATTTACTTAATAGGAACAATATAGGAGAGCAAAATATGAGTGACCCGTATATAGGCGAAATACGTATGTTCGCCGGTAACTTTGCACCAAAAAACTGGGCTTTTTGTGATGGACAATTATTAGCCATTCAACAAAATATGTCGTTATTTTCATTGTTAGGCACTACCTATGGTGGTGATGGTAGAAGCAGCTATGCTTTGCCAGACTTGCGCGGTAGATTACCCGTGCACCAAGGTACTGGACCAGGACTCACCAATAAAAAAATCGGCAAGCTATACGGTAAGGAAACAGTGACTTTAACTGAAGCGCAAATGCCTGATCATAATCATGTGTTTAATGTGTCAAAAAATATCGCCAATTCCAGCGAGCCAACCGGTAATGTATTAGCAGCACAAGATGATGGTGATTTTCTCTACGTTGCAGCCCCAGAAGCTCCTTCCAATTTCCAGAATTTACATAACAACACACTCGCTTCAACAGGTGGAAATCAAAACCATACCAACATGATGCCCAGCCTTTGCGTAAATTTCATTATAGCCATGTTTGGTACCTACCCAAGCAGATACTAGGATAATTATTATGTCAGACCCTTTTATTGCAGAAGTTAGAATGTGGGCTTGTAATTTTGCGCCACGTGGCTGGTCATTTTGTAATGGCCAATTATTACCAGTTAGTCAAAATACGGCCTTGTTTTCTCTTATAGGCACTACCTATGGAGGTGATGGTCGATCAACCTGCGCCTTACCAGATTTAAGTGACCGAGCCCCTATGCACCCTGGGCAAGGTCCCGGTTTAACAAGAAGGAATTTAGGTGAAAAAACAGGCTCAGAGACTGTCACATTAACAGAAGCGCAAATGCCTTCGCATAATCACATGGTTACAGGAGTTGCAGAGTCTGGAACAACGGGCACTCCAGCCGAAGACTTATATATGGGGAAAGAATCTAAATCAGCGATTGAAAGTAGTTTATATGTGTCAACAAGCACTACAACTAATACCACTTTATCAGCTTCAACAATAGAAAGTGCGGGAGACGATCAGCCTCATAGTAATACCCAGCCGTTTTTAGGGGTAAATTTTTGTATTGCCTTAGAAGGCAGCTACCCATCTAGAAGTTAAGAAAATGATGGTATTATCATATGAAGTAATAAAAGTACCAAGTGATTTGGTACTTTTATTGCACCATATCAAATAATAACTCAGTGATAATCTTGTGTTAAACAAAAACCACAGCAGGCATTTTAATGCATAGTAATATATCAAAATTCTTTCTATGGTCAGGACTTGTTCTGGTTTTTTATTCTTTACCTATATTTGCTAAATCGCTAGTAGTTGACAATACCGTTATTTTTGAAAATTTTTCTAAACCTGTCGTTTTAGTTAAAAAGAAAGATTATTTTCAGGTGGAGGGTAGCAGAGTTCAAGTTCAGTTATCCAACCGTATCATTGTAAAAACAACCAAAATGGTGAATAAGGAAGGTGCCTATCAGTTTCATCAGCAAATTAATAATGTTGTGGAGCTCTTTAATGGAACAGCAAACAATTACTTTTCGCTCGAATTTAGAGGTTCCGCAAGGCTAACTCAAGTATTTGATGATTTGAAAATAATACAAAAAGAACAGCCTGAAAAAGGAATCATCCTAGTTCAACCCGATATATTACAATTGCAAAACAAAGCTGAAACAACTATATCAACAAAACAAGGTGCATCTTATAAAACACCTCAATCAATAATTACTCACCATAACGATTCAGCCTACCTTGATTTATTAAAAATTCAGTCGATGTGGCAAAAGAGTAAAGGAAAAAATGTAAAAATTGCCATTATCGATGATGGTGTTTTTCTTGCTCATAACGAGTTAAAACACATTACCCCCATTTTCTCTTATGACGTAGAAGCTAAGACATTATCATCGACGCCACGCTCCGCTATTGATAAACATGGGACTAAAGTGGCCGGTATTATATTCGCGGCTCATGATAATGTCGGTATTAGTGGTATAGCACCAGAGGCTGAACTTATTAGTATACGCCAACCAAGTACCTGGACCTCAAAGACCTTACTCAGCTTTCAATTAGCAAAATTAGCTGGCGCACAAATTATTAACTGCAGCTGGCACTCACAATTATTATTGCAACCCATAGCAGACATTATTGATGATTTGGCTGAAAATGGCCGAGACGGTAAGGGCATGGTCGTAGTTATTTCAGCAGGTAATACTGGAATAGAAATTATGCCGAATAGCACAGAAAGTTCAATTAAAAGTGCAATTGTAGTTGGTGCTAGTGGGAAAGGTTTTCAACGCTTAGCTTTTAGTAATTATGGCAACAGTGTTGATATGTTTACTTATGGACAAAAGGTTAAAGCAACATTATCGTCAGGAGGTTATGGCGTTTTTGCTGGCACCTCTTTATCTGCGGCCATTGTCTCAGGTTTATCCGCGTTGTTGTTATCTCAAAACTCGGATCTAACAGTGAAGCAATTATCTCAGCAACTAAAATTAATTACTGAATCTAAACCTGTACAAAAAACAATCAATTAAAATTATATTAATAAGACGGCAGAATTAAGTGACAAAAGTAACGGAAGAAATAAAACAACCTGCAGAAGAAAAAGTAAATGAGGATAAAATCACCTCAATTAATGATGACATGGATTTCAACTGTGAATACAGTGATAACCTGCCTGCAATCTTAAAAAAGCTTAATATATCATTGGCTTTCACTTCATATCAGGCAGGGCGTTTAATGCTTATCAGAAGTGATGGTGAAACGTTGGACGTTAACTTTAAAAGCTTTCCCAGGCCAATGGGTTTGTCTGTTACTGAAAATGGTTTAACGTTAGGCATATTTACCCAAATAATTAATTTTCAACGAGAAGATGGTCTGCTTGAAAAAATTAAGCAACCTTTACAACAAATAGACGAAGATATTACTGCGCCAAGAATAAAGCCTAAAGAAAGTGAAGATGAAGCAAAAGAAATGACTAAAACCGAAAAAATAAATAACACCATTAATTCAGATGACATTACTGAACTAATGCCGGAGCTAAGCCCTGAACAACTAGCTGCACAAGAAGAGCAACAGAAAAAATTAATTGAATATCAAAATAAACTGAATGCACCCGTTGATGAACGGGTTGATGCCTGTTTTATTACCCGTTCAGCACACTATTCTGGCATGATAAATATTCATGATATAGATTGGGGTGATGAAGGTCTGTGGGCAGTTAACTCAAGTTTTTCTTGTTTATGTACCATTGAACCCGATTCTAGCTTTGTACCCCGCTGGAAACCGCACTTTATTTCAGAACTGGTGCCTGAAGATCGCTGCCATTTAAACGGTATGACTTTAAAAGACGGCAAACCTGCCTATGTCACCACATTTTCTACTTATGATAAACCCGGCATGTGGCGTAAAGGAGCTAAGTTTAACGGCACTTTAATGGATGTTGAAACCAACACTATTTTGCTTGATAACCTCGCAATGCCACACTCTCCTCGTTGGTATCAAGACAAAGTATATTTTTGTAATTCGGGTCATGGGCTTATTTGTTCGTACCAACCTGAAAGTAAAACTGTTGAAACCTTAGCTGAAGTGCCTGGCTTTACCCGAGGCATGGATTTTTATGGTCCTATCATGTTTGCTGGCCTTTCAAAGGTGCGAGAAGCAGATGTGACCTCACCTGCACCCTTGGCAGAAAAATATGATGAAACCCATTCGGGTATTTGGTTATTTAATCTTGATGAAAAAGATGAAGCAGGGCAGATGAAAGAAATTGGCCATATAAAATTTACTGGCAATGTTGAGCAAATTTATGATGTAGCGGTAATACCCAATGCAAGTTTTCCTGAGCTGATAGAGCCAACTCATCCGAGGATGAGAAATCACTTTACTCATCCTAAAATGAAAAACGAATTGTAGTGAATAACTTAAATAATTAGTTGTGAATAACTAAATAAACTATTTCAATTAAAGACATTTAACAATAATAAGTTAAAGAACATTAACGTGTGGAGCATGAACCATGAAGTTAAAAAATATCAAAAAAAATAATTCAGCTAAAGTAATTAAGGCGGCATTACCGTTAATGTTGATGATGGGCGGAGCAGCTGTCGCTTCATCTCGTAACCGAAGTGGATTTTCAACGATTCGAGGCCTGAAAAATTTATCAGCAGTGAGTGTTACTGAGCATAAGAACCTTGATAAAACATTAATTAACTCAGTAAATAAAGCAAAACGTTCTGCTTTTGGCGCTTTCACTAGCAAGCCAAAGAAAAAAATTCAAACTGTTAAAGTTGATGTGAGCCAACAAGCATTAGCTTTTTTACAAGAAAATAATCTGTTGACTGCTAATGAGGTAGTTAGCGCCAAGTTATCGGGTAATATTCTGGGACGTAAAACCTTTGTTGACTTCTGCCATACAATTAATATAAGTGGGAATACCTTAATTCCTAAAGCAGGTCTTCCAGGAACGGTTAACTTTAATAATCAATTTATAGTAATGAAAAACTATACTAATCAAGCTGCATGTACTGCTGCTGGTAATGTCTGGAATGTTACAAATAATGGAGCCTGTACTAGTGCTGCATACACCAACGTACAATCTTGTGTTGCTACGAGTTACAAATGGGGAGGGATAAGCTTCGTAAGTGCAGTTCAAGTTGCGGCTGACACCACAGCTCCAATTTTTGAGAGTAGTACACCATCAATCGGTACAATTACAGGCACCGGGGCGACACTTTCTGTCGATCTCGATGAAGATGGCACTGTTTATTATGTGGTGGTTACCGATGGCGCTTCTGCTCCTTCTGCCGCCGAAGTCAAGGCGGGTACGGGCAATGGTGGCTCAGGGCAATTAGCCGTTGGTAATTTTACTACCACTACCACTACAGGCAGCCAGGCTTTTATTGGACTATCAGGCAGTACCGCTTATGATATTTATGTGGTTGCTCAAGATGATGAAGCTACGCCAAACCTTCAGGCATCAGTCACTAAAGTTGACTTTTCAACAGCAGATGTCACCGCACCAACGATCAGTACAGTCACTATCCCAGATTCCGCGCATAAAGTAGGTGATACCGTTACAGCGACTATTACCGTGACGTCTGATGCTGATGATTACACTACTGGTAGTGGTGCTATTAACGGCACTATTGCAGGCTATGCATTAGGTAGTTTAAGCAAAACTAATGATACTACTTATACTGCAACCTTTACTATTACCGATGGCGGCACCGATGTGGCCGTTGGCAATGATATACCAGTAAGCTTCACATTAGATGATTCATCTGGCAATACCAGTGGTGCTTTTACCACCGCTATCAGTCAAGCCAGTGATGCTATTTATGCCAACTTACCAGATGTTGATTTAACCGCGAGTAGCAATACAATAGCTGAAGACGGTGGTGTTTCAACATTAACAGCTACTTTATCGGGGAGTTTAAATAACCAATGGCCTAATGGTATTACCGTTAATCTGGCTTATACAGGTACAGGCACTGCCGCTACAGATTACAGTAAATCAGATAGTATAGTAGTCTCAGCAGGTAACAGCAGCAATACCGCTACAATAACAGGAACCGCCGATACCTTATTTGATGCTGCAGCCGATGAAACGGCTATTGTTGATATCAGTTCATTATCTGAAGGTGATGAAGGCGTAACAAATCAACAAACTATCACTATTACCGATGCTGAAGTTGCGCCAACTGTATCCTTAACCGTTGGCACCGCTTCGGTTGCTGAAAATGGTGGCACATCGACAATCACTGCATCGTTAAGCCATGAAACCTATGATAGTTCAGTGGTTAATGTCAGTTACAGTGGTACAGCTATTGGTGGTGGTACTGACTACAATACGCCCAGTAGCTCGATTACTATTAATGCTGGCTCGCTTACTGCTAATGCTGTGACCGGCGTAACAGCAGTGGATGATGGTAACTCTGATGGTAATTTAACAATAGTCATTGATGTTGCCTCGGTAACAGGTAGTGCAAGTGAAAGTGGCACACAACAACAAACCATAACAATTATAGATGATGAAGATGGTTTAGCGCCGACTATTAGCGCGGTATCAATTACTGATTCGGCGCATAAAGTGGGAGATACCGTTACAGCGACTATTACCGTAACTTCTGATGCTGATGATTACACCACAGGCAGTGGTGGTATAAGTGGCACTATTAACGGTTATACACTTGGTAGTTTAAGTAAAACTAACGATACTACTTATACAGCAACATTCACCATTACTGATGGTGGCACTGATGTCGCAGCTGGCAGCAATATCGCAGTTAATTTTACTGTAGATGACTCTTCAGGAAATACCAGTGGTGCTTTTACCACGGCTATAAGCCAAGCCAGTGATGCCATATATGCCAATTTACCCGATATTGATTTAACTGCAGATACGGGTACCATCGCTGAAGATGGAGGTATTTCAACGTTAACAGCGACCTTAAGTGGCAGTTTAAATAACCAGTGGCCAGTAGGGATAACAGTTAACCTAGCTTACTCAGGAACAGGTACGGCAGGTACAGATTACAGTAAATCAGATAGTATTGTTATCTCCTCAGGTAGCAGTAATGGTACTGCTACTATAACTGGCACTGCTGATACCTTGTTTGATGCCGCGGCTGATGAATATGCCATTGTAGATATTAGCAGTGTATCTGTCGGTAATGAAAATGGTGTACAACAACTAACCATTTACATTACCGATGCGGAAGTGGCACCTACAGTGACCTTGACTGTAGGTAATGCCTCTGTTGCCGAAAATGCTGGTACTTCCACTATTACCGCGGCGTTAAATCATGCAACGTATGCAAATGTTACTGTCAACCTTGGTTATACAGGCACTGCTACCAGTGGGGGCACTGATTATAATACGCCAAGTAGTGCTATCACTATTCTTATGGGAAGTGACTCCGCTAATGCTGTAACAGGTATTACAGGTGTGGATGATGGCGATACGGAAGGTAATGAAACTATCATTATCGATATTACTTCGGTTAGTGGTGGCAGCGCCGCTGAAAGTGGTACCCAGCAACAAACTATTACCATGGTTGATGATGAAAATGTTGCACCGGTTGCCAATAACCTAACGGTAAGTACTCGTGAAAACAAGAGTAAAAGTTTTGTGTTATCAGCGTCAGATGCGGATAGTAATCCACTCACTTATACTATATTGACCCAACCTAAGAATGGTTCATTAGCCGGAAGTACGCCTAATTTAACTTACACACCAGATAGCGATTTTGATGGCAGCGACAGCTTTACCTTTAAGGCGAATGACGGCACGGTAGATTCAAATATTGCGACAGTGAGTATAAGTGTTAGTAAGCAAAATAGTATTCCTATAGCTTATGAAAAAATCGTTAATACTACTATAGACACCTCTGTCAGCTTCCTCGTTAATGCCAGCGATGCTGATGGTGATAACTTGACTTACTCCGTGTTAACACATCCAACTAATGGTGTGTTAACGGGCAGTGTCCCAAGCCTGACCTATCAGCCGAAAGAAGGCTTTAGTGGTGATGATAGTTTTACCTTTAAAGTTAATGATGGTTCGGATAGCTCAAATATTGCTACCATTAAGCTTCAAGTTACTGGCGAAAATACCGCGCCTGTAGCCATTGAGCAAAGCATTGAAGTAAAAGAAGATACCTCAAAAATTATTGTACTGACTGCAACCGATGCTGAAGATGATGAGTTAACTTATACCTTAGTTAGTCAACCTGAGCATGGTGAACTAACAGGGGGGGCACCAGAGCTCTCTTATATTCCTGATGATAATTTTAAGGGGAGCGATAGTTTTACTTTTAAAGTCAACGATGGAAAAGTAGATTCAGCTATTGTGACGATAAGTATTGAGGTTAGTGACTTAAATGATGAGCCTGTTGCTGTTGACGATACTATTGTCAGAGAAAATTGGGATGCTTTTGACATTGATGTACTTGCTAATGATACAGACAACGAAGGTGATGTATTAACTATTATCGGTACCAGCAGTGATATTGGAACCGTGAGTTTTACTGAAAAATTGATTACTTATACACCGAGTATTGGCTTTGTTGGTCAAACGAGTATTCTTTATCATATTCAAGATGCTAATGGGGGACAAAGTTCAGCGTCAGTATTGATAGACTTCAATGTGTCTGACGAAGATTTGCCTATAATCACTATTCCTGATGACATTGAGGTTAACGCTACTGGGTTATTTACTAAAGTTGAATTAGGTATTGCAACGGCAATAGATCGTGATGGTGATCCTATTCCTGTATCTCTTACGGGATCGACGATACTAAAACCAGGTATTACACAACTTATTTGGCAAGCTGTAGATAGTGAAGGTCGTAAAGCCTCAGCGAGTCAAAAGGTTACTGTGCATCCTTTAGTCTCTATTAATAAAAACCAAACCGTACTGGAAGGATATAGCGGGAGTTTTGGGGTAAGTTTAAATGGAACTTCACCTAGTTACCCGTTGTCAATTCCTTATACTGTTTCTGGCTCTGCTGAATCAGGTGTTGATCATGATTTATCAGACGGTGTGATAACTATTACATCAGGTACGAGTGCTAATATTAGTTTTAGTACATTTAATGATGCTGTACTTGATGATGGAGAGATAATTAATATTAATTTATCAGGTGATATTAATTCGGGTAGCCAATCAAGCCATTCGATTACTATTACTGAAGAAAATATTGCGCCTAAAGTAACATTGTTAACAGAGCAGGCGGGAGAATCTCGCTTTAAATTAAGCTTAGAAGATGGTTTGGTCAAAGTGTCGGCAACAGTCAGTCATCCAGATCCAAGTAAAGTATTTAGCTACCAATGGGAAAATGCAGAACAAGTACTCACTGATATTGATGGTGTTGAACAAAGTTTTAGCTTTTCACCTGATGGTTTATCCGTTGGTGTGTATCGATTATCTTTGCTCGTAACCGACCTTGATGACAGTCGCTTTAGTTCAAGCGAGTCTGTTTCCTTTACTATAGTTCAATCATCCGTAGTGCTAACGGATGAAGATACAGATAAAGATGGCATTCCTGATAATATTGAGGGGTTGGGAGATGACGATACCGATGGTATTCCAAACTATTTGGATAATATCGCCGAGTGTAATGTTATTCCTGAAAAAGTTGGCACAACAGATAACTTCCTTCTTGAAGGAGACCCTGGCGTCTGTTTACGTCTAGGTGATGCTGCTTTAAGTGGTGAATCAGGTGGTACTTTGCTTGGTGCTACTGCACTTGTTGATAATGAAGCGATAAATACTGGTGGTATTTTTGACTTTGTTGTTTATGGCTTACCTGTCAACGGACAAAGTTCTCAAATAGTATTGCCGCAAGTACAGCCAGTTCCGAATAATGCAGTTTACAGGAAGCAAAAATCTAATGGCGAATGGACTAATTTTGTGGAGAGCACTAGTGACGTAATATGGTCTACTGAAGGGCAGTCAGGTATTTGTCCGCCTCCAGGTGATAGCAGTTGGCAACAAGGACTCGTTGAGGGCGCTTGGTGTGTACAGCTTAAAATTAGTGATGGTGGACCAAATGATGCTGATGGTGTAGCCAATGGTAGTATTGTTGATCCCGGTGGTGTAGCGGTAATGCTTAATGGCAATGCTCAGCCAGAAGCGATTGACGATGAAAGTGAAACTCGTATTAATATTGCTACTACTTTAGATGTATTAAGTAACGATACTGATGCCGATGATGATGAGTTAATTATTACTTCGGCGAATGCATTATTTGGTAGTGTTAGCATTATTGATAATCAATTATACTTTGAACCCAAGGCTGACTTTATCGGAATCGATACACTAGTTTACGGTGTTTCAGACGGGAACGGTGGTTCAAGTTCTGCAACAGTAAGCGTTACAGTTATGGTGAATGAAGCACCTATGGCAGTAGATGATGTGGCTACTGGAGTTTCAGGAAATACTATTTCAATCAATGTTCTTGATAATGATAGTGATGCTGAAGGTGACATGTTAACAGTGATATCTGCTGTAGCTGAAAATGGTACAGTAGTAGTGAATGAAGATAATACTATTAGTTATACTTCAACTCAGGGATTCTCAGGCATTGATACTGTTATGTATCAGATTCAGGATGCGCTAGGAGCAGAAGCAGCAGGGAAAGTTACCGTAACGGTGTCATCTCAAGTTGTTACGCCTCCGGTACAATCTAAGAAATCAAGCGGTACTATGTATTGGTTGATATTGTGTCTAGTGGGTATAACTTACTTTAGAAAAAAAAAGTAAACTAAACACTCTGTAAATGAGTAAAAATAAAGCGAGTTTCGTGAATAACGGAGCTCGCTTTTTTATATCTAATTACTTCCATTAGCTTAAGAAACCCAAAGAAGTGAACTTGCCACAATGAGCAGCAAGAATAGCATTTCAGTAATTTATTTATATGGTAAGGAAATCGTTGAAGATAACATTAGTTTTACAGTTAAATATGACTACGTAGCGATAATATTTTCGCTAGCTTTAAACAGATAGACAGAAGTTAATTACTTAATTCTTCTGCGACTAAATCTGTTTGGCTGTTTAGGTTTGTACTTACGTTTTTATTTAAGTTTACATTTTTAATTTGTTGAGTAGGTGCTGCGCCAATTCGCCCAACGGCAGGTAATTCAATCGCCAGATCAAAAATATCTAACTCAAAGTTTAAACCTAATAAATTTAATTCAATACCTTCTTCGTATCCCAAGGTAAGCCCAAACATGCCAAATAATGATGCTTGCACACCAGTGCCGCTCGTTGACATACCAAAGGTATTACTGAGCGATTTATAATCTTTGCCTATTGCAGTAGAAGGCAGATCTAAACCTAAGTTAGGGACTTGTGCAGCAATTGTTGCAGTAAAGGTATTACTGTTTGGCCCTGGATAGGCCTGATATTCATCTTTGTAAGGATATTGTTCAACAGCAAGTTTGATTTTATCAATGAGTTGATCAACATCTTGTTGACGGTAATCTAAAAGCAGCTCTGGTTGATGACCCCACCAGTCTCTATCAGGTAAATCTTCACGAATAACGAGCGCGGAATCATGACGACGTAACTTCCAACCAATGATCTCATAACTGGTGTAGTGATCGTCAGTAGACTTTTTCGTACTGATCCACGTATGCACAGATACCGCCTTTTTAGTGCCTTTTGTTCTGGCCGCATAAACCTGTATAACTCCGCCTGAATAATCTTGGGCACTCGGTGCGAAGGTACCACGTGTTTTCATCTTGTTTTGCGCACAAGCGTTTAATAAGGCGACGGCGAAAATAGAACACAGTACCAAACTAATTTTTGTCATCTATACATCTCATCTTTTATATATTTGGTTTTTATATGTATGATTTCTCATTAAAAAAGCCTCAATTGAAATTAACTTTTTAGCCATAATCAATTGAAGCCTTGTTGACATTATCTTAATGCGGTTTAACTTAACTCGCTTTAACTTAACGCTAATGAACTAACTTCAGCTTTATTTATTATAATTTAGCGATGCCGTCAGGGTTACTTTTTCATCAGTTCTCACTTTTTCACCTTCTTGCAGGCGTTCACCGCCACGAACGATAACTTCATCACCTGCGCCAAGTGCTCCCAATATAGAAACCCATTGACCAACACCTTGCCCGACAAGCACATTCACTTTTTTTGCTTTGTTTTGCTCATCAATTGTTAATACGAAGGTTTCTTTCTCACGAAGTACTAAAGCATCACGCGGTACTAATGTTGCTTCTTTACTACGTTGTTTTGGTAATGAAACCGTAACAGCAGAGCCTGAAATTAACTTTAAGCCATCAGCAGCGAGCCTAACATCAAAAGTGCGCGATGCTTGATCTCCAGCCTGACTCCAAGTTCTTACCGGTAACTCAATTAATTGGTCTTGCCATTTTACCATCACTTTTGCATCGGCTTTAATGAAACTGGCAATAGATAAAGGCGCTGAAATTTTAATATCTAAATGCGTGGTATCAACTAATTGAACTAAGGGGCTACCCTGTGTGATTAACTCACCTATATGAGCAAAACGCTGACTTATATTGCCAGAAAATGGTGCTGTGATTTGTGTTTTTTCTATATCAAGCTCGGTTTGTTTTACCTGCATATCCAAGGCTATTACTTCATTACTAGCAATAGCCAAATCTTTAATAACTCGTTCAAATTCACTTACCGAGGTATTGTTCTTTTGTTTTAACGTAGATAAACGTGCTTTTTGTTTTATTAAATAATCAACATCAGCCTGATGTTGTTTCACTTGTGCTTGTTGTCTGGCAAGTTGCAATGTTAGGTGACGGTTATCAATAGTTGCGAGCAGTTGTCCTTTTTCAACCTGCGTACCTACCTCGACTATCCATAATAATGCACCCGTTTGCTCAGCAGAAATAGGTGAATTTTGACGACTGATAACATTACCCGGTAACCATATTGTAGGATTTACTTGTTCTGTTTTAGCCACCGCTACGGTAACCAAATGCGCTTTTTCTTCTTCATCAGCAAAGTAGTAAGCCTGCGCAGTGGTTGCTGTTATTAAGCTTGTCAGCGACGCACCTATCAATAAAGCGCTGATGGCCGTTCTTTTGAAAACGAGAGCTTTCATATTGAGTGCTTTCATAGTAATTGCTTTTACAGTTGGTTTTTGTACAATTGTTTTTTTCATAGTGCTTGCGTTCATCATATGTGTTTTCATCGTTAAATCCTTAAACTGAATGACTGTTTGATGCTGCTGAAACAGGCGGCTTGTTTGGGCTAATACCTTGAATAGTACTGCCGGCGCTAATATTTTTTTTCTTTGAAAATAGTTGTAAAAAATCTTCTTTGTTTAATCGCAATAAACACGGCAATAAAACAATGGTAAAAAGTGTACTAAAGGCTAATCCGCCAACAATAACGGAAGCTAAACCTCGATAAATGACACTGCCTGCGCCGGGCATAAGTAATAAGGGCAACATGCCGAAGAAGCTTGTTGAAGTGCTCATAAAGATAGGGCGCAAACGTAAGCTTAATGCTTGCTCAACTGCATCGAATCTTGTTAAGCCACTTAGCTGACCAAGGCGTGTTTGGTGAACAAGTAAGATCGCATTATTAACCACCAAGCCAAGTAAAATGATAAAACCAATCATGGTTAATAAATCAAGCGGTTGGAATACCACTAAATTAAGCGCTTGTAAGGCGATTACACCACCAACTGTGGCTAACGGAATAGTGATAACAACTAACAAACTATCTTTTATTGATTTAAATAAAGCGGCCATCAGTAAGAATAAAATAACTAAAGCAAAGGCGAAATTCTCAGACATGATACTAATCGCTTTGTCTAACTGATCGGCACTGCCACCATAAACAATATTGCCATCGTTAGGTAACGCCGCTCTTAATTTTGGTTCCACTTGTGCTTTCAATACCGCAATAGTTCGCTCTAAAGACCAGCCTTCCGGTGGGTTGATATTTAAACTAATTGTGCGACTACCATTGATGCGTGTTATGTTTGATGGACCGACAGTACGGGTAATATCAACTAACTCAGACAAAGGTGTTATTGAACCATTACCCGTAACAACGGGTACATCGGCTAGCTCATCAGGATTATCCCAGCCTTCTGAACGTAAAATCATATTGAGTCGTTTACTGCCATTAAAATATTCACCAACATATAAACCATCACCTAGTGTACGCACTACACGTCCTAAATCACGGCGGTTCCAACCTTGTTCTAAAATATTACGATCATTAGGTGTTAAACTTAGCTCTGGCTGTGAATCTTCAGTACCCGGTCTTGCTTGAACACGTGCATCAGGAATAGCCGCTTTAACCCAATCAATGCCTTGTCTTGCCGCATCTTGTAATGCCTTAGTATCTTTTGACTGCAAGTTCATGCGAACCTGACGACCACCACCAAAACCACCAAACAAATTACCTTGATAAGCAAACGCTTGTGTATCTGGTAAATCCACTAAAATTTCATTTCTTACAATATCTAGTAATTCATCTACCTTGGATTGATCTTTTGCACGTATGCCGATATTGCCACCAAACGGGCCACTGAAAAGGTAATAGTTTTTCAAGGCTGGCTCTTTAGTACCATCCATATAAGGTTTTAATCGTTCGACAATCGGTTGAACAACTTCGCGCTCAATAGTTTCTACATTCGCACCAGGAGGGAACTGTAAATTACCATCAACCGCATCACGCTTAACCGGAGGCAAATAATCGAGTGCGGGTAGCGCTAAGTAGGTAATGAGTATAGGTACAAATAATAACGTGCCTGCAACACCAATACGTTTCTTACCCGTATTGGTTAATTTCATCACCTTAGCCGTTAGGTTTTGCCAAAGCTTGGCATTAGGATCTTCAATTTTTTCTTGTTTTAAAAAGAACTTTGCTAATACTGGCAATAAAACCACGGCAACAATAAGTGATACAGATACAGCAATGGCGATAGTTAGCGCTAAATCACCAAACAATTGTCCCTCAATATCTTTAAGGAAAAATACCGGTAAAAATATAGCGACAGTGGTTGCGGTTGACGCTAATAATGCGCCCCATACTTGTTGAGCACCTTGCTCAGCACTGTCATGGTTATTTAAGCCTTTATCGCGCATCCTGAGTATGTTTTCTAAGACGACAATAGCGGCATCTAATACCATACCGACAGCAAAGGCCAAACCGGCAAGCGAAATAACATTAAGTGATCGGCCAGTAACTTCTAAAACAATAAATGTGGTTAACAAACTAATAGGAATAGCAGTTGCGATGATTAATGTGGCGCGCATACGTCGAATAAAAAACCATAAAATAGCTAACGATAACACCACACCAGCAAATAAATTACTGGTGACCAAACTAATTGCGCGATAAATAAATACCGAGGCGTCAAATGACTGCACCATCACTAATTCTTTTTCAGCAAGTAACTCGCTATTCATTAGATCTACTTCGGTTTTAACACGGTTTAGTGTCTCTAAAACATTAGCGCCGTTGGCTTTATCAATACGCATAGAGAAAGCAGGGTTACCATTTTGAACGGCAACATTTTGCTTGTCAGGGCGCGCTACTTCTACCTTAGCAATATCAGCAAGGCGAATGTTGCTGCCATTGCGTGATTCTAAAATCAGGTTTTCTAATTCATCCACCTTATATTTTCCGTTAAACCTTAAAGTATATTGACGGCGCCCCACATCGACATAACCGCCTGAAATGTCATTGCTAGCAGAAACCAGTGAAATTAACTGAGGTATTTCAATGCCATACTCAGCAGCTTTAATTGGGTCAAAGCGAATTTGTAACTCTTCTCTATTTTGCTGAGTAAAGGTTTGCACACTGGCAACACCTTCTACGGCCTCTAAGCGAGGTTTAATGGTGTCATTAGTAAAGTCGATATAATCATCTATTGATTTTTCATTACCCGGTAACGCCTGTAAGAAGAAAAAGGTTAGAGCAGGGTTAGCACCACCAAAACCACCGAGCATAATACGTGGTGGCCTAGCGTCTTGCGGTAAACTTTGAACACGTGTCATTCTACTGATCACTTCAATCAGCGTCTGATCCATATTAGTGCCAATATTAAACTCTAAATTAATGTATGAGCTGCCTTGGTTGGCAAAAGCATTCATTGCAGTTAACCCTGGAATACCTCTTAATACTTGCTCTTGCGGTTCAATCAGCTCAGATTCTACCTCTTGCGGAGAGGCGGCACGCCACATGGTTTGTATTGCAATACGTGGGCGTTCAATATCAGGGAATAACTGCACGGGCAATTTAAACAGACTGATCATGCCAACCAGCAATATTAAAGCGACACCAACCGCAACTGCTGCGGGACTGGATAAAGCATTTGACGTTAATTTCATGAAACTCCCCGTTTCTACTTGGTAATATTGATAGGCACTTCTAAGTTATCAATACATATTTAAGCGTTAAAAAGGGTGTCGAATGCTGTTAAATAACACCCAATCACCGCTACATTTATTAACTAAAAGTAACAGCTAGTGGCAAAAGGTGAAGGCGGTAAACGTTAAGCGGAGGCTAAAATACGATAAACTACGTAGGGGAAATTCTTTGAAATGTGCAGACACACATTGACATGATTTGAGTGGGGGTAGTCGGTGAAATTGTCAAGATGAATGAGAAAGCCTGATAGACAGTTAAAGATAATAGCGTTGATTAAGTTTTATTTTCTCAAGTGAATATCAAAAAGTTTCACATTAATTTCACATTAATAAAGTTAAGCTAATATTAATTGTTTTATTCTCTCAATCTAATACGGATATGGGATTCTGAATAGATCTAAATTAATTTATGGAGTTTGTATGAGGCCTATTGTTTTTCATGTGTTAACCGTAATCCTATTTTCTTTAGTCATTACTGGCTGCAATGTAGTCAACGTTCTTAAACTAAGAAATGCCAACAATGATGTTGAGCCAATATGGAGTCATTCAAGTAATCAGTTGAATATTGCCACTGATTATCAAGGCGAGAAACCCTATATTTACGGAACAGTTAATGGCGTAGAAGGTTTTAAATTTTTGATAGATACCGGCGCTTCTTTTACCTACCTTTTAGATACGCCCAAGGTAGTCGCCTTAAACCTGTCAAAAGGATACGAATTAAACCTTGGTGGTTGGGGAGATGAAAAGGACTCCCTTGGCTATCAAATGACGATGAAATCATTAAGTTTTGGGGGACTAGAAGTTAAAAATTTTCAAGGTGCTTTTTTACAAATGAGTAAAACCAAGTATTTTGAAAGTTCAGGTGAACTTATCTTTGATGGCGTTATCGGTCATGATTTATTACGTCATTTTGTTTGGACTTTTGATAAAAATGCTAATCAGGTCAGTGTTTCAAATAAACCTCATCATGCAGTAGACGATATTGCAGGTATTCCTTTTGATACCTTTATGACCAAAATAAGTATTGAAGGAAATATCGATTTTGGTAATGGTCATCAAATCGAACATGAATTCATCATTGATACCGGTAGTCGACATTATTTTAAGTTGAGCTCACAATACCCCAAAGCCAATGAAGTTGAGCTACCTTCAGCGCAAGTGACGGCTGCTGACTTTGGTTTAAGTGGTAAAGCAGAGCATCAAAGAGTGACCTTACCGCAAATTGATTTGGGCAATATAAGAATAAATAATATAAAAACCAACATAATAAAAACTGATGATGAAGACGATTATTGGGTTATTGGTAATGCCACGCTTAATCAATTTGTCACCACGATTGATTACCAAACAAGTAAACTTTATTTAAGAGCTTATGATAACCAGCCTTTTCATTCTCGATACAACCTTTTAGGCTTAGAGGTAAGAAAACTACTATCGGGTGATTTCCTTGTGCGTTATGTAATGCCTCAACTACCTGCAATGGCTTCAGGTTTTAATGTTGGCGACATCATAACGCAAGTTAATGGGGTGGACGCGAAGGACATATCTAAAGATGAATGGTTATCAATAAGTGCAAAACCAGGTACATATAAACTTTGTCTAACATCGTTAAAGTGTAAAAGTCTGCAATCTCAACATATTAAAGGTTACTCGAAGAGCTAGTTGAAAGATCAACCAGCACAGCCATAAAGTGTAGTAGCTAAAACTTGAACTGACGCTTTGGTTCTATGAGTGGTAATCAAATCTAACAGTCTCAAAGCACCAAAGCGGTCGTTCAGGTAATTTATTGACTTCTTGGTGCGCTAAGCGAAAGCTTTGAGTGACTAAACTAATACTTCGGCTCCTAGCCATTAGCGGTCATAAGTATATGTTGATGTAAAGCGACCGCTCTTTGGCAATAAGCGGACATTAAATCTTGGAGTTAGTTAACAGTGAGGAAGATCAGCGTCCTCGTTAATTTGCTTGTATGTCGGTTTGATGTCTCTGGAGTTCATCTAAACAGCATACGCTTTAAAACTGTATCTTTATTAATGTAATGATGCTTGAATGCAGCCAAAACATGTAAAATAATTAGTGTTGCTAAAGTATATCCACTCATCCAATGTAACGACTTAGCAGATTCGTATACCGTAGCATTGAACGGCACAACTTTACCCAATTCATTTATATTTTCTGGCACGATGATAATATTAAATAGGTGCACACTAAAACCACTAAAACCACTAAAACCGTTACTTATAAGCCCACTAACTGGCATTAAAACCATTAGAACAAGTAACCCGAAATGTGTAATATTTACAACCTTTTCATGATTTGTTCCTATAGCAGATGATTGCCATGGATACTTAACTGTTGAATATATACGAATGAACATTATACCGAAAAAAATCACACCGAGAGATTTGTGTAGTTGATAGGTAGGCAAATCATAAGTCGTCTTAGTCATATAAATACCAATCGATATCATACAAATTAAAAAAAGAGCAAAAATCCAATGGATTAGTATTTTTAAAGTTTCTTTAGAGAGATCCATTTTAATTATCCAAATATTTATTATTGAGACATACGCCCCAATAAGGGGCTAAAAATTGTTTGCTAAAATGTTGAGGAACCAAACAGCAAACTGTTTTTAGTCCCTATTTATATAGCGATACATTATACTTTACGGATCGGCAGTAAACCCACAAGATTGAATTGCAGATATAGCTACATTTTCGTCAAATTCTGATGAAGCTCCAGAAACCCCCAACGCACCTATTATTTGAGAATTTTCCATAATAAGTACACCGCCAGGTAATGGAATAAATTGTCCTTGAGTTACACCGTTGATACAGGCAGCAAACATTTCAGGTAATACATTATTTTTTACTAAAGAGTTAAATTGCCCCGTGCCAAACCCCATTCCTAAAGCGGCATTAGCTTTTCCTTTGGCTATTTTTCCTCGATGAATACCTGAACCATCTTCGCTTGAAAATGCTTTTAAATGTCCTCCTGAGTCTAAAACCGCGATCGATAGTGGAGATGATTTCTTACTACGGGCAACGGATATAGCTGTGGTGACTATTGCTTGTGCATCACTCAATGATATTCCTCGATGAGTCATTTTGTTCTCCCAATAAAAATTAATTAAAGTGTTTTCTGTTATTTATTTTTACTTATTCCAAATGAATCCTGTGATTTTAGCCCCCATAAAATCTTCATTAAAAATGACTTTTGCAGTCGGTGTCTCTGCGCTGGCAGCCCCAAAACAAACATGCAAAGGTAATAAGTGCTCTGCGCGAGGATGACAGCATTGTGCATAAGGTGCTTTGTTCCATGTAATTAAGCGATCCTCTTTTTCTACTGTTGAAAAAGAAGCATTAGTACAGGTATTAATTAACCATTGGTCAAAGGCTTTACTTTGTTGGTAACTTTCTTTTTCAGGACGGAAAAATAAACTTAAATTATGAAAAGACATACCAGACCCTACAATAAGCACATTTTTTTTACGTAGTTCAGTTAATGCCTTACCCAAGGCGATATGAGCATTAGCCTTAAGGCCCTTTATTAAAGAGAGTTGTATGCACGGTATGTGGGCTTTAGGATAAATTAGCTTTAAAGGCACATACACACCATGATCAAAGCCCCGTTGTGGTTCTAGCTGTACTTCAATTCCGCTATTTTTAATTAGGGTATGAATTTCCTGCGCGAGTTGTGGCTGCCCCTGTACAGGATATTGCAAATCATAAGCTTCCTTAGGAAATCCTGAGTAATCGAAAATGAGTTTAGGTTGTTTAGCACTTGTTAAGCTTGCTTGTGAAGTTTCCCAATGTGCACTGATAATCAATATTGCTGATGGCTCGACAATTAACTCAGAGATACTTTTGAGAAAAGGAACTAAACGTTCATTCCCATACCCTTTGTTACTCAAAAGTGGCAAAGGACCTGCGCCATGAGGAATGTAAATAATAGGGGCTATTTTATCGGCTACTTTTGTCATTTTAATTGTCTTTTATAAAATTTAAATGTGGTCCCGTTGGTACTATGCCCTTAGGATTAAGTGCTTTAACTGAGTAATACCCCTGTTTAATATGTTCAATATTAACGGTTTCATTAATCCCTGGAATCGCATAAATACGTTCCATATAGGATTGTAAGTAAGGAAAATCATCAATCCGTTTCAGGTTACATTTAAATAAACCATGATAGGCGGCATCAAAACGAATAAGCGTTACAAAAATACGTATATCTGTTTCAGTTAATTGTGTTTTGAAAATATATTGACGACCATCTTGAAGTATTTTTTCCAATTGACTCAATGTACTAAATACTTTCTCGTTAGCTATCTCATAAGCTGATTGGCTTGTAGCAAAACCAGCTTTGTAAACACCATTGTTAAAGTTTTCATATAACCAATGATTATACTTTTCAATGTCAGGTAATAATAATGATGGTCGTAAATCAACATCCTTCGTGGCCCATTCATCAAAGGCGGTATTAAGCATTTGAATAATATCGGCAGATTCATTATTGACAATTGTATTCGTCTGTTTATCCCATAAAATAGGGACTGTAGCCTTGCCCGTAAAATCTTGATTGGCCTTGGTATAAAGTTGATGTATATAGTGGGCACCATTGATCAAATCTTGCTCAGTTCCAGCAATAGCATCTTTTTTTTGTGCAAAACGCCAACCTTCATCGCTTAACCTTGGGTCAACAACACTAATACTGATCACATTTTCTAAGCCTTTAAGTTTTCGAACCATAAGTGTTCGCGATGCCCAAGGACAAATGAGGGCGACATATAAGTGGTATCTACCAACTTCCGCTTTAAAGCCTGAACTTCCTGTTGGCCCAGCACCGCCATCGCGTGTTACCCAGTAACGAAAATTAGACGTCTGACGAATGAACTCTCCTTGATCATTACTTTTTTGATAAGGGTCCCATTTTGATTGCCATTTACCATTGATTAACATATTAATCCCTCACTAAAAATAATTGAGAGCCAAGTGCTTAAACCAGACCCTTGTAATTTAAAAAGCATCAACCTAAATCGTTTAACCTATTTTATATAGAATAGGTTTTACTGCCCTAAACCAATTTGTTTCATGAAGTCTTTGTTATCCCAAAATAAATATTCTTCGGTCATAACACCATCTTTCCAGTAACCGAGTGTTGCCATAGAAAGTTTATATTGTTTACCTGTTGCAGGAATGGTTTTACCACCACCAATTGGCATAGGTTTTGAAAATGTACCTGTCATTTCACCAACTACAGCCGTCCAATTATCGGCTCCAAACTTAATAGGGTGTTTGGTTATTTTTAAATCAGGGCTAAAGACAAACATCGCTTTCATATCTTCGATGTGAACATCTATGCCATTTGTAGTTCTGCCATCGGGCCAATGAACAATGACGTTTTTTGCATGACTCTCTTTTACCCTATGCCACTGTTGTCCTGAAAATATTTCGAAGTCCAGTTCATCAAATGTTTCAAGTTGCTTAGCCACAATGGCCTTATCTTTAAGTAATTTATTTAAGACGACTAGGTCACTTGATGAGGAAGAGTCTCCAGCATAAACACTACCAATGTGTAACAGGCTACCCACAACACATAAACCTACTGTTTTAATATATGATTTCATTTTTCACTACCTTTTGATTACATTTTATTGCCCTCACATGAGGATTGAATAAATTATGTATAAACAACTTAAATTTGATAATCCAGTAAATATAGATAACACTATGTACAAAAAGTACATAATGAAGATTCGATATGAATAAAATTTTATGCATGACTGCATTTGTTAATGTGGTACAAACGGGCGGATTCTCTTCCGCTGGAAGAAAAATAGGAATTGCGACAACACTAATCAGTAGATATATAGCTCAATTAGAAGATGATTTAGGTGTATTATTGCTACAAAGAACGACTAGAAAAGTAACGACGACTCAAGTTGGATTCGCTTACTATCAACGATGTTTACCTTTGTTAGACGAAATAAGTGAATTAGAAAGCATGGTGAAATTATCCCATGTAATCCCTCATGGAAAATTAGTATTGAGCGCACCAACGTCTTTTTCTGAAATTCATCTTATGCCAGTACTGTCAGAATTTATCGAGCAATATCCTGAAGTGACTATAGATTTACAATTAACCGACCGTTTTGTCGATATTATCGAGGAAGGCGTTGATATCGCACTGCGCATTGGAAATTTATCTGATTCAAGTTTAATCGCCAGGAAAATTATCCCAATTACATTAGTAACCTGTGCTTCAGAAAAGTATCTGAATCAAGCACCTTTACTTCGTGAGCCAAATGATTTGGCAGAACATCGTTGTATCATTGATTCTAATTTCAAAAATGGAAAAAACTGGTTGTTTCAAAAAGGCACTCAAGAAATCGAAATTGAAGTTAAGTCTGCCATTCAGGTGAACAGTGTACGTGCAGTAAGAGAGTTACTACTTATGGGAAGTGGTATAGGAATTTGCCCATTATTTGCCGTCGATGACGATATAAAAAACGGTCGATTGAGTAGAGTATTAAAGTCTTATGAGACAAATGAATTGGGGCTTTACGCTGTTTATAGCCATCGGCGACACTTGTCTGCCAAAGTTCGTTTGTTTATTGATCTTATGGTAAAACATTTTTCAACTAACTCTTCTCGCTAATGAAAAATTATTTGGGATATACGTAAATAATAACATTAGCTGTATTTCCGAAACAGCCCAAAAGGTCAGCTCTACGCCCTGAGACCTTTAACAAGCTTTTTCTTTAAAAAGTAATGGCGAATTTCTGTCGCCCAACGCTTTTAAATACTTGGCTTCATTGTATGGCTCTTTAGTTTTCCAGCATCGAAATACGATCCGTATCCACTTAAATGCTAGCGAACGCACAGCTGCCTGGTGGGTATTGCCTTTTTCCCTTTGTTGCTGATAATAAATTTCCGCCCAATAAGATTGCCTTATGCTTTTAGTAGCCCATTCTATAAATGATTGGCGAGTAAATTTAGAA